>ENA-OQDM01000526-OQDM01000526.1-human-gut-metagenome-genome-assembly--contig:-NODE-526-length-21684-cov-6.028807_pt1 | contig 21684 bp, 19 predicted proteins | sample MGYA00242772_ERZ504605 | MGnify/ENA primary metagenome ERZ504605 (study PRJEB26092, sample SAMD00036348) | human gut metagenome | host: Homo sapiens | study: EMG produced TPA metagenomics assembly of... | reverse complement strand
CATGGCTCTCGCACATGCCGCACATACCATACCATTCTACTTTTACGATCGTTCAATCATTTTATTCCCCTCCAGATCTTCTGCGCGCATCGGCCCGTTGACGCAGAATCTGTTAGGAAGCGCTAACCGTAGTTTCAAACAAAACGCCGTCGGGAACTGCCCGGCAGCGGTGCGGAGCGGTTCCCTGTTCTGTGGTGGGTCTGCTCAGAAAATGCACGCATGATTTCTTGTCTTCATCATATCACACCAGTGGGCTAAATGCAAGATGAAAAATACCCCATCCCGGTTTTTGCGCTTTTCACTCATGCACCCGGCATCCTGCTGCCGTGGTCAGTATTCAATGCCCTGCCGGGCGGAAATTCCCCTCTGGTAAGGGTGGCGGTGGCACTTCATCTCCGTGGCATAGTCGGCGGCATCCAGCATCCACTGCGGCGCAGCATGAGCAGTAAGCACGCATTCCTGCTCTGCCGGGCGTTCCAGCACAGCCTTTTGCAACAGGGCTTTATCCACCATATCCAGTTCCCATGCGCTGCCTGCTTCGTCCAAAATCAGCAGGTCGGCAGGGTCGGCCATGGCAGCTGTGAGGTTCGCATTCTGCAACTGGCGGGTGGCTTCCTTTTCCGCTTCGTTCATCTGGAACACGAATTTCTGCCCCGCCTTGCCGCGGTACACCTTTGCACCCAGCTGTTCCAGCAGCGGCACCTCGCCGCTTTTGCCGCCTTTGAGGAACTGCAGGATCACCACCCGCTTTCCGCTGCCCATGGCCCGCAAAGCAAGGCCCATGGCAGCGGTGGTCTTGCCCTTTCCGTCGCCGTAATAGAGATGTAAAAGCCCTGTACGCTTCATGGTCATTTCTCCTTTTGTCTTTGCGTTTATGGTAACACAAACCCAGCAAAAAAGGAAGAGGAAGCACCCGAAGGCGCTTCCTCTTTCAAACAATGCGATATTTACTGATACAGAGGGAAATCCCGGGTCAGCTTCAGCACACGGTCACTGATCTCGTCCTTCTTCTCGTCGTAGTGCCAGATGCAATCGGCGATGCAGTCGGCGATCACCTTCATCTCGGCCACGCCCATGCCGCGGGTGGTAACAGCCGGGGTGCCCAGACGCACGCCAGAAGTCACGAACGGGCTGCGGGTCTCGCCGGGGACAGTGTTCTTATTGGCGGTGATGTGCACGCTGTCCAGACGTGCTTCCAGCTCCTTGCCGGTGCACTCCTCGTCACGCAGGTCGATCAGCATGAGGTGGTTGTCGGTGCCGCCGGATACCAGCTTGACACCGCGTGCCTGCAGCTCTGCTGCCAGAGCCTGTGCATTCTCCACGATCTTGCGGGCATATTCCTTGAACTCCGGCTTCAGTGCTTCACCAAAGCAGACAGCTTTTGCGGCGATCACATGCTCCAGCGGGCCGCCCTGGGTGCCGGGGAACACGGCAGAATTGATGCGCTTTGCAAGAATGGGATTGTTGGTCAGGATCAGACCGCCGCGGGGGCCGCGCAGGGTCTTGTGGGTGGTGGTGGTAACAACATCAGCATACGGCACAGGGCTCTGGTGATAGCCGCCTGCCACCAGACCGGCAATGTGGGCCATATCCACCATCAGATATGCACCATAGCCGTGGGCGATCTCAGCGATCTTCTCAAAATCGATGGCACGGGGATATGCAGACGCACCGGCCACGATCAGCTTGGGGCGCACCTTCTTAACCTGCTTTTCCAGCTCAGCATAGTCGATCACACCGTCGGCATTGACACCGTAAGAGACAAAGTTATAGTTCCTGCCGGACATGTTCACCGGAGAACCGTGGGTCAAATGGCCGCCCTGAGACAGGTCCATGCCCATGACAGTATCGCCCAGATCCAGCAGAGCAAAATAAACTGCCAGATTGGCCTGTGCACCAGAGTGGGGCTGAACATTGGCATATTTTGCGCCGAACAGCTTGCAGGCACGCTCGATGGCAATGTTCTCCACCTCGTCCACATAGACACAGCCGCCATAGTAGCGCTTGCCGGGCAGGCCCTCGGCGTACTTGTTGGTCAGGATGCTGCCCATTGCGGCCATGACGGCGGGAGAGACGATGTTCTCACTGGCGATCAGTTCAATGTTCTGGCGCTGACGGTTCAGCTCGCAATCCATGGCTGCGGCCAACTCCGGATCAACGGTATTGACCAGACCGATGGTGTCCATCATTTCATTGTACATAATATTCTACCCCTCTCAATTTCCGGAGAAAGCCCCGGATCTCTGGATCTCTTCAAGCCACCCTGCTCCGCGCACGAACCGAATTGCTTTCTTTTATCATAGCAGAAAGCTGCAGAATCTTCAACTTCCATTTTGCCAAAAGGCTTGCTTTTTTCGTCTGAAGTGTTTATTATACTTGTATAAAAATGCAGTGTCGTTTTTGTATATTTTTCAAGTCAGTCAACCTTCAGATGAAGCGAGGTGTTCTCTGGTGACGGTCAGTGAAGCAAAGCAGACCCAGCGCAAAGCGGGCCGTGCCGCACGCAAGGCTCTCGGCCCGGAAGAACGCAAGGCTGCAAATGCCGCTTTGTGCGCATTCCTCTGGCAGCTGGCTGCCGTGCAGAATGCGCAGACCATCCTGCTGTACGCGGCGTTTGGTTCCGAAGCCGACCTTTCTGCCCTTGCGGAAAAGGCGCAGGCGCAAGGCAAAACGCTGGCCTATCCGGTGTGCGGCGAGGCGTATTCCCTTACAGCCGCTGTGCCCGGCCCGGACGGCTGGGAGATGGGACAGTACGGCATCCGCACCCCCATCCTGAGCCGGTCGGAGATTCTGCTGCCGGAAGCACTGGATCTGGTCCTTGTACCCTGCACGGCTTTTGATGCAGACTGCTTCCGGGTCGGCATGGGCAAGGGCTATTACGACCGGTATCTTCCCCGCTGCAAAAACGCGGTGAAGATCGGCATTGCATTTGAGGCACAGCGGGTGGAACATGCTGCCGTAGACGAGCACGACCAGCGGCTGGATGCCTATGTAACAGAGAGGGGTATTTACAAATGGAAATGACTAAGCTGAGCTGTGAGAAATTTCTCGCAGAGCTGGCCAGCAAAGCCCCCACGCCGGGCGGCGGCGGAACGGCGGCGCTGGTGGGTGCTGCCGGTGTAGCACTGGGCAATATGGTGGGCAACCTGACCACCGGCAAAAAGAAATATGCCGCCGTGGAAGCAGACATTCAGGCCCTGAACACAAGGGCCGATGCCCTGCGCAAAGAGCTGGAGGCGCTGGTGCAGGCCGATGCCGATGCCTTTGCGCCGCTGGCTGCGGCCTACGGCCTGCCCAAGGACACACCAGAGCAGGCTGCACACAAAGCCGCCGTGCTGGAAAAGGCGCTGGATGCCGCCTGTGCCGTGCCACTTGAGGTCATGGAAAAGTGCGCCGAGGGCATTGCTCTGGTGGAAGAATACGCCGCCAAGGGCAGCGTGATGGCCGTCTCGGACGCAGGCTGTGCAGCCGCTCTGTGCAAGGCAGCCTTGCAGGCCGCAAGCCTGAATGTGTTCATCAACACAAAGCTGATGGCAGACCGTGAGCGCGCTGCTGCGTTGGACGCAAAAACAGACAAACTGCTGGATGAATTTGTGTCGCGGGCAGACGCTGTTTTTGCATCCGTGACGAACAAATTGCGGAATAAGTGAGGAAAAGTATTATGGCAACGATTTTGAAGGGCGCACCCGTTGTAGCCGCTATGAACGAACGCAATGCGGCGCTGTGTGAGCAGCTCAAGGCAAAAGGCATCACTCCCACGCTGGCCGTGGTGCGTGTGGGTGAGCGGGAGGACGACCTCTCCTACGAGCGCGGCGTGATCGCCCGCTGCGGCAAGGTGGGTGTGGAGGTAAAGCAGTTTCTTCTGCCCGCCGATGCTTCGCAGGACGATCTGCTGAAGGTGATCGCCGAGGTGAACGCAGAGGATACCATCCACGGATGCCTGCTGTTCCGTCCGCTTCCCAAGCAGTTCAATGACCGCACTGTGCGTGCGGCGCTGGCTCCGGAAAAAGACATTGACGGCATCACGGACGATTCTCTGGCCGGTGTGTTCACTAATACCGATCTCGGCTATGCTCCCTGCACCGCGCAGGCCTGCCTTGAGATCCTGAAGTATTACAACATTCCGCTTTCCGGCAGGCGCGCTGTCGTAGTGGGCCGCAGCCTTGTGGTAGGCAAGCCCGCAGCCATGATGCTGGACCGCGAGAACGCCACCGTGACCATCTGCAATTCCCGCACGCAGAACCTGCCCGCCATCTGCAAGGAAGCAGATGTGGTAGTAGTGGCCATGGGCAAGATGGGTGCCGTGGGTGCCGACTGCCTGCGTGAGGGCCAGACCGTGGTAGACGTGGGCATTCATGTGAACGAAAAGGGCAAGCTGTGCGGTGACGTAAAGTTCAGCGAAGCAGAGCCGGTAGTGGATGCCATCACGCCGGTACCCGGCGGTGTGGGCACTGTGACCACCTCGGTGCTGGTGGGCCATGTCGTGCAGGCTGCAGCAAAAAAGGCCGGGCTGTAACGAATGATAGAACTATAAAATAAAAGACGCTTGATACACTGCTGTATGCTTCCCTGCCGGGAAAACATATTCAGACAAGACCAAGCGTCTTTTTTGATTGCTATATTTTAGCCGCGGACAATGAGCAGCAGCAAAGCCGAAGCCACACACTGCATGATCAGCCAGCGGGCCACCACCTGCTCGTCGCTCCAGCCCTTATTCTTGCGGGCGTGGTCGTGCAGAGGGGTGCGGGTGTTCTTGAGGATGGAAATGTGCAAAAAGCGCTTCAGGCTGATCTTCAGGATGCCCAGACTGCCATCCACGATGAACACGATGGCTGCCAGCAGGAAGGCAAACGGATGGCCGCATTTGAGGGACAGCATTGCGATAAAGAAGCCCATTGCGCGGCTGCCGGCATCGCCCATCAGCAGGCTGGACGGCTTTGCGTTGGACCACAGATAGGCCAGCAGCGCACCCATGAACACAACGCCTGCGGTGCCGTACTCGGCCAGCTCTGTTTTATAGGCCAGCAGGTAGGTGCCGATGGTCACCACTGCAACACTTGCCGAAAGGCCGTCCACGCCGTCGGTGCAGTTGACCACATTGATGCTGGTCCAGATCAGAATAACGATCAGCAGCAGGTACACAGCATACGGCAGAGTGAAGCTCCACTGCAGGAAATTCACACCGCAGCCGTTGAAGTTGAGGTAGGTCACACCTGCAACAATGGCAATGGCAAAATCAATGATACCCTTTTTATACTCGTTCCATGCAGTTTCAGCAGCATCGTCAAAGTAGCCGGACAGCATGGATGCAATGAGCAGGATGGTGTAGATGACGTATTCCACCTTGAACGGCAGGAATGCCAGCGATACCAGTGCGATGCACAGCACGAAGATCAGGCCGGACCCACGGGCCTTACCCTTGGAAAGCGCACCGTTCACCGCAAACTCGCGGCCATGGTCGTGCGGAAGCTTATCGTGAAAAACGGAGTCCATCAAAGCCGTAAGGGCAAACGCCAGCAGGAATGCCAGAGCATCGACACCGCGCTGTCCTACGACCGAAAGCAGTGATTCGATCATATTCAAAGTTCCTCTTTCTTTTATGTTTGTGAGAGAAGTGTATCACGCTATCCATAAAAAATCAATCATTCCCGGAGAAAAATCCACGTTTGATTGACTTTCTGCAGCACCGCACTTATAATAGTATATCAGTCTGTCGAAAAAGTTATTGTTTCTATAAAAGGAGAACTCATGTCCATCTCTCTTGAGCAGCTTTCGGCGCAGATGCGCCGGGGCGAACAGGTGCCGCTGCGGCACACCATGCAGGTGGTGCTCACACTGAGCATCCCATCCATCCTGCAGCAGATCGTGGTAACTGCGGTGGAGTACATCGACGCAGCCATGGTGGGGCATATCGGTGCATCTGCTACGGCATCCATTGGCATCGTCAGTTCCAGCACGTGGCTCATGCATGGAATGCTGGCCGGTCTATATATGTCCTTTGCCATTCAGGTGGCACAGTATCTGGGTGCAGACCGGCAGGACGATGCACGCGGTGTATTGCGCCAATCTATGATCTTCAACCTTGTGGTGGGCCTTGCAGCTGCGGCCTTCGGCATTGGCATCAGCCGCTTTCTGCCCGGATGGCTGGGCGCCGACCCTTCCCTGCAGGCGGATGCTTCGGCCTACTTTGCCATCTGGTCGGCTTCCCTGCCCTTTTTGATGATCATGGGAACCTACTCCTCCATGCTGCGTTCCTCCGGCGATGCCCTGACACCGGGCCTTATCAGCGTGCTGACCTGCGTGCTGGATGTGATCTTTAACTTCTGCCTCATCAATCCCACCCGTGAGATGGTGGTGTTTGGCCGCACAATGACCGTCTGGGGCCTTGGCTGGGGGGTACCGGGCGCAGCACTGGGCACCGCCCTTGCTACCGCTATCAGCGGTGTGCTGACCCTTGCCATCCTGCTGCTGCGGGACGGCCCGCTGTGCATCCGCAAGCCCGGCTCCTGGCACATTACCAAAGCCTGCCTGCAGAACCTGTGGAAGGTAGGCGCACCGCTGGCCGCAGAGCGTGCAGTTCTTTCCTCGGCGCAGGTGCTGCTCATCCGCATCGTATCCGGCCTTGGCACCACCGCCATTGCTGCCAACAGTCTGGGTGTGAGCGCCGAAAGCCTGTGCTATATGGCAGGCTATGGCATTCAGGATGCATCCCTTGCACTGGTGGGGCAGGCCGTGGGCGCAAACCGTCGGGACATGGCAAAAAACTTTGCCTGGCTGTGCACCGGCATGGGCATAGGCATCATGGCGCTGACCGGTGTTGGCATGTACATTTTTGCGCCAAACCTGATGGGTATTTTCACCGCAGATGCGGCAGTTATTGCGCTGGGCGCACAGGTGCTGCGCATTGAAGCACTGGCCGAACCGATGTTCGGTGCCAGTATCGTTGCCAGCGGTGCCATGCAGGGTGCCGGAGACAGCACGGGATGCTTTGTGCTGAACCTTGTCAGCATGTGGGGCATCCGGCTCACGCTGGCTTCCCTGCTGGCTCCGCATTTTGGGCTGGTGGGCGTATGGATGGCCATGAGCTTTGAGCTGACCATGCGCGGGGTGCTGTTCCTTGTGCGGCTGGTACGCGGCAGATGGCTGGACAAAGGGGCATTAGCCTGATCGACCGCTGGCGGATATATTTTCCTCTAAATAACAGCTCCCCGGCCGGGAACCGCACTGCGGGACCTGACCGGGGAGTTTTGCTGTGGTTATATGATTTGAGAAGAAGAAAAAATGGAGAACAAGTTACTTTCTGCCGTGCAGGATGGGAGACAGCGGCTTGTAAATCAGCATGCACAGCACTGCATCCAGCAGGCCTTTGACCAGCGTGAAGGGCATATTGAAGATGACAAGGCACTTGATGAGGCTGTCTGCAGAAGGCAGGATGGCCTGATACATGCCGAGGATGGCTTCCAGCGGCATGTGGTAGAACTGCACATAGGCCGGATAGGTGATGAAGTAGTTGGACGGTACGCTGAACACAGCCATGGCTGCAGCGCCTGCAATAGCACCAATGATGGCGGTCTTGCGGCTCTTGTGGTGCTTATAGATAACGCCTGCCACAGCGGAGAAAACCGCACCCAGCATGAAGTTGCACAGCTCGCCCACGCATGCAGTGGAAGTGCCCTTGATAACGATGTGCAGCAGGTTCTTCATAAAGCTGATGACCACACCGTACACCGGGCCGAGAGCAAAGGCACCCAGCAGAGCCGGCAGGTCAGAAAAGTCCATCTTGACGAAGGACGGAATGAGCATCGGAATGGGAAACTCAATGAACATCAGGATAAAGGCCACCGCGCTGAGCATGGCGGCAACAGTAAGATTGTGAGTCGTGCTTTTTTTCATGGTAATGATCCTTCCCGGGGTAAAATGCCCCTTACAAAAATTGTTCCGAAAGCTCTTTTCGTATCTTGTTTTTTGGAACGGGAAGGACAAATAGAAAAGCGCCCTGCTGCAACAAAAACACTGCAACAGGGCGCGTAGACAACGATTTGCCTGCCGTTTCTTGCATCCGGACTATACCGTTGGTCCCGGAGTTGCACCGGGTCAGCACCCTTGCGGGTGGTCGCGGACTTTACCGCCAGTGGGGAATCTCACCCCGCCCTGAAACGAACTTTCTGGCACAAAGTATAGCGTGGCAGGCCCAGCTTGTCAAGAGGGCATCTTAAAATTTGTGCAAAAAATGTCAAAGTAATTCTTTCAAGCTCCCTTCTCTGTAAGCTCTTGCCCGGGTGGGTGCGGTATGGTATCATAGATGGGTCGTATAAAATTCAGGAGGTTATCATGATCTTTTCTATTCGTGATCTTTCGTTTGAGTTTGGCTCTGTGCTGCTGGAGGGCTGGTTTGCACTGGCTGCGCGCGCAGGGTGCGCGCTGCTCATTCTGCTTGCCGCATGGCTGGTACGCCGCTGGCTGAGCAAAAAGGGCATTCCGGCACTGCTGGCCCGCAAGTGGCACTTTAACGGCACTCCCATCCTGCTGCGCAGCTTTGCGGTACCCATCCAGCGCATGTGCACTGCGGTTGGCGTATATCTGGCGGCAGCTTCCCTGCCCTGGGCCATTCCCGGCATTGCCAAGCTGCTGTTGGTCTGCTTCCGCCTTGTCATGACCCTGCTGGTCTGCGAGGGCCTGTATGCGGCATCGGATCTGGCCGACCTGCTGCTGGCTTCCTGCAGCCCGGAGATCCGCTCCAACAAAACACTCTGCTCTTTGCTGGACACCGCTTACAAGGTGCTGGTGATCGTGCTGTGCGTGGCAGCGTTGGCACAAGAAGTGGGCTTTCCCATCGGCAGCATTGTCGCCGGTGCCGGTCTGGTTGGTCTGACCATCTCGCTGGCCGCACAGGAAAGCGCCAGCAACCTGTTTTCCGGCATCGTGATTCTGCTGGACAAGCCCTTCTCGGTGGGCGACTGGATCACTGTGGGCGATGTGGAAGGCGAAGTGATCGACATCAACTTCCGTTCCACCCGCATCCGCTCGCTGGATAAAACCATCAATGTGGTGACGAACAGTAAGATCTGCTCTTCCACCGTGCAGAACGCCGCCCTGCGCACCATGCGGCCCTACAAGTTCAATCTGGGTGTCACCTATGGCACCACCCGCCCGAAGCTGGAACAGCTGATGAAAGACTTGCAGACCATGCTGGACGCAAGCCCTTACACCAACAAGGGTACCAACATCGTACAGCTTGCAAACTTTGGCGATTCCAGCATCAACATTCTGGTCTCCGCCTACCTGCTGACTAACGCCTACGCGGAATTTTTGCAGATGCAGAACGACCTGAACCTGAACATTATGGACATCATGCAGGCCGACGGTGTGGATTTTGCGTTCCCCTCCACCAGCGTGTATATCGAAAAGAACTGAGTAAACCTGTAAAGGGGCTGTTGCAAAATAGCGCCAACGAAAAGCGGAAAGCAAAAATCTCATCTTTTTCCCTCAAAAAGAGTAGAATTTTTCGGAACTGAAAATGCAAAAAGCTGAGCACCTGCTTTTTCACAGATGCTCAGCTTTTCTATACTCATTTTTTGAAATCTGCCTTTGAGCCTCAACATTCTGCCCGTTTTGTACGGTGAATGCGGCGGCTATTTTCAATCAGTCAGCTCAAGACTGGCAGGCAGTGATCAGGCTCATCTTGTAGACCTCGTCGGCGTTGCAGCCACGGGACAGGTCGTTGATGGGAGCGTTCAGACCCTGCAGGATGGGGCCGTAAGCTGCATAACCACCCAGACGCTGAGCAATCTTATAGCCGATGTTGCCGGCCTCGATGCAGGGGAAGATGAAGGTATTGGCCTGACCAGCCACCTTGCTGCCCTTGCACTTGACCTGTGCAACTTCGGGAGCAACGGCAGCGTCAAACTGCAGCTCACCGTCCACAGCCAACTCGGGATCCATTTCCTGAGCCTTGATCACAGCGTCATGGCTCAAAGCAACGGTGCCGCCCTTGCCGGAGCCCTTGGTGGAGAAGCTCAGCACAGCAACCTTCGGATCGATGCCGAACAACTTTGCGGTCTTAGCGGTCTCAATAGCAACCTCAGCAAGCTTTGCAGAAGCGGCGATCTTGACCTCGCCGGTAGCCTTATCAATGGTATCGGTATAGTCGATGTTAACAGCGCAGTCGCCCATGGCAATGCGCTTCAGGCCCTCTTCACCGCAGTCACGGTCCAGAATGAAGCAGGAGCTGACCAGATGTGCGCCCTTCTTGGTCTTGACCAGCTGCAGAGCGGGACGAATGGTGTCGGCAGTGGAGTAAGTAGCGCCGCCCAGCAGGCAATCAGCCTTGCCCATCTTCACCAGCATGGTGCCGAAGTAGTTGGACTTCTTCAGCAGAGCGGTGCACTCCTCAGCGGTCTGCTTGCCCTTGCGCAGCTCCACCATGGTGTTGACCATCTCATCGAAACCGGCATAGTTCTCGGGGTCGATGATCTCGGCAGCGGAAATATCAAAGTTACCGGCGGCAGCAGCAGCCTTGCACTCAGCCTCGTTGCCCACCATGACGACCTTCAGCACGCCCTCGGCCAGCAGCTTTGCAGCGGCCTCCAGAATGCGGGGATCATTGCCCTCGGTGAAAACGATCGTCTTGGGATTTGCCTTCAGCTGTGCTACCAGCGGTGCAAACATATCAGCCATTGTGATTACCTCCGAATTTACTTTCCAATATTCACATCCAGATATCTGTTGGACACAAGGATGCCTTTCTCTTTTATTCTAGCACATACGGCAAAAAGTTCAAGACAAAATTGGCTTTTTGTGCTACAATTTTTGCCTCACGCATCATCGTTATTTTCCTGCCAAAGTAGTAAAACACGCCCTGCGTATTCCTCCACAATTTCCCGTAAACCACCTTCCACAAATTTCAATTTTAAGCTATGCACTTTTCATTCACGATTTTTCTTTTTTAAAAATGCAGAAAGCTCCAGTCAGTTCATATATTTTTTGCGTTAAAACGCAAAAAAAGAGCCATCCTCCCGATTCTTCGAGAGAACAGCTCCATAGTATTGGCTTTATAAATATCAGATAGAAATGGTGTTACACACGTCGATCAGCACCGGGTCAAGCGTCTTAGTCATTTCAAGAGCTTCATCCACAGGGTAATCCACCAGCTTTTCGCCCTTCATGCCGACGATGCGGTTATACTTGCCCTGCTCCAGCAGGCACACGGCATGGTAGCCCATTGCAGAAGCGTTCACACGGTCACGCAGAGTGGGAGAACCACCGCGCTGGACATGGCCCAGAATGGTGGCGCGGGAGTCGATGCCGGTGCGTGCCTGAATCTCGTTTGCGATCTCCTGTGCATGGCCGACACCCTCGGCAACAATAATAATGAAGTGACGCTTGCCGGTCTTCTGAGTCTCAGCGATCTTATCCAGAATATCACGCTGCATGTCAAATTCCTTCTCCGGCAGTAGAACAGCCATAGCGCCGGAAGCAATTGCAACATTCAGAGCAATATAACCGGCGTTGCGGCCCATGACCTCGACCACACTGCAGCGGTCGTGGCTCTGGGTGGTATCGCGCAGCTTGTCGATCATCTCCAGCGCGGTATTCATGGCGGTATCGTAGCCAATGGTGTAATCGGTGCAGGAAATATCGTTGTCAATAGTGCCGGGCAGACCGATCATCGGAATGCCGCGGTGGGCCAGCTCACGAGCGCCGCGGTAAGAACCGTCGCCGCCAATGACCACCAGCGCATCAATGCCCAGTTCGCGGCACTTCTCTGCACCCTTGTCCTGACCTTCCTTGGTCTTAAACTCCAGACAGCGGGCGGTATACAGAATGGTACCGCCTGCAGAGATGATGTTCGACACACTGCGCAGGTTCATCTCAAAGCATTCGCCGTTCAGCAGGCCATTGTAGCCACGCTGAATGCCGATCATGCGGTAACCCTTATGCAGGCCGGTACGGACTACGGCGCGCACGGCAGCGTTCATGCCAGGAGCATCACCACCGCTCGTCAATACGCCAATCGTTTTGATCTGCTTTTCCATACGAGAGTTTCCCTCCAATTTGTTTCTTCATTTACCCAATGGTATCACAGCGTTCTCCGTTTTAACGCTGTCCAAAGCACTTCATTTGCCTTGAATCATTATAACACAAACGCCTTATTTTGGAAACAGCCATCCCGCCGGATTTACGTTAAGATTCGTGCACGGAAATGTCATTTTGTTGCAATGTTGTCCGTTCCGACCAGCCTTTCCAGCTCTTTGAACAGCAGCGGATGGCCGGATGCGTACAGATGGCGCGGCACACGCAGATACTGCTTGGTATCGGTCAGATACAGGAGCACCGGCATGTCCCCATCAAAAATGCCAAGCAGATTGACCACCTTTGCATATTCCCTGCTGCTGCGGGAAGGCACACGGATATACAGCTTCTTTGCTGCCGTTTTCATCGGGTCCGGCCTGCCGTTATCCGGTCGGGCCGGATCGTAATTTTCGATCGGGACGATGCTCTCTGCCAGCAGCTTGGAAGCTTCATCCTCCCGTACCGACAGTCTGCCATCGATCACGACGACTGCATTTTCGTGCAGTGAATCCCGGAAAGCATCCAGCACCTTTGGGAATACGATCACTTCCATGGTGCCGGTCAGGTCTTCTACGCTGGTAAAAGCCATCATGCTGTTGGACTTTGTGGTCATCATGCGGCTTTTTACCACCGCGCACACAATGCGCACTTTTTTTCCATCCTTCACATGGGCATCTTCCCCTGTAAGATCCTTGATGGTGTGGGATGCAATGCGTGCCGATTGTTCCCGGTAAGCATCCAGCGGATGACCGGACAGATACAGGCCGCTGACTTCCTTTTCCTGCTGGAGCAGCTCCTTATGGCTGTACTCCGGCAGCTGCTTTATTTCATAGTTATCCTCGGAAGCACCGCTCTGTGCTTCCCCGCTCATCACCGAGAACAGATCCAGCTGTCCATCCAGATTGCGCCGAGCGTCGGTCTCAATGCTCTTCAGAATGCCCTCTACGGCCTCCACATGGCTGTGGCGGTTGTTGCCCAGATGATCGAATGCGCCGGCCTTGATGAGGCACTCCACTGCCCGGCGGTTCAGTTCATTGCCATGCATCCGCTTGCAGAAATCGTAAAGGCTGGTGTAAGGCTTATTCTGCCGCCCCTTCACCACATTCTCGATCAGGTTGCGGCCCACATTTTTGACCGCATTCAGGCCAAAGCGGATCTGACCGCTTCCATCCGCCGTAAAGCCGCCGTTGGAAACATTCACATCCGGCGGCAGCACCTTGATGCCAAGGCGGGCACACTCGCCGGAATATTCAATGACCTTATCCGTGTTATCCAGCACACTGGTCAGCAAAGCCGCCATGAACTCACTGGGATAATGGCACTTGAGGTAGGCCGTCTGGAATGCCACATAGGCATAGCAGGCCGCATGGCTCTTATTGAACGCATATGAAGCGAAACTGGACATTTCATCGTAGATCTCATTGGCCACTTTCTCAGAGATGCCGTTTGCCACACAGCCGGGGCATTCGTTGCCGGGATCGGTGCAGCCGTACACAAAGTGCTCTCGCTCGGCCTCCATGACGGCATGTTTCTTTTTGCTCATGGCACGGCGGACATTGTCTGCCTGACCAAAAGAGAAACCTGCCAGCTCCCGGAAGATCTGCATGACCTGCTCCTGATAGACGATGCAGCCATTGGTCACATCCAGAATGTGGGCCAGCTGTGGGGTCTTATAGCTGATTTTGTCCGGCTCGTGGCGGTTGCGCAGGTAGGTGGGGATCGAATCCATGGGGCCGGGCCGGTACAGGCTGATCAGAGCGATAATGTCTTCTAGGTTCTGCGGCTGCAGGCCCACAAGCACCTGCTTCATGCCGGAAGATTCCAGCTGGAACACACCCTCGGTGTCTCCCTGCCCCAGCATCCTGTAGGTGTCCGGGTCGTCGTAATCCAGCTTCTGGATGGAAAACTCCTGGTGGTGCTTCTGCACAGCAGTTTCCGCGTCATGAATGACGGTCAGCGTGCGCAGGCCCAGAAAGTCCATCTTCAAAAGGCCAAGTTCTTCGATCTCGGTCATGTTGAACTGGGTCACAGGCAGGCCGTCGTTGGTGGCCAGCGGTAGATAGTAGTCCGTAGGCTCCGGGGTAATGACGACACCCGCCGCATGGGTGGAAGCATGGCGGGGCATGCCCTCCACCTTCAAGGCCGTGTCGATCAGCTCTGTGACCTGCGGGTCGGTATCGTACATCCGCTTAAGTTCCGGCGATACCTCCAACGCACGCTTCAGCGTCATTTTCAGCTCCATGGGCACCTGCTTTGCCACAACATCTACCTGCTGATACGGAATGCCCATCACGCGGCCCACATCGCGGATGGCGTTGCGGGCGGCCATGGTGCCAAAGGTGACGATCTGAGCCACATGGTCGGCACCATATTTCCGGTTGACGTAATCGATCACTTCCTGACGGCGCTCGTAGCAGAAGTCCACATCAAAATCTGGCATACTGACGCGCTCCGGGTTCAGGAAGCGCTCAAAGATCAGGTTATAACGGATGGGGTCGATATCCGTGATGCCCACGCTGTAAGCCGCAATGCTGCCTGCGCCGGAGCCACGGCCCGGGCCTACCGGGATACCCTGACTCTTGGCGTAGTTCACGTAGTCCCACACGATAAGATAGTAGTTCGTGTAGCCCATCTTTTTGACCACGCCGATCTCGTATTCCAGACGGTCTTTGTTGGCCTGCGGAACATTGGGGCCGTAGCGGCGCTCCAAACCTTCCCAGCAGAGCTTTTCAAAAAACGCCTGATTATCCATACCGTTCGGCGCTTTGTAATATGGAATTTTAGTGTGTCCAAAATCAAAATCAAAGTTACACTGTTCGGCAATTTTGGCGGTATTCTCGCAGGCTTCCGGCACCATGGAGAACAGCTCGTACATTTCGTCTGTCGTTTTGACATAGACTCGTCGGTCTGGAACTCCATTTTATCCGCATCCTGAATGGTCTTGCCGGTCTGGATGCAGAGCAGGATGCCCTGCATTTTGGCATCCTCCTTGCGCAGATAGTGGGAGTCGTTGGTGGCTGCCATGGGAATTCCGGTCTCCCGTGCAAGCTTGATGAGCTGCGGCAGCACAGTATTATCCTCTTCCAGACCATGGTCCTGAAGCTCGATATAATAGTTTTCCTCGCCGAAGAGGTCTCGATACCACAGCGCTGCTGCTTTGGCGCGCTCATAATCGCCCGCCAGAATGGCCTGTGGAACTTCGCCTGCCAAACAGGCCGACAGGCAGATCAGACCTTCGTGATATTTTTCCAGCAGTTCCTTATCAATGCGGGGCTTGGAATAAAAGCCCTCCACAAAGGCGGCCGACACCATTTTGATCAGGTTTTTGTAGCCGGTCTCATTTTTGCACAGCAGGATCAGGTGGTTGTTGCCGTCGATCTTATTTACCTTGTCAAAGCGGGTGCGGGTGGCCACATACACCTCACAGCCGATGATGGGCTTGATGCCAGCCTTTTTTGCAGCCTTATAAAACTGCACGCAGCCGTACATCACGCCGTGGTCGGTGCAGGCAATGGCGGTCTGTCCGCACTCTTTTACGCGATCCATCAGCTGGTCAATGCGGCAGGCACCATCCAGCAGGCTGTACTCTGTGTGGATGTGCAGATGGACAAAAGGCCGGGTATTGGGTAATGCTTCGCTCATGCTTTTGCCTCCTGTTCCAGATTCTGCCGCAGATTTTCGGCCAATGCCTCCAGCTTCTTCATCCGGTGCGACAGGCCGGATTTGCTCACGGGTGGCTCAAAGCAGCCGCACAGCGCTGTGAGCGAAAGATCCGGGTATTGCATCCGCTTGGCAGCGGCCTCCTGCAGTACCTCCGGCAGAGTGCTAAGGGCATCCTGCTCTTCCAGAAAGCGGATGGCCTTCAGCGTCTGCGCATTGGCGCGGGCCGTTTTGCCAAGGTTTGCCGTATCACAGTTGGTCTGTCGGTTGGTCTGGTTGCGCACCTGTTTGAAGGCTTTTTGCGCATGCATTTCCTCTGCAGCGTTTCCAGCGCCCATAAAGCTGAGCAGCCGTTCCACATTGGCCCCGGTCTTGACGTAGATCAGGTTCACGCCGTTGCGGCGGGTGCGGTGCGGTGCAAACTCATGCTCTGCCAGCAGCGCTTCAAAGTCCCGTGCCAGATTGGTGCGGGAGGTAAGAAATTCCAGATTATATTCTTTCTGCGGATCAATGACCGTTCCACTGCACAAAAAAGCTGCGCCAATGTACGCACTGACGCAGGTCTGGCAGCGGATAAGGCGGGGATCGATCTGCAGGCTGGTCTCGCTGCCCGTGGTGCCGAACAGCTCGTGCACCCGGGCCACCTGCTCCGGCGCGCGGATGTTGAATTCATACAGCACGCCGCTGGGTCGCTGCTTGTGCAGGATCTCACCCTGCACGCCGCAGCGTGCGAACAGCTGCTGGGCAGCCTGCACCGTCTCCTGCTGCTCGGTCTGCACCACCAGACCCTTTGCATCAAAATATTTGGCAAAGCACGCAATGCCATAAGCTGCCGCACGCACACAGCAATCCTTCTGGATGCTGCGCTGCGCGATCTCCTCCCGCGCGCGGGATGCAAAACTACTCATACTTCCTCGAATTCTGTCAGCGTTTGGCATCGCGGTGCTGCACGCCCGGCTCGTAGCCGAGTTGCGTGCAATACTCCGCGATCTTACGCGCAAATGTAATGGAACGGTGCTTGCCGCCGGTACATCCCACCGCAATGGTCAGCTGGCTCTTGCCCTCCTTGACGTACAGCGGCAGTGCATACTGCAAAAAGTTCTCATACCGCTTGAGCAGTTCCTGCGCTTCCGGGTGGCTCATGACAAAATCCACCACATCCTGATCAAGGCCGGTCTTATGCTTGAGTTCCGGCACGTAGAAGGGGTTGGGCAGGCAGCGCACATCCAGCACAAGGTCTGCCTCCGGCGGGATGCCGAATTTGAATCCAAAGGACATCACGGTCAGGCGCATGGCGCCCTTGGCTCCACCATTTTTTGCAAAAAGATCGCAGATGCGTTCTTTGTTTTGTGCTGTAGAAAGCAGGGCGGTATTGATGACGTAATCTGCACGCTCCTGCAAAGGCTTCAATATTTTGCGTTCCTTTGCAAAGGCCTCCCGGGTGGAAATGCCCTCGGCAATGCTGATGGGGTGGCGGCGGCGGGTCTCGCTGTAGCGGCGCATGAGTACATCGTCCGGGGCATCCAGAAATAGAATTTTATAATCCACACCCTGCTCATCCAGCTTGTCGAGCGCACGCTCGATCTCTTCGCTGGTGCGGCAGCCGCGCACATCCATAGAAAGAGCCACCCGCTCCAGCTGGCTGTCGCCCGCTTCCGAGAATGCAGTGATGCTGGGCAGCAGTCCGGCCGGAACATTATCTATACAGAAAAAACCGATATCTTCCAGCGCATTCATAGCCACCGACTTGCCTGCACCGGAAAGTCCGCTGACGATCAACAGCTCCATAATCTGATCTACCGCTCCTTTTTTGCTTTTTCCGTTATCGGACGACCCGGATCTCTTTTTCAAGGTCGTAGCCCGTCTTTTCCTTTACGATGGCGCGCACCTCGTCACAGAGTGCCAGCACATCAGCACAGGTAGCGCCGCCAAGGTTTACCACAAAACCGCAGTGCTTATCGCTGACGGCTGCGCCGCCGTGGCGATAGCCGCGCAGGCCGCACTGGTCGATCAGCGCAGCCGCAAAAGCACCCGCCGGGCGCTTGAAGGTGCTGCCGGCGCTGGGCTTATCCAGCGGCTGCTTTTCCACACGCTTGGCCATCAATTCATCCATTTTTGCACGGATGTCCGCTGCGTTTCCGGGCTGCAGATGGAACTGTGCCGAGAGGATGCAGCCGCTGTTCTCTTCAAAAATGCTGTGGCGATAGCGGAGATCCAGCTCTGCGGCAGGCACTTCTCTGACCTCGCCTTCTGCCGCCAGATACCGCACTGTGGTGAGCACGTCCTTCATCTCGCCGCCGTAGGCACCCGCATTCATATACACTGCACCGCCCACCGTGCCGGGGATGCCGTAGGCAAATTCCAGCCCGGACAGGCCATGCTTCAGTGCCGCCTTACACAGTGCCGCAAGGCGGACACCTGCGCCTGCGGTCAGGACTGTATCTCCCACCGCGATCTCTGCGTCCAGTGCCGAAACATCGATCACCACGCCGGAAAAGCCTTCGTCCGCAAACAGGATGTTGCTGCCGTTGCCCAGCAGGTAATAGCGGACAGCCTGCTCTTTGCAAAGCGCAACTGCACTGCAGAGCTGCTGCTCGTTTTCCGGCATGACAAACAGCTGTGCCGGGCCTCCGATTTTAAAGGTACAGTGCGCCGCAAGCGGTTCATTTTCCCTGAACGGGATCGCCGCTGCCTGCAGTTTCTGCTTGAATCGTTCCATGATAACTTGCTCCTTTTGCGGTGTGGGATCAATCCATTTTATCGTCCAGACCCAGACGGATCAGCAGTTCACGCGCTGCGTTGTAACCCATCTTCTTCTGGCGGTTGTTGATGGCTGCAGTTTCCAGCACGACAGCCAGATTGCGGCCCGGTGAGACCGGAATGCTGGTGCTGGGAATACTGACGCCCAGAATGTCGTAGTATTCGTTTTCCAGACCGGTGCGCTGGTAGTTCTTAGTGGGGTCCCATGCTTCCAGCTGAACCACAAGGTCAAGGCTTTCGCTCAGCTTGACCGCGCCCACGCCGTACACACGGGCCACATTGACGATGCCAATGCCGCGCAGCTCAATGAAGTGGCGGATATTCTCCGGGGCAGTACCCATGATCTGGCGGTTGGACACCTTGCGCAGCTCCACCGCATCATCTGCCACAAGGCGGTGGCCGCGCTTGACCAGCTCGATGGCAAGCTCGCTTTTGCCAATGCCGCTGTCGCCCAGGATCAGGATGCCTTCGCCGTACACTTCCACCAGCACACCATGGCGGGTGATACGCGGTGCCAGTTCCAGATTCAGCACACTGATCAGGCTGCCCATCAGAGTGCAGGTGGTCTCGTTGGAGCGCAGCAGTGCAACACCATGCTTCTGGGCCAGCTCCTGCATCTCCGGGAAGGGGGTCAGTTCTTCGCTGCGGCAGACGATAACAGCCGGCGGCTGCTGACGGAACAGCTGATCCAGCGCTTCGTAGCGTTTTTCCGGTGAAAGGCCGGACAGAAAGTTCATCTCGGCCAGACCCATGATCTGCAGACGCAGCTTATCAAAATAATCATAATAGCCCGCCAGAAACAGACCCGGGCGGTTCACTTCGGCGATCTCCACACAAATCTGATCCAGTTCCTTCGGCGTATAGACAACTTCCATGCTGACACGGTCGGTCAGCGTTTTGAGCGAGACATTGAATGTGCCCATTCTTGTTCCTCCTGTGCTCCCTTTTGCTGCACAGCCCTGCCTGCTGTCAGGTACCGTACAGGATTCCTTCTTATTATTATAATAGAACGATCGGTAAAAAACAATATTGTGCGGGCGGCTTTTTCGCAGCCCGGCAAGAATGCACGCAGCAGCGCAGCCATGTACTGATTTTTTACATTTTTCTTACCTTTACACGGATTTTACATTCCCTCGATTTTGGATTTTACATTGCATCTGTATACTCAAAATCAGGAGAAACACATCAAAAACACGTCAAACAAAAGTGAGGAAATCTTTATGACCATCTTCAATGTCTTTTCCCTGCTTGGAGGTCTTGCCCTGTTCCTGTTCGGCATGGACATCATGGGCAAAGCACTGGAAAAGCAGGCCGGCGGCCAGCTGCAGAAGATCCTGAGCAAGCTGACTGACAACCCCCTTAAAGGCTTTTTCCTTGGCCTGTGCGTCACCGCTGTGATCCAGAGTTCCAGCGCTACCACGGTCATGGTGGTCGGCTTTGTCAACAGCGGCATCATGGAGCTGCATCAGGCCATCGGCGTGATCATGGGCAGCAATGTGGGCACCACTGTCACCAGCTGGATCCTGAGCCTTTCCGGCCTGCAGGGCGACAGCCTCTTCATCAATCTGCTCAAACCCACTTCTTTCAGTCCTTTGCTTGCATTTATCGGCATTTTGCTGTATATGTGTAAGAGTGAGAAGAAAAAAGGCGTGGGCACCATCCTCATCGGCTTTGCCGTGCTGATGACTGGCATGACCACCATGTCTAACGCCGTCCTGCCCCTGCAGAACGAGGCATGGTTCACCAGCCTGTTCACCCGCTTTTCCAACCCCCTTCTGGGCGTCTGGTGGGTGCCCTTGTTACCGGCATCATCCAGAGCTCCAGCGCCAGCGTGGGTATTCTGCAGGCGCTGAGCGCCACCGGCGTGATCACCTACGGCAGTGCCATTCCCATTATCATGGGTCAGAACATCGGCACCTGCGTTACCGCGTTGATCTCCTCTGTGGGTGCCAACAAGAATGCACGCCGTGCTGCCATGGTCCATCTGTACTTCAACATCATCGGTGTGACCATCTTCCTTGTCGGCTTTTACGGCCTGAATACGGTCTGCCACTTTGCTTTTGTGAACACCACCATCGAGGCATGGGGCATCGCTGTGGTGCACTCGGTGTTCAATATCGTGGCAACGCTGGTGCTGCTGCCCTTTGCAAACCTGCTGGAAAAGCTGGCCATCCTCACCATTCCGGATTCGCCGGAAAAGGAAAGCTTTGCGCTGCTGGATGACCGCCTGCTGAACACCCCTGCCGTGGCCGTGGAGCGTGCACGCTCTGCAACTGCTGAAATGGCAGAGCTTGCCCGTGTGGGCGTGATGCAGGCCATGAGCCTGACTCATGATTGGAACGACACCCTTGCGCAGAAAGTCCGCGAGGAAGAGACGCAGGTAGACCGTTACGAGGACGCTCTCGGCACCTATCTCGTCAAGCTTTCCAGCCGTGAGCTGAACCATGCCGACAGCCAGAGCGTAAATACCCTGCTGCACACCATCAGCGATTTTGAGCGCATCAGCGACCATTCCGTAAATCTGATGGAATCTGCCGAGGAGATGCACACCAAAGACATCCAGTTCTCGCAGGATGCCCGCGACGAGCTGCAGGTGCTGGAGGATGCGGTGCAGGATATTCTGAACCGCACCACTGATGCTTTCCGCAAGGGTGATCTGCATCTTGCCAGCAAGGTGGAACCGCTGGAAGCCGTGGTCAACGAGCTGGTACGTGCCATCAAGGCCCACCACATTGCCCGCCTGCAGGCCGGCAGCTGCTCCATTGAATATGGCTTTGTGCTGGACGACCTGCTGACCAACTATGAGCGTGTGTGCGACCACTGCAGCAACGTAGCCGTTGCACAGATTGAGGTTGCACAGGACAGCTTTGATACCCACGCATACCTCAACGAGCTGCGTCACGGCAATGACACCAAGGAAAGTGAGGAATTCCATCGCCGTCTTGACCGTTACCGTGAACGCTATCTCTTCCCTGAAAATCAATCTGCGGAGGATTTTGACAAATGATCTATATTGTTGAAGACGATGCCGCCATCCGGGAGCTGGAACAGTATGCCCTGCAGTCCAGCGGATACGAAGTGACCAGCTTTGAAAGCTCTGAGCCGTTCTGGCAGGCCATGCACGCTGCAGAGCCGGAACTGGTGATCTTAGACGTGATGCTGCCCGGTGAGGACGGTTTTTCCATCCTGAAA
>ENA-OQDM01000525-OQDM01000525.1-human-gut-metagenome-genome-assembly--contig:-NODE-525-length-21691-cov-3.780746_pt1 | contig 21691 bp, 13 predicted proteins | sample MGYA00242772_ERZ504605 | MGnify/ENA primary metagenome ERZ504605 (study PRJEB26092, sample SAMD00036348) | human gut metagenome | host: Homo sapiens | study: EMG produced TPA metagenomics assembly of... | reverse complement strand
CACCTATAAATATCTGACATATCTCTTATCACAGCGGCCAGACGATAAAATGTCAGATGAACAGTTGGAACAGCTTGCCCCATGGAGCGAGACTGCGAAAACGAACTGTCAAAACTAAACTGGAGTAAAACGCTTGCATCTATCATTTTGGTGCAAGCGTAATTCATGAGTAATGTAGCAATATTTTGCGCTTACCATTAATCGCAAATGGAGCACTTTGAATAAAAAAACGTTAAAAATTTTTCATCCTTTGTGCATTATATTTTTAAGTTTAATAGCGTATAATATCACACTTGATGAGAAAGATTATCAGCGAAAAATATTGAAGATATCAAATTTTGATATTTTTTTTGATATAAACTAAGACCTCGCAGGGTTTAGATTAGAGGGATAACGATGCAACTGAAAAATTCGACAGATTACGCAATTAGAATTGTATGTTACTTAGCGGCACAGGAACGGATGGTATCTACATCAGAATTGTCACGGAAGCTAAATGTTTCTGCTAATTATGTTCCTAAAATAGCAAAAAAACTGAAAGATGCAAAAATAGTCAATGCCTGTGAAGGTATAAATGGTGGCTATATGCTGGCAAAACAACCGGAGAACATTTCTTTAATGGATATTATATCGTGTGTAGAGGAAACAATGGCAATTAATCGTTGTTTGGAAGAAGATCGTTTTTGTCCCAGAAATTTAGAAGATACCTGCAAGATACATAAAATATTGTTGAGTTTGCAGAATACATACAATAATAAATTAGAGAGCGTAAAGGTTTCAGACGTTATCCGTCCTGGAGAAGATGAATATTTTGGACGATTTTATGTTGTATTAAAACTGAACTTGAAAGAAAAAAGCTACGAGTGTGTATATTCACATATCCGTGAAGTGTATGAGAAAGTAAGGAAAACAAAAAGTTATGAAGAGTTCATAAATCAATATATAGAAAGATATGTGTATACTTCTGATAAAAAAATGGTTCATGACTTCTTATCAAGTGAAGGATTAGAAGAAAGACTAGTTGATGGATGTATGGAAAAAGATCTTCCGTATCGCAGAATTACTGGAAAAGATAAGAATGCATATGTTTGGATGGAAGCAAAAAAATATATAGATGCAAATGAGAATACTGCAATTATTACCTTACATAATGAGAAGATTGTCCAGAACACAGTTATAAGGATGGAACAGGAACTCGTAAAGAAAGAACAGGATATGGCAAAGCAGTATTGGGATATGGTATCACTTTTAACTACTGTATTGAATCATAATCAGTTAGTTGAATCAGGGTATCAAGACGATATCAGCTTCTATACGAAACAGGTATATCTTCAATTGCAGAAGAATTATCCGGAATATGGAATTACGGATGAAGAAATTGCTTCAGTAGCCCATTTGGCACCGATTCATGATATTGGAAAGATAAAAGTACCAATTGAAATTTTGAATAAAAATGGAAAGTTGACAGATGAAGAAATGAATGTAGTAAAACAACATCCATTAGTAGGTGCAGCGATGACCCAGAGATTCCCAGAGGGGATAACAACGGAAAAGCTGAACAAATATAGCTATGAAATATGCAGACACCACCATGAAAGATATGATGGATCAGGATATCCAGACGGTTTAAAAGGGAATGCGATTCCGATGTGCGCACAGGTCGTTGGGATTGTTGATGCTTACGATGCATTGATCAATGATCGTCCATACAAAAGAAAATATGAACCAGAAGAGGCGATACGGATGATTTCAAATGGTGAATGCGGAGCGTTTTCTAAAAAACTGATCCAGTGCTTGACGGCGGCAGCAAAGCAGCCAGAGTGGTTAAAAGTAACAAAAAGTCAAGCATGACAGAAGATTTGAGGCGATTTTATGAACAAGAAATTGAGTGTTTTAAGACGAATTACAGCAGTTGTTCTGTGTGTTACATTATTATCTTCGCAAGTCGTAGTTGCGAATGCTGAAGATTCAGAAAGAATGAATGTGCAGACCAATAGTGAATTTACAGATATATCGGAACAGGATGGTTTCAGCAGTGATACATCTGAAATATCTGATATCACGGAAAGTGATATTCCTGATTCTTTTGAAGGAGAATCAGAGCCAAATACAGATATTAGTTCTGAAGTAACAGAGGAATTTGGTAATTCTGAAGATCAAGGATTTACAGATGGAGAAGAAACAATTATCGAGGATGAAAACACCTCAGATACTTTGGAAGAAGCAAATCCAGATTATGAAGATGGAAAAATATGTATCTACAATTACCAGCAACTTCTGCAAATCGGTACAGGAACACAGATGTTTTCCGGAGACAAAGATGGAAATGTTGGTGAAGGGGATAAGGTTCTTGCAGATGGTGCAGAACTTACCTATGCATCAGACGCTTCCTATTGTTTGATGAATGATATTCCAATAGATAATGAAAATGTCTGGAACTTCCCATCAGATTTTACAGGTAGCATCACTTCATCATCAGAGCGCACGGGCAACACAGTATATGATTCAGTGACTGATACGATTTATGTGTATAACCGATACCAGCTTGAATTGATGAAAGGGGAATCTTCAGACAGCGAACCTGTAATGAGCGAGGATTATATTGCTGAAAAAGTTGGAATGGGACAGGTTTTTACACTGGAAGATGGTTCCTATCTTACTTACAGCAAAACACATAATTATGTGCTTGCTTCTTCATTTACAACAGAAACACCGGAGCTTCTTGCAAATAAGGCTGGGACAGAGGAGACAACTCAGGATATTACTAGCGCATATCCGTCCGACTATGAAGGAAGAAATTATTTCGGTCAGGTGGTAAAAAAGATTGGTGATAAAAATTATATTCTGATTGGAAATGAAACACAGCTTCGGGCAATCGGAACAGATACGGATGTGACAGAGCCAATCTGGCGAGTGTATGAAACAAGAGAGAAAAAGCCGGGAATACTTGGGGGCGCACTGAGTGGATATACAGCCTGGAAACCAGTAGCTGATACACAGACATACAAAACAGAACTGTATTATCCGGGTGATGCGGATATTGTAAAGTTTAATGATACATATAATTGGTCTGGAAAAGAATTGTATGGAAATAAAAAAGGTGACCATAAGCTGGGAGAAACAGAATATCTGGATAATTCATCCTTGGATATAGCTGGCACAACAGCTACAAAGCGTTATGTATATGTGAGCAGTACTATTCAGGAGTCAGCCGATATGACGGTAACTGCGACAGACAGTACTGCCAGTGCTTCCGAAGCGGCATCTGTTGAAGCAGGTGCAACTGTAAAAGACAGAGATTTGATTGATATGACTCCGCCAGACAGCGAGGAAGCAGCTGAGACAGGAAGTAATGATGAAACCTTTACAAGTGGTGAGGATGAAAGTAATTTTTCAGATGATGCGAATCCGGAAAGTATTACGGTTGATGAGAACAAAACTTACGTCCTTACCTATGATACATCCAAAAGTAGCAATACCAATATTGCAGGAGCTGGATATAAATACAGTAAGGATGCGAATTACATTATCTTTCGTGATATTGATCTTTCCAAAGAGGGGACAAATTCTAATGGAGAAGATGATGATTGGGATCCTATTGACAATTATCAGGGAAACATGGAAGGCCGAAAGGGAATGGTTGAAGGTCAGAGTATAACCATCAGCCATATCAACATTTCACAGGCTAATGCAGTCAATCAGGACAACCAGGCAGAATATGGTATTGGATTTTTCAGAAATCTGACGACCCCGTATTCTACATCGCTGACAATATCCCAAAATCCAATCACTGTGAAAAATATTACCCTTTCTGATGTGACGGTTTCTACAACAACACAAAAGGTTAAACAAAATTTTAGTTTGATTGGAGGCGTGTTGAAGCTCCTGCTTGGAAATTTAAGTGGATTGGAACCGGATCCACAATCCCTGGCAACAGGAGGATTTGCTGGTGTTGTAAAAGGAAATATCCAGATTGAAAACTGCAATGTGGAAAATTTACATGGAGTTTCCAATGTAAATGACCGGACCGGTGGCTTCGCAGGTTATGTCAGTGGTATGACACAGTATGATTTGGTATCAAGTGGCTTAGGAGGTCTGGTTGATACTTTAACAAAAATCCTGAATCTGATTCCGCTGCTTGGAGTCGGTGATTTGCTGACTCTCCTTTTAAATGGAGGATTACTCAGTGTAAAAAATCTTATTCCGATAGGCTATGTCAATCCAAGTATTCAGAATTGTTCTGTAAGCGGTGACACTTCTGTTACAGGTCAGAAGAGTACCGGTGGATTCGCCGGGGAAGCCATCGGTGCAGTGATGAAAAACTGTTCTGTAGGTGGAAGTACCACAGTGTCCGGAAATGACTGTTCTGGTGGATTTGTGGGACGTTCTGCGAATGCAGTCGTGGTAGGTGCATTAAGCAGCCTTGGTATTGAACTTATGGGAAATTTCCCGGTCAATACAGTTATGCTGAACTGTAGAATCGACGGAGCGGTAAACGTATCTGCACAGGGGACCCCATCTAAAGAAAGTGGTTATGCAGGCGGATTTATAGGAGAAATGCGAAATAGTTATGCGGTGGACTGCAGTATTTCCTCTCTTGGCACAGTGTCCGGAAAAGATTATACCGGAGGATTTGCCGGTATAGCAACTCTTGGTGATGTAGCGGATATTGATGAAAGCCAGGGACTTCTGGTAATTGTAAAGGATCTTCTTACAGGGTTGTTAAATGGTAAATTAACCAACATGGATCTTTTGAACCTGGTGGGACTTCGACCTTCTGTTATAAGCGGATGCACCATTGCAGGAGATAGCATTTCTGTAACAGCAAACGGTAAAAATGCCGGTGGACTTGTGGGATATGCAGGGGCTGTCCAGATTTCCAATACTTTAGAACTTACAGACGATTCAAAGTCAACTACAAAAGCCCTCCAGCGAGTGCTTACTAAGACTGGCGTTACCTATGAATTTGCAGACCGTGTGAATCAGATCAATGCAGCTTCCTCAATGAAGGTTTCAGCAACAGAGAATGCAGGAGGAATCTTAGGCTATGCGAAAATGACCAGTGTCGGTGATGTCCTTGGTGGAACAGTTAAAGCAGCGGATTACATGCGTTTTGAATGTAAAGACTGTTCCGTAAATGGAGGCTCTTCCGGTCTTACTGTTACTGCGTCAGATAAGGAGAATGGTCGTGCTGGAGGTACTATCGGTTATGGAACAGGTGGAGAAGTAAGGAGAACATCCGTCACAAATCTGAATTCCGTAACGGCGGGAAAGTGTGCAGGCGGTTTTGCAGGATATTTCGGAAGCGGTACCCTTGCCAATGTTGGCGGTATTAAGCTTCTTGGATTACCGCTACTAAAAATTGACAGCCTTCTTTCTGTAGGCCAGATGATTGAGACATTTACAGTTGACAGCACTGTTTCAGGTGTTTCGTCAGGATATAGTGTGTCTACTGGTAATGAGAAAGGTTATAGTGGTGGCTTTATTGGAGAATGCATTAGTGGACGAGCAAGGGACACTAAGATCAGCAACCTGAAAACTGTTACTGCATCTGCAACATCAGGAAAAGCCGGAGGCTTTGCAGGTTTTGCTAAAGCCGGAGATGCATTAAGTGCTGGAGATTCCACTACATCAAAACTGACAGGAATTGAATTAGAGAATCTGCTTGGAGTTGTCAGTGCCCTGAGACCGGAGTTCAACAATACTTCTATTGCCTATGTTTCGAATGGTTCTGACCCTCAGGTATCCGCTGATATGGCGGGCGGCTTTGTGGGAGACGGACAGGCTGTAGATATCAATTATGGAAACAACAATTCCGGATTCAAAGCAGACACAGACACCAATCCATCTTCGAATGAATCTACAGATGAAAAGAATAGTGAAGAAGATTTCAGTTCAACAGACACGAATAGTGAGGATGGAACAACCAAAGGCGAGACTGGTGCGATTGCAACAACAAATATTACCGGACTCTCTTATATAAAGGGAACCAGCTATGCCGGTGGTTTTGCAGGAAGGCTGATGCCTGGTGATGTGGCACAGACAGGTTCTATTAAGTTACTGGGCCTCTTGAATGTAAATCAACTTCTCAGTGTCATGGATGTGGCTTATCCGAGAATTTCCGATTCTTCTATTGAAGGAAACAATTTAGTCGTAACAGCATCCGGAAAAAATGATGATGAGGCGCTTGGAGATGCCGGAGGATACATCGGTAATGGAAAAGCAGTTATGGTTAAAAACTCTGATGTGACCAATGTAAAAGAAGTCACAGCACCATATCATGCCGGTGGCTATATCGGAATTATGCGCTCCGGAAGTGCAGCGGAGGCAGGAGATGCCACAGGAGATCTTTTGAATAGTGTCCTTGGTAAGATCCTGAGTCTGAAAGAGCTGGCAAGTGTCCTTCAGGCGGCATCCAGCAAAATTACAAATTGCAAAGTTGCTGGTACCGCAGATGGATTGACTGTTACGGCTGACAGCGGATTTGAAAACGCAGAAGGCTATGCAGGTGGCTTCGTTGGAGAGATGCAGAGCGGTCATGTAGATAATTCAGCAAATGCTGTTGATTCCGGAAAAGGAACGGCAGTAGAAAATCTTCTGAAAGTAGAAGGACTTCGTTATGCCGGAGGATTCGGAGGTCTGGTAAAAGCTGGAGCGGTTGCAGAGATTGGAGCTAAATCATCAATTCTTACAAAACTGGTTGATCTGACAGGATTACTATCCCTGGTCAATGCTTTTGTTCCGGTGATCAGTAATGCCAGTGTTAATTCTGTAGAAAAAGGGTTTACTGTTACCGTTACAGGTACTCTTGAAAAAGACAGCACCAACGATGCGGATGCCGGAAGTGCCGGAGGCTTTATCGGATGCGGAACTGGTGTACAGATCAGCAATTCCGATGTAAATAAATTGCAGCATACAGGTGTCAGTGAGCCAAAGAATCTGCAGCAGGAAGATGGTAGCAGTTATTACGGAACTGGAAGTGAGTATGCGGTAAGTGGTTATCGTTATGCCGGCGGCTATATTGGGAAAGCTGCAATGGGAAGTACGGCGGCTATCGGAGGTGCAAGCGTTCTGGATCATGTACTTTCTGCTACAAATCTGTTATCAGCATTGACCGTAGTTGCATCTATCATAGACAGTTCAGATGTTTACGGAGCGATAGGCGGATTTAATGTTCTTGCAACAGATGGAGACGGTGATACCGGAAAAGCTGGTGGATATGCAGGAGAACTTCTTGGAGTTCAGATTCAGAATAGTAATTCTTATAATTTTGCACATATCATAGGGCGTGAAAGTGCCGGTGGATATGTTGGAACCATGGAGCCGGGGAGTGCGGCAGATGTGTAGATGGATTAAGTGCTCTTGGAGGACTGATCAAGGCAGATAATCTTTTTGGCGTTTTACAGGCATTTGTTCCTGTGATCAAAAACAGTGAAACAACCTGTGTACCTTGTGGAGGTGCTGTGAGGGCTCAGGCTGAAAGTGATGACAGCATTTACCGTGGACTTGCAGGAGGATATGCAGGTTACAACTATGGCGGTCAGATCTGGGGAAACAATACGGATAACTGGAAAGGCTCTACATATGCAGGAACCGTAAGAGAATGTGCGGCCTATCGTATCCGTTCCGTATATGGAACGGAATATGCCGGAGGTTATACAGGACTGATGCGGTGTGCGAATGTTGCAGATACAGGAAGTCTGAAGGTTTTATTTGGTCTTATCAAACTAGATAATCCGCTGACGCTTCTTCAGGCGGTGTATCCGACAGAAAAGAATACAGCTGTTTATGGACCGCTTCGTGGACTGGATACGGATACCTGGAACAAATGGGTTGGTGCTGTCGGTTCTTATGGAAGTTACGGTAATAAATTACAGGCACTTGGTGAAGTCAATGATCAAGAACAGTTAAATGAGATCATTTCTCAGTATGCATATGGATACGCAGTCACAGCAGGAAGGAGCATTCTGGCAAGTAAAGCAACACAGGGCGGTTCTGCCGGAGGCTATGTAGGCCGTATGGAAGGCGGTACCGTGACAAATGGAACTGCAACAGATCTTCAGTCAGTGGAAGCCTTCAGAAGCAGCGGTGGATTTGCGGGTGAGATGCTTACCGGTTCTGTGGCAAACACAGGTGACGTTTCACTGGCAGGTCTTAAGATTATCGGTGCAGACGGTCTGGCGGCATTAAAAACCTTTGTGCCGGTTGTAAAACAGTCCAAGGTGGAAGGCTATCGTTCCGGAGCAAGGATCAAAGCAACCGGTATTGCAGACAAAGACCCGGCAGGATTTGCCGGAGGCTATGTGGGAAGAATGATCGGCGGTCAGATCTGGGGAGATGAAACTACCTCCTGCAGTATCACAAATTTAAGGCGTGTAGATGGAACTTCCTATGTAGGCGGTTTTGCTGGAAAAGTAGATCCAGGTAGTGTGGCAGCTATTGATACAGCTACAAAGCAGGGACTTTTGAATAAGCTTCTGGATGTTCTTATGGTAAATGCTCCGGCAGAACTGATTAAGGTTCTGAATGCTACTGTTTCCACCATCCGCTGTGCATCTGTGTCAGCCTGGGATGACTGGGGCCTGATCGTAAACGGAACCTATCAAAATGGAAGCAATACAGGGTATGCAAAAGCAGCTGGAGGATTCGCAGGAAGTCTTTGTGGAGCAGTTCTTGGCGAGAAGGATAAACCGGAAAGCGGAATCCGTGCAGACAAGATTCGCTCTGTAGTAGCCGGTGAATATGTCGGCGGATGCTTCGGTATTGCGGATGTTTCCGGTGCCGCAAACATTAGTGCAGGTAATGAGACCTCGGTATTACAGTATCTTTTAAAACTTGGAAAAACCGATGTGTTGGATGCGTTTCGAAGCTATGTATATTACGGAAATGTCACAGGAAGTCCAGATGCAGGGCTTGGCGTCAGTGCTAACACAGCGACAAAATCAGGCCAGAATAATGAAGTAACATATAGCGGAACGGCTGGAGGATTTGGCGGTTCCCTGTTAAATGGCTCTGTCAAAAACAGCAGCGTAATGGGATTAAATTATGTAACTGGACTAAACAGCGTCGGCGGTTTTGTAGGATACTCCGGAAAAAGCGGAGTTGTAAAAATGGAGAAGCTGGATGTGCTGGGAGATAATGCAGGACAGCTCCTGGGCGGTGCCCTCGGCGTTCTGGATATTTTCGGTTCCCACATTGATGACAGCAGTGTGACAGGCATACCTGGAGGTTATACTGTTCAGAGTAAAGGCGGAGATGAGCAGATTGCGGGAGGATTTATCGGCTACGCAAATCTTGCCAGAATGTCAGGCTGTAATGCAGGAGATGCTCAAAATCAGGAAAACAGCCTGAAACTGGTAGAATCCGGTGGAACAGCTGGTGGCTTCGCAGGAAGAACAAGCTTTGCCTATCTAGCGGATGTAAAACTGGATTCCACAGTGGTGGATGCGTTGCTCGTAGTTCTGAATCAGCTTGTACAGGCGTTATATCTGGATAAGATCCAGGATTCCAACCTTTTGCATATCAATCTTGGAATTGTGAAGGTTGATGCACTGTATGAGGGAAATCTTCTCCATGTGAATCTGCTGGGACTGGATATTTCTGTCGGGCTGTCTAAAAAGTCGACAGAAAATAATCAACAGACAGATCTTGCAATCATCAAGATCGGAGATTCATCCATCAAGCTTCCTTGTGATAAAGATGGAATCATAACAAAAGATAATGATGTAAAGTCTAATATCAGTATCAATCTGATCAAGGCAAACAGGACAAAGATCACGGACAGCAGTGTGTATGGAATTAGTACAGGATATGATGTCTATGCAGGCGGAGCAGGAAATGATGCGGATGGTTCTGCAAATGATGGACGAAGCGGAGGTTTTGTTGGATACAACGATGAAGGACTGCTGAAGAATAACAATATGTATTACTGCGATGTGGTCCGTGGAACATCTAAGCTGGTGGGACCATTCAGCGGAAAAAGTGATCTGGACTCTGCATATGACTTTAATACAAAAGCAGGTGTAGAAGGCGAGAATAACAATTATCGTATCTACCGAAAACCGGCGATTAGTTTTGATGAGATCAAAAAGAATTCTAAACTTCTGACAGATACGTTCAGTCAGGAAAATGGATGGAGTATCTTCTCGATAAAACATGTCGTGCAGGTAGATGAGTATAACACCTTGCAGAATGCAGTTATGGCAACAAAAGATTCTTCTGAAACAGCAGATCTGAATGCATATATATCAGATGCAAAAGCTGTTCTGATGTCAGATGCCAAAACGACAGTCAATACAGGTGACAGCACATCACCGGAACCGTCTGATACGCAGGATCCATGTGATGAGAATGTAAACCTGACGATAAACAAAGTCTGGAAAGATTTCCGAAATATGGACAATCTCAGACCAGACTCTATTACGGTCACAATTTCCAGAAGCTGGACGGATGCGGAAGGAACAAAACAAACAGAAGTTGTGCCGGGATATGAAAACTATGAAATAAAAGGTGATATTTCAAAATCTACATGGCAGAAAGTGATTGAAACTCTTCCAGCCTACATAAAAGATGATGCTGACAAAACGCATTATTATGAATATTCTGTTACGGAAACGGAAATAAACGGATATACAACTACAATAAAAAGCTCTGATGATGGATTTACCTTCACGATTATCAACCGACATTTTGCACTTCTTCCGGACACTGGCGGAAAAGGCATCATGATGTTCATCGTAGCAGGTGGTTTGTTGTTAGCGTTCCTGCTTTATACCGGACGCAGAAGGAAACGGAAACAGACGATGTAGGAAAGGGGGAGTAGAGTCATGAGAGAGATATGGCTGCGTGGGGAACTTCCACCGTAAAAGCTGAAGGAATCCCAAGCGAACCAATAAAAAATCAAAAGAAAGTGAGAAGAGGAACATGAAGAAATTAGTATCAAGATTTATGGCAGTTCTGATGGCAATGACCATGATACTGTCCATGAGCATGACTGCATTTGCAGCAGATGCAGCAGATGCTCCAAAAGGAACCCTGACAGTCAACAATACAGTAGAAGGAAAGACTCTGGATCTGTATCAGATTTTTACAGCAACAAAAAGTGGCGAGAATGTAGCATATACACTGAACAGTGCATATGAAGGATTTTTTAAGAATAATACTAGAATTCCAGGATCTGAAAGTTTAACAGGCGAAGCTTTAAGTGAAGCGGCATATAACTATGTTAAAGAACAGGTCGGAGCAAATGGAGAGGCTGCTACAGCGAAAACATTTGCTAAAGATGTGCTTGGATGGATTTTAGATTCAAAGAACCATATTACAGCAACAAAAACAGTTAATACGACAGCAACTTCTACAGTAGTTTCTGATTTAGCATATGGATACTATTTAGTTTATCCAAAAGGAGCAACAGATACCTCCACAGCACCAGGAAATCAGACTTATACATCTGCAGCATCTTTAGTTAGCATTACAGCTGATACAGCTACAATTAACATGAAGAGCAATTACCCGACAGTAGACAAGAAAATCATTCCGGCACAGAGTGGAAGCGGAATTACAGTTGGTGCTATTGTAGATGCTTCATGGGATGGCAGCCATCAGATGGAATTGGACGATGAGAATAATCCTGAAGATACCATCGCACCACACAGCGAATCAGATGAAAAGAAAGCTGGAGATTTTGGAATTGGCGATACTGTCACTTATCAGCTGACTTCTAAAGTGCCGGACATGACAGGATATAATTCTTATACTTTTAAATTTAGCGATACTTTGTCCAAAGGACTGGACTTAAAAGAAGTACTATCTGTAAAAGTTGGAAATACAACACTTACTGCTAAGAAATCAGGAACTAATACATACGCACTTGCATATGACCAGGCTAAACGTACTTTAACAGTTACCTTAAATGATTTCTATAATTCCTATAAGAATCATACAGGCGAGACAATCACAGTTGTTTACACTGCAACCTTAAACAAAGATGCTGTAATCGGTATGAATCCAAATACCAACAAGGCGGTCGTTGAATACAGTAATGACCCGACAACAGGTGGAACAGGTACATCTGAGCCAAGCATCGTAGATGTACATACTTTTGATTTTACAATTTATAAATATTATTTAAAAGACCAGAATAATAAAGAAGATAAGACTGCACTTGCAAAGGCAGAATTTGAGCTTTACAAGGGAAACACAGAAGGTACTGCAGCAGATGAACAGGCGAAGGTTAATATTGTAGACGAAGGAGAAGGTGTATACCGTCAGGCAACAGCCGATGAAGCTAAAGCAACAGGCTTTACTTCTGCAAAAATTGTATCCGATGCTGACGGAAAAGTACTTGTAAAAGGTCTTGATGCTGGAACTTATTACTTAAGAGAGACAAAAGCACCAGAAGGATACAATAAGCTTCTCAGCGATATCAAGGTTGAGATTAAAGCAAACTATGATCCAAAAACCGGAAAACTGACAAGCTATTCAGTTGATTACACATACAATGGAACTACAACAACAGGTAAAGAAATTAAAGATACAAAAACTTCTCCAGAAGTAGCTGTAGAAAACAAAACAGGTGCACAGCTTCCATCTACTGGTAGCAAGGGTGCCCTCATGGTAACACTGGCTGGTATCGTTCTTTTCGGTGTATTAACAGCAAGCAAAGCTTTTGGCAAAAAGAAAGCAAAAAACTAAGACATTCTGAAGTTTAAGAATGGATAAAAAGACAGTTCATCTTCCCGGTATTGTACCGGGAGGATGTCTGCTTTTTCTGAAATGTCCAGTGTGGACTGGATATTTCAGAAGAAACAGACGAAAAGGTGAAAGGTATTATGAAGAAAGTAGTAAAAATACTAAGAGGAATCGGATATCTGATGGCATTTTCTTTAATCCTGTATCCGGTAGTGAGTAATTACATTAATCAGATGAACAGCACAACCATTGCTACAGATTATGAACAGGAAGTTTCGCATTTGTCGGAAGAACAGGAAAATGCAATGATCAAGCAGGCACAGGACTACAACGAAAGCCTGATCGGAATTGGTTCCATAGCAGATCCATTTTCAGAAAGCAATGAAAACCAGACAGAAGATGATGAGTATAACAAACTTTTGAAAATTGATGATACTGGAATGATGGGATATATTGATATCCCAAAGCTTGATGTTGTTCTTCCGGTTTATCATGGAACATCCGAAAAAGTACTGCAGTCAGGTGTAGGACATCTGAAAAACACCTCGCTTCCGGTAGGCGGTGAGAGCTGTCATGCGGTATTATCCGGACACCGTGGACTTGCAAATGCCAAGATATTCACCGACCTGAACAAGATGGAGGTTGGAGATGTATTTTATATTAAAGTTCTTCATCATACCTTTGCCTATCAGGTGGATCAGATTCTGACAGTATTGCCATCAGATACAGATGCTTTACAAATTGAAAAAGGCAAGGATTATGTAACGCTGGTCACATGCACTCCTTATGCAGTTAATACACACAGACTGCTTGTACGTGGCACCAGAATTCCGTATGAAGAGGCACAGAAGATAGATGAGGAAGTTGGTCTTCATCATACAATTCCATTCAATTTGATTCTATTGATTGGGGGAATTGTTGCTTTGATCATCATATGGGTGAGCATTAAATCTCATAAACGCAGGAAGGAGAAAAAACATGAGCAGAATAATTAAACATAAGCGAATATATATGTGTATGGCCAGTGTGATGTGTATGCTTTTACTCCTCATTCCGTTACCTGTGTCTGCGAATGATCAGGGAAGTATATTATTAAAAGCAACTGTTGAAGATGAGACCACGGTATATAAGCTAAGTAATATTGAATTTACGATGTATCAGGTTGGAACATATAAAAATAATTCATGGGCATTAGTGAGTGAGTTTGCAAAGTCTGGAGTCATATTTGATTTTGAGGATTCTTCTGCTCAGGCAGAAGCTGCAAAAAAACTGGGAAAATATGTACAGGATAACGGCATCCAAGGAATATCAGGGAAGACCAATTCCGATGGAGAAGTTATGTACAGAGATCTGGAAAAAGGTGTGTATCTTTTTGTGCAGACACAAAAAACACAAATTGGAAATCAAGTATATCAAAGCGAACCTTTTATCATAACAGTTCCAGGTAATTATGATGGTCAGATAATTTGGAATGTAACGGCAGAGCTAAATTTAAAAATGAATCGATACCACCAATTACCACGAATACGCCACCAGTTTCAGAAGAACCATCAGGTGATAATAGCAGTCATACTCCAAATGTAAAAACGGGAGACGATACGAATGTAATTATGTGGCTTTCCTTAATGGGAATATCCTTAATCATATTTAGTATATGCAAAAGAAAATCCCATAAATAATATGAGAAGATCGGGAAATCCCGGTCTTTTCGTTTCGTTATATAACTGTCATAATCCAAAAACAAATACCTCCGGAGGTGCACCGTATGGCGTCACCTGGGAGAAAATGGGTTTTAAACCATGGGAAGATTTGAAAGAAAATGAGTGAGTTGCCAGTGCAATCTTATTTATCTCTTGTGACAGAAATAGGTTCCCGTTTTGCTGGAAGTAAGTCTGAACTGATCTCAGGAGAATTAAGCAGTGCTGTGAAATTCTGTCTGATGATATCCAGTGTCTTCTGCTTTTTCTGTAATTCCTGCTTTTCACGGACAGTAGCAGCCTGTTCAGATTCAAGATTTTCTATCCGCTTCTGGATTTTATTAGAGCTTGGGATTTTGGTAACACCGAGATCCTGAAGCTCTTTTTTTAGTGAATCGTGGAGTTGGTATTCTGCTTGATGTTTGGTCCGGTATGCGTTTGGATTTTTAGCAGATTTGCAATCTTCAATCACTTTACGGCAGGGCCGGTAAGAATCACAATGTTTTTGAATGACTTTCTGCGTGTTCAGTTCATTGTTGATTTGTGTTATTCTCTGTTCAGCCGCTTTAACAGAAGCATCAACATCAGAAACATGCTGTTGAAAATCTTCATAATTCAGCAGATTATTTTCAGAAAGATAGTCGAAGGTGCGGGTTGCCTCTTTTAGATTATTTAGTTTTGCCCAACGTTCAAATCCTTCTCGATTGCCGGTTGTAACATAAGTGGAAATATTGATATACAGGCGAGCACCTCTGGACAGATGCTTTGGAGTTTTCACTTTGCTACGATTTTTTGCCAGACGGATGCGGATATTTTCTTCGCTATAATAACTTCCGAGAGATTTCATGTAAGTGAAGTCCTTCTGCTCCGGTGCACGGAAGGACAGGTGTTTTCCTTGGCGGACTTCATATCCGGCTAACTGCATTTTTTGTAGAAATTCCTCATAGTTGATGGAAGTCCAGATTGCCTTATCAACTGCAACACGTAGCTTGACTTTCCAACTGGTGCCATGATGATATTCCATGTTCTCTTTATAGCTTTTTCCTTTTTCTCCGGTTGGCATACTGGTGGCAAGTCCATTTTCTTGGCAGATGCGATTACTGATCCGGCAGATTTTATGGTAGCTCCGCTTATTGGAAATGATCATTAACGCCCATTGTCACTGTAACCTGTTGGATGAATCTTATATTCAGGTCGCAGTTTATGATGAAAGACTGGAGGTGACTTCTCCGGGTGGATTATATAACGGATTAACTTATGAGGAAGTCATGAATGGTCATTCGAAGATCCGGAATAAAGGCATTACCAATATATTCAGTCAGATGGGACTTGTAGAAGCATGGGGAAGCGGAATAAAAAGAATCCTTAATGCTGCAGAAGAGTATGGACTTTCGAAGCCGAGATTTTAGGAATTCGATAAGACGCGTCCATCGAATTTACGCAAGTAATTGAGATGGACAAAATAGTGGTTGTATTAAATGAAAAAATATAGTATAATACAAACATGAATACAACATATAAATTAAACAACAATGTCGTCTATTCGTGCAAATACCATGTAGTATGGTGTCCTAAATATAGACGAAAAGTATTAACCAATGGTGTAGATACCAGGTTGAAGGAACTGCTCACAGAGTATGCTGCAAATCTTTCTGTAGAGATTCTGGAAATGGAAATCATGCCGGATCATGTTCATATGCTGCTGGAAGTAGACCCTCAGTTTGGTATTCACAAAGCCGTAAAATCTTTCAAAGGCTATACTTCCAGAATTTTAAGACAGGAATTTCCATATCTTAAAACTAAGATGCCGACGCTTTGGACAAATAGCTATTTTGTATCTACCGTTGGCGGTGCCCCGCTGGAAGCAGTAAAACAGTATATCGAAAACCAGAAAACATCGCAGAGACAAAAGGATAAGATGGGCTAATGCAAAAAGGGATCAAATTCAGGATCTACCCGAACAGAGAACAGAAAAACTTCATCCACCAGACGCTGGGATGCTGCAGGTTCATCTATAACCGGGGACTTGCCATGCGTAAGGAAGGCTATGAAAAAGGGAAAAAAATCGGCTATGGCCAGACTTCTGCCATGCTGACGGAACTGAAAAGCAGGAAGAGTTTGCTTTTCTGAAAGAAGTCGATTCCATCGCATTACAGCAGTCATTGCGGGATCTTGACCGGGGATTTGTAAACTTTTTTCAAAAAAGGGCGTCCCATCCAACTTTCAAAAGCAAACATAACCATTTTCAGTCGTACAGAACGGTAAATCAAAAAGACAACATTCGTATCGTGGGAAGATATATCAAACTTCCGAAGCTTGGATATGTGAAAGTGCGTCAGTCAATGGAAGTGGGAAACATTCGTCACGTAACCATTGAGCATACGCCATCCGGAAAATATTTTGCGGTTCTGAACGTTGAATTTGAACCGGAACCGCGACCTAATCAGGGTGGAACGATTGGGATTGATGTTGGAATCAAAACGTTCTATTCTGACAGCAACGGAAATACAGTAGCGAATCCCAAATATCTGGAACGCTCGATGCGAAAACTTGTAAGGGAACAGCGCAGACTTTCCCGAAGAGAGAAAGGATCCCATAACCGGGATAAGCAGCGAATTCGAGTTGCCAAAGTACATGAAAAAGTAACGAATCAAAGAAATGATTTCCTGCAGAAACAGTCAACGATGCTGGTGTGTGAAAACCAAACCATCTGCATCGAAGACCTGCATGTAAAGGGAATGATCCGGAACCATAAACTGGCAAAGTCGATAGCCAGTGTTTCGTGGGCAAAGTTTTTCGAAATGCTGGAATATAAAGCTGTGTGGTATGGAAATGAAATCCGCAAAGTACCAACGATGTATCCGAGCAGCCAGACCTGCAGTGCCTGTGGCTATCGGAATCCGCTGGTGAAAAATCTGCGCATTCGTATCTGGGAGTGCCCCGGCTGTCATGCAGTTCATGACCGGGATACGAATGCAGGCATCAATATCTTGAAAAAAGGACTGCAGCTGCAGTCGGCATAAAGATAAGAAAACTGTACCGCAGGGCATGCGGGAACAGTATAAATATAGCCTGTGGACACCGTGTAAGACATTGCAGTACCGTAAGGTATTTGCCAATGCAATGGTGGAAGAAACAGGAATCCCCCTGCTTTAGCTGTGGGGAGTGTCAAAAAGTTACTTTCAGAAGATCATCAATTATCAGCAGTTAAGTTAGCTGAAAAAATTGGGGTTGCCAGTCGAAATATTGAGAACAATATTAAGAAGTTAAAAGAGTATGGTATTCTTATAAGACATGGATCTCCAAAGAATGGTTACTGGGAGATTGTAGATAAAGATCTACAGGAGTGAGAAGTAAATTAGTCCAAGATAGCTCAAGATTAGTCCAAGAGAATATATATATAACAAAAATAGATTGACATTTTGTAGTAATCAGTAGTAAACTGTACTTGTGGAAAGGAAGTGATATGTTTGGCTAGAAAAACACCAAAAGATGGCAAAGAAGAAAACATACGAGTACGGGTGACTCCAGAACAAAAACAGAGACTTGTTGAGTATGCAGAAAGACACTATCAGAGCATGAGTGGTGTTGTATGTCAGGCATTGGATCTCCTGTACGCAAGAGAAGAACAACAAAATAATAAAGAGTAAAATGGAGTTATTTTGGAGTTTATTTCTTCATAAGCGGTGCGAAAAACACAAAATCAGAACGCATGTTCGAAACACAAACTTCTAATAACAGCCTTTGCGTGTCATGAAACGCAGTCCGCAAAGGAGTTCGAGTAACGGACTAAAATGCCGAAAGCCTGTATTTATGCGGGTTTTCGGCATTTGTTTTATCGAATGGCTCTAGTTTGGCTCTATTTGTGGGGAGAGTAATAGCAAGATTAAGGAGTAAAAGAATGTAATTACTCTGTTAGTAAATTGGCACAAGTTGGCTGTAGAGTATAATTATAGTAAAAGTACAGCAGAAGCTGTCGCAAAGATATTTATAAAAATGTTGTGGAGGTATTGAACATTAATGAATGTAAAATTAGAATCTGCAAGCAAGCAAGCGACTGTAGCCTGGAGGGTGGGAGAAAGATGAAGAAGTGCAAATTAGTACAGAATATAAGAAATTTCAAATTTTGTTATTTTATATTTTGCATAATGATATGTTTGGTTGTTTTTCCTGTTTCCACATCTGCCCAAGAAAATTCTGATCATGTTATCCGGGTAGGATCTTTTGAGGAAACTTATAATGTAGTCAATGAAAAGGGAGAAAGAAGCGGCTATGGTTATGAGTATCTTCAAGATATTGCAGGTTATGCAGGATGGACATATAAATACATAACAAGTGATTGGAAAAACTGCTTTACACAGTTGGAAAATGGAGAAATTGATATTCTTGGTGGCATTTCCTATACAGACGAACGTGCTGAAAATATGCTTTTTTCCGATATGCCTATGGGGGAAGAGAAATATTACATCTATACGGATGCATCCAATATGGATCTTACAGCAGGAAATTTGGATTCTTTTGAGGGAAAAAATATTGGTGTGCTTAAAGATAATATAACGGAGGATGTGCTTAACGAATGGGAGTTAAAGTATGGTCTGCATACGCAGCATGTCAATGTTTCTAATACCGCAGAAGTTATGGACAAACTGTCGAAACACGAAATTGACTGCTTTGTTTCGGTAGAAGAATCCCGTTGGGAAGAATCGGATATTTCACCGATTACAAGTATTGGAGAGACAGAAATCTATTTCGCTATAAATCCAGAACGTCCGGATATCAAAGAAGCACTGGATAGTGCTATGCGCAGAATCAAGGATGACAATCCATTTTACACTGATGATCTCTACAGGCGTTATCTTTCTGCACAGAGCAGCTCGTTTCTTTCAAAAGAAGAAAGGGAGTGGATCGGGCAGCATGGAGCAATCAGGATAGGGTATCTGAATCAGGATGGAGGTATCAGTAGTGTAGATCCATCAACAGGCAAATTGACAGGTGTTATCACAGATTATGTGGATCTTGCAGAAAATTGTCTGCAAGGTCAGACTCTGGAATTTGAATTAAAGGGGTATGATACAAGAAGTGAACTGCTTCAGGCATTGCAGGATGGAAAAATAGACCTGATTTTTCATACAAACCAGAATCCATACTTTGCAGAAACAAAAGGAGTTGCTTTGTCGGATACGCTATTGACTCTCAATATGGCAGCAATTACGGCAAAGGATTCTTTTGATGAAAATAAAGAGAATACAGTTGCCGTTGAAAAAGATAATTTTTCATTGAAGGCATATCTTTCATACAATTATCCAAAATGGGAGATTATAGAATATGGGACATCAGATGCAGCAGTAAAAGCGATGCAGAAAGGGGAGGCAGATTGCATTGTAAGCAGTTCAGGTACTGTTTCTGACTATTTGAAAAATAATAAGCTTCATAGTGTTTTCCTGACAAAAGAAGCCGATGTTCCATTTGCTGTTCGGCAGGGAGAACCGGTTCTTTTGTCCATTCTGAATAAAACACTGACATCTATGCCTACCGCTCAATTTTCGGGTGCAGTAGTTTCGTATAATGCTTCCTCACGAAAAGTTACAGTGATGGATTTTATTCAGGATAATTTACTGACAGTTTCACTTATCGTTGGAATTTCTTTTTTCGTTGTTCTGTGTATCATTCTTCGTTCTTGGAAGAAGTCAAAACGTGCGGAGGAAAGATTCAAGAAATCTGCTGAACAGGCATAAAACTGAATCAGGAACTGGAAGAAAAACGGCAGGAATTACAAAATGCACTTGTAGAAGCACAGAGTGCCAATAAGGCTAAGACTTCCTTTTTAAATAACATGTCTCATGACATCAGGACACCGATCAATGGCATTATGGGCATGCTTACAATTCTTGAAAAAAGCGGAAATGATGGTGAGCGGGCAAAAGATTGCCTGAATAAAATAAATGAGTCTTCGAAACTGCTATTATCATTGGTAAATGATGTTTTGGATATGGCAAAGTTAGAATCGGATACCGTGGTTTTTGGTGATGAATCCATCAATCTGGATCAGGTATGTAAAGAAATCACGGAGTCGCTATACTTTCAGGCAGAAGAAAAAGGACTTCATGTTATAGGAGAACATGATGATTACAGTGGTATATATGTTTGGAGCAATGCAGTTCATCTGAAAAAAGTATTGATGAATCTGTTTACAAACAGTATGAAGTACAATAAGGTGAATGGTTCTATTTACATGAGTATGAGAACGATTGAAAGATCAGAAGATCACATGACATGTGAATTTAAAATAAGAGATAATGGAATTGGAATGTCAGAAGAATTTATAAAAAATGAATTGTTTACTCCATTTGTACAGGCAGATAATTCCCCACGTTCTGATTATAATGGGACAGGTCTGGGAATGCCTATTGTGAAACAACTTGTAGAAAAGATGGGCGGAACCATAACCGTTGAAAGCAAGCTTGGTGAAGGAAGCTGTTTTACCGTAATACTTCCATTTAAAATTGATACGAATGCACGGTCAGAAGAAAAAGAAGATTTTGATGCAGATATATCAGATATCAGGATATTGCTGGTTGAAGATAATGAGCTGAATGCGGAAATAGCAGAATTCATGCTGACGGAAAATGGTGCTAAAGTAGAAACAGTGAACAATGGGTTAGAAGCTGTTCAGCACTTTGAAGCTTCCGCACCGGGAACGTATGATGTTATTTTGATGGATGTTATGATGCCGGTGATGGATGGTCTTACAGCTACAAGAACAATAAGAGCTCTGGAGCGGCAAGATGCAAAAACTATCCCTATCATTGCTATGACTGCAAACGCATTCAGGGAAGATGCAGAAAAGTGTATGGAAGCAGGAATGAACGCACATCTTGCAAAGCCGTTGGATGATGAAAAAATTAAGCAGACCATAAGCGAAGAGTTGAGAAAGCAAAATGCCTGTCATGAATGATTATGAGGCAACCGCAGCAATCAGGAGCCTTCCAGATGCATGGGAAAAGCAGACAGGAAACAGAGGATGTGCATCGGAGAAACTGTATCAGTTTTGTGATACAATGGCTGCATCTGAATACTGCTCGCTGATCCGTCCATTTCTGGATATCTCTACACTTTCAGCAAGATTGAAGGCGGAAGAATGCATTTCCACAGAATTCAGTATGTGTGATGGCAGTTGGCACAGGATGCTTTTTACTGTAAAAAGGGATGAGTCTGGAAATGTAACCCATGTTTGCAAAATACGTGAAGAGTTGAGACGTTTTTGTATTAAATTAAAATTAGATAAAAGGCATGTGAAATACGAT
>ENA-OQDM01000519-OQDM01000519.1-human-gut-metagenome-genome-assembly--contig:-NODE-519-length-21969-cov-4.237890_pt1 | contig 21969 bp, 26 predicted proteins | sample MGYA00242772_ERZ504605 | MGnify/ENA primary metagenome ERZ504605 (study PRJEB26092, sample SAMD00036348) | human gut metagenome | host: Homo sapiens | study: EMG produced TPA metagenomics assembly of... | reverse complement strand
TTCGATTTATCCGTTTTTTATGCAAAAAGAGAAATACAGGGGTGCCGTGTTGTGCACTTTTCCTATATTTCTCTCTTTTTTGACGTTTTCCAACTATTCAGAGCCCCATCTCGATTCCGCTGCGATGTATCTCGATGTGGCTTCTTGCCATATGAATAAAAAGAAAAGAACGTTCATTCATGCAAGCATGATTCGCGTTCTTTTCTTTTCGTTCGCATGGCTCTGAATAGTTACAGAATGTCGGAATAATCTAAGATTGTGATGCCGGTTGCAGGATCTTCAATGACTTTCGGGTCATCTCCGGCTGCGTGGGCCTTCTGGAGGAGTTCTTCCGCCGTGTAAACCGGCATGGCAAGTTCGATCGGCTCGGACGGTTCCGGTTCCGGCTCTTCTTCCGGCTCTTCGATGGTTTCTTCAAACTCTTCGATTTCTTCCACAGTTTCCGGCTCTGCAGATTCCGTTTCTTCGGTTTCTTCGGTTTCTTCTGTCACTTCTTCCGCTGTTTCTTCTGCGGCAGCTTCTTCGACAATTTCCGTTTCTTCCACGGCTTCCGGAATTTCTTCGGTTTCTTCTCCTCTTACAAGGTTCTGCAGATCGACGGTATGAAAGGACACCTGCTCCGTTCCTTCTTCTTCCAGATCCGGAATTTCAAATTCGTCCTGTTTCTCTTCTTCTGCCGTTTTCTGGTCGGCTGCTCTCAACTGTTCGGTCATTTCCTGTTCTTCCCGTTTCTTTTTTTCTTCCAGGGCAGCTTTCTTTCTGCTGCGAAGCTCTTCGGACGCTTTCTCATCGTCCTCGTCTTCGTCTTCTTCCCTCTTCTTCCTCATCCTCTTCTTCATCACGTTTCCACACCTCGGAAAGGATGAACAAAATGACCAGAAACAGAATGGCAAGTCCGATGATCATGATTCCCTCTCTGCTCTGCGCCGCCATCGACAGAAAGCCGATCACCGGAATCGTGACGATCACTTTGCTCACGGTTGCTCTCACGGTAATTTCCGTTGTGTCTCCACTGATCACATTTTTTACGGATGCGGTTCCGGCAGCGGTGTCGAGGGACTGTATCGTATAGATATACTTTCCGGAATTGTCATCAACCAGGATTTTGTCTCCCGTCGCAACCGATGACGTATCTGTCTTCTTTGCGTACGTGACAGCGCCGCGGGAAATGTTGGTATTTCCCATCCCGTCTGAGACAAGTGTCGTGATGCCGGCAAACGGCGGAATCACCAGTGCGCCTGCTGACAGGATTGCAAGCAGAAGCAGCGTATTCACAATTACCTTCAGTAATTTTGACATATTCAATTCTCCTTGTATTCTCAGTCTTTGCCCCCTATTATAACCCCTTTTCTTCGATTATGCAAGAAAACGTTACGCATCGTGTCCCGGCCGCCCGGTTCCGCGTGTCGAATTTTTCGATTTTTTCTTGAAGATCTGTCCTGTTTCTTCTATACTATATACATAACCAAAGGGGGAATACTTTCATATGAATACACTGATCAAAACCATCGAAGATCTTTCCCTGAACGCATGGCCGTCTCACCAGATCGAGCTGTACGACGGATGGATTCTTCGTTTTTCTTATTTTTATACACACCGGACCAACAGCGTCGAGCAGATCGGGCCGTCCACGATTCCGGTGGAGGAAAAAGTGCAGTACTGTGAGGAGATCTACCGTCGCTGGGGTACACCGGCAATTTTCAAGATCAGTCCGCTTGTCAATCCCGGCTTTGATGCAATGCTCGCCGACCGCGGCTATGTAGTCCAGCACACGACGCACGTCATGACAATGGATCTGGCGAACTTTGCCAAAAAGAATCCTGCCGTTGCCGTGACCGTCAGCAGCTTTATCCCGCCGAAATGGATTGACAGCCTCTTTGCTTTAAAGAGCACGACGAACGTGATGCACCGCATGGTCGTTCCTTCGATGTACCGCGCCATTCCAAAAGAAACCATCTGTACCTCCATCCAGGATGAAACCGGAACGATCATTGCCACCGGCCTTGGCATCCGCGACCGCGATTACGTCGGTGTCTATGCCATCCATGTGCATCCTGCGTACCGCCACCGCCACTACGCTTCCTCGATCTGCCGCACAATCCTCTCCGAGGGAATCCGGCTCGGTGCAACGAAAGCGTATCTTCAGGTTGTTGAGGGAAACACGCCTGCGATCACACTGTATGAATCGCTCGGTTTTTCCTATCTCTATACCTACTGGTTCCGCGCGAAGAACGTGGTCTGATTTTCGTCTGATTTCACATAAAAAAGCATAGCAAAACGGCATGTCAAAATTTTCTGACATGCGTTTTGCTCTATGTTTATGCTATAAGTGCAGTAAGATTATTCAGCAAAAGGACTGCTTAAATATTTTTCAACGCCGTCCATGGCTTCGCTCTCGTCTTTTCCGTTTGCGGTCACGGTAACTTCCTCGCCATTGTCCAGACCAAGTGTCATCATACCCATAATGCTCTTCGCATTTACTTTTTTTCTGCCGCTCTCGACATAGATTTCACTTTCGTACTGGCTCGCTACCTGTACCAGCATGGCAACTGGTCTCGCCTCCAGGCCGCTTGAAAGACGAATTGTGATTGGTTTCTTAATCATAATACTTCTCCTCCTTGTTTCCTTCGCAAATCTTCTGCAATCTCTTTTAGTTTCCTTAATCTATGATTAACTCCGGATTTACCAACAACCGGCGTTAACATCTTGCCCAGTTCCAGAAGCGATGCTTCCGGGTATTGTAAACGGAGCCTTGCCATCTGCTCCAGCGGTTCCGGCAGAGAAGAAAAGCCTGTGGTTTCTTCGATATACCGGATATCTTCGATCTGGCGGATCGCCGCGCTGACCGTTTTGTTGATGTTGGCAGTTTCACAGTTCACCTTTCGGTTGACACTGCCGCGCATTTCTTTTAAGATCCGCACGTTTTCCAGATTCATAAGTGCGATGTTGGCTTCCATGATGCCAAGCATCTCCACAATCTGTGCGCCTTCTTTCATATAAACCACATGGTGATTTTTCCGGAGAACGATCCGTGCATCAATTCCAAAGCTTTTCAGAAGTTCCTGCACCTGTTCTGCTCTCGGTGCATCGGGGCAGACAATTTCGAGATGGTAAAACCGGTTGGGATCGCTGATGGAACCGGACGCTAAAAATGCGCCCCGCAGAAATGCCCGTTTGCAGCACTGACGCTGTACCACAACAGCCGGAATCGGCATTGCTAACTGCCGGTCTGTCTCGTGTAACTTCACTGCCTGCAGAATCTGACGGGTTTCTTCCCTGTCATTTACGCGGATCAGATACGTATTTTCCTTCTGATTCAGCTTAACTGCCAAGCTCTGCCTCTATATTAAATGTTTTTTTCAATAAAGTAAAGTACTTTCTTGCCACATACGCATTCTCTGTCTGAATCCGTATCGTCCCGTCCTTCTCGGAAATCTGTCCGCAGAGTGACAGGATCGCCGCTGTTTCCGCAATCTGGCAGTGGCGTGCCGTCGGAAGATGTCTCGATAATTCCTCTTTTACCTCGCTTGAGAATGACATCCTTCCACCTCTAAATTCCTTTTCGGATGGCGTCTTTTTCCAGATCCCGGTGCTCAATCCGGATTCCATAGTCCTTCGCGTTGGAAAGACGCCGGTACAGCTCGTTGGCAAGGGTTACGGAACGGTGTTTTCCGCCGGTGCAGCCGATGCTGATAATGAGCTGATGCTTGCCCTCGGAAATATAATTCGGAATCAGAAAACGGATCATATCCTCTAATTTTTCCGCAAACACCTGCGCTGTCTCAAATCCCATCACATAATCCCGCACCGGAGCATCGTTGCCGGAGAGCGGGCGCATGCCTTCTACGTAGTAGGGATTCGGCAGGAACCGCACATCGAAAACAAGGTCCGAATCCGCCGGGATTCCGTATTTGAATCCAAATGAGAGCACAGTAATCATCAGATTTTTGAATTTCTGATCCTGCACGAAAATCTTATCGAGCTCCGCTTTCAGCTCTCTTGTGAGAAGCTGGCTCGTATCGAGAATGTAGTCCGCATCTTTTTTCAGGAACTCAAGTGCTTTGCGCTCTTTTCTAATTCCCTCATCCACCCGTCCAAGACCTGCCAGCGGGTGCGTTCTTCTCGTCTCTTTGTATCGTTTGACCAGCACGTCATCGGACGCGTCCAGAAACAGGATCTCATAGCAGATTCCGTTGATGCTCATCCACTCCAGAACATTCTGCAGGTCCGGAAGCGCCTGGCCGCTTCGGATATCGATTCCAACTGCCACTTTCTGGATTTCTCCGGAAGTACCGTCGGCGGTAAGCTGTGCAAATTTTTCAACCAGCGGGATCGGAAGGTTATCGACGCAGAAATATTCCGCGTCCTCCAGCATTTTCAACGCAGTACTTTTTCCCGCACCGGACATGCCGGTCACAATTACAAAACGCATGTTTTTTCTCCTTTGGTGGATAACGAAAATCAGAATTCCCCGAGGAACTGGATTTCCGGCTCAAGCTGTACGCCAAACTGTTCTTTTACTTTTGCCTGGATCTGACGGATCAGTTCCATCACATCCGATGCGGTTGCACCGCCTGCATTGATCAGGAAGCCGCAGTGTTTTTCCGATACTTTTGCACCGCCGACTGCGTAGCCGGAAAGTCCGGCATCCATCACAAGCTTGCCTGCGAAATAGCCTTCCGGCCGTTTGAATGCGCTGCCGGCGCTCGGATACTCGAGCGGCTGTTTCCCTACCCGCTTGTTTTTCAATTCCTGCATGCGGGCAAGAATTTCTTCTTTATCTCCCGGAACAAGCATAAGTTCTGCTCCAAGTACGACGTAGCCTCTGTCTTTGATGACGCTGGCACGGTAGCCGAAGCCGAGCTCTTCTTTTTCCAGTTCCCGGATCTCACCTTCTCTTGTGAGTACAGTGACATTCTGTACAATATCCTTCATCTCTCCGCCGTAGGCTCCCGCGTTCATACGGACGCCGCCGCCTAAAGTTCCAGGGATTCCGGAGGCAAACTCCATACCGGAAAGACCGGCTTCTCTTGCCGCCTGGCTGATGGATACAAGCATGCTTCCGGCTTTCGCCCGGATTCTGTTTCCTTCCACTTCGATTCCCTGAAAGTTTTTGTAAACCGAAAGAATCACACCGTGGTAGCCCTCGTCACTTACAACGAGATTGCTGCCGTTTCCGGTGACGAACCACGGGATCTCTTTTTCTTCGCAGAGAGCCACGATTTTTCTGATTTCTTCTTCTGTATGAGGAGCGACGAAATAATCTGCCGGACCGCCCACACGGAAGGTCGTATGATTTTTCATCGGTTCTGCGGTCTGTACCGCATCTTCCCCTGCAATTGCATAAAGTTCTCTGACAATCTCTTCTTTGATCACGATTTTTACCCTTTGCCGCATCTGCGGCCGAACATTTCATTACGAATTACTACGAATTACAGATTATACTTTTTAGACGCGAAAGCAGCCGACATCCCTCACTTCTTCGTTCGTTCTGCCAGCCGCTGTTTTTCTTCTTCGTCTGCCCGCCTTTTTGCAGGCTCACGGGGTATTCTACCACGAACCCTCAAAAAGTGCAACGAACTTTTTCGTTCCGGCTCTTTTTTCTATCAGATCTTCCGGATTGGTATCATTTCCTACATCAGACAGTCTTTTCCATGGATTCTCGCCGGGGTGACAAGCACCATCTGATTCATGAGATTTTCTTCTGAAAGAACAGCAACGCGCAGATATTCTCTCGTGTGTCCCGTCCAGTAATGGACGCCGTCGATCTCGACTTCTTCTTCCATGAGCACTTCCAGCTCTTTTCCGAGGAAGCCTTCCATATATTCCTGTCTCCGTCTCTCGTCCAGTTCCAGCAGAACGTGGCTGCGCTTCGTCTTCTCCTGCTCCGGAATCTGGCCTGCCATCGCTGCGGCGCGGGTGCCTTCTCTTCTCGAATACTTGAAGATGTGAGTCTCGAAGAAATGAATGTCCTCGACAAAGGCGCGCGACTCTTCAAACTCCTCCTCACTCTCCTGCGGGAAACCGACAATCACATCGGTCGTCAGCGCCGGATTTCCATATACCTTACGCAGCAGATCGCATTTGTGTTTGTATTCTTCTGCGGTATATTTCCGGTTCATCCGCTTCAGTGTTCCATTGCTTCCGCTCTGCAGCGAAAGATGGAAATGCGGGCACACCTTCGGCATTGCGGCGATCGCCTCTGCAAACTCTTCGGTGATGATGCCCGGCTCCAGGGATCCGAGACGGATTCTTCTGATGCCGTCCACTGCATCAACAGCGCGGATCAGGTCGAGCAGCGTCTCTTTTTCGCCCTCTGGGAAATCGAGTCCGTAGGAGGAAAGGTGGATACCGGTCAGCACGACTTCCTGGTATCCGGCCTCCACCAGACGTTTTACTTCTTCTACCACATCACTCTGGCGGCGGCTTCTGACTCTGCCGCGCGCGTACGGGATAATACAATAAGTACAGAACTGATTGCATCCATCCTGTACTTTCAGGAATGCGCGGGTGTGCTCCGCCGTTTTGCTGATCGAGAGTGTCTCGTACTCACGGTTGTGTGTCATATCCACGAGGAAGCTCTTACACTCCGCGTCGGATGGTTTTCCACCATCCTCACGTTCTGCCAGAAAGTTTTCCAGAATATCCACAAGATCTTTCTTCTTATTATTTCCGATGATCAGATCAATCGCCGTATCCTCTTCGAGTTTTTCCCCAGCCGCCTGCACATAACAGCCGCAGGCCACGACAACCGCATCGGGATTCATCTTTTTCGCTTTGTGCAGCATCTGCCGCGATTTCCGGTCCGCAATGTTCGTCACGGTACACGTATTGATAATGTAAACATCCGCTCCCGGTGCAAAAGGCACGATCTCGTACCCTCTGTTTTCGAGGAGCTGCTGGATGGCTTCCAGCTCATATGCGTTCACTTTACACCCAAGATTATGCAAAGCTACCGTTTTTTTCATGCCATACTCCTTTCTTCTTCATCTTTATTATTAAAAATCACGAAGATTCCACTTTATCTTTGTATGTTTTCGCATTGACTTTTTCCCCTCCAGACGGTAAGATAAAGCTGTTAAATGAGGGTAATAAATAATGTTAACCAAATAACAGGGAGGATTACAAACATGAAAACAGTACAGATTTCTCTTAATTCTATCGACAAAGTAAAATCTTTCGTCAACGACATTTCCAAATTCGATTTTGATTTCGATCTGGTATCCGGAAGATACGTAATCGACGCAAAATCCATCATGGGAATCTTCAGCCTCGACCTTTCCAAACCGATCGACCTGAACGTCCATGCTGATGGAGATGCTCTTCAGACCGTACTTGATGTTCTTGCTCCGTACATTGTATAATTACGATAGAACATAAGGGCCGCGCACTCGCCGCGGCTCTTTTTTTGTCTTTGTTTATCATCAGGACCGGATCTTGTTTTTCAGAACCCCCAAAACAAGATCCGGCCTTTTTGTTCTTTAAAGCAAGTTTTCCTTAGCAGACCTCGATCGTCTCTGCGGTAGAAACTGCGCGTTCCATCATCTCATCGATCACGTCATCCAGATGGCGCTCGGAGCATTTGATGACATTCAGGTTCGGTTTTGTCACCGGATGCTTTGCAACGAAGATCGTGCAGCAGTCCTCATACGGCAGAACAGATGTCTCGTACGTACCGATTTTTTCGGAAATATCGACGATCTCCTGTTTGTCGAAACCGATCAGCGGACGGAAGACCGGCATGGTGCAGACTTCGTTGGTAACGGCGAGGGAATGCATCGTCTGGCTTGCCACCTGTCCGATACTCTCTCCGGTGATCAGGCCAAGGCATTTGTCCTGACGTGCAAACGCTTCTGCGATCTTCATCATATAACGGCGCATGATGATGGTCAGCTCGTCGTGCGGGCATTTTTCGTAGATTGCAAGCTGGATCTCGGTGAAGTTGACCACATGCAGACGGATCGGGCCGCTGTAGCGTGCAACGAGTTTTGCAAGATCCACAACCTTCTGTTTGGCTCTCTCGCTGGTGTACGGCGGAGCGTGGAAGTAAACGGCATCAATCTTAACACCGCGTTTTGCGATCATGTATCCGGCAACCGGGCTGTCGATACCGCCGGAAAGCAGCAGCATGGCCTGTCCGTTTGTGCCGACCGGCATACCGCCAGGGCCTGCGATGCTCTCGCAGTACAGATAAATCTTCTGACGCAGCTCGACGTTCAGATAGATATCCGGCTCGTGAACGTCTACTTTGAGGTTCGGGCAGACATCGAGGATGCGGCCGCCCAGCTCGCAGTTGACTTCCATTGTGTGCATCGGATAGTTTTTGTTCGCACGGCGTGCGCATACCTTAAAGGTTTTCTCCTCGGTCGGGTACAGCTCTTTCACGTAGGAAACCACTGCCTCTGCCAGATCTTCAAAGCCGGTGTCCTCTAAAATGACAACCGGGCAGATCTCGGCGATACCGAAAACTCTTGTCAGCGCATCGACAGCGCCCTCGTAATCAAAGTCTCCTTCGGTGTTGACATAGATTCGTCCCATCTCACGGGTGACCTGGAAATTTCCGTCTACCGGGGCAAGCGCGTGCTCCATCTGTACGCAGAGCGCTTTCTCGAACAGATGACGGTTCTTTCCTTTAATGCCGATCTCGGCATATTTTACCAGAAATGCTTTGTACATCATCGTTTTTTATTCTCCTTTTTTCTCAGCCAGATCACGGAAGAACAGAGGATATTCCTCAGAAAATTTCTTCAGGATCAGGTCAGATACCTGACGCATCTGCGGATGTGCGGCGTTGGCGCTTCGAAGCCGGATAAAGTGGCGCCACTCTCTTAAGTTCATGGTCATGACGATCTCGGTTTTCAGAGAGTTCGGAAGAATGCTTCTTGCCTCCTCCGGCTTTGCTCCGAGTTCGAGCATCTGGAAGTAATACTGCTCTGCAGCTTCCATTGCTTTCTGCCATACCTCGTATTTTTTACGGTCGTTCTCGTCGTCCAGATCATAGGAAAATCCGGTTGCCAGATCGATACAGGTGATCTGGTTTCCAAATTTATCTTTCGAATAGTTGCAGTAGCGGGTGCTCTCCTGGCTGTAGCTTGCGATACGGTGGCGGACGATCTCATGGGTCACGCCGCGGTCGCACGTTACTTTTACGGTGATGGAGCCGTGCTCAATGACGGATTCATGGCCGCGTTTGATGATGCCTGCGATGAATTTCTCTGCAGTGCCTTCTCCAATGCGCTCCTCGCTCTTGTAGCAGACTCTTCCGATTTTCTCGATCCGGCGCAGCATATCCTCGTAGGATTCGGTGCTCAGGATTTCAATTTCCGGCTGTATTGTAATCATAATTTTCCTCTTTCTATTATTTCCTGGTAAATCTGCGCAGCATCGGCAGTACCTCGCGCAGCGTATCCAGGGTGTAATCAATCTGTTCCAGTGTCGTAAATTCGCTGAAGCTGAACCGCACGGCAGACTCCATCTCGGCTTTCGATGCGCCGATGGCAGTCAGCGTCGGGCTTCCGGCTCTCTTGTGTGATGAGCAGGCGCTTCCGGCGGAAACGTAGATCTGGCGGTCCTCCATCGTGTGCAGCAGCACTTCACTGCGCACATTTAAGAATGATGCATTGACAATCTGCGGCGCACCCTCTTCTTCCGGCATGCCATGGATGACCACATCGTCCAGCTCCCGTAAGCCTTCGATCAGACGGTGTTTGCAGGCACGCATCTGCGCGGTCTGCTCGTCAAAATGCCTGTAAACGATCTCAGCGGATTTCGCAAGGCCTGCAATGCCCGGCACATTGTCGGTTCCGGAACGCATGCCGTTCTGCTGGCCGCCGCCTAAGATCAGCGGACGGATTTTTACTTTCTCATCAATATATAAAAAGCCGCTTCCCTTCGGTCCGTGGATCTTGTGGCCGCTCACGGAGAGCATGTCGATGCCCATCCGTTTCGGATAAATCCGGTATTTGCCGAACGCCTGGATCGCATCGACATGAAAATACGTTTTCGGATTTTTCGCCTTAATTCTGCGTCCGATCTCCCCGATTGGCTCAACAGCACCGATCTCATTGTTGACATACATAATCGAAACGAGAATCGTCTCCGGCGTGATCGCTTCTTCGAGTTCGTTCACATCCACAAGGCCTTCTTTATTTACCGGCAGGCGCGTAATACGGAATCCCTGCTCCTCCAGAAATGCCAGCGGTGCCGACACGGCCGGGTGCTCGATCGCGCTTGTGATGATGTGGTTTCCCGTTCTCTTATTTGCCATTGCTGTTCCGACGAGCGCCCAGTTGTCGGACTCTGTGCCACCGGAGGTAAAGAAAATTTCTTTTTCTTTGACTTTCAGAATCTTTGCCAGCGTTTCCTGGGCGGTTCTGATATATTGTTCTGCTTCTACCCCTTTTTGATGCATCGCAGACGGATTTCCATAATGATTTACCATCAGATCACAGACGAGATCTGCGGTTTCCTGATAAACACAGGTGGTTGCGGAATTGTCCAGATATGCTTCCATTATCTTGTTCGTTCCCTTCCTTCTAAAAGATACACCAGAATGGAAAGCACGGTCATTCCGGCCGTTTCCGTGCGCAGAATGCGCTTTCCGAGCGTAATCGGCTCTACCTTTTCCTTCATGGCCATTTCCACTTCCGCTTCGTCGATGCCGCCCTCCGGTCCGATCAGGATCGCAATAGATTCACCCGGTTCAATGGATTCCAGAATTCTTCTCGTTCCTTCCATCCCCTCTGCGTTCTCATACGGCATCAGGCGAACGTCTGATTCTGCTATCATTGCAAGCGCCTGCTGAAATGTAACAGGCATGTGTACCGTCGGAATCTGCATCCGTTTGGACTGCTTTGCCGCACCAAGCGCGATCGTCTGCCAACGCTCTGCTTTCTTTTCCGCCTTTTTCCGGTCCAGCTTCACAACGCAGCGTTTCATCTCCACCGGAACAATTTCCGTCGCACCAAGTTCCACTGCTTTTTGGATGATCAGTTCCATTTTGTCACCTTTTGGCAGACCCTGAAACAGTACAATTCCGGACGGGAGTTCTCTGTCTGCTGCTGTGACTTCTTCTACTGCGGCAAGAACCTCCCCTTCTGGGAAATCCGAAACGGCACAATGATATTCCTTTTCGCCTCCGGTACTGACCAGTATTTTTTCGCCCGGCCGCATGCGGAGCACATTTTTGATGTGATTAACGTCACTGCCCGTGATGTGGACAGTGCCGTCATAAATCTGACTTTCTTCTACAAAAAAACGGTACATGAATCTGTTCTCTTTCTCTTCTGGTGTTTCGCTTTTCTTAATTTACATCGGTTTTCTTGCTGTAACAGAAACCCATTCGCCCTGATGTGTAACTTCAACCACTTCAAGTCCCGCTGCAACGACTGCCTCTTTGACAACGTCCTCTTTCACATCGAGAATGCCGGATGTGATATAAACAGCGCCCGGCTTCATCTGGTGTACGATTACCGGCGTCAGCGGAACGAGAACATCTGCAAGAATATTGGCGGTAACGATATCGTATTTCTCGTATCCGACTCTGTCCTGTACTTCTTTGTCATCAATGATATTTCCGATCATCATATCAAAAGCTTCTACCGGAATTCCATTGACTTCTTTGTTTTCCTCAACCGCAGGAACCGCACACGGATCGAGGTCTGTTCCGACCGCATGACGCGCACCAAGCTTCAGTGCAATAATCGAAAGAATACCGCTTCCGGTTCCGACATCAAGCAGCTCGGTATCCTTTGTCACATATTTCTTTAACTGACGGATGCAAAGCTGTGTTGTCTCATGCATACCCGTTCCAAAGGCTGTGCCCGGATCGATATGGATGATCATTTTATCCCGGTCTTCCGGCTTTACTTCCTCCCAGGACGGGATGATCAGAATGTCGTCCACATAGAACTGTTTGAAATACTGTTTCCAGTTGTTGATCCAGTCCTTGTCCTCTGTCTCAGACTCTGTGATGGTGCACTCTCCAAGATCCAGGAACTCCTGCATTTCTGCAAGTGCCGCGCGGACATCTGCAAGAACCTTCTCCTTGTCCTCATCCACATCGAGGTAAAAATTCAGATAGGCAATTCCATCGTCATCCGGAATATCCGGCATGATATCCACGAACATCTGCTGTTTGTCGCTCTCGGTCAAAGGCTGTTTGTCCTGAATTTCCACGCCTCGATTCCCACATCGGCCAGAGTGGAGATCACAATGTCTTCCACTTCCGATCTTGTTTTTAATGTAAATTTATTCCATTTCATTGTTTAAACTCCTTTTTGCGCTTCTCTTTTCCATACGTGCAAAGAAAACCACATTTATCATACACGATATCGTTCCTGTTGTAAATGTTATTTTCGGCTTTTACGGCCCGTCTCAATCCGAAATCTTTGTCAGAAAGCCATCTTTTTTCGCCTTCTGATAACGCCATATCAGCCCGAGTGTGGATAAAATGCGAACCCCAAGATCTATCAGGTTGAACCGGTACAGTGCCGTAAGATCTGCCCCAAGTGCCGTATACAGACGGACACCAAGCAACGGCAGAACACTGTTGGTCAGCGTCGTCATCATCGTAAAGAGGCTGATCAAAAGCGAACGGTTCTTTTCCGGTGCGGCATTTAAAAGAATCTGTACCGTGCAGAGTGCAACGGCACACTGTGGAGCGTTCAGAACCGTCATCAGAACAATAAAAGTAACCCCGCGGTACGCCAACGGTAAATGTGGAACCAAAATCATAATAACCGGGCAGAAGCAAAGACCGATCCCGGCGAAAATCAGTGCAAAATCCGGCGATTTTTTCCGGACAACCTTCGCGATCATTCCAACTGCCGCAAGCTGACCGATATTGAAAACACCGTTGCAGATGGAAAGTGTCATCTCCGACATTTTGCAGTATTTGACCTGTCCTAAATACCACATGCTCCAGTCAAGCTGCCAGGTGATATAGAAAAAGACCACCGGCACGAAGAACCAGCGCAATGCTTTATTTTTCCCACACTTGTGATCGCCTCCAGCAGGTCAGAAACAGAAAAACGTGAGGATGCATTTCCCGCTTCTGCCGGAGCTTTGCCCTCCTCCTGCTGTTCCACCGGAATTTTTTGATTGCAGCGGCCTGCAACAAAACACAGACAGCACACAGATAAAAAAAGCTTCGGAGTACCAGAAGTTTTCCATCGGCCGTGTGGCATCTTCCCATCAGAATCCCGCAGATCACCGGTGCAAGAATGCCAATCACAAACATGAACTGATTCCGAAAGGCATAGACATCGTTTCGCTGCCGCAGTGAAACCGCAGCACCGAACATTGCCTGCCACTGCGCATTGTAAATAGCAAGTGCCCCCGCAGTAAATGCCAGTGATACAAAAAACAGCTCCATACGTCTCTCGCCGAGTGCCGGTACACTTCCAAGAAATGCATAGCCGGCACACATCACAAGAAGCGTAAGCATCGGTATCGTCTTTGTCGACTTCAGACGATCCGCCAGAATTCCAAGCGGCAGCAATGCTGCACACGCTACAATGTTCGGCACCATCTGGATAATGCCGATCTGACTGTCGGTTGCACCCATGTTTGTCGCATACAGATTCAGACCGAAACCGTTAATCGATGTGATATATTGCAGAAATACACCCTCGACGGCAAACAGCAGCATGATCTGCGCAGATGGCGGCATCTTTTTTGCCCGGTAAAACAGACTCTTTTTCATTGCTTCATCCCCCATGCCTTCTTTTGTCATCTTCACGTTCCTGCCCCCTGCCGGATACGTAAAGATTCTGCTTTCATAATGGCAATTGCATGTTCAAATGTCAACAGAAATACCCGGATCCGATGTGAGAATTTTAACGGCATTTTCTGTCAATATTCACAAAAGAAAAAAGGGCATTCTTCCTGTTGAATGCATGAGTTTGGCATAAGAAAAAGGAGCCCCCGTTTTACCTGGGGCTCCGCCTATTGGAAATGTTTATAGCAATCTCAGAAACTTGCGTTATTTTCGGGGTTTGCTATCAGAATTCGATCTCGCGCAGATATCTGTGCAGCGCATCCTGCCAGGTCGGCAGTTTTTCGAATCCGTTCTCGGTCAGTTTCTCTTTGCTCATGCGGCTGTTGGACGGACGTTTTGCTTTTGCCGGGTACTGGTCAGAGCTTACCGGTGATACACTTACTTTTCCGTAAGCCGGATCGATCTCAGCGGCCTGTTTGAAAATCTCGCAGGCGAACTCATACCAGGAGCAGAGTCCCTCGTTTGTTGCATGGTAGCGGCCGTAGTTCTCTTTCTCTGCCATGTCAACAAGCAGGCGGGACAGGTCGTAGGTGTAGGTCGGGCTTCCTACCTGATCATCTACAACAGTCAGATGATCGTGTGTCTTTCCAAGGTTCAGCATGGTCTTGATGAAGTTCTTTCCGTTCACGCCGAATACCCATGCGATGCGGACGATGTAGAATTTTTTCACCCATTTCTCTACCGCGAGCTCTCCCTCGTATTTCGTCTGGCCGTATACGTTCAGCGGATGACGCTCATCATCCGGCTCCCACGGGCGGGTACCCTGGCCGTCGAATACGTAGTCGGTGGAGATGTAGATCATTTTGCAGTCAAGGTCATGGCAGACTTTTGCGATGTTCTCGGTTCCGACTGCATTGACCTGATGTACTTTTTCTTTTTTGTCATCATCCTCAGCAAGGTCTACAGCGGTCCATGCTGCACAGTGGATTACGACATCCGGGTTTGCTTCGGTAATGACTTTTCTTACGCTTTCTGCATCGGTGATATCCATTTCTTCAATATCAACGCCGATTCCTTCATGACCGCGTTTTGCAAGTTCATTCATGACGTCATGGCCGAGCTGGCCTTTTACACCTGTTACAAATACTCTCATAATGGTTCTCCTTTTTTCTGATTTTGTTATCGTTATGTTTTGTCTGTCTCTTGTTTTTCAGTCTGATTTTCTGTTTGTACCATGAGTATAAAGGATGACGTTATGTCATGGTCAAGCACTTTTTTCAAAAACTGCCCCGGATTTTTCTTCCGGGGCAGTTTTCTTCAACGCTGTTCGCTTTTATTTGTCGATATATTTTCCGTTCATCACATCCATCAGATACTGGCCGTACTGATTTTTCTTCAGTGGTTCGATGTCGGTCAGAAGCTGGTCTTTGCCGATCCAGCCGTTCAGGTAACCGATCTCCTCCAGGCACGCAATCTTGCGGTGCTGATGCGTCTCGATGGTTTTTACGAAGTTGGTTGCCTCTACCAGACTCTCATGTGTACCGGTATCCAGCCAGGTGAAGCCCTGTCCGAGAAGCTCAACGTTCAGACTGCCGTCTTCCAGATAGATCCGGTTCAGGTCGGTGATCTCAAGCTCTCCGCGCGGTGACGGTTTCAGGTTCTTTGCATACTCTACGACTTTGTTGTCATAGAAATACAGACCTGTAACACAATAGTTTGATTTCGGTTTCTCCGGTTTCTCTTCGATGGAGATGGCTTTTCCCTCGGAGTCAAATTCTACGATTCCGAAACGCTCCGGATCATCTACATAATAGCCGAATACGGTTGCGCCTTTTCCGGTCTCAGCGTTTTCTACTGCTGCTTTCAGGCGTTTGTTCAGACCGTGTCCGAAGAAGATGTTGTCGCCGAGCACCATGGCAACGGAATCATCCCCGATGAACTCCTCGCCGATGATGAAGGCCTGTGCCAGTCCGTCCGGGCTTGGCTGTACCTTGTAGGAAAGCTGTACACCGAACTGATGGCCGTCACCGAGCAGTGCCTCGAAACGCGGGGTGTCCTGCGGGGTGGAGATGATCAGGATGTCGCGGATGCCTGCATTCATAAGAACAGACAGCGGATAATAGATCATCGGCTTGTCATAGATCGGGAGAAGCTGTTTCGATGTTACCATAGTTAACGGATAAAGACGTGTGCCGGAACCTCCGGCAAGTACGATACCTTTCATAATTCGTTACTCCTTTTTCGTATATGATACCTCTAGTATAACCTCATTCCCGGAAACGCGTCAACCCGTATCGTAACGTAACCGTTACTGTTCACTCAGCAGTGAAACACTTGCTGTTTCGCTGCGTAAGAACATGTTTCAGGTGTGAGCAACCCTCCTTTTGCGAAGCAAAACTTTAAATGAGGGTTGCGAATGTTACAGTTCGCTGGGCACCAGTGAACTGTAACACGTAACGGTGTGTGATAACTTTGTGACGTTTCTGTTATCAGCAGCTGTATTTCGTCAGTTTCTGGCGGGAATAGATCGAGCTGTTGCGGTTGAATACGTAGGCCGCGGTGCAGACAATAAAGAAATATGGCAGATAATCGTAGCCAAAAATCTCGCCGCCGATGAAAATAGCCGCCAGTAAGGTATTGGTTCCGCCGCCGAAAACCGCCGCATAGCCAAGCGCCGCGGAAAGCTCCACCGGAATACCGAACAGATTGCCAAGGACTGCTCCCAGGGTTGCTCCGATGGTAAACAGCGGTGTTACCTCGCCGCCCTGAAACCCGGCGGACAGCGTCAGAATTGTCAGGATAAATTTCAGCGCCCAGTCATATGCATATACCTTTTCCCCATGAAATACCGCTTCCACCAGATTCGTTCCAAAGCCGCAATACCGTCCGCGGTACAGAAGCAGGAACAGAATGCTAAGGATAACACCGATGGAGAAAACACGCACCAGCGGATTTTTGATTTTTTCGCCGAGATATTTTTTCGTGTGCTTTAAGCACCAGGCGAAGAGGCCGCCTGTGATTCCAAAAATAATACCAAGTGTAATCAGACGCACCAGCAGGAACGGTGTCAGGCTTTCGCTGATGTGGACAGCCAGATTTTCTTTGCGGATTCCAAGCAGGGAAGCTACAGCGCTCGCAGAGAAAGATGCGGTAAACGCCGGAAGCAGTGCCTCGTACCGCATTTCACCTGCAGCGAGCACTTCTACTGCAAAGATCACAGCTGCAATCGGCGTTCCGAACATGCCCGCAAAGCCGGCAGCCATACCGGTTACCAGAAAGATACCGGGCGCGTTTTTAAACGGTAATTTTTTACCGGCAAAATAGGAAAACACAGCACCGATCTGAACGGCAACACCCTCCCTGCCGGCACTTCCACCGAACAGATGCGTCAACGCCGTTGAGAGCATTGCCAGCGGAATCATGCAAAGCGGAAGCTCTGTCTCCTCCTCATACGCTACATCAAAAATCAGACTCATGCCTCCTTTTCCCCTGCCACCGAATTTCTGATTGACTGCCACGATCACAAGACCTGCCATAGCGAGAAACGGCAGACACCAGAAAAGATGTGCCACGCGAATAGCCGTGACTTTCAAAAGCAGACGGCAGAACAGCGCCTCAATCAGACCGACTGCCGCACCGAGCGGAACGCCGGTCACACCGAGCAGCAGCAGGGCGCCGTAGGTGCGAAGGGATTTCTTCAGTTCTTCTTTCATTCTCTTTCTCTCCTTTTCGAATTCTGCTGTTATCATATCACGAAGCGGACAGATTGTGAACTATGGATACCTTTTCCTCCATACTCTTTGCCAGTGCGTCGGCAAATTTTTCCTGCATCCGGATTGCTTCTGTCATCTCCTGCTCCGTAAACTGCGCCGCAGCTTCCTCCTCGGACTGAAACAGCGGAAGAACCAGCTCTCTCGCATACTGTTTTCCCGTTTCAGTCAGACTGATGATTTTTTCCCGCCGGTTTGCCGGATTGACTTCCATTTCGATATATCCTGTTTTCGTTTTTAGTCCGTTTTCGTACTTTTTGTTTTAGTGTTTTTTTCTTCCTTTGTCAAGATTTCCAAAAGCCTCTTTTTTCCGTATATTTTCCGGCATTTTTCAAATACTAGCAACTGTCCAGACACTGTTAGGGAAAGGAGATTTTGAAGATGAGAAAAATCAGAAGAGTGTATATGACGCTGGCATTGGCGGTATTACTGGCCGGGATGACGGCCTGTGGAAACAACACCACGAATGACACCGGAAATGGCAATACCAACACGGAGAGCGACATGGGACAGACGGATAACAGAAACGATGTCCATACGACAGAGATGCCGTCAAACGACAATGTAAATGATGTGACGGAGGGCACCGATGGGAATGCCAACGGTACGAACGGTACAAATACCGGGGATAGAAATACCCTTGGAGATGATGTCGGCGACGCCGCTGAAGATGTGACCCGTGGTGTCGGTGAGGGCGTTGAGGATGTCGGCCGCGCGGTGGACGATGTGGTAAGCGGCGGCGACAATGAGACGCAGAATCCGCAGGAAAACGGAGCAACTACACAGAATGGAGCGGGGATGGCACAGTAAATATGCACTTCTGCTGCTCCCGTATCTAAAAAACTTCCCTTGGCGAACGATATATGCAGGTTCGCCGGGAAGTTTTTTTACTGCCAGGCACATCAGCACCTGGTTTGATCCGTCAATTTTGATTTTTTCTTTTACAGACCGCATCTGAATTTTCTGCCCTTTGCGCCAAGAATGCTGGCCATCTGATCGCCCCACGCTGCACGCTCTGCATAAATATCAACCCGTTCCAGATCTCCGCTCCGGTCCACAAAGGCAGGGAACAGGAATCCACAGATAGGATTTCCCGGCTCGTATTCTCCAACCAGCGGGCAGACAGCGCAGATCAGATAGGGGAACATCTCCTCGGATTCCCCCAGGCGCTCTTTATCGGAAGCCTTTGCAGGAATATCATACCGGTCATAAAACATGTAAATGGCATAAGCCCCGTGAATCTGCAATCCTTCGATCAGGATATCATAGAACGTTTCCAACAGCGCATCGTTCTTCAGTCCGCATTCCCGCAGCGCCATCAGCATCTGCCAGATACTGCCCGGCCCCTGGGATGTTTCCGGAAACGGTATTCCCGCAGCTTCTCATTCGATTCCGCAAACGGAATTTTCTTGGCAATCGCCAGATTCCTGGCCTTTTCCGAACCGGACAGTTTCAGAAAATGAATGTTGAAACTGCCGTCATACTCCCCACCCGAATCCGTATAGCAACCCGCCATCCGCACAAACGAAGTCCGCGCCGGCGTCATCCTCCTCGTCAGCTCCAGCATGTCTTCCCGATTAATCATACATTCCCTCCGACAGTAAAGATATTCGAAACTCTCTGCCTTTGATCTTATCATAACATGCTTTTTCTGTCAGCAGGTTTTTAAATTGCGTTCTTTCTCTCCATCTGATAAAATCGAAACAGTATCTCGCATTTTATAATTTTGATATAGAGAGATGTTGGGACAAAACACCTTTTGACTCAATATCACAGAAAGGACGACACATGAAATTAGCAGTAATCAGTGATCTTCACGGGAATTATTATGCGCTCGCAAAGGTGCTGGCATTTCTTCGCAGTCAGGAGATCGACGGTATCATCGGGCTGGGAGATTTTGTAACAGACGGGCCTTTTCCGCAACGGATGATGAGAGTGCTTCGCGAAATGCAGGAGGAGTTTCCCTGCTATCTGGTGCGGGGAAACAGGGAAGAATATCTGCTGGAAAATATCCGGCATCCGCAGAACTGGAAGGCAGGTTCCTCGACAAGCGGACTTTTGGATTATACGTTTCGGAATCTTACCGGACAGGATCTGGAATTTTTCGAACATCTGCCGACAGACGGTGTTCTGGTCGGAAAAATAAATGAATCAGGCCGGCTGATTCCTGTTTTTGTTCCGCAGGAAGAAATCACACCGGATACCTGCCGCGAATCTCTCTTCCCGGCACTTCGTCTCTGTCACGGCGCGCCCGGAGAACTCCGTGGGAATTTCGGTCTGCATCCGGAGCTTTTGCTGTCCCATCTGAAAAATCTCGATGCCGCAATCCTGCTCGGCGGGCACAGCCACAAGCAGGAGCAAAGAGAATATGCCGAAAAAACATACCTGAATCCCGGTTCCCTTGGGCTTGCGCTTGATGGAGTCGGCGGCCATGCCCATTTCGCGATTCTGACGCTGGAAAACAGCACATGGCAGATCGAATGTTTTCAGATTCCCTACGATCTCGAAGGCTACCTCGCCGAATTCGACCGCGCCGGGCTGGAAACGCATGGCAGTGTCCTTGCCCGTTCCTTAAAACGGACATTGACCTGCGGCGTGAATTATTTTTATCTCACCGTAAAACGAGTGCGTGAACTCGCCGATGCACTGGCACTGACCGATCTGGACGAAGAGGTCTGGAAAAAGGCGGAACAGGAACTGAAATAACCGTCCATTCAAAAGACGGCAGGCTGTGTACTCACACACAGCCTGCCGTCTGTTTCTATTCCCTAACTTCTATTTTTCTTTTCGAAACACAACCGTCTCAAATCTTCTGACCACTCCATCATACTCTCCCGTCATCGGCTGGTATGTTTCCGTATCCATCGGAAATGCAGCCGGTTCAGCTCCGTAGTTCTGTACAAACAGATACTTGTATTTCTCATCCTCCCTTGTTGCAACATCGAGCCCTTCCGGGATTTCGGCTGCCGCGCGTTCCAGGCCTTTTTCTTCTGCCAATTTCCGGCAGAAGTCATCGTAAAATGCCTGTTCAAAATCTGCGCAGACATAATACGCCTCGCCCTCTCCAAATACATTTTTCGTCAGTGCCGGATATCCCGCATAGAAATCGTCACGGTATGCCAGCAGCGTTTCGGCACCGTTCGTTTTTACCAGGTCGCAGAAATTTCGGATTTCATATGTCTTTCCTTCTCCCACACCCGCATTCACATCCTGATCATACAATGCGTCCAGCTCGGTGCTCCGCAGGCCGAATACATCCATCAGTCCGTGCGGGGTTCCGCCGAGGAAACAGAGGTCGTTTTCATCCACAACTCCCGACCAGTATGTCATCACAAAGGTGCCGCCGTCTGCCACGAAATTCCGGATTTTTTCCTCAATTCCGGCCCGAAACAGATACAGCATCGGTGCAAAGACAATCCGGTAGCCGGAAAGACTCTCCTCCATATCAAGGAAATCCACATTCACACCCAGTTTCCGAAGACCGCCATATACTTTCTTCACGGTATTCATGTAATGCAGTCCCATATTCCGTGGTCCCTGCGCATCCTCCATGGCCCAGCGGCTTTCGCAGTCATGCAAAATTGCAGCCTGTGCCTTCGTCGTGCTTCCCGCAATCTGCGCCAGATCCAAAAGCGCCTCGCCCGTCTCTGTCACCTCACGGAACACGCGCGTATCCTTTCCGCCGTAGTGGTCAATGACCGCCCCGTGGAACTTCTCGCTCGCACCGCGGCTCTGGCGGATCTGGAAATACTGGACACTGTCGGAACCATGCGCCACTGCCTGCAGCGATGCCGCCTTTAAAAGCCCAGGCCGTTTCAGCTTGCTGACACTCTGCCAGTTCGTGCTTGTCGGGCAGGACTCCATCAGAAGGAACGGTTTTTTCATCAAACTCCGCATAAAATCGTGCTGCAGTGCCGCATCAAGCGCAGTCACCTCTTCTGCTTCCTTGTGCCAGGTCGGATAATTATCCCATGACACCACATCAATCAGATCCTTGAACTTATGATAATTCAGTCCCTGGAAATCATACATCATGTTGATTGTCACCGGAAGTTCGGAACCGCCCGCGCGGATCGCTGCTTTTTCCCAGGCAACAAAGTCTGCTGTCTGATCTGTCACAAACCGTTTCCAGTCAAGATTCAGTCCGTGAAGCCCCATCTCACCCTTTGGGGACGGACTCTCAATCTGCTCAAAATTCTGATACGAATGGCTCCAGAACGTTGTATTCCACGACATATTCAATGCATCAATCGTCTCATATTTTTTCTTCAGCCACCCCTGAAATGCCTTCTGGCAGAGCGGGCAATGGCATTCTCCACTCAGTTCATTCGAAATGTGCCACATTTTTACCGCCGGGTGCTTTCCAAACTTCTCGCTCAGCAGGCGATCAATTTTCCCCACCTTTTCCCGGTAACCGGCGAAGTATAACAGTGATTATGGCGTCCGCCGAACAGATTTTTCGTGCGGTCCGCGTTTACG
>ENA-OQDM01000518-OQDM01000518.1-human-gut-metagenome-genome-assembly--contig:-NODE-518-length-21976-cov-1.275894_pt1 | contig 21976 bp, 16 predicted proteins | sample MGYA00242772_ERZ504605 | MGnify/ENA primary metagenome ERZ504605 (study PRJEB26092, sample SAMD00036348) | human gut metagenome | host: Homo sapiens | study: EMG produced TPA metagenomics assembly of... | reverse complement strand
ACCGTCACGCTGCATACCCAACCCCGTGGTTCCACTTTGCTGTTAGGTACGCAACTGACATGGTTGGGCAGCCAGACCATCCACCCCTACTCCGATTTCCTGCTTCACGACATGGGAAGCGAAATCATGGGTGTAGGATTGAACGACAATTACGTAAGCGGACTGGCCCGCGGCAATGAATGGCGCACCACTCCACTTTGGGGTATCGGGCTACAGGAAAAAGTCAACGGTCACACTTACTTCTTGCACGACGGACGCGCCCGTAACTTTACCGAGCCATTTTGTGGCACGGCGGAGAAGGGGAAGCCTCGAAAAACCTGTTCAAACAGATGAAGAAAGAAGACCGTGCGGCACTCATCCGATTCCTGCAATCCTTATAACAAGATGACGAAAGCCTCTTGACAGAACAAGCATCAAACAAAGAAAAAACAGAAAACAATGAAAAAAATATTTGCGATGACCCTATTGGCGGCTCTCCCTCTTGCCGCATGGCACAATATGAAGAGGGCAGCGAAAACGGCGTGGTGTCCCTGGCCGGACGCGAAGGGTTCTCCATCCAAACGAAGAAAGCCGACTTTGTGTTCAAACCTTACCTGTTGGTGCAGACTGCGGCCAACATCAATTGGTACGACGACGAAGGCCTGGACAAGGCTTACAACCAAGACAACTTGGCTAATTCGGGATTTGCCGTACCGTATGCCGTACTCGGATTTACGGGAAAAGCGTGGGGCAAGGTATCGTTTAACCTCTCTATCAATGCAGCAGCCAGTGGCGGAGCCATCCTTCAGCAGGCATGGATCGACGTGGCCATGAAAGAAGCTTTTGCCGTACGTATCGGTAAATTCAAGACTCCCTTCTCTCACGGTTACCTGACGACGCTGGGCGAAACCATGATGCCTACACTCCCGACTTCGCTGACCGCGGCGGTCATCATGCCTTATTCGTTGAACGCCGTCACACCGAACATCGGGACGGGATTCGATCTCGGCGTGGAAATCCACGGTTTCGCAGCCAATAAGTTCGGATATGAAATAGGAATCTTCAACGGTACCGGCGCATCGGTCAACACGGCTACAAAAACCATCAGCGACGACTGGCACATCCCGTCCCTGCTCTACGCCGGACGTTTCACCTTCATGCCGAAGGGTATCATGCCCGCCACGCAGGGTAACCCCGACCGCCTGCACGAAGACAAATGGATGTTAGGCGCAAGCGCCAACCTGAATGTGGAAAGCGAGAGTGAAAGCACCAACGACACCCGCGCCGGACTGGAGTTTGCCATGCTGAAAAACAAGCTTTATATCGGAGCCGAAGCCTACTACATGCACGTGGGATTCACCGACCGGCAAAAGATAGACAAGACTTACGATTTCTTGGGCGGCTACGTCCAAGGCGGTTATTTCGTGGCTCCCCGCGTACAGGTTGCCGCACGTTACGACTTCTTTAACCGCAACGGCGTGGACACGAATGGTTTCCTCAATATGCCGGCCGTAGGATGCAATTATTTCTTCAAGAACTGTAACCTGAAACTGCAAGCTATGTATCAGTTCATCGGACGCACCGGACACGACACGCAACTCGACCGTGACAACGACGACCTTGGGTTGGCCAAGCACTCAGGCACCATACAGTTGCAATACTCTTTCTAATATTCGTTAATTCAACCGATAAAGAATTTACAATGAAAAAAAACTATGGTATATTTGTTCTCCTGTCTGTAGCAATGGGACTCACCGCCTGCGACGACGGCTCCATCCCACGGAAGGAACACACGGCTACGCACACCGGCTTTGCGGCCAAACTGACCGGGCACATCACCGGTGCGGACAGTTGGCCGGAATATTACCAGCTTGTATTGGCCGGGTTCGGAGACAGCGAATACGCGACTACGCAAGTGCTCGTCAGCCCCGACGCAAACAGCAACGTGAACCTCACCCTGCCTAACATCGGGAGCGACGTGAAAACCATCGAGCTATGCGTGACCAACCGGTTGCGCAAACGTGTCCTGACGTATCAAAGTCTGGATGTAGCTTCGATTTCGGGAGATACGCTCTACATGGATGCCGGACAGGTGGATGCCCACATGTATGCAGCCATACAAGAGAACATATTTGACAAAACCTGCGCACAGTGCCACGGAGGAAGCACCTCTCCCGCAGCCGGACTTTACCTGACGGCCGACAAGAGCCATGCCAGCCTTGTAAACCAACCGTCTACACAGGTCGAGGACGGCATCCGTGTCATTCCGGGCAACGCCGAAGAAAGCATCTTGCATAAGGTTATCAATCCTGGCAATGTACTCGGCTTAGGTTTCAGTCACGAAAATATGATAACTTCATCAACCGACCTGCGGCTCATAGACGAATGGATCAACGCAGGCGCCAAAGAATAGGAACAACATGGATAAAAACAAAGTTTTTTGGGAAGATCTGGGTGTAACGGCGGAAATATCCGCCTTTACCCCACAAGATAAGATAGAAGAGTTCCACGTCATGTTGCATGTGGAGCCGAGAGCCGAACTCTTCGACGGACAACTCAAACGAATTTACGAAGGAGAGGAACGGCTGTTGCGGTTGCCGCAGGTCATGGGTGCCGACGTCATCCTGAAGCGATACTTTCTCAGCGATTCGACCAACCAACAGCCTCTGATGAAGCAGGAAGCGGACTGTTCCGTATCCGTCATACAGCAACCACCACTCGACGGCAGCAAGGTGGCCGTATGGCTGTATCTGCAAAAAGGCAGCAAGGTAGCCAACGTGAACGGTGTCATCGTGGCGGAACACAACGGTTACCGTCATTTATGGAAGATGGGCATGCACGAACACAAGGGCGACTCGGCCTGGCAAACGGAATCTCTGCTCATCAATTACGAGGAAACCTTACAGAGCTTCAACGCCACGCTGGCAGACAACTGCATCCGTACGTGGTTTTTCGTACGCGATGTAGACACACAGTACGCCGGCATGGTGAAAGCACGTAAGGAAAACTTCGCCGAACAAGGACTCACCGAACAGACCCACTACATCAGCAGTACGGGCATCGGCGGACTGCCCGCAGACACACGGGCCTTGGTACAGATGGGAACGTATGCCCTCACGGGGTTTGAACCTTCACAGCAACGCTACCTGTACGCTCCCACCCACCTGAACCCTACTTATGAATACGGGGTTACGTTCGAGCGGGGTACCGTCATGGAATACGGCGACCGTGCTCATGTATTCCTCAGCGGCACGGCCAGCATCAACAACAAAGGGGAAGTGGTGCATGTGGGCAACATCGTGAAACAAACCGAACGCATGTGGGAAAATGTAGGAGTCCTGCTTGAAGAAGGTGGCGCATCATTCGACGATGTCATGCAAATCATCGTTTACCTGCGCGATGTCTGCGATTACCCGACCGTGAAAGAGATGTTCGACCGACGGTTCCCCGACACTCCGAAAGTCATCACCTTGGCACCGGTATGCCGACCTACATGGCTTATCGAAATGGAATGTATTGCCGTGAAAAAACGTTGCAACGAAAAGTATCGCGACTTTTAAGGACTTATCCGGTACATTCCCTCTACATCATGAAGTCAGTTCCTTTCATACTACTTTTTGGGCTGCCGCAGGCATCGGTATATCCACGTTTGTGGAAGATGCCCACGGCACGCCTTTTATCCAGACCTACGTTTACGGCACCTGGTGGTTCAAACTGTTATGGACCGCCGTCGTGGTCACTTCGGCCGCACTTTTCGTACGCCGTAAAATGTGGAAAAACTTTCCGCTTCTCGTCCTTCATCTCAGTTTCGGCGTGATATTCGCCGGAGCGCTCACCACCGCCTTTACCGGACATAAAGGAATATTGCACTTGCGTAAAGGCCAGCCTACGGGAGAATATGTCAACGAACGGAAACAAGTGGCACGCCTGCCTTTCATGATGCGTTTAGACAGCTTCCGCATAGCATATTATCCGGGCACGGAAGCTCCTGCCGACTACGTGAGCCAAATCTCCTGCCAGCATATCGACGGCGACATCTTTGCCCGGCCAGTTGTTTCCATGAACCGGATTTTTTCTGCACAAGGGTACCGTTTTTACCAGTCTTCCTACGATGAAGATTTGGAAGGCAGTTGGCTTTCGGTAAACTATGACCCTTGGGGAACGGGCATCACCTACACCGGTTTCTGCCTGATGGGGTTGGGTTGCCTGCTCCTGCTGTGCGCCCGCGACGGAGGCTTCCGCCGTCTGTTAAGGCATCCGCTGATTCGGAAAGGCGGACTGTTCCTAATAGCCTTGTTTTGGGGCTGTCAACTGAAAGCCGACCCGGCCTTGCCCGTAGTCAAGCGGGTACAAGCCGACAGTCTGGCTATCCAACAAGTGGTCTACAACGACCGCGTCGCCCCGTTCAACACACTTGCACGGGATTTCATACAAAAAATATACGGACGACCATCCTTCCACGGAATCACTCCGGAACAGGTGGTGAGCAGTTGGATGCTCTACCCCGAAGAATGGAACCGCACCCCCATTATCCGTATCAAAAATCAGGAGTTGCGCACCGCTTTAGGCCTTAAAGAAGAATATGCCTCGCTCAATCATTTGTTCGACGGGACACAATACAAGCTACAGCCTTTATGGCAACGCGAACAAGGCAACCGGAGCAAACTGGCCCAGGCCATACAGGAAACAGACGAAAAAGTAGGACTCATCCTCATGCTCCGGCAAGGCACGCTCGTCCGTCCGCTACCGCCCGACGTTACACCTCTCAGTACCCAGAAAGTCAACGCCGAACTGTGGTACAACCGTATTCCCTTCAGCAAAATCCTGTTCATGGTCAACCTCACTTTAGGCTTTGCCGCCTTCGGATTATTCATGTTCAGGATGCTGACGAACCGTAAGGAGAAAGCCGTAAGCCGACGGGTATGGGGCACAGCCTCTGCCTCACCACCCTATTCCATGCCACAGGATACGCCTTGCGCGGTTACATCAGAGGCGGTTTCCCCCTGAGCAACGGATACGAAACGATGCAGTTCGTCGCTCTGGCAGTCCTCCTGACCGCCTGCCTGCTTCAACGGAGGTTCCCTTTCACCCGGCCTTTCGGTTTCCTGCTTTCCGGATTCACTCTGCTCGTGGCCTACTTGGGCGAGATGAACCCGCAAATTACGCCCCTCATGCCGGTATTGGCATCCCCGTGGCTGAGTTGGCACGTGTCGCTCATCATGATTTCATACGGCCTTTTTGCTTTCACCTTTCTGAACGGCATCCTGGCCTTGTGTCTTATAGGGAAACAAAAAAACACGGCTTCGCCGATTACAGGAGAACAAATCGAACAACTCACCTTGTTGAGCCGTCTTCTGTTATATCCGGGCACCTTCCTGTTGGGCATAGGCATTGTGTTGGGAGCCGTATGGGCCAATGTGTCGTGGGGCAGTTACTGGTCGTGGGACCCGAAAGAAGTGTGGGCACTTGCGGCGTTCATCATTTACGGCATCTCTTTCCACCGGAAAAGCCTGCCCTATTTTCAACGTCCATGGCTATTCCATGGCTATATGATCTTCGCTTTCGCCGTAGTCCTGATGACCTACTTCGGAGTCAATTATCTGCTCGGTGGCATGCACAGCTATGCCAATTCTTAACAAAATCACTACTATCAGGTATTGCATAAGCCGGATTTTGCAAGTAATTTTGCACGCTGTATAATTATATATAGGTAGTAATGATGAGATTATCGGATGTCAACACGAACGAAACCGTGATGATATCACACATAGAAGGCAGCGGAGCCTTCAGAGCCCGCTTGAGTGAAATGGGGTTTGTCACAGGGAAAACCGTCAAGAAACTGTTTACTTCTCCTGTGGGAAATCCTATTGTTTTCGAACTGATGGGAGGACAAATCGCCCTGCGAAAGAGCGAAGCTGAAAAAATACAAGTCACTGTTTCGGGCACGGCAGACGTTCCATCTACGACACCGGAAGCGGACATCCCTGCCCCATCCACAGACATTTCCACAGACATTCCGACTCAAAAGCATCGTTCAGACCGGCATCAACGAAGAAGCGGAAGCGTTATGCCGCCGTCTCCACACACGGGATGCCCCAGTTGCGGTCCTTCCGGACGTCGCATCACCACCGACACACCGGCCGAAGCCGGAGTGCTTACAATAGCTTTGGTCGGTAATCCGAATTGCGGCAAGACCTCACTTTTCAATGCAGCCTCGGGGGGACACGAACGTACCGGTAACTACAGCGGAGTGACCGTCAGCAGTGTCGTGGGAGAAATGGTCTTCGACGGACGGAAAATCCGTTTGGTAGACCTGCCGGGAACCTACTCTATCCGTGCTTTCAGTCCGGAAGAGGCGTATGTGGCACACGAACTGGAAAGCGGCCGGATAGATGCCGTCATCAATGTGCTCGACACAACCAATCTGGAACGGAATCTGTTGCTCACCATGCAACTGAAGGAACGGAACCTGCCGCTCGTCGGAGCCTTGAACATGTATGATGAGTTTGAAGAAAGCCAAAGTACACTCGACATCGAAGAACTGAGCCGTCGTTTTGGATATGCCTCTCTACCCTACCGTAGCCCGTAAGCGCATCGGTATCGATGCCCTGCTGAAAAAAGCCATCGAACTGGCCGACCAACATATTGCACTTCACCGTGCAGGCATACAAGGACATACCCACGAGGCCGCCTGCTGCAACGATCCGGAGCACTGTACCCACTGTAGCGGAAAAGGAGCTCATCCGGAAGATATGGACGCAGACAACGGAAGCGACACGGCCTGTCCGTGCCCCGAACGCGAACACGAAGATGTGGAACGCTATTCCCATATCGGACAAATACTCGACGGCATTTACATTAAAAAACACGGACGCAGTCATCAGGTCACCACAACGTTAGACCGACTGCTGGCCAACCGCTGGATTGCCTATCCGTTGTTCGTGGCCATCATGTGGTTCATCTTTTGGGTCACGTTCACCATCGGACAATATCCCATGGACTGGATAGACAACGGTGTGGCGTGGCTCACCGCCCTTTGCGAGAGCCAAATGCCCGAAGGCACGCTGCAAGCTTTGGTTTGCGACGGCATATTAGGCGGCGTGGGCAGCGTCATTGTCTTCTTGCCCAACATCCTGATTCTTTATTTCTTCATCTCCATATTGGAAGATTCGGGCTATTTGGCACGTGCCGCCATGTTGGCCGACCCGTTGTTCAACAAACTGGGACTGCACGGAAAATCCTTCATTCCCATGCTGATGGGTTACGGATGCAACGTACCGGCCGTCATGGCTACCCGTACGATAGAAAATCCCAAAAGCCGTATGATTACCATGCTGGTCACTCCGATGATTTCATGCAGCGCACGCATTCCGGTGTATGTAGTATTTGCCGGGGCATTCTTTCCCCAAAACGCCTCCACCGTCATGCTCTGCCTTTACGTGTTCGGGACGGGTATGGCCTTGTTTGTAGCATGGGTATTCAGCAAGATCTTCATGCGTCGGTATGAAAGCCATTTCGTCATGGAACTCCCTCCTTACCGCCTGCCCAGTTCGCGCGGTGTTTGCCGCCATACGTGGGAGAAAGGACGCCAATACTTACGTAAGATGGGAGGCATCATCTTGGTGGCCAGCATCGTGATTTGGGCTTTAGGACATTTCCCCACGGGAAACGGTGAACTGACAGAAGCCGAACAACAGGAACAATCCTACATGGGCCGGATAGGCCATGCCATCGAACCGGTAATCCGTCCGTTAGGTTACGATTGGCGAATGGGCGTAGGTATCATAGCCGGTGTCGGCGCAAAAGAACTGATGGTCAGCACACTCGGAGTGTTGTACAACTGCGCGGCCGAAGACGCGGAACCGGAAACCACCGAAGACGCCTTCGCAGACCCCGCCTGGCGCAAATACTAAGCCAGCACACCACACCCGAAGCCGCATTGAGTTACATGATCTTCGCACTGCTTTATTTCCCTTGTCTGGCTACGATTGCAGCCGTCAAAGGAGAAAGCGGCACATGGAAGTGGGCCATTTTTACGGCGGCATACACTACCCTATTGGCCTACGTGACGGCTTTTGCCGTCTACCGCTTGGCATTGCTCTTTTAAACAAAACATAAAACTTTCCGGCAAGGAGGTCTGAGCGCAAACCGCCTCACCGGAAAGTTTTTTTATCACTTCCAACGAAACACTACATTTTATGATTCAAAAACTTTTCGCACAGAGCGCATTCCTGCGCTTTGCTTTTTGGACGTGTGCCACAATGACTGGCATGCAGTCTCCACTTTTCTGCCAACGGGTAAAATGGGAATCTCCGGAACGACCGAAGGACTGTGGAACATCACCGACGGGAAAACCGGCTGGTGTAACCTGCTTGAAGTCTCGGCAGAAACCGGACTATGGAAAAACGCACAACTGGAAACCGCAGCCATTTCTACTTACAATCTGGGGATTCCGGTAGCCGGAGACTTACAAGCATTCAGTTGTATAGATGCCGGTCCGGACAAGGCCTTCCGTCTCATCGAAGCGGGAATCCGGCAAAACATCGGTGACAAGGGTTCCGTATATGCCGGACTGAGAAATATCGACATGGACCACTTTACGACCCCATTCACAGCTCTTTTCACCAACGCCTCGCACGGAAACTTCCCCATCTTGTCGGCCAACTTCCCGTTAGCCACTTATCCTTTGGCAGCCCTTTGCCTGCACACGGAATTCTCCCCCCTTGCCAGGTCTCACCTTTCGCGAAAGCCTCTACAACGGCGTGGCCAGCGACCGTATCAACCGTCAGTTCCGTTTCTGTCCCCGTAGCGACGGGATGTTCAACATCGGCAGCCTGTCCTACCACATCGGCGAAGAAGACCGCCATCATGGATATTACGCCGTGGGATATGCCCTCGCTCCAGTCCGTCCGAAACATCCGCCGACAAAACTTTCAATTACGCTTTGTGGACTTTGATAGAACAACCCCTCCTGCATGTCGGCGAAAGCCATTTTGGGAGCCATGTGGCAGGGTGGCACGTCGCCGGCTTCACGCAGCACATGCCGTCATTACTGGGGAGCGGGGCTTATCTGGAGTAACATTCCGCCCCGAATGACCCAAGTGGGATTGGTGGTCAACCGTGCCCTCTATGCCGACGGCCGGGAAACCGACGTAGAACTGACCGGAAGCTTTCCCGTATGCAACCATTTCACCCTTCAGCCGGCCGTACATTGCATCAACACCAACGGGAACTACACTGCGGCAGCACAACTGCGGGCCATATTGGAATTCGAAAACTGAACTGGGTCATAAAGGAAGATTGCCATGTCCGGCTCTCATCTACTAAACATCAAAAACAGACAGGCAAAGACGGACAGCAAACGGAATAAAAAGAAAATCGCGATTAAGCGAGCGCAGACCGAGCTTGCTCGAAGTCTGCCGAGTGGGAGCGATTTATGCAAATAACGGCCTGTTTCCTTTTCCTTTCCCGCGGTTTGCAGTAACTTTGTGCGGCTAAACACAAAGCATAACGACATGACAACAACATCTCCCGCTTCGGCAGTTCCCTATACCCATACCCTTCCCTGCGGCATGCGCGTCATCTGTGCCCCTTCGGCTACGGATGTGGTATATTGCGGCATCGCCGTCGATGCCGGTACACGCGACGAACTGCCGGACGAAAACGGGCTGGCACACTTTTGCGAGCACCTGACTTTCAAAGGGACGCACCGGCGCCGCTCCTGGCATATCCTGAACCGCATGGAAAGCGTAGGAGGGGACTTGAACGCCTACACGGGCAAAGAGGAAACCATTTACTACACGGCTTTCCTGAAAGAACACTTCGCACGCGCCGTGGACCTGCTGGCCGACATCGTGTTGGGCAGCACCTATCCCCAAACAGAGATGAACAAAGAGGTGGAGGTGGTCATCGACGAAATAGAAAGCTACAACGACTCGCCCTCCGAATTGATTTTCGACGATTTCGAGAATCTGATTTTTTGCGGCCACCCTTTGGGACGTAACATCCTGGGCGAAGCCGGACGCCTGCGCGGATTCCGCAGCGAGGACATCCAACGTTTCGCCCGGCGGCTGTACCGTCCCGACCGGATGGTTTTCTTCGTCTACGGACGCATCGAACCGACACATGCCTGCCGGGAAATCACCAAAGCCCTGAAACGGGTGGCTTCCTCCTTGCCCGAAGGCCATCCTTTCCAGACGCTCCTCCAAACCGACGTTTCCCCTGCCCGGCCTGACAGGAACGATGCCGCACGCACGGCTGTACCGGAATACCGCCCCCAGACCGTCACGCTGCACAAAGACACCCATCAGGCACACGTCATGATAGGCGCACGGGCCTACAGTGCCCGCGACCCGCGCCACCTGAGTCTCTACCTACTGAACAATATCCTGGGAGGCCCGGGCATGAACTCACGCCTCAACCTGAGTCTGCGCGAGAAGCACGGACTCGTATATACGGTGGAAAGCGTCATGACCACTTACACCGACACCGGATTGTGGAGCGTATATTTCGGCTGCGACCCTCACGACGTGACCCGTTGCCGTCGGCTTGTGCTGAAAGAACTGCGGCGGCTGGCCGAAGCCCCGTTGGCTCCCCATGCGTTGGAAACCGCCAAACGGCAAATCAAAGGCCAGATAGGCATCTCTTACGACAACTTTGAAAACGTGGCGCTGGCCATGGGAAAGACGTTCCTGCATTATGACCGGGCACGCGACCTGAACCGTCTGTACCAAAAGATAGACGGGTTGACGGCGGAAGACCTTCATGCCGTGGCACAGGAGCTTTTCCGTCCCGAAAATTTGACATTCCTCATCTACCGATAGCCCTCTACAGAGGGCCATAAATCATTCTCAGCCGAACGTAAAACGAATCTCAGCCAAAACGAAATTTCAATCGCCTGAGATTTGATTTTTCATTTGCTGAGATTGATTTCCTCTCTCCAGAGAGTAACCAAGTACCCTTTTGAAAGGTGCTTCAAAGAGGGCTTAACCTGCTCTTTTACTTCAAGATAACCTTTCGCACGACAGGCGTTCCGTCCCCTTCGGTCTCGCTGACGACAAGGTAGAGGCCACGGCTCATCCCGGACACATCAAAAATACATACATTTCCTTTGGGACGGGCAAGGGCGGCCTGCATGCCTCCCACCGTCATGAGACGCACCTGTTCCAACGGGACGGACGACTGCACCACAACGCGCCCTTGTGCTGTCCCGACCGTCACGTCCGGTATCATCCCTACCGTTTCCACGCCGGAAGGGTCATACATCAATACGGCGGCTTCCGAATCGGAGGTCTCGCCGAAACGCCCGATAGCCCGTACGGTATAAATGTTTTCACCGGCAAGCGGTTCGGCATCCGTAAAGGTCACGTCCGGCGTTTCGCCTAACTTTATTCCGTTGCGGTACACGGCATATCCTTCTACCATGGTTTCCGAAGGAGCGGAATAAATCTCCACGTCGTCGATTTGCCACCAGTAAGACAACCCGACATCGTTCGTGTCGTAAGCATGGAAAGCCACGCGCATGCGATCGGATTGGTAAGCGGAGAGGTCGATGGTGATTTTCACATATTGGTTCAGCACATCGCAGTCTTTGATTAAGTCGTATACCGGTGTCCATGTTTCCCCACCGTCGGTACTCACTTCCACATAATAGTATTGCTCCTTGACGTTTTTCTGCGGAGCAATAGACTTACTCCAGAATGACAATTCACGGCCATAAGCGAACACGGGAGAGATGAGACGTTCGTCCTGATGCGCATCCTCCCACGCACTCTTCATGTACATGGAATAATTCCCGCTGTAAGGCATATAGTTCTTGGCAGCCTCCTGCCACGTCCACCCCCTGTCACCGGCATTTTGAATGACCCAACCGTTGGGATTGGCCGTATCTTCAAAACCGTCTGACAACACGGGAGCACCCTCTTGCGGAGCCGTCCATGCCAATTCCACCTTCCCGTCCTCCGTCACGCGGGCGGACAAGCCGGACGGGGGCAGAATGACATTAGACTGTTGATGTACGGTCAATATGGTTTTCAGTCCGGCATCCGAAGGCGAAGTGAAGGCCAGTTCCGCCTTGCGCGTCTGTGCCGTGGCGTTTTCGGTCAGGGTTTCCAACGTGACGGTAGTCTTTCCCGCTTCTCCCTGCTGCGGTGCCAGTTTCAACCAATCGGGTAAACCAGACACAGTCCAGTCTACATCAGCCTCCACCGAAAGCTCGAGCTTATCGCCCGCCACGCCGCCAAGCGTTACGGCTTCTTCGGACAGTTTGATCTGATGTCCCAGGTTCTCCAAATTGAACGAAAGGGTTTCGCCACACGATGAGATATGCGTCAGGGCAAAGCGTGCCACCGTACCGTCGCTGTAAAAAGGCTTCACTTCCGCGTCGCCTCCAAAAGCCGTACGCCCGCTCTCCTCGCTGAAAGCCGCTTTTTCTATGTTCCCGTCGGCAGTTGTCGTACCGCCCGGCCGGAAAACGTATACTTCGTCCAGACGGGTTGTCCCGTTGTAGTTCACGTTACCGCCCGTATAAGCCGGATTGATGCGGTAAACCAACAGGCCGGATTCCGGCAGTCCGCTGTCGAACGTGCTGCCCTCCTTGCGGCGGTATTCCACCACAAAATATTCTTCGGAACCGATGGGCCTGATTTTATAAGCCACATTCTCTTTCTTCTCTCCCCCGACCGGATTCAACACGTATGTGCCCGGTTCCGAAATCTCCGGAATCTCGTCTATCCAGCCGCAATAGCGGTACTTCGTATAAGCCGACATCTGCTGGGGGACGAGCAGGTTGTCGGACATCAAATCCCAGACACCCACGGGATTCAGGTCGTCGTTCACGTGGTAGAGGTCGTACGTCCCCAAGGAATGCGACATTTCGTGGCAAATCACTCCGGTGTTCAACGGCACGGGTTCCAGCGACGCCCAACCGTTCGCATCATCGAACACCATCAGGTAACCGACCAGTTTCTTACCTTTTATATATATGGCCTTTTCATCGGGCAAAGCCAGGTCGGAACGGTGCGGCCACAACAAATGGCGGTTGCTCAACTCCGAACGTCCGCTCAACACGATACACATGTTGTCTACGATGCCGTCGTCGTCCGCGTCCAACGACGCGTCCTCCGGAAGCGCATCGGAAAGCCAGGCCGCCACTTCGCGTATGAGGCTTGCTCGCGTGCCGCCTTGTCCACGTCGTCCTCATAACCGAGTTCATTAATCGAGCTTTTCTCCTTATAATATCCCCTCTCCCGGCTGGCACGATAGGATATGACCCGGCCGTCCACCGCTTCCGGGAAGAAACTGCTCTTCCAGGCAAGTTGCCCGTAAGAAGCCTCGCGGAAATAGTTGTATACGGAGTTCGCCCCCTGCGTGTCGTCATTAAACAACTGTTCGTACGCAGAAAAAGGACGCTCGAACATCTCGTCGTTATCTTCGTCTAAGAAACGCACGAAACAAACCAAATTACTTAAATCTCCCTTGTTCTTTTCCGCCCAGACCGGAATCAGGCCACACAAAGCCAGAAACAAAAGAAAAAACCTACAAGAATAAACTTTCACCATAACCGTTCGGCATTTGATTGATACTATCCGCAAAGATATCATTTTTCCATACGATGCCGTGATTTACTTTCTTTTTTTCTATTCCGGGATGTAAAAACGGCTTTCAAAAGTCCTTATTCGCATAAACCGGATACATTTTCGAACAGTTTTGTCCTTTCACCATACAAGTTGATTAAGAGTACATTGAAAGTCTATCTCTTAGTAAGAGAGCGATTGCATAATTATGCAATCCTATAACACCCTCAAAGATAAGCAAAAGGACGAAATCCGCAAAACAAAATGCCTGTTTTAATGCAACAAAGACTATAATTAAGTTCACCAAATAAGCATTTGACTCTTCATTTTGTAAGTGTAACTGCCCGTTGTAAATGAAATGTCGCTCTCTTTAACTAAGAGAGCAACCCCGGTTCGCAGAAAGAATAAAAGCGGACAAAAAGAGGCTAAAAACTATTTTCTATTAAAAACAAACGTTTATGAAGAAGTATCTACTCTCTATTCTATTCGCCATGTTCGGCATCATCACTTATGCACAAAACGAACCGGCCATCACGCTTACCGCCAAGGTGGAAGGCAAGCCATTGACTCTGAACTTCGCCGTTTCCGAAGCTGGTCACAAATTCAAAGTAGACTGGGGAGACGGAAATTTGGTTGAGACTGAAGAAATAGCCGTTGACGATGGTTGGACTACCACCAACAGTGACAGGCACTCCTTTAGGAGAAGGCAAAATCAGTGTTTATGGCGAAAAACTTGTGGTGCTCGACTGTAGTTATGCAGCCAATGACGGTACCAAACTTACGGCCTTGGACGTAACAAAAGCCACGGACTTGACCAAGTTGACTTGCAACACTCATGAAATCACGACCCTCGACGTGAGCAAGAATGTGAATTTGACAGAGTTGGTGTGCAGCAATAATCCTATCACCTCACTCGACCTTTCGGCCAATACCCAACTGACCTCGCTCGACGGAACCAACATGTCGCTTACGGAAATCGACGTGACAAAGAACACGGCTCTCAAAAAACTGATGCTGAACGACAACCAGATTGAATCCATCGACCTTTCGGCCAACCCGGAACTGAACACGCTCAACATCAACAACAACCTGCTGAGCGAGATAGACCTGAGCCAAAACACGGCTTTGGCCACAGTCAATATACAATCCAACAAATTAAGCACGTTGGATTTGTCTATGTGCGATAAGTTAAGCGTAGTTTTCTGCAACGGCAACGAAATTACCTCGCTCAAAGTGGGAAGCGTCAAAACCAGATTGAATTGCTCCGACAACCGCCTCTCGCTCGCCAACCTGCCATTGCCGGGAAGCAAATATTTCATTTATGCCCCGCAAAAAGGCATGCCCGTCGCCCAGCGTATCTGGCCCGGTGAGACGATAGACCTTTCCGCACAGGACAACCTCACCGGACTGGCTGCCGAAGCACAAAAGACCACATTCGTATGGAAGACTGGCGACACCGAACTGCAAGAAGGCACGGACTACACCGTGGAGAACGGCGTATTCACGTTCCTGAAAGCTTTCGACGAACCTGTTTATTGTGAAATGGCCACAGCCGCTTTCCCGGACTTCGCCGACGCCAATATATTCAAGACGGAAAACGTGACCGTGGAAACCGAACCGGAACTCTACTTGACACTCACAGCACAGGTAGACGGAAACGAACGTAACCTGACTTTCGCTTCTACGACCGAAGCCAACCGCATCATCGTGGACTGGGGCGACGGCAAACGGGTGGCCAGTGAGGTTATCGCAATGGCAGACGAATACGGTACGACTACCACCGTAACCGGTACACCCGCAGGAGAGGGCCACATCAAAATCTACGCCCGTGAAATCTCAGTCTTCGGCTGCGACTCACGTGTGGACGGCGCACAAGTGACTGCCATCAACACATCAGCGGCCACCGACCTCCGTGAACTGAACGTGTATACCAACGCACTGACGATACTCGACGTGAGCAAAAACACGGCGTTGGAAGTGCTGAACTGCTACAACAACCCCATCACGGCACTGGATCTCTCTGCAAACACCATGCTCAAAACCTTGGACGCAAAGAACATGGAACTCACGGAAATCGACCTCGCGGCAAACACCGCGCTCAACAAGCTGACACTGAGCGACAACAAACTCACGGGAATCGACCTGGGCAAGAACACAGAACTCACAAGCCTGTACATACTGAACAATCAGATTGCGGACATAGACCTGAGCAACAACACCAAACTGACCTACGTCAGCCTCAACGGAAACAAACTGACTTCGCTCGACGTGACGGCGTGCAAGGAGTTAGGTTCGCTGTTCTGCATGAACAACCAACTGACGGAACTCAAGGCTGACAACGTGACCAAAAGCGTGAATTGCAGCAAGAACAACTTCACACTCGCCACTCTTCCTGCATTGGGTTGCAACACTTACACCTATGCCCCACAAAATGCCATGCAGATTGCAGCGGAAGTAAAAGCGGGCGAGACCGTAGACCTCTCGGCACAGGACAATATCTCCGGACTGCTTGATTGCAAAGTAAAAACCACTTATACTTGGTTGACCGAAGACGGCGAGGCTCTCGTGGCCGGAACAGACTACACCGAAGAGGAGGGCGTGTTCACGTTCTTGGTGAAACAAGACGTGCCCGTGTACTGCGAAATGACCACCGCCGCATTCCCGAAATTCAGCGGTTCAAATACGTTCAAGACCACAACCACACTCGTAGAAGGCGGAAGCAGCATAGAAGGCACACGCCACAATACTCCTGTCATTACGGCCACACGCGGCAACGTCCTGATAACGGGACTGGCAAACGGTTGCGATGTGAAGGTTTACAACCTGTCCGGACAGACCATTGCCGTACAGACTTCAACCGGAAATGCCGTAAACTTCAGTCTCGAACCGGGCTTGTATATTGTAAAAGCGAATCACATTTCATGTAAAGTAAACGCTCAATAATACAACACATATACCGGAGAGGAGGGTAAGACAAGTTCTCATCCTCCTCTCTTATCTTCTACTGTCTACAAATCAATCATTCAAAAATAAGACGATCATGAGAAAAGGTACAGGAATAGCTTTCGTCTTGTTGGCCACCCTGGCTGTTTGCCAGCCGACTGAGGCCAAAAGAAAGAGCAAAAAGAACAAGAATGCAATAGCAGCACTGGTAAAAGACTCCGTCAATGCCGATTATAAAAAAGTGACTAAGAACGCCGCTGTACAGAAAGGCTTGTTCACCACCTTATACAATGCCAAAGAAGGAAAACTTTACTTCGAAATCCCGGACTCCGCTTTCGGGCGCACCTATATCCTGGCCAACCGTGTAGCGGCTACGAGCAACACGCGAGATTTCGTAGCCGGACAGATTGCCACACAGCCTTTATTGATTCGCTTCAGCAAGGACGAACGAAACGTGTACATACACCAAATACAAAGCAGCGACATCGTAGCGGGGACAGACCCTATAGAGTCGGCTTTCGACAAGAACTTTTATGACCCCGTGTTGAAAGGGTTTAAAATCGCGGCTCAAAACGGAAAGAACGTGGTGATCGACGTCACGGCCTTCTTCGGTGCCAACGAAAAAGCCATCAGTCCTATCAAGACTGATAATCCGTTAAGCAAATTGCTCGGAGGGGCCAACTCGCTCAAAGGAACTTTCGTGCCGGATGCCTCCGGTATCGTCAGCTCGAAATGTTTCCCGGAAAACATCGAAATCAAGAGCCGTCTTTCATTCACCCTCACCCCGCTCGGCCAACCTTACTCGGTCATCATGCACCGTTCGCTCTTCGCATTGCCTGACGACCCGATGCCGATGCGCCTGCAAGACAATCGCGTAGGTTTTTTCTACTCCGACAAGAGCATATACACTTCGGAACAAGACCGCCTCATCCGGCGCACATTCATCCATCGTTGGCGTTTGGAACCGAAGAAAGAGGACTTGGACAAATACTTCCAAGGCGAACTGGTGGAACCGCAGAAACCCATCGTGTTCTACGTAGATTCCGCTTTCCCCGAAAAGTGGCGCACGGCCATCCATCAGGGAATAGAAGACTGGAACACAGCTTTCGAGACCGCCGGTTTCAAAAACGCCATCAAAGCTGTGGATTATCCTAAAAACGACCCGGACTTCGACCCGGACGACATGCGTTACAGTTGCTTCAAATACGCTGCAACAGCCACAGCCAACGCCATGGGACCCAGCCATGTGGACCCGCGTACGGGCGAAATCCTTACCGGTGACGTCATTTGGTACCACAACATCATTTCTCTGCTCCACAACTGGCGTTTCGTACAGACAGGAGCGGTAGACCCAAGAGTACGTTGCCAGGTATTCGACGACGACGTGATGCGCGAATCCATCCGTTATGCAGCCGCTCACGAAATCGGTCACACGCTCGGCCTCATGCACAATATGGGGGCAAGCTACTCCTTCCCCGTAGATTCGTTACGCAGTCCCTCTTTCACACAGAAGTACGGTACGACACCGAGTATCATGGACTACGCCCGCAACAACTTCGTCGCCCAGCCGGGCGATGTAGAACGGGGGGTGAAACTGACACCACCCGTATTGGGTGTGTACGACATCCACGCCATCAACTGGGGCTACCGTCTGATTCCCGGTGCCTCGACTCCCGAATCCGAAAAACCGACATTGGACCAGTGGATAGCCGAAAAGGCCGGAGACCCCATGTATGAATTCGGAGCACAACAGCTTTTCGGCACCGTGGACCCGACCGACCAAACGGAGGACTTGGGCAACGACCATATCAAAGCCGGCGACTACGGCATCAGCAACCTCAAGATTCTGATGCAAAACCTCGAAGCATGGAACATGGAACGCGGCGAACGTTACGACGAGATGGAAAACATGTACCGTGAGATCGTCAACCAATACACCCGCTACCTGCGCCACGTCATGCCTTATATCGGAGGTATCCGTTACGAAGAGATACGGCAAGGCGACGGCAAGGAAACCTCCAAACACTATATCGACCGCGACCGGCAGCGTGAAGCCATGCTTTGGTTGTTGGAACAAGCCCGTACCTACAACGAGTGGCTGACAGTGAAAGAGCTGATCGGTAAATTTGAAATCAACATGAACGTAAACGACAAATTGCAGACCATGATTGTCAGCTCACTCATCAACTCGGCCACACTTTACCGTATTCAAGAAGGCGGTCTCGTGGATCCGGTACACAATTTCCGGCTCGACGAATATCTGAACGAGGTCACCACAGCCCTCTTCAAGGCCCCCGACCGGAGGCCGTTTGTCTGATGCCGAACAGAGCTTGCAAGCCGCGGCCATCGCCCTCATGTTGAAAAATACGGGACTGGCTCCTACGGCAAAGGCCTCGACAAGCCTCACGGGAGATGCGGCCGCACTCCACACAGGCGCCATCGGCCAACCAGCGACACCGGAAGATGCTTTCGACGAAATGACTTCAAGCTTCCCTTGCTCTTGCGGCATGAGTCACGGCAACGAGTTTGCCCGTATCAACTTCGGACTGCCCACGCTGACAAAGGAACAAATCGGCGCTCTCATGACCGGACGCTTGCGCAAGGTGCTCAGCTTTTATAAGTCGCGCCGCGCCGCTGCAACCGGTTCCACTAAAGATTTCTACGATTATCAGATTCTGCTCATCGAGCGGACATTTGCCAATTAAAAGCACTACACCATGGGAAAAAGAATAACTGCGCTGTTTATCGGCGCCTTATGTCTGGCCGGGGAACTGGCGGCACAAACTCCACAACCCATATTGAAAGGCAAGGTGATAGACCGCGGAGGCGAGACTGTCATCGGAGCCCACGTCAAATGGAAGAATGCACAGGGAGGAGCCGTAACCGATCTGGACGGTAACTTTTCGATTCCGGAAACAGGAACGGAACTGGTCATCTCATTCCTCGGATACAAAACCCAGACCATCAAAATCAAACCCGGACAGAAAAACCTGGTAGTCACGTTGGAAGACGACGCACAGGATCTGGACGAACTCGTCGTAGTAGGATACGGTACACAAAAGAAAGCTTCGCTCACCGGCTCCATCGAGACCATCAAGAGCGAAGACCTGCTGAGCCTGCCGACGGCCAATCTCGACGAAGCCCTTTACGGTCAGGTGGCCGGTCTGCAGGTCATGCAAACCACCGGTGACCCGAGTAGTGCCAAGGAAGCTAACCTGCATATCCGGGGTATCAATAATTCTCCTTTACTTGTCATCGACGGCGTACCGCGTTTCGGTACGACCACCAGCGACGGGGAAATGCGTCTGTCCGACCTGAATCCTGACGACATAGAAAGCATCTCCATCCTGAAAGATGCCGCTGCCGCAGCGGTCTACGGTGCCCGCGCCGCCAACGGGGTGATTTTAGTACAGACCAAACGGGCGTCCGGCAACCAAAAAGTGTCGGTCAACTACCGAGGCCAGATGAATATCCAGCAAGCCACACAATTGCCGGACTTCCTCGATGCCTACGAATACGCCAAGCTCTACAACCGTGCTGTGGAGAATACGCCGGGTACGGCCAACGCGGCCTACACTCCCGAACAGTTGGAAATGATACGCACGCACTCCAATCCGAACGTGTACGGCGATGAAAACCTGCTGGATTATCTGGACAACGTGGGCTATACCACTACGCACAGCGTATCGGCCAACGGAGGTAACCAATACGTAAAATACTACATCTCGGGCGGATATACCCATTCCAAAGGTTTGTACAGCGGAGTCAACCGCGACCGTTTCAACTATTCAGCCAAACTGGATGCTACACTGACCAAAGGACTTGTGCTCTCGCTCGACATTACCGGTTCGCGCTCCAACAGCAAGAATTCCAGTTATACGACCATCGACAACGCCTACAACTCCTCTCCCCTCCAGGTATTGCGGTTTGACAATGGCTATCTGGCCAGCGTGGACGGCAGCAACCCGCTCATCAACGTGGAAGCCTTGGAGGCTACATCAAAGACACGGGAAAGATGAACACCATTACGGCCAATTTGCGTTGGGAGCTGCCTTGGGTGAAAGGCCTCTCTGTCTATGCCCGGGCTACGTTCGACAACAATACCCGCATGGAGAAGACCTTCGACAAACCCGTTACGCTTTACACCTACGACCAGCAGACGGGACAGTTCGATACCGACCCGAATACGGTCTACCCGACCGCCAAAGTCTCCATCGAACAAATCGACCGTTTCGTAGACAACCAGCTTTATGAAGCCGGAATAAATTATAACCGTACGTTTGCCGCCAAACACGACGTAGGCGCCATGCTCGTAGCCAACTACCAACAGACGCACAACCAATACATGACGGGCGAAAACCAGAACGCCAGCATCTATCCGGAAACGATCGGGACAGCCGTGACCGCACGTCTGTTGGGCAGCGAGACTTACAACCAGCGTGCGTCCCTCATCGGACGACTGAACTACGGTTATGACTACCGTTACTTTGTGGAAGCCAGTTTCCGTGTAGACGGTTCCACTTATTTCCACCCCGATCATCGGTGGGGCTTCTTCCCTTCGGTATCGGCCTCGTGGGTGCTGTCTAACGAAACGTTCTTCAAAAACTGGAAACAAAAAGTGCTCTCCAATGTCAAATTCCGGGCTTCCACAGGTCTGCTCGGCGACGACGGACTGGTCGGAGAGTACTCTTACCTACTCACTTATATAGAGTCTACAAGAGAGGGTTATAACATCGGAGGTAATTACCGTCCGGGCATCATCATGTCTACAGGCAATTATCCCAATCCCGAACTGACGTGGGGAAAGTCGCACGACTATAACATCGCTGCCGACTTAGGCTTCTGGGACAACCGCTTCGGCCTTACCTTCGAACACTATTGGCGTTACGAAACGGACAAAATCACAGCCGCCCCGTCCTATCTCTACCCGCCCTCGACCGGCGTGGACGGCAACGTGCCCAACATGAACTTCAGCAAACTGAAAGCCTGGGGTTGGGACTTGACATTGACCCACCGCAACACCGTCGGCAAGGTGAAGTACAACGTAGATCTGACACTGGCCAAGAGTCAGGACAAATATCTGGATTTCGGCGATGAGTCGAGCGTTACTCCTAACCTGCGCCGTGTGGGACGCAGCAGCATGGTATGGTCGATGTATGAAGCCGAAGGCCTGTTCCAGTCGCAAGAAGAGATTGACAACTGGCCGCTCGATCAGGACGGACAGGGCAACGCCACATTGGCTCCCGGCGACATCAAGTACAAAGACCAGGACGGCAATCACGTACTCGACACTAAAGACTTGATTTACGTGAAAAATTCTTCCAACCCGGACTTTAATTTCAGTCTGCGCCTCGGTGCAAGTTACAAAGGATTTTCGTCAACGTCATGTTCCAAGGCGCCACAGGTTACCAACAGAACATCAAGGAGCTTTACACCACGAACAGCGGAAGCTACAGCGGTTCCAGAAATACCATCTGACG
>ENA-OQDM01000517-OQDM01000517.1-human-gut-metagenome-genome-assembly--contig:-NODE-517-length-22019-cov-2.722090_pt1 | contig 22019 bp, 19 predicted proteins | sample MGYA00242772_ERZ504605 | MGnify/ENA primary metagenome ERZ504605 (study PRJEB26092, sample SAMD00036348) | human gut metagenome | host: Homo sapiens | study: EMG produced TPA metagenomics assembly of... | reverse complement strand
CTTCTTTTTTTAAATATATAATCGCAAGCGGGGATGTCCGCAAGCAACCATGCGGCAGGGGCTGCGTAGCATACTGCATTGAAGCCGATAAGCGGAGTGAAAATAAGCGCTATTGATATTCTTCCTATCAGCTCTCCGGCACCCGCAACCGCATTTGCATACGTAAAGCCGAGACCCTGCAGAGTGTTCCTTAAAACGAACAGCACCGCGACAAGACTGAAGCACTCCGCTGTGGCGATAAGATATTTATGGGCGGCAAACAAGACGTCTTCATTAGGCTCTGTCATAAACAGCCTGACTATCGGCATACCTGCCGTCAGAAGAGCAACGCTTAAAGCGACGGAAAGAAGTATGTTGAGCGTAAATATTTTTTTAACCGATTTAATTATTCGATCGTACTTTCCGGCCCCGTAGTTTTGCCCGACGAAGGTTTGTGTACCGACGCTGAGTCCGCTCAGCGGTATATTTGCAATATTCTCGACCCTTCCTGCGGCGGTAAAGCCTGCAATAGTCGCCGTGCCGAATGAATTTACCGCGCTTTGAAGACACATCGACCCGATAGAGGTAACGGTAAACTGAAGCGAAACGGGTATTCCCAATTTTAACTGTATGAATGCTGTTTTGAGGTCGAGTTTGAGCTCTTTTTTTGAAATATGTACGCTTGTATTGCGCCTTAAAATGTAATTTCCCGTAAGGACGGCTGCCGTAATGTGAGAAATAAGCGTAGCAAGCGCAGCTCCCTCAACGCTCCAGCGAAATACCTTTATAAACAGCATGTCAAGCGCGAAATTTACAAAAATACTTGCCGTAAAATATATGAGCGGTTTTCTGCTCTCACCGACGGCTCTTGAAATTGCGGTAAAATTGTTTGAGAGCATCTGAAACGGTATTGCAAAGTAAAGAATGTTTACATACGCCGAGGAAAGACCGAGAATTTCGTCCGGCGTGCCGATAAGCTTCAAAAGAGGAGTGGAAATAATGTGCGCGACAACAACAAGTAACAGGCCGAGCAAGAACGACACCGTAATGCTGCTTCCGGAATATCTGTTGACCCTGTCTTGGTCCTTTGCGCCGTAAGCATGCGCCACCGGTATTGTAAATCCGCTTGTAAGGCCGAGTGCCGCACCGACAATAAACGAGTTTATCGAGGCGACTCCGCCGACTGCGGCAAGAGCGTCCGTGCTTACATATCGCCCGACAAGTATATTGTCGACCAATGTATAGTTATACTGTAAAAGCGATGAAGCCATAATCGGCAGCGAGAATTTAATTATACTTTTTATCGGCTTGCCGGTAAGCATAGAATTTTGTTTTGCCATTTGCCAACTCTTCCAAAGTGTTTTTAAAAATTAAATTCAATTAGAATTTGCTTAAATTTTAGCACTTGTGCAGTATTATGTCTATAAAAATATTCTGCCGGGAGAGCTTTAACAACAGCAGGATAAAACCAATGGCGGAGCGGCACAACGGCAGAACTGCTTCGGGCTTATCGAAACCGTGGAAAAAGCGGCGCAGATTTATATGCTCACCTGTAATATGCCGAGAGTGAACACAATAAAGGACAGTGAAATGCAGCAGCTCGCCGAATACTTTGGAGTAGATTACAGAAAAGACTTTTTGAATTTGTAAAAAACAAGGTGCAATTCATTCGGAATTGCACCTTTCTTTATTTTTCGCTTTAATGCAGTGCCTTTGTGGGGCAGTTTTTTGTACACTCGTAGCAGAGAATACACTCTGTTCCATTTTTTCGCTTGCGTGAATCCTTGTTAACCTCAACATCCATTGGGCATACTTTCAGGCACTTGCCGCAATGAACGCATTTGCTCTCGTCACAGCGGACGCGCAGAAGCGAAAAATAACTCATGGGCTTCAGAAATACTGTGATAGGGCAGAGATATTTGCAGAACGCGCGGTTATCCTTAAATATAAAGGCAAGCGCAATTCCGGATATATAGTAAAGCGCATTTCCGGCGAGAAACAGCCAAAACATAATTTTCTCAAGATTTGCGACCTTGAACAAAAACAGACCCGACACAAGAGCCAATGATAACGCAAACATCACATAGCGCAGAATTCCGAGTTTTTCTTTTCGCGGCTTCCGTGGCTGCTTATAAGGAAGAAAGTCCAAAACCATAGCCGTCCAACAGGCATAGCCGCACCATCCGCGTCCGAACAGCAGCGGTCCGAAGATTTTGGCCACGGCATAGTGAATGGTTGCTGCTTCAAAAACGCCGAGGAACAGATAGTACCAAAAGCCCTCAATCTGCATATTTTCTCGGGAGATTATGCCGAGATACAGCAGCATATAGCTTCCGACTGCCAGCTGTACAAAATGACGCGCATAGCGTTTCTCGGCGGAAAAAAGTGCCGTCCCCAATGCGAGACAAGAGCCTATGTAGCTAAAATTCAGCAAATAAAACAGATTATCTTTTATTAGCCATAGTGTGATTGCCACCGCTTCGAACAACAAAAACAGTAATACCGACACAAGGTATCTCGATAAACCCTTGTTATTTCCTTTCTCTTTTTTCTTTTTCATTGTTTTTTTCCATCCTTTTTTCGTGAATATGAAACGGCTGTTTTTATTCGGACTTGTTCCGATTCTTGTGCCGCTTTTAATGCCTGCGACAATATAACTATATACTGTAATTTTAAAGCTTATGAGCAAAATGTGCAACTGTAATTCTGTTAAAAAGCGGTAAAAGCGCCGCAAATTGTGAAAATCGGCAATCGGTCTGAGGAAGCTCGGCCGTTTGGCATCGCCGAATATGCCGCAAACAATATCGACGTATTTATTATCGACTTGTTTAATAAAATAAAATAGCGGACGATTTGGCAAAATACGGGACTATACGGCAAGGCAATATAATAATCTTACATACGGCTGCACATACAGAATTTACGGATATTTTTTCGCATTTAGTTGCGAAAACGTTTCCGCTGTGATAAAATTCTTTTGTATTTTACAGGCGCGGCGGCTTTGCGCCTTTGCCTGCTTTAACGGAGTTGAGATTGATGAAAACTGCAGTTGTTACGGGCGGTTCGAGCGGAATAGGACTTTCCTGCTGCCGTAAGTTTCTTGAAAACGGATACAGGGTGTATGAGCTGAGCCGCCGCGAGCCGAAGATTCAAACAGTCGGCGTTAAGCATATTTCGTGCGACGTCACGGATGAGCGCTCGATTTCCGAGGCATTCAAAAAAATATATAATGACAGCGGAAGCATTGATATACTTGTGAATAATGCAGGCTTCGGCATCTCAGGGGCGGTTGAATTCACAGAGCTTGCAGAAGCTAAAAAACAGTTTGACGTCAATTTCTTCGGCTGCTTTATTTGTTCAAAAAACGTAATTAAATATATGAGGCTTCAAGGCGGCGGAAGAATTGTTAATCTCAGCTCTCTTGCGGCTCCGCTTGCCATACCGTTTCAGGCGTTTTATTCGGCGTCAAAGGCGGCTGTAAATTCGCTGACTCTGGCTCTTGCAAACGAGGTGCGACCGTTTAATATAAAGGTCTGCGCCGTAATGCCGGGCGATGTTAAAACGGGTTTTACCGCGGCAAGAGAGAAAAATACCGCCGGTGACGAATTTTACGGCGAAACACTTAAAAGAGCGGTTGCCGGTATGGAGCGCGACGAGCAAAACGGTATGTCGCCGGACGATATAGCCGATGCGGTGTATGCTGCGGCAACCAAAGCTCGTCCGAAGCTTTTGTCTACAAAAGGCACGAAATATCATCTGTTTTTGGCGCTTTCAAAGGCATTGCCGGTTTCGCTTGTGAACATCATAGTCGGAAAGCTTTATTCTTAATAATTCGGGGCGTAAAGCAATACTGCTAATTAGCTGCTTTTGCCCCGTTTTCTTGTTATTCAATAAAAACACATTCGGAGGTACTATGCAAAATTTTGTAGAGCTTATTCAGAATATCAACAGTAAGGTAAACAGCGTCGTTGGGGGCCTCCGATGCTCATATTGATGCTGCTTACCGGCCTTTATCTCACGTGCGGTACGCGATTTTTTCAAATACGCCGTTTTTGCTACACAATTAAAAATACGGTTGCCGCAATTTTTAAAGACCGCAAGGTAACAAAAACCAAGGATGAAAAAGCCATATCGCAGTTTCAGGCACTTGCAACGGCTCTTGCCGCAACGGTAGGCACGGGCAACATTGTAGGCGTAGCCACCGCGATTTCCTCCGGCGGAGCGGGTGCGGTATTTTGGATGTGGATTTCTGCTTTGCTCGGTATGATGACGAGCTTTTCCGAAAATGCGCTCGGCATATATTTCCGCAGAAAAAACGAAAAAGGCGAGTGGGTGGGTGGCCCTATGTATTATATCGAAAAAGGACTCGGCCAAAAGTGGCTTGCGGTTATATTTTCTGTTTTTTGTCTGTTCGCGTCGTTCGGAATAGGCTCGGTGGCTCAGGTCAACGGAATATCCACGGCACTTAAGGGTTCGTTTAATATACCGGGCGTTGTCACGGGGATAGTCGTTTGCGCCCTCATAGCCGTTATAATTTACGGCGGACTGAAAAGAATAGTCACGGTGACGGAAAAATTTGTGCCTTTTATGGCGGCGTTTTACATAATAGGCGCGCTTATAATAATAATCGTAAACTTCCGCCATATAGGCGACGCTTTCGGCGAGATATTTTCTGGGGCGTTCAGTATGCGCTCCGTCGGAGGAGGCGTTATGGGATACGGTATTTCAAGAGCCATGCGTTTCGGCGTGGCGCGCGGAGTATTTTCTAATGAGGCGGGCCTCGGCTCGTCGGTAATGGTCCATTCCTCCTCTGATGCCAAGGAACCCGTAACACAGGGTATGTGGGGCATATTTCAGGTGTTTTTTGACACCATTGTTATATGCACACTTACGGCACTCGTAATACTGACTACCGGGGCAAATCTGCAAAGCGGACTTGAGGGAGTCAATATAACAATATATGCCTTCGAGAGCGTGCTCGGCAAATGGGGCTCTTATATAGTATCCATAGGTATAGTTATGTTCGCTTTTTCAACCATACTCGGCTGGTCGGTGTACGGCTCGCGTGCCGCAGAATATATAGGCGGAAAAAAGCTGACTGCGGTGTATAAAATAATATTTCTCGCAATGACATTTATAGGTGCCGTGTCGAGCATTCAGCTTGTTTGGGATCTTTCCGATACGTTTAACGGTCTTATGGCTTTGCCGAACCTTATAGGTCTGTTGCTTTTGTCGGGGACGGTGTTTAAAATAACCAAAAACTACGAGCAGAGAGTGATAGGCGGCAAAAAGATAAAGCCGATGCTGTCTTTTTATGACCGTGAGAAATAATTTTCGGTATTCACATTTAACTTCGAATTTGATATAATATACGGGATTTAAAAAGATAAAAGAGGAAATTTATGTCAGGTAAAAAGGACTACATCAGAAATTTTTGCATAATTGCCCATATCGACCACGGCAAGAGTACGCTTGCCGACCGTTTGTTGGAGCTTACGGACTCCGTAGCGAAACGCGATATGGAGGCGCAGCTTCTTGACAATATGGATATTGAGCGTGAACGCGGGATAACCATTAAGGCACGTGCCGTAAAGCTTGATTACAAGGCTGCCGACGGCAAAAAATATGAACTGAACTTAATAGACACTCCCGGTCATGTTGACTTCAACTATGAGGTGTCGCGTTCCCTTGCGGCATGCGAGGGAGCTGTGCTGATAGTTGACGCGTCACAGGGGATAGAGGCTCAAACTCTTGCAAATACCTACCTTGCGCTTGACCACGACCTTGAAATTGTGCCGGTAATAAATAAAATCGACCTTCCCGCCGCAGAGCCGGAGCGCGTTGCTAAAGAAGTGGAGGACGTTATAGGAATACCGTGTATGGATTCGCCGCGAATTTCGGCAAAAACGGGCGAGAATGTCCCCGCTGTGCTCGAGGAAATCGTAAACCTTGTGCCGCCTCCGGATGATAACGATTCAAAGCCGCTCAGAGCGCTTGTATTTGACTCCGTATATGACAGCTATCGCGGTGTAATTGTCTATGTCAGAATAGTTGACGGTGTGGTAAGGCCGGGGCAGACCATGCGTCTTATGGCTACGGGCGCTGAATTTACAATTGTGGAAACGGGATATATGCGCGCCAAGAGCTTGGAGCCGACAAAGCAGCTGTCTTCGGGTGAGGTCGGTTATATCACCGCTTCGATTAAAACCGTAGGCGATGCGCGCGTAGGCGATACCGTGACTCTTGCCGAAAATCCGGCTTCGGAGCCGCTTGCAGGATATCGCAAGGTAAATCCGATGGTTTTCTGCGGAATTTATCCGGCGGACGGAGCGGATTATGAGGCTCTTAGGGATGCTCTTGCCAAATTACAGCTGAATGACGCCTCGCTCTCGTTTGAACCCGAGACGTCAAGTGCCCTCGGCTTCGGCTTCAGGTGCGGTTTCTTGGGGCTTTTGCACCTTGAAATCATACAGGAACGCCTTGAGAGAGAGTATGACCTCGACCTCGTAACAACAGTACCTTCGGTTGTTTACAAAATACATCTTACCGACGGAAACGTAGTCGAAATAGACAATCCGTGCAACTACCCCGACCCCGCAACAATCGATTTTGCGGAGGAACCCATGGTGGAGGCGCACATCTTTTCTCCTAAGGATTATGTGGGAGCCATAATGGACCTTTGCCAGGACAGACGCGGCGAATATAAAGAAATGACGTATCTTGACGCCGACAGGGTGGACTTAAAATATATACTCCCGCTTAACGAAATAATCTATGACTTCTTTGACGTCTTAAAATCGCGTACGCGCGGCTATGCTTCGTTCGACTATGAGCTTTGCGGCTACCAAAGGTCAAGCCTTGTAAAGCTCGATGTTCTTTTGAACGGCGATATGATAGACGCCCTATCGTTTATTATTCACTCCGAAAAGGCATATCCGAGAGCGCGCAGAATAGCCGAGAAGCTTAAGGACAATATTCCGCGCCAGATGTTTGAAATTCCCATTCAGATAGCCGTGGGCGGCAAGGTAATAGCGCGCGAAACCGTAAAGGCAATGCGTAAGGACGTGCTCGCTAAATGCTACGGCGGCGATATAACGCGTAAAAAGAAGCTGCTTGAAAAGCAAAAAGAGGGTAAAAAGCGTATGCGCAAGTTCGGTACGGTAGAAGTTCCGCAAGAGGCGTTTATGGCTGTGCTTAAATTAGACGATGAATAATATAGGACTGTATATTCACATTCCGTTTTGCAATTCAAAGTGCCCGTATTGCGATTTTTACTCGTTTCGCGCCGATGACGATACAAAAAACAGATATGTTTCGGCTGTTTTGCGAGAGCTTCGGAACAATTCAAAACAGCTTAGTTATAAAGCCGATACACTTTACATTGGCGGCGGAACTCCGTCGGCTTTGGCTCCGGATTATCTTTGCCAAATCATAAACGGCGCAAAATCAACGTTTTTGACCGATGATGCGGAAATAACGGTAGAGTGCAACCCGTTTTCGCTCGGCGACGAATTTTTTGAAAAAGTAAGCGAGTGTAAAGTGAATAGGCTTTCCATAGGGCTTCAGTCGGCAAATGACGGCGAACGTAGGATTTTAGGCAGACGAGCCGATAAACACGAGGTCTTGGGTGCCGTTTCAAGGGCAAAAGAAGCGGGAATAGGCAATATTTCGCTTGATGTCATGCTCGGCGTGCCGGGTCAAACTAAAGAGAGCCTTAAAAGCACGCTTGATTTCTGCATTTCTTCGGGTGTGCCGCATCTCAGCTGCTACATTCTCAAAATAGAGGAGAATACGCCGTTTTTTCGTATGAGAGACAAATTGCCGTTCCCCTCTGACGACGATACGGCCGATATGTACCTTTTTATGTGCGAATACCTCGAAGAACACGGTATTATGCAGTATGAAATATCAAATTTTGCGGTTCCCGGCTTTGAGAGCCGCCACAATCTGAAATATTGGCACGATGAAGAGTATATCGGCATAGGTGCTTCGGCACATTCGTTTTTAGGCGGAAAACGCACATATTATCCGCGTGATATTGAGTATTTCATAAGCGGCAATGAGCGTTTAACTGAGGGCGACGGCGGCGACGAAGAGGAATTTTGTATGCTCGCTTTAAGGCTCCGCGAGGGGCTTACTCAAGAGCGTTTTTACGCCCGTTTTCATCATGAGATACCGCAAAAAATGCTTGAAAGCGCAAAGCAATACGAAAAATACGGGCTTTGCAGCTGTGAGAACGGCGGAATTTCTCTGACGCGGCGCGGATTTTTACTCTCCAACTCCGTAATATCCGAAATTATCTTATAGATATAAATATTTCAGGGCTTGTAATTTGTTTTACAAGCCCGTTTTTTTGTGCTTTTCGGGCGTTTGTGAAATTAAAACGGCTTTTTGTTACAATGGCGTTTTTTTGTCGCACAGCACGTGATAAAATCAAGAGGCTAAACGGAAGAGTTCTCTGAAAGTGAATTGATTATATAGAATTTCCGGTGTGTAATTTGTACAAGATTACCCAAAACGGCTGCAATTTTTGTCGAAGAGTGCTTGCAATCTAAAATTTTACATATTTTCATTTTAAAATGACAAAAGATTGTCAAACTGCGTTCATAATTTGTTAACATTTGGTTTAAAGACTGTTTAAAATGAGTTTTTAAATTAGCTAAAAACTCTTTACACCAAGTCATTTTTGGTGTAAACTTAAGTATAAATATACGGTGTAATAGTGTACCCGTTTGCGCCTTAAAATCGGTAAATAGACGCTTGCTCCGCAAAATGATGGAAAACAAACGTTAAAGTAAACCCGAAGCGGTGCGGATTTATCGTATACTATTATATATAGCGTTTTTAATCAATTTATCGGAGGTTTTTCATTTGGCAGATCTTATATTTCGGCATCTTACCGGAGCCGATGGCGAGGGCGTTTACAAAAACGGCAAAACCGGCTTCTCGGTTTCTTATTTCAAAAAGAAAGAAATAGACTCGCGCTATCCCTCGGGCGGCTATACGGTTGTCGGTCAAATAGGGAAGGGCAAACGCGAAATCGGTAATTTGCAGTCTGACGACGGGCAAACCGAAAAGGTGTATGCCGCAACGAAAATGCCTCATACCGCGGTAGTCGGCTACATAGAGACAGAGGCTGACAAATTCATTGCGATAGTTAAAGACAGGCTCTTGCTTTGGCTTTTGTTTGCGCTTTTGATAGCGGCACTTATAATAGGTCTTATATTCCTTTTAAAGGCCGTTATACCGACAGGCGGCGATGGCACAACCACAACGCCCCCCCGCAGGCGTAATCGACCAAAATGCCATATTGGCGAGGGCGAGATTTCCGTACCCGATAAAACAAAAACAAGGGGCAGGCAGATAAAGGTCTACGGTATTCCCGAGCTTCCCTTGGCGGCAAATACCAAGGAGCAGAGCTTCGTATTTTCAAATCCCGAGGAAAACCCGTGCTTCTTCGTTATAGAAATAGAGCTTTCAGATACAGGCGAGGTTATATATACCTCAAATCTCTTGCCGCCTGGCTATTCAATATCAAAGTTCACGCTGAACCGTGAGCTTGCGGCAGGAACCTATCCGGCAACAATCCATGTTAAGACATACAGCTTTGATAAAGAGCAGCGTAAACTTAACAATATGGATTTAAAAAACGACCATCGTGGTTTCATAAGAAACTATATTCAAAATACAGATTTTGAGGAAAGGAGTTGCAGTTTATGCAAAAAAATTCAAAGATTAAAATCGGAAAAAGCATAACTGCTGTGCTGCTTTGCGTAGTGCTTTTGGTAACGTCGATTCCCATGGTTCTCGCGGCCGGCGAGGGCGAATATGACCCGATACCGACCTTTACCGAATCGGATAAAAGGGAAGCGGCTGCAACACTTAATGACGACGGCGGAATTACGGTCAGCTTCCCCGCGGCTAAGGTTAGCGAGCGCAAAACCGGCACAAAAACAATTGACGGGTATATGTTAGAGCTTGTTGATCTCGGAACATATACCGAGGTTCACACAAGCACGGTTTTGCTGCGCAAGATGGTTAGTCCCACCGGTACCGCACCGTACACGGCTGAGATTACGGCAGACGAAATCAAAACAAAGGTGCCTGCGGGTCTGTCTGACGATCACCGTTACAATATTACGATAACGGCGTACGACAGCGACGGCTGGTTCTCGGAGGCTGTTAACGCATACGTTTCGGATGTTCCGACTTATGTATACAATGCGGACGCTTATGCCCCCGTTACAAACAACGTTCTTGCCATGCGTGAAATTCTTACCTTTGATAAAAAAGGTAACGCAGATGACCACGGTTCGTTTTCGGATGCCGGAACCAACGAGAGAACCGCCAAAGTCAACAATGTACGCAGTACGTCAGGCTCTCTTGACTATATGCAGGAGGGTAATCACCTTTCATTCGAAGGCAGAACCGATGGTGTAGGCGTTAAAGACACGGGCAACAGCTACGGCTACGCAATGCGTATCGAGTCCGCCGCAACCACCGACAGCCCTCAGTCCTTTGATACGTCATGGAGCCGTCAGACTTGGGACCCGACGGGTGCTTCCGAGATTTGGTACTATCTCGACTTCTCCGAGGTCAGCGTAACGGGGCTTTCATTCCGCCTTCGTTCAAACGAAAAGTATTTTGCACAGGATTTTGACAACAACTACAGTGAAAGCAGTAATGCTTTTAACAGATACGGCGATATAATTTACTCTACTGTCGGCACCACAAAAGCAGGCTATATGGGTGAGGACCCATATTTATTCCTGCAGCAAACGGACGGCAGCTGGAAAAAGGTTATGTTAAAAGACGGTACTGTTGACCTTGATCACTTCAAGGGTTATGTCCGCATACCGCTTCAGTTTATGTGCTCCGAAACCGACTCTGTTGTTACGGATTCCAACGAGGATTTCGGTGTAAACAAGCCTGTGTCCGATATGTATGTATGGAACAGCTCGGATAAAACTAAAGCAAATGCCAACAAGTATTATAACGAGAAAATTAAGCTTTCGCAGTCGGTAGTTGTTGACCCTGCCGGTACTTCGATATCCGATGCTCTGCTTATTAGACGCTATTCCTTCAGAATCAACAAGACGTCGACTTTGAGAGGCGAATACTATATCGACGGCGGCACAATGCTCGCTCCGTGCATGACTACGGCGGACGGTGGCAAGACAACAGCCGATTCGCCCAAAAGAGCTTATATCGATAAGACCAAAATCGGTACGGGTGAAGATCCGGTAGTTAATCGTACAAATGCTTTTAAAGCTATCGAGGATATTATGTCCGCCGGCTTTAAGTTTACGGGTTGCTCGTATGACCCGGCTTCTACGAGCCTTGAAACCAACAACGGCAGCGTAGGTAAAAAGATTTTCCTTGATAATGTATTGTTCTACCGTACAGACGGTCAGAAATACAGCGAAAATACCCTTAACGGAGAAACAAACACAGGCACGCCCGTTAAGACATATTATGACCAGGAAACAGTAATTCCGCGCGCTATTTTCAATGCCTGCCAAAAGTACATTGAAGATCCGAACTCCTACGATTACCGCGCCGTTAAGTATATCGAGGACTTGATAGCCAGTTATAAAAAATCAATTGAGGAATATAACAAATCCGAGGAAGCCGGAAAATCCGGTATAATCGATGCTTCATTCCTTGAGGAGTCTGCGCTCGATACCAAGGCGGCAGCACTGGGTATGACCGAGGCTTGGGAAAAATACAAGACCGCCAAGCAGGCTTGTATAGACGGTAAAACCTACGGCTCTGCTAACTCGGGTGCAGAGGATTTCATTCCGATGATTTCAACGAAGCTTGAGCAGCTTCCCGATTTCGACGAAAATACTCTCGCGGTAAGCGATGAGGATAAAGCCGTTGTTAAGAGCCTTTATGAGGTTTATATCCGCCTTAACTTAAGCCAGCTCGCTATGCTCGGCAGAGCGGAAGAGGAGAAGCTCTTAAAGTACTTCAGCTTCATAGAAGAAGAGCTTGCCGACAACTCTGTTGTAATAGGCCAGGCGCTTACAAACAATAAGGTTATACCGTTCGGCGACTTCAGCTCCTTGGAAAAAGGCACCAGAAGCTGGCAATTTGAAAACTCAAAATATGCCGGCAAGGTAGGGCAGGATTACTACTATTCTAAGGGATATTTGACATATCAGGTTCCCTTTGCCTCACTTTCGGCGCATCGTGAAGATACTGCAACGCCTACACTTATACCGACCGGCGCTCTCGGTAATGACCCGCAGAGAAACGGTATTACAGATTATCGCCAAAACGGTACTTCGGCAATCATTACATCAAACGGCCTTGAGGGCAAAAACGCCGCAACGGTTACCATAAATAACCAGTATGCCGAAGATAGAAAAGGCTGGTATAACTGCATAAGCATTACAAAGGGACTTGTTGACGAAGAACCGAGCAGCAGCGGCGATTACTCCGCGCTGAGAGCCAACAATATGTCGTCTGAGAGTCTCGGCGATTTTGCTAAGTCATATACCAAAAACGACATAGGCGAAACCGACCGTCTGGCACTTGTATTCTACGCAGACTTCTCTCAGCTTGACACATTCTCAATGGCGTTTAATATCAGCTCATACTATGACGGTGCCGCTGAGGACTACACCCTCGACTTCGGCAGCAACAACGCGGCTTCTTACTTCTATCTCATTAACCCCAAGACGGGTGAATGGGCTAAATGTACTCCCAAGGATGAAAGCAAGAGAAGAATTTACGCTTACACCTCGGAGTACGGCATAGATACGGGAGACGGCGATTACCTGACCCTTTCTCACTACAAGGGTTATGTTATGGTTCCGCTCTTCCAGTTCTCGAGAGGCGTTCAGGGTATTTCGGCAACCTCTAACTATCGTATAGATGAAAAAGCCGAGTCCCTTAACAACATTTTCCGTGTTACAATAGGTATAGCGCCCTTGTCAAATTACAACGATTCGTCCGTAAACGGAAAGAGCGCAACTGCAATGAACGGCAAGAGCTTTACAATAGGCTCTGTCGGCTTTACATACAGACAGGGTACCTCGGCATACGGCGCAGGTGTACAAAACAGAACCGGCGACATCTCATTCGACGATTATGCACAGGTTAAGTCTCTCACTTCAATGCAGTTTGAAAACGCGGTAGCGGATGTTGATATTTATAAAGCGAACACTCGTACCGAAAAGATAAACACGGCACTTGCTCTTTATGCGCAGCTTTCGGATTATCAAAAGTCAATACCTTCCGTTGCAAGAGCATACAGCGTGCTTCAAAAGTATAAGAGCATCGACGACGGCATCACTTTGCTCGATCAGCCGCAAATTGCGGTTGCCGATTTGAAACCTTTGATTGAGGCTATGCCGCCTGCAGCAACCGGCGGCTCCGTAACAGGCAGCAACGCCTTACCTTATCCCGGTTTTGTTATCGGCACCGATGAGAGCGGAACAGAGAAGCCGCTTATAGATTACGGCGCATATTCTCTCACCGCGGCTGACGTACAGAACATAATCAATTGGTATGAGCAGTCTTATGAGCGCTATACCGACGAGGCGATTGCGGCGCTCGGTACGGAGAACGTCACAAAAATGGAAAACCTTTATAAGGTTGCAAAACGCTTGAGACTTCTCGAAAATTACCGTGACGGCTACACGAGTGACTCCGGTACCGCTATAACCGGTATTAAAGACCTTAACGCTCTTGTTGCTTCAATGTACGGCGAGACCGGTAAAGCGACCGACCTTACGACCGACTGCAGGCTTATGCCTACCGGCCAGACCGCGGCGCTTGAAAACTACATCGAGAAGTATAACGACCTTGATTATTATGCTAAGTATATCTTAACTGATAAGGCCGACAAATTTGCAAGCGCTCCGCAGTATAAGAATTATGCTAAGTCGGCCGAGGCGGTTAACAAGGTGCTTGCCAATATCAAAACTTACACCGACGACATCACCGGTAAGACGGTTAAGGGCGGCGTTGTTCGACTCGAAGAAAAGTACACGGCTCTTTACAATACCGTTAAGGGTCAAATGGACAATAGCGGTATTCAGGATCTTACCGCAATAACGGAAGCGGTTGAAGAGTACAATTCGTTTAAGGGCTATATAAGGCAGGTTCAAGAGGTTAACGACGGTAACACCGTTAATTCCTCGGACGGCGAAGCTCTCCACGGTATTATAGATACCCTCCGTCTTTTCCCGAACTTTGTTTCGGAGGTAGACAAAGACAGCGTCGCTCTCAATAAGGATGCAACAACGGGAACCGCAGTCTTTACTCTTTCAAATGCCGTTGACTATCCGGACGGAAATTACACACTTCGTGTAACCTCTAAAAACGGAGGCCTTAAGGACGCTACAGGCACCACCCACGATTACAACGTTGCAATGACGGGTGCGATTGAAAAGACTGTAACGGCAGACGCTCTTAAAACTTCTCCAGAAACCGCGGAGGTCGCAAATAACACCGCTTCGGCGGCAGCTCCCAAGGCAATAAACTTCACGTTTACCGCCACGGGCGTTACCGTAACGAGTGAAGATGTTATTACAATAGAGCTTATCGATAAAGCTACCGGCGAGGTTGCTGTTGACAAGACAACAAATGAGCCTGTCAGAAAAACAATCAATATTCATTTTGCCGCAGACGACTTCTTTGAGGTTACAATTCCTGCGGAAATAGATGTTCCTTGGGGCGAGAAGGAAGCAGTTGATGTTTCCTATAAGGTTACGTCTTCACTTGACACGGGCAGTAAGATCGGTGTTTCCGTAGCACGCAGTGCTTCTGTCGCAAATGACACTCTCACCAATGCAGCAACATCGACATACGCTCTTCCGTATACTTCACAGAACTTTACTTCCACAGAATTTACAGGTAAAAATGAGGGAGCGCTTCCCGCTCAAAAACCGTCATTGACGATTTCCGGTTGGACGGACGCTCCGATAGCCGAGTATTCGACTACTCTTACTTATACCGTAGATTACACTAAAGGTTAATTAACAAATTAAATGCTTTATCAAGACCATAAGGAGGTGGTTCTATGAAGAAAACATTATCAGTTTTGCTCTCAGTGCTTTTATTGTCGCTCGTGACTGTTCCGTCTTTCGCGGCTCCGGCTACGCTGAACAAAGAGAACCCCGTAGGCTCCGTAAAGATTTCTACCGGCGAGGGCAAACAGGATGAGTATGAGCTTACAATTCCTGCCGATACCGAAATACCGTGGGAAGCTACTTCTTACGCAATAGGTAAGGTTACGGCAACTAAAATGTGGCTGTCTCCCGGCAAGACCGTTAAGGTGGCTGTTTCGTCGCTCAACGGCTCAAAGCTCGTCAACACTTTGGACAGCTCAAAGACTATCGCCTACACGCTTACAGGCGCAGAGCAAATGGCGTTTTTACCGGGCGATTATATGAAGTCTTACGACCTCTCCGTGAACATCGCAGAGGCTGAATGGCAAAAAGCCGCTTCGGGTGAGCATACAGATGTTCTTACCTTTACGGCAGAATATACCAACGCGTAATAAATGTAAGGAGACAAAATTATGAAAAAGCTTATTTCTATCGCACTCGCAGCGGCCATGCTCGCAGCTGTTTCGGTTCCCGCTTTTGCAGCTAATCCCATAACCAAGGAAACAGAGCAGACCGGCACAACCATAATTAAGACATCCACAAAAACAGGCCCCGATTCGCCTGAGGATGATGCTGTCAGATACACCGTTTCTATTCCGGCAGATACAGAAATTTACTGGGGCACAGAGGAGACAAATCTTGTTTACTCTGTTGAGTCTCACCTCAAGAGAGGCCAGGCTCTCAAGGTTACCGTAGCAGGCACAGGCTCTATGAAGACCGATGCTGCAGCAGGCGAGGTTTACACTCTTCCCTATACTCTTTCGGGTGACAACGCTTTCACGGCAGACAGCCCCGTAGTTTACGGCAACAAGGAAACTCCGGCCGTTGACAAAAATCTCAAGGTTACAATAAGCAGCGAGGACTGGAACAGAGCTGTTGTTGATGTTTACAACGACACCCTTACCTTTACCGCTGAGGTTTAATTATTGAAAGGAGACTAATATAATGAAAAAGCTTATTTCAATCGCACTTGCAGCGGTTATGCTTGCAGCAGCTTCGGTTCCCGCTTTCGCAGCTAACCCCATAACCAAGGAGACTGGCAATACCGGTACAGCTATTGTTAAGACCTCCACAAAAACAGGCCCCGATGCTCCCGAAGACGACGCTGTTAAATACACCGTTACAATTCCGGCCGATACCACAATTTACTGGGGCGCAGAGGAAACAGCTCTTGACGGATTTTCTGTTGAGTCTCACCTTAAATACGGCCAGCAGCTTAAAATCGGCGTTGAGGGCTCAAGACTTATGAAGCTTACCGAGGATGCAAACGAGACATTGGCTTACGATTTCTCGGCTGACTCTAACCTCGAATTTATAGCTGACGGCCCCGTTATCAATCCCGCAAAGGCACTTACCCTCAAGGTTAAGGTTGCCGCAGACGATTGGAACAACGCTATCGTCGGCGAGTACAGCGATACTCTTACCTTCACCGTAAGCCTTTGATTTTGAAAGGAGATAACCACAATGAAAAAATTACTTTCAATAGCTCTTGCGGCGGCAATGCTCGCAGCGGTTTCCGTTCCGTCATTTGCAGTTGATAAGACGCTTACAAGCGACCATACCTCCGATACGGCTAAGGTTATTACTTCTACAAAAACCGGTCCCGACGGTCCCGAGGCTACTTCTTACACGGTAACCTTCCCGGCAGAAACCACTATTTACTGGGGCAAAGAAAGCACAGACTTTACATACAACGTAAAGTGCCAGCTCAAATCAAACGACCGTCTTAATGTTACGGTAGCAAAGGAAGACGGCACAACCGACCTCAAGGCTATCGCATCAGGCAATACCGCTACTCTTCCTTTCAGCGTAGCAGGCACCACAGCTTATACTTCAGCCTCTGCAGTTGTTGCAGATGAAGCTGTTAACGCTGCAGTAAACATTGCCTCAGCTGATTGGGCAAAGGTTCCGGTAGATGAGTATGAGGGCAATCTTACACTTACGGTTTCGATAGCTCCCGCTACAATCTAAGAGTCGGAAACCCTTTCAAAATACAAGGAGAACCAATTATGAAAAGAATTCTTTCAATAGTCATTGCGGCTGTGATGCTCTTGGCTATATCGGTTCCCGCTTTTGCTGCAACTGCGACAATAGATCAGTCTACTTCCGGTGGCGTCGGTAACTCCTCGGTAGTTACCGACCGAAGCGGAATAAGCGGTACCTTTACCGTTTCTTATCCCGCCGAAACCACCATTTATTGGGGCACCGAAAGTACCGAAATCGGTTACACTGTATCGAGTACGCTTGTGAGCGGCAATAACCTTCGTGTTACTGTAGCTCAGGACAACGCAAATCTCCATACAGGCGGCGGCAGACTTCTTCCTTACACTATAGCCGGTGATACCAACATAACAACCGGTCATGAGACAGTTACCAACAGCGCATATTCGGTAAATGTCAATATTACTAAGGAAAACTGGGGATCCGTTTCCATTGATGAGTATGAAGATACTCTTACATTTACAGCTTCTGTTGAAGCGATAGCTTAATTTTTTAATCCGAAAAGGAGTTATATTATGAAAAAGTTACTTTCATTAGTTCTTGCAGCTGCTATGCTCGCGGCAGTTTCAGTTCCGTCCTTTGCAGCTACAGCTGAAATCAATCAGGATACAGCGGGCGGCAAGGGTTCCGCAACCGTTAAGACCGATACAACAAACGTTCCCGCAGACGGTTATTTCACAGTAACATATCCTGCTGAAATGAGCGTTAAATGGGGCGCTGAAACCACAGCCTTCACCTACAATGTTAAGTCAACTCTCAAGACCGGCAAATGTCTTTCCGTTTCGGTTGCTTCGGAGGCTGGCAAAATGAAGCCCGCTACCGATAACGGCTATACCATTCCTTACGCCTTCAGCGGTGACACTTCCGTTAAGACTGCTGCCGAGGTAGTTAACAATACTTACAACATTAACGTTGACGTTGCAGCAGCAGCTTGGAACGCTACCATCACCGATTACAGCGATGCTACCGTTACCTTCACAGCAGCAGTTGTTGACAAATAATTTATTCAACATTAAACATTAAGTACATCAAGGAGTTATAATTATGAAAAAGATAGTATCAATTCTTCTTGCTGTTATGATGATAGCCGCTATTGCGGTTCCCTCATTCGCAGCTACAATAACCAAGGAATCAGACCCCAAGACCGCCGATGTTCAGGTTAAGACAAAGACAACCGATAAGGAGAACAACGATCCCGAAAACTACACCGTTACCATTCCTGCTGAGATCACAGTTGCTTGGAACGACAAAACAGCTCAGGACGCTTCTTACACCGTTGATTCTCAGCTTAAGCTCGGCGCTAAGCTCAAGGTTTCGGCTGCTGCTGAAAATGCAGGAAAAATGACAAACGCTGCTACCGATAAATTCCTCACCTTCACCGTAGCAGGCGGAGATGCTGCTGAATATCCCGAGCTTAACACCGCTGTTAAGTCTTCGACAACCGTTACAATCGCTGACTTCAACGCTCCCATAGCTGAGTATGTCGGCCATATGACTTATACCGTAGAGTACGTTGCTGCATAATTATTGCCGGATTTTGATTTCTAAAATTTTTAAGGAGGTGGTTTCATGAAAAAGGCTTGCAGTGTGTTGTTGTCTGTTTTGCTTATATTCACCATGCAGCTTTGCGTTTTCGCCGAGGCAGGTGAAATCGGTAAAACACAGCTTAAAACTGTAGTCCCGAATACCCATGAAATTACCGTAACGTATAACGACGGAGGTATGTCCTTAAAGACGGCAACCTTATTGCAAGCGGTGCTAAGTTCGCCGTTGACCGTTTTGATTCGCTTTCTCTCGGAGCTGTTGCAAAGCTTGACAGCCACCTTGAGCGTGTCACGGTAAACGGTAAAGATTATACCGATAAATTGCAGTACGGTATGTTGAGATTTGATTCGGTTACCACCGATATGAACATTGTGTTCACATTTAAAAAATGCTTCGGACCCACCGAGCCGACTACAAATCCCACAGAACCTACCGAGCCTACAAGACCCACAGAGCCGACAGCTCCGACAGATCCCTCAGGCACAACAAATCCTTCAGGCACTACTAATCCCTCAGGTACTACCAATCCCGGCGGAGATCACGAAGATCCTTGTGTTCGTATGGGTATGAAGGGTAATGTGTATCGCGGTAAAAACCTTTTCCCGGGCGCTAAGCTCGACATTGACCTCGGCGAAATCAAGGCTGAGGGCAGGAAAAGACGGTGCATACAGCGTAGACGTTATCAAAGACGGTTTCCATGTTGTAACAATCACCGACGAAAACGGTGAAGTAGCCGGCAAGACTACTTTCTCGGTAAGCGTAAGTGATACGGCAACAGAAACAACCGTTATTAAACTTGATGACGGCTCGCAGATTGCAGTTGTTCCGAAGGGCACCAATACCTTATGGCTCGACTTTGTCGTTAACGACGACGGTACTATTACTATTGTTCCCGGCACACCCGTAGAGGAGCCGACAAGCGAAGTTCCGGTAACCAAACCGAGCGACAGCGGCAACCCGATAATGAATAACCCGGTAATATCCAAAACCGGTGAACTTATCCGTGAAAATCCGCTCGCCGCAGCTGCTGTTTTCCTTTGTGGATTGTCACTTATATTCTTCATAATTCTTCGTAAAAAACGTAAGGATGACGAGGAAGAGGAAAACACAAAACCCGTTTGCTGATATAAACGGTAATAAATAAGTTTAAAATACCCCGACTGCGGTCGGGGTATTTTTATGTGTATCGGCATTGCAAACGGTGGTGTGTTATGTTATAATACTTTGTCAGAACTTAAACGGGTAAAAGACCGAGGTTCGTCTTCTTGAAAGAGGTGGCTGTATGCCCATAAAAATAGATAATCAGCTTCCGGCGCATCATAGCCTGGAGCTTGAAAATATATTTGTTATGACGGAGGACAGAGCCGTCAAGCAGGACATTCGTCCGCTTAAAATTATAATACTGAATTTAATGCCTACAAAAATCGAGACCGAAACTCAGCTTTTAAGGCTTCTCAGTAATTCTCCGCTTCAGCTTGAAATAGACTTGCTGCAGGTAAAAAGCCATATTTCAAAAAATGTGTCAAGGGAGCATATGCTCAAATTCTACAAAACCTATGACGATGTCAAGGACGAAAAATTCGACGGTATGATAGTTACCGGCGCACCGGTTGAAATGATGGATTTTGAAGAGGTCGATTATTGGGACGAGCTCTGCAAAATATTTGATTGGGCAAAAACAAATGTGTATTCCACATTTAATATATGCTGGGGAGCGCAGGCTGCGCTTTACTATAATTACGGTATTCCGAAGCATCTGCTTCCCGAGAAGGTTTTCGGCGTATTTCGCCATCAACCGCTTGATTTGTATCATCCGCTTTTGCGCGGATTTTCTGATGTCTTTTATGTTCCGCATTCACGTCACACGGAAAACCGAAAAGAGGATATAATAAGAGTAAAGGACCTTCAGATTTTGTCTTATTCCGAGGAAGCCGGGGTCCATCTCGTGTCGGATATGGCGTGTCGCAATTTTTACTGTTCGGGTCATTGCGAATATGACAGCGACACCTTGGCTCGCGAGTACTTCCGCGATTTAAAAAAGGGTCTTGACATAAAGATGCCGCACAATTACTTCCCCGATAACGACATCAAAAAAACGCCCGTTGACACCTGGCGCGGTGCGGCAAGCCTGCTTTTCCAAAATTGGCTTAACTACTTTGTGTATCAAAAAACGCCTTATGACATAGCCGATATTAAATAGTCGGCGAGGCACTAAGCTTTGTAAATATATAAAAATTATAAGTAAAGGAATTATATTTATGCTTCAATACGAAGAATTGAGACTGCGACTTATAAACCACGAAAAGACTCTTGATGACCTCTCCGAGGCTCTGGGTCTTGATAAGATGAAAGAAGAGATAGCGCAGCTTGAAAAAGAGCAGACTGTTGACGGCTTTTGGGATGATATAGCAAATTCTCAAAAGGTCGTTCAGCGCACAAGCAACCTCAAGAGCAAGGTAGCGGCTTATGAAAAGCTCAGGCAGGATTATGACGATGCGCTTGTTATGATTGAACTTTCAAATGAAGAAGAGGACGAGGGTATGCTCGATGAGTGCACCGAGAGCGTAGAAAAGTTTGAAAGCGATCTTGACACCATGACCCTTACAACCCTTTTGAGCGGTGAATATGATGCCAAAAATGCAATTCTTACTTTCCACGCCGGCGCAGGCGGAACGGAGGCGCAGGATTGGGCGCAGATGCTTTTCAGAATGTATTGCCGATGGGGCGAGCGTCACGGTTTTAAGGTTACTACGCTTGATTTCCTTGACGGCGACGAGGCAGGGCTCAAATCGGCAAGTATCCTCATAGAGGGCGAAAATGCCTACGGCTTTATGAAAAGTGAGACGGGCATACACCGCCTTGTAAGAGTTTCCCCGTTTGATGCGGCAGGCAGACGCCATACCTCTTTTGCTTCGGTTGAAGTAATGCCCGAAATCGATGATACGGTCGAGGTTGAAATAGCTCCGGAGGACATTAAAATGGATGTTTACCGTTCAAGCGGTGCAGGCGGTCAAAAGGTAAACAAAACCTCATCTGCCGTAAGACTTACTCATATCCCGACGGGAATTGTTGTAGCATGCCAGGTTGAGAGAAGCCAGCATCAGAACCGAGAGGTTGCCATGAGAATGTTAAAATCCAAGCTTCTTGAAATCAAGGAGCGCGAGCATCTTGACAAAATTTCGGATATTAAGGGCGACCAAAAAGAGATAGGCTGGGGCAATCAGATACGTTCGTATGTATTTATGCCGTACACACTTGTCAAGGATAACCGCACCGGCTACGAAATGGGTAACATCAATGCGGTTATGGACGGCGATATTGACGGTTTCATAAATGCGTATCTCAAAATGCAGTCTCAGAAAAGTAGATAAG
>ENA-OQDM01000516-OQDM01000516.1-human-gut-metagenome-genome-assembly--contig:-NODE-516-length-22076-cov-7.700670_pt1 | contig 22076 bp, 20 predicted proteins | sample MGYA00242772_ERZ504605 | MGnify/ENA primary metagenome ERZ504605 (study PRJEB26092, sample SAMD00036348) | human gut metagenome | host: Homo sapiens | study: EMG produced TPA metagenomics assembly of... | reverse complement strand
ATGAATCTATGTGTATTGGCAAAGAAATGCGGAATATCGTACTCCACGATTCAAACCACCGCCCGTCGGGGAGGGCAGTTAAGCGTAGAGACGATTGAAAGAATTTGTCAGGGTTTAGGAATTACATTAAAAGACTTCTTCGATTCCTCCTACCTGTAAATATAGGGGCAGCAAAAAAGCCGTTCGCCACGCTGGAAAATCTGCGTGGTGAACGGCTTTAATACTGCTTCTATTTATCCTTTGGTAATCTCCAGATAAACACTAATCTCCATGATTGTTACCATTGAAGGAATACATTTGCGACGATCTTCGGGCATACCGAATAAGATTTGCAGTGGCAGTTGAAGACGGCTCATGTTACCTATTGCAATTCTGACTATTTGGAAATATACTTGTAAGTATCAAATTATTTCACTTTATGGGAGGAAATTATTATGGCAAGACCCAAGGGAAGCAAGAATAAGGCTCGTACTGTAAAGGCCAGCGTTGATTATGTAGCAGTCATTGCAGAAAAGGCCGCAAAAAAAGAGAAAATCGAATCTGAGGTTGCTACGTTGACTGCAAATCTCGATGATCTGAAGACGCAGCTGAAAGCCAAGAAAGCAGAATTGAAAGCCGCCACCAAGGAACTTGCCAAAGCCGAAAACAAAAAAGCTGCCGCCGAAGCAAAAGCAGCAGAAGAAGCAAAGAAGGGCGAAGCAGAAGATGTGCTGAAGAAGCTGCTTGCCAGCGGTATGACGGCTGAAGAAATCCTTGCAAAGCTCCAGTAATGCAATATGATGAACTGGACAAGCTGCTGAAGTAAAGGAAGGGGCTGTTGCACAAGGATAAAACCGGTGTAACAGCCTCTTTTTCATTCATGCTGCAATTTTTTCAGCTTTTCAAACGTATCTAAATTAAAGTGGCATATCATCTTCCTATTTCACAAATCCTTGCCGTTTTCAGACAGGAGGTTGCTTTTATGAAAGTATCTGCCGACTATCGTATGCTCGCTCTCGATGCCCTGCGCGGAAAATGGAAAACTGCTGTTTTGACAGGTATTGCCGCCAGTGCGCTCGGTGCTACCATTGTGAGCAGTTCCAACAGTGCCGTATCCAATTCCAATCAGGCAAAGGACATCCATTTTGAACTGTTCTCCCAGCCCAACGGCGGTCGGCTGCTTGCTGTTCTGCTTGCCGGCATTGTTCTGTGGGCAGTCCTCCAACTGATCGTGGGCGGTGCAGTTCAACTGGGATATGCTCATTTTAATCTGAACCTTGTAGATGGAAATGATGCTGCCATCTCGGACTTGTTCTCTCAGAAAGACCGTCTGTGGGATGGCTTCTGCATGAAATTCCTGCAGGGTCTGTACATCGCCCTCTGGTCGCTGCTGTTGGTGATTCCGGGAATCGTGAAAACATACAGCTATGCGATGACACCTTACATCATGTCCGAACATCCTTCGTTGACTGCAAATGAAGCGATCACAGAATCCCGGCGGATTATGGACGGCAACAAATGGCGGCTGTTCTGTCTGGATTTCAGCTTCATTGGCTGGGAGCTGCTCTGTTCGTTGCCACTGTATGCCGGGGGTTTTCTGGTTCTCAAATATTTCACCGGTTCAGAGGCTATGGCGATTTCTCTTTTTCTTCTGCTGACAATTCCATTGAGCATTGGCTTCTTTTTTGTACGCCCCTATGAGGAAGCTGCATGGGCCACTTTCTACCGCGATATTATCGCAGCACCTACCGAACCGGATGAAGCATACTGACTTTTATACTATTTCGCAGATGTGACCGGATTTTCGAGGTGATCTGCGTATGGATAAGAAACCTGACCGTTCCGAAATAATTGCAATGACCCTCTTATTTGCTTTAACGCTGGTGCTTACGGTATTAAAAGTGACGAGAACGGTTTCACTGACTTGGTTGTGGGTGCTGGGTCCGCTTTGGCTTGGCACATATTGGTACCGTGATTAGGGCTGCTTACGCTGGGAGATTTCTCCCAGCGTTTTTTATTCCTCGGAGATGCCGAGATATTGGTCGATCTCCATGATACCCTCCCCACTGACCTCCACCAGATCTTCAAAGGGCACTACGGTGTCGCCCACCTGCAAGGTGCGGAACACCGGGTCGATGCGGTCTGCCTTGCCAGTCAGGGTGACGTAGTTGCCCACTGCGGGAATCTCCGGGTGGGCGGTATCCTCCTTGAAGTACCGCACCGTGATGGTCATGCCCTTGGTGACCTGCATCAGCCGATCGGACAGAGCCGACATTTCTTCCTCGGTCAAAATGCGCTTGGTCACCCGCTCGGTGCGCTGCTTTTCTGCGGCAAGCTGCTCATCATAATACTGCTTCTATTTATCCTTTGGCAATCTCCAGATAAACGCTAAAATGGAGCATCTACTGCACATCCTAACTTAATATGCACTGAATAAAAGAAAAAGCCTTATATTTCAATCCATAGAGGCCAATCTGTGGTATAATTGGAGCAAGAGAACTGGAAAAAATCCAGCAAAAACCTTGTACCTGGAGGGCAGCTATGTATCGTTACAGCAATGGCCAGATCAGCTTGGCGGATTAATCGAGTATCTAATGCAGCAGGAGACCATCCTCCGGAAATGTGAGGCAGTGCTGGATCTACCGTCCGTGTATGAGAAAATGGTGCAGTTGTGCAGCAAAGAAGATAGTCGTCCGCCCCTCGCCCCAGCGTTCATCGTAAAGTACCTGCTGGTGAGTTTCCTGTACAGCAAACCATCGAACCGGCAGATCGGGCAGCGCACCCCTTCACCTCAAAGCTAACGAAGCTAATGAACTGCACGCTGCCACCAGCCTTCAGTACCTCCATCACAACTGCGACGTGGACGTTCAGTGCCGCCTCCCTGTCCTTTCTTCGTCAGGCCAGGCTTTTTTCGCAATAGTGGCGACGAATTCGTTCTTGCTGTTTTTCGTTTGAAAAGAGCCTTATGACCTGGGCGCTCTCCGGTCGTGGGTGGCGTAGTAGGCTCGCTTATTTTCGTACATGCAATAGTCGGCCTTGTCCAGCAGCGTTTGCATGATGCAGTCTTCATAATCGGCGGAGATCGCCCAACCGTAGGCGTAGCTGAGAGGAAGCTGATTGCCGTCACGGTTTGCAGCGTCGACTTCCCTGCGCGGACTGTCCAGTATGCCCTCCACCTCCTGCCGGTCCGTATGGTAAATGACCGCCATAAATTCGTCGCCGCCGTATCTGCCCACGAAATGCTTTTCCGGGATCACCCGGCGTAAAAGCCGGGCAAAGCTCAGGATCAGTTGGTCACCAGCCGAATGACCCCTCGTATCGTTGACGGTTTTCAGATTGTTCAGGTCAAATATGACGCAGGCCGTAGGCTCCCGGAGAATTTCCCTGTTGTTGAGAAGCTCCTCGCAGGAGCCTTTGTTGGGCAGGCCGGTATGGATGTCGATGTATGCCTTCTGCTCCAGCAGTTGGTTTTTCCGGGCCATTTTCAGTGCCATGGCGGTCTGGAGCATGATCAGGATCACCAGGCACAGCATATCCAGTGCCGAGAGGATCTCAATAGTGCGGATCTTCATGGCGATCTTTTCTGAATAGTGTTCCGCGGCAGACACCGTTTCGTCCGCCATTTCAAAATAGGTCTCGCTCATGGCAACGATTTGGGTGTTCTCATATCCACGCTGTCTGGCCGCCGCGACCTCCGCCTTGAGCCGCTCCCAGTAGGCACGCTGGCTGTCCAGCCTTTCCTGATAGGCCGCGTCCTTGAGCTTTACCAATTCGTAGTGCCCTTCTCCGGATGTCAGATCGCTTAAGATATCGTCTAAATACGCGATCAACTCATCGTTTCGGGTGCCTGTGATCTCCAGCTTTACCGCCCGCTGCGTGTCTCCGCGCACCAGCCCGGCATAATTGATGACGCGGGCCGTGCCCTTCAGGTTGCCGATCTCGACCATCATCAGAGCGACAAGGATCACCAAAATCAGCACAAGGCAGCTTTGCAGGATGCTGATGAGATTTTTGCGATCTTTTTTTACATTTCCTTTTATCATAACGACCTCGATCACGGAACGACCATGATATTCTTTATTGCGAATCAGTCTTGATGAATACTTTACTCTGTAACGCACATCATGTCAATAACAATGGAAATTTTTCTACTATCTCCCAAGAATGATCGGCATGAATAAAATGAAAAGCACGCACTTTATTGCTTGTTTCGGTTGGATGGCTTAGGCTTGTCAGGGATCGCCTCATCCGCCTTGGATGGGCGACCCCTGCGAGCCCCAACCAATTTCTCCGCTTTCTGGTTTTCAGGCATAGTCTTTTCTGCTTTCGGCGGACTGCCACGGCAGAGCTTTTTCGGCTTCTATAATTGTAAGGAACATGGCTTTTCGCTGAATGGAAAGCGAAGTTGACCCGGGCTGGGGCGGTCTGTATGAAAGCAATATTTTTTTTGAAATAATCTTGACAAAATTTATCAAGATTGATATGATAGTATTAACAAGCAAGCGAAAAGAGGATGTGGAGCATGATCATCACCAAAGAGACGGACTACGCGCTGCGCATTTTGCGGGTGCTGATGGACGGGGAGAAGCATTCGGTGGCCGAGATGTCGGAAACGGAATTGATCCCCAATCAGTTTGCCTACCAGATTCTGCGCAAGCTCTCCGCCGGCAATTTGGTGCGGGTGAGCCGCGGCGCTCTCGGCGGCTGCGCGCTGTCCTGCGATCTGGACGCGACCTCCCTCTACGATCTCATGGGGGTCGTGGGGGAGCGGGGCATCCTGTGCGCCTGCATGGAGCCGGGATATGAATGCCGCTGGCAGGACAAGCATGGGCGGTGCGCCATCCACTGTCAGCTGGCGGCCTTGCAGCAAAAGCAGGACGAGGCGTTCCGTGCCGTGAGCCTGCGCGGGCTGCTGACCGGCGGATCCGATCCCCAAGATACAAGCAAGCTGTAAAATTTTAAAAGGAGGTACCCCTATGCTGTTTCAAACCACGTCGGCGCACGAAGAGCTGCGCGCGAAGATCCGGAGTTTTGCGGAGGAGGAGATCAAGCCCCTCGCATTTTTAATGGATCAGAACAACGAGTTTCCTGATGAGGCTGTCAAGAAGCTGGGTAAGCTGGGCTGGATGGGCATTCCCTACCCCAAGGAGTACGGCGGTGCCGGTCTTGATGCTCTGAGCTACGCCATCGCGGTGGAGGAGCTGGCCCGTGTGGACGGCGGCACGGGCGTAATCCTCTCCGCCCACGTCTCCCTCGGCTCATGGCCCATTTTCGCCTATGGCACCGAGGAGCAGAAGAAGAAATATCTGGTTCCGCTGGCCAAGGGCGAGAAGATCGGCGCCTTCGGCCTTACGGAGACCAACGCCGGATCCGACGCCGGCGGCACGGAGACCACGGCGCTGGATAAGGGGGACTACTACCTCCTCAACGGCGGCAAGATCTTCATTACAAACGCCCCTAAGGCGGACACCTATGTGGTTTTCGCTGTCACCACGCCGGACATCGGCACCCGGGGCATCTCCGCTTTCATCGTGGAGAAGGGTTGGAAGGGCTTTGAGTTCGGCGACCACTATGACAAGATGGGTATTCGCTCCTCCTCCACGGCGGAGCTGATCTTCAACAACGTGAAGGTTCCCAAGGAAAACCTATTGGGCAAGGAGGGCGAGGGCTTCAAGATTGCCATGTCCACGCTGGACGGCGGACGCATCGGCATCGCCGCGCAGGCGCTGGGCATCGCCCAGGGCGCGTTTGAGCACGCGTTGAGCTATTCCAAGGAGCGCGTCCAGTTCGGCAAGCCCATCGCGGCCCAGCAGAGCATCGCCTTCAAGCTGGCGGATATGGCAACCAAGCTGCGCTGCGCCCGGTTCCTCATCTACTCCGCGGCGGAGCTGAAGGAGCAGCACGCGCCTTACGGCATGGAGTCCGCCATGGCGAAGATGTACGCCTCGGACATCGCGCTGGAGGTCACCAACGATGCCTTGCAGATCCACGGCGGCAGCGGCTACCTCAAGGGCATGGAGGTGGAACGGGCCTACCGCGACGCCAAGATCACCACCCTCTACGAGGGCACTAACGAGATCCAGCGGGTGGTCATCGCCTCTCATCTGTTGGGCAGGCTGGGCAAGAGCTCCGGCGGCGAGAGCCGTTCGGCGGCCAAGAAACCCGCGCCCATCACTGGCATTCGCAAAAAGACCATCTTCCGGGAGGGGGATGCTGCCCAGCAGGTGGCCGACCTTGTGGCGGCGCTGAAGAAGGATGGTCACGACTTCTCCGTGGGCATCCCTATGGATACGCCCATCCCGCAGGCGGAGCGGGTGGTCTCCGCGGGCAAGGGCATCGGGGAGAAAAAGAACATGAAACTGGTAGAGTCGCTGGCCAAGGCCGCCGGCGCGGCCATCGGTTCTTCCCGCCCTGTGGCGGAGACTCTCAAATATCTGCCGCTGAACCGCTATGTGGGTATGTCCGGTCAGAAGTTCACCGGCAATCTGTACATCGCCTGCGGCATCTCCGGCGCATCCCAGCACCTTAAGGGCATCAAGGACGCCTCCACCATCGTGGCCATCAATAAGAACGGTAACGCGCCTATCTTCAAGAACTGCGACTACGGCATCGTGGGCGATGTGGAGGAGATCCTGCCCCTGCTCACTGCCGCGCTGGATAGCGGCGAAAAGCTGCCCGCGCCGCCCATGGTAAAGATGAAGCGGCCCACGCCGCCGAAGCCCGCCCCCATCGGCGACCGCTACGTCTGCAGCGGCTGCGGCTACGAGTATGTGCCGGAGTTGGGCGACGAGGACGGCGAGATCGCGCCCGGTACGCTCTTTGAGCAGCTTCCCGCCGAGTGGGTGTGTCCCGAGTGCGCGGAGACGAAGGATCAATTTGTAAAGGCTTGAGGCCGTGAAGGAGGCAAGATAAGATGTATTGCGTGCGTAAAGTAACGAACGACCTCTACTGGGTGGGCGCCAACGACCATCGCCTGGCCCTGTTTGAAAACTGCTTTCCCATTCCCCGGGGCGTAAGCTACAACGCCTACTGCCTGCTGGATGAAAAGACGGTGCTCTTTGACACGGTGGACTGGTCTGCCTGCCGCCAGCTTTTGGAAAATCTGGCGTATGTGCTGGATGGCCGCGAGCTGGACTACCTGCTGGTCAACCATCTGGAGCCGGATCACGCCGCCTGCATCGAGGAGATCCTGCTGCGCCATCCCAAGGTGAAACTGATCTCCAACGAGAAGGCATTCATGCTCATGCGGCAGTTCGGCTTCCATGTGGACGGACATGAGTGCATCGAGGTGAAGGAGGGCGACACCTTCTCCTTCGGCAAGCACACCGTCACCTTTGTGGGCGCGCCTATGGTTCACTGGCCGGAGGCCATGGTGACCCTCGACGTCACCGACGGCGTCCTCTTTTCCGCCGACGCCTTCGGCACCTTCGGCGCGCTGGACGGCAAGCTGTTCGCCGACGAGGTGGACTTCGAGCGGGACTGGCTGGACGACGCCCGCCGCTACCTTACCAACATCGTGGGCAAGTACGGCCCCCACATCCAGCTCCTGCTGAAAAAGGCCGGCGGCGTTTTGGATCAGATCAAGTACATCTGCCCGCTCCACGGCCCCGTGTGGCGCAAGGATCTGGGCTGGTTCATTGAAAAGTACGACACATGGAGCCGCTATGCCCCTGAGACCCAGGGCGTGCTCATCGTCTACGCCTCTATGTACGGCAACACGGAGAACGCGGCGCAGGCGCTGGCGACGTCGCTCTGCGATAAGGGCATGAGCAAGGTGGCGATGTACGATGTGTCCTCCACTCATGTCTCCCAGCTGATCTCCGAGGCGTTTAAGTACAGTCACATTGTCCTGGCCTCTGTGACCTACAACCTCGGCATCTACCCCGCCATGCATGACTTCCTCATGGATATGAAGGCACTGAATCTGCAAAACCGCACCTTTGCCATCATTGAAAACGGCTCATGGGCGGTGAAGTCCGGTGACCTCATGCAGAAATTCGTCAACAATGAGCTTAAGAACATGACGGTGCTCAACGAGCGGCTCAGCCTCGCCTCGTCCATGGGCACGGACAAGCGCACTGAGCTGGAAGCACTGGCGGACGCCATTCTGGAATCTATGAAGTAACTGGCAGGAAAGCCAAAACCAAGACAACAGACAACAAACAGCCCCACCGCGTCGGCTGCAGAAAAACCGGCTTTCAAAAACAGAGCGGGCAAGCGTGATACTGCGCTTGCCCGCTCTTTGCCCAAAAGGACATGAGAAGTGACCGGAGAAGATGAGAGGATCGAAATGGAGATCAGAAAACGAAACGGGGAGTCTGTTCCCTTTCAACAGGAGAAAATTTTCAACGCCATGAAAAAGGCGTTTGACGGACAGGGCAAGGAGATCGGGAGCAGAGAGATGGATGAGATCCTCGCCACCGTTCTCAACAATCTCTCCGTCACAGTGCCGCTCACCGTAGAACGTGTGCAGGACGAGGTGGAGCGAACGCTCATGGAGCGCGGACACTATGAGGTGGCCAAGGCGTACATCCTCTACCGCGAAAAGCGGTCTGCGCTGCGCCGTGTCCGGCATACCATCGCGCGGACGGTGGGGGATGACTCGCTTGACGAGGTGCTGCGCCGCATCCAGATGGATTTTACCGAGGAAGTCTACTCCCTCGCGGCGCTTCAAATGAAGTTTGAGAGTTTCTGTCGCCTGGGCATGACGGAGGATGAGCGGGCTGAGGCACTGACCAAGGCGGCGGTAGAGCTGACTACGGCAGAGGCACCCAAGTGGGAGTTCATCGCGGCGCGGCTTCTGAACCACTCCTTTCGCTGTCGCAACGCACAGGAATGGGAGGGGCGCGGCGTCTGCGACCTCTATGGCAAGCTTCGCTATCTGACGGATAAGGGACTCTACGGTGACTATATCCTTGCCCACTATACCCACGAGGAAATTGCCATGGCGGAGGACTTTCTCTGCCCGGAACGGGACGAGCTGTTCACCTACTCCGGCCTTGACCTGCTGCTCAAACGCTATGTGATCCAGTCACGCAGCCGCGTGCCGCTGGAAACACCGCAGGAGATGTTTTTGGGTATCGCGCTGCATCTTGCTATGAACGAAGGCTCTGATCGCATGGGGTGGGTAAAACGCTTTTACGATATGCTCAGCCGTATGGAGGTCACGATGGCGACACCTACCATGTCCAACGCACGAAAGCCCTACCATCAGCTTTCAAGCTGCTTTGTGGACACTGTGCCGGACAGTCTGGACGGCATCTACCGCTCGCTGGACAACTTCGCAAAGGTCTCTAAATTCGGCGGTGGAATGGGGATGTACTTCGGTAAGGTGCGCGCTGCAGGCAGCACCATCCGCGGCTTTCAAGGGGCGGCGGGCGGTGTTATCCGCTGGATCCGGCTGGTCAACGACACCGCCGTGGCGGTGGATCAGTTGGGGATGCGGCAGGGCGCTGTGGCGGTTTACTTAGACGCATGGCACCGGGATCTGCCGGAATTCCTTCAACTGCGCACCAACAACGGCGACGACCGCATGAAGGCACATGATGTGTTTCCCGCCGTGTGCTATCCGGATCTCTTCTGGCGACTGGCGGAGGAGAACATAGACGCGCCGTGGCATCTCATGTGTCCGCATGAGATCCTCACGGTCAAGGGCTACGCACTGGAGGATTACTGGGGTACAGAATGGGAGAAGCGGTATCTGGACTGCGTCAATGACCCGCGCATCGAAAAGCGCAGCGTCACCGTCAAGGACATCGTGCGCTGGTGCTTCGCTCGGCAGTGGAGACCGGCACGCCCTTCGCTTTCAATCGAGACAGTGTAAATCATATGAACCCAAACGGCCACACGGGAATGATCTATTGCTCCAATCTCTGTACGGAGATCGCGCAGAACATGGCACCCATCGAGCACATCAGCACTGAGGTGCACACGGAGAACGGCGACACAATAGTGGTGACGGCCACACGCCCAGGTGAGTTTGTGGTCTGCAACCTAGCGAGTCTGTCTCTCGGTAATCTGCCGGTGGAGGACGAGGCCTATATGGAACGCACGGTGGAAACGGCCATCCGCGCACTGGATAATGTGATCGACCTCAACTTCTACCCGTTGGAATACGCGCGGCTTACCAATCAGAAGTACCGCAGCATCGGCCTGGGCGTCAGCGGCTACCACCACATGCTGGCAAAGCGCGGCATCCACTGGGAGAGCGATGAGCACCTTGCCTTCACCGACGCAGTATTCGAGCTCATCAACTACGCCGCTGTCAAGGCGGACACAGCTCTGGCACGGGAAAAGGGTCGTTACGCGCTCTTTGAGGGCAGCGACTGGCAGACGGGCGCGTATTTTGAAAAGCGGGGTTATACCTCCGAAAAGTGGCGGGCACTTGCGAAAACGGTGGCGGTGCAGGGAATGCGCAACGCCTATCTGCTGGCGGTCGCACCGACCTCCAGCACATCTATCCTCTCCGGCACGTCGGCGGGCATAGATCCAATTATGAAGAAATTCTTTTTAGAGGAAAAAAAGGGCAGCATGCTGCCCCGCGTTGCTCCGGAGCTTTCTATGGACACATGGTGGTACTATAAGGCAGCGCATCTAATCGACCAAAGCTGGTCGGTACGCGCCGCGGGCCTTCGCCAGAGACATATTGACCAGGCGCAGAGCATGAATCTCTATATCACCAACGACTATTCCATGCGTCAGGTGCTCAGACTGTATTTGGAGGCGTGGAGGGCCGGCGTCAAGACCATTTACTATGTCCGCAGCAAGGCCCTTGAGGTCGAGGCCTGCGAAAGCTGCTCGTCATAAGGAGGATAGCATGACGGAACTGAAGAAAAAGCCCCTCTTTAACCCAGAGGGCAACCCTGATGTGCGCCTGCGGCGCATGATCGGCGGCAATACCACAAACCTCAACGACTTCAACAATATGAAGTACGCTTGGGTCAGCGACTGGTACCGGCAGGCCATGAACAACTTTTGGATCCCTGAGGAGATCAATCTCTCGCAGGATGTGAAGGACTATCCACGCCTGCTGTCAGCCGAGCGCAGCGCCTACGATAAAATTCTGAGTTTTCTTGTCTTTTTGGATTCCATTCAGACAGCGAACCTGCCTAATATCGGCGCCTACATTACCGCCAACGAGGTCAATCTCTGCCTGTCCATTCAGGCGTTTCAGGAGTGTGTCCACTCACAGAGCTACAGCTATATGCTCGACACCATCTGTTCCCCCGTGGAGCGCAATGACATCCTCTACCAATGGAAAACGGACGAGCATCTGCTGCGCCGCAACACCTTCATTGGGGACTGCTACAACGAGTTTCAGGAGCGGAAGGACGCTCCCACGCTGCTGCGCGTGATGATGGCAAACTATATTTTGGAGGGCATCTATTTTTACAGCGGCTTTATGTTCTTCTACAATCTCTCCCGAAACGGGAAGATGCCCGGCTCGGCGCAGGAGATTCGCTACATAAACCGCGATGAGAACACGCACTTGTGGCTGTTCCGCAATATCATCACGGAGCTGCAAAAGGAGCAGCCGGAGTTGTTCACCGCCGAGAGCGTACAAGCGCTGCGCGAGATGATGCGTGAGGGCGTGGAGCAGGAGATCGCATGGGGGCATTATGTGATCGGCGACGACATCCCGGGGCTGAACCGGCAGATGGTCAGCGATTACATCCGCTATCTCGGCAACCTCCGCTGGACGAGCCTTGGCTATCCCGCATTGTATCCAGGCTTTGAGAGCGAACCGGAGAGCATGGAATGGGTCAGCCAGTACGCCGACGCCAACATGGTCAAGACCGATTTCTTTGAGGCACGCAGTACCGCCTACGCCAAGAGCACCGCACTGATAGACGATTTATAAGAAAACCAAAGACATTAGAATAGGAGATATTACTATGAATTACAGCGCTATGATTCAAAATCGCAGATCCGTTCACGCATTCCGCGAAAAGGAAGTTCCGAGCGAGGCTATCGGCCAGCTCAGATCCTACTATGAAAAGACCTGCCCCCGTCTTGTCCCGGAGATTGCAACGGAGTTGATCGTCTTGGACAAGGATGCACAGCCGGCGCTGGAGAGCTCAGCGGGCTATAATCAATTTCTCATCGGAGCACCGCATTACCTGCTCCTTATGTCTGCCCCGCATTCCTATGCGGCCATCAACGCCGGCTACATGATGGAAGATCTCGTCCTCAAGCTGACTGAGTTGGACATTGACACCTGCTGGATGACCTTCACCGACAGCGACAAAATCAAAAAGGCACTGTCTCTCGCCACCCCGTTAGAGGTGGCGGCAATCGTTGCCTTTGGCTACGGGGAAAAGACCGCAAAAAAGCTGCGGCTGAATATCCTAAGTATGTCTCAGATCGATGTGCGGGCCGAGCAGCAGTACTACGCGCCCAAAAAGGGCGTGAACGATTTGGTTCACATGGGGAGCTGGAGCAACAAGTCTGGGCTTGACGAGATGATGGACTTCTACGACAATATGCTCTGGCAGTCCTTCTACGCCGCTTCGCTCTCCCCCAGCTATCTCAACCGTCAGCCCTATGGCTTCCTTGTGCAGGATCACAGCATCTATTTGGTGCAGCAGGAGGATGCCTACACCGATAATTTGGATGCCGCATTGAATCTCGGTATTGTCATGCTCCACTTCTCCGCCGTCGCCTCCCAGTGGGCGGGGCAGGTACGCTGGGAACTTTCACCTGCTGCGCCCGACGGCCTGCCGGAAGGACTTCGCTCCGCTGCGGTGTACCACATGTAACGACTCTGGGGGAAGCAAGGCAACGGTAAAATGCGCGACCGTCGATCCGCGGTTGAGCGTATGTTTCGTTAGAAAAGAAGAACCTATCAGTCAGAGTCTGAGTAAGGAAAATAGGAGGTATATTTTATATGGCTATCCAAACGGTAACAGATGCCATCCGCTATGTAGGGGTGGATGATAACACATTGGCACTCTTTGAAAACCAGTACCCCGTCCAGCCTATGGGAGTGAGCTACAACTCCTATGTCATTCTGGATGAGAAGATTGCCGTGATGGACAGCGTGGACGCACGGGCAACGGAAGAATGGCTTTCCAATGTGGCGCGTGTGTTGGAGGGGCGCAGGCCCGACTATCTTGTGGTTACACACATGGAGCCGGATCATTCCGGCAGCCTCATGCGGCTGGCACAAAAGTACCCGGAGATGAAGATCGTGGGAAACGCGAAAACATTTACCCTGATCAAGCAGTTCTTCGGCACAGGTGCATTGTCGGAAGACCGTATGCTGGAGGTTGGCGAAAGAGATACGCTTTCCTTGGGTTTGCACCGGCTGCGCTTTCTGCTGGCGCCGATGGTACACTGGCCGGAGGTGATGACAGCGTATGAAGAGGAGGAAAAGATCCTGTTCTCGGCGGATGCCTTCGGCCGCTTCGGTTCACTGGAACGGACTGCCCGTGCCCCCTGGGCGCCGCAGGCCCGGCGGTATTATTACAATATTATCGGGAAATATGGCGCACAGGTGCAGGCGCTGCTGAAAAAAATCTCCGCGCTGGAGATCAAAACAATCTGCCCGCTCCACGGTCCCGTGCTTACAGAAGGGCTGGAGGAGTGTCTGCGGTTCTATGATCTCTGGTCACAATGGGAACCAGAAGAATCGGAGAGCATACTGATTGCCCACGCATGTGGGCTGTGCATATATCTGCGAATGGGATGATCCTGCTGATCAACAACTATCATCGGACTCTTTTACAGAACGGCAACTAAGAATTATCGCAAAGGATTTGGGCGTTCCAGATAATTTGAATGTGGATATTAAGCAGTACCCAAAGACGTATTGGGAAGCAGCGGGGCTGTGGGACATCTATGTTGAAATAACATTAAATGGAAAAGTTATAGCATCAGGAAGCTTTGATGTGGAAACAGGAGAGATGGGGCGGAATTTGTACATATACTCTCCGAATCAATGAGTTGCACTAATCCGGCAAGCAGTGCATTCGTGCGCACAAATGCAAATTTTGCGTTGCAAAATGCTTGTTGGGAAATCCCAAACCCTTTCTGATCTGCACCGATCCGGTGCAGGCTGCGCGTTCTTTCCGAACGCTATTGAATGTGTCAATGCACACTCTCTCCGAAAATCCGGGGTGCTTTTTGGTGCAAGCGTCAATGGCATAATTCCTAAGTTCATGATAGAATAGGTGCGTTGTGTGCCTGACACATGAAAACGGAAAGGACGATGCAGAAATGGAGCAGCTTTATCTGATGCCCGGTGAGGAACGCTACACAAAGTTTCGGGATGAGAACGGTGTGCCCAAAATCCGTTACACCTACTGCTCCCTGCACGGCAAGCTGTTCAATTGTGTGTGCCGCTCAACAGATGAAGCCCAACGGCTGTGTGAAGATTGGCTCGTAACGCAGGATCGCTGCTACATAAACTAAAAAAGTCGCCGAGGATTCCGCCCCATGAAAGGGTTAGAATCCTCGGCGACTTTCGTTTATCGGGTCTGCTGCTTTTCCTGTGCGTCTTTTTCTTCTGCGAAGAACAATTCAATATTTTTCTGTGCCTTTACCAACTCCTGCATTTCTTCTCGTGCCTTGCGATAGTCCGGGTAGGCTGCTTTCTTTTGGGTCAGAAGATCGGAATACTCTGCATTCAGTGCTTTGACCTTCGGCAGCTTTTTTAAGCCAGTTTCATCGAAAGCGGCCTTGGCTGCTTTGTGCAGTGTGATTTCTTCCCGGTGAGTATCCAGAAACTTTTTGCTATATCCCGCTTTCCGGTAGGCATCGTAGACTGGGTGGGTCTTGGCGTAATTGACGATGTGCGTTTTCAGCACAGCAATTTCCGCCATCCGTGTTTCGGCGGCTTTGATGGAATCTCCCAGATGGTGGTATTTTTCTGTTGCCGCCGCTGTGCGTTCATTCAGTTCATCTGCGCTGCCAATTTTGTGCTCCTGCAAGAAAATCAGCGTCTTGGACATTTCTTTCAGATTATATTTTTTCGCCCATCGTGCATAGCCTTCGCTTTTGCCCTCGGAGAGCTTTGCCTGAATGTCAACCAGCAATTGGAACGGCGGCTCTTGGAACGGCTGTGTCTGACGCGGACGGTGTTCGGTTTTTCCCGCAATCACCGCTTGCAGTTCATCCTCACTGTACCCAGCCCCCAGCGTTTTGAAGCGGATGAACCGCTTCTGCCGTGCGCCCTTGACGGAAGTGTATTTTCCACGCTTGACCTCATAACCCTGTTGTTCCAGTTTTTGCAGAAAATCTTCGTAATCCTTGGGCTTTTCTGCAAGGATGCTGTCGATGATGCCACACAGCCTATCACGATTGCTTTCTTTGGGTGGATAGAGGGTACGTTTCTGCCGTTCCCGGTAGGGCTTTATTTCAATAACAGAGAGCTGATGCTCCAGACAAATCAAGTCGCTCAACCGCTGAACGGCCAGTGCCGAAAAGAAAAAATCCCGGAACTTTTTTGAACCGTCCAATGCGGTGGAGTTGAAAATCACATGGTTATGGATGTGGTGACGGTCTGTGTGGGTGGCAACGATAAAAGCGTATTTGCCCTTGGTAAACCGCATGGCAAGTTCATAGCCCACCTTGTTGGCTTCCTCGGCGGTGATCTCACCGGGTTTGAAAGACTGTCGAATTTGATAGGCGATGATGTCGCTTTTCTGTCTGCGCCCGGTAGCAAGTTCATACTGCCGCTTGGAAAGCATAAATTCTTCATCGACTGTCAGAGGGCTACACTCGTAGCAGCTTACCAGTTCACCTTGTTCGGTCTTATCTGGATTCTGCACATAGTCTGTGCGGCTTTTCAGACAAGCCGCAACTGACTTGCCCTTGTTTTTGTGCAACGCGATCAGCCGTGTCGCAGCCATCCTGAATCACCCCCATAAAAGAAAAATGCCGCCCGAAGGCGGCAAACGATTAAAACTATTTCTTACAGTTCGGCAAGCCACTCACTGAAACGTCCGATGTCCTCGGTGATGGCTGTTGCACCGAAAAAGAGAACGAAGCAGATGAACTCAGCTACCAGCAGGATAAAGAACTGATCCCAAGTCTGGCGGTAGGCAGTGTAGATGCCGCAGCCGAAGATGTAGAGCATCAGCGGAGCAACCACATAGCTGGACAACGTGAGCAGCCACTTCGCCATCAGAGCCAGAAAAGCCACAAAGAGAGAAACCGGGAAGAGAACAATTTTCTTCAGGATAGACATCATATCAGGCACTTCCTTTCTGTTCGCTCTTATTATAAAGGTATCGACTATTGCACTGCAAGGATGTCAAGCATTATATGTACACCCGCAGTCCTCCAACTGCGGGAATTTTCTTAGAGATTTGCCAGTTTAGTCAGAATCTGCTTGCCAATGGAAATCAGTTCGTCCAGCCGGGTGCGCAGATCAGCAAGGTCGGCAGAGTAGATCTTGCCGTTTTCGTTAGCGCGTTTGGCGACCTGATTCAGATTGTTACTGCAATTCTGAAGCAGATAAGCCATTCGGCGCAGCTGTGGAAGGTCGAGGTTCAGGCAGTAGCCATCCAGTGCCATTTTGCGGATATAGGCACTCAGACTGTGGATGCCCATTCCATACATCTTATCTAAAATGCGGTTTCGTTCTTCATCGGTCACACGAATAAATAGACGGTGTTCCCGCTTTTTCACATTATCGCCCCTCCTTATCCAGATAACTCTTGAACGGCTTGACTGGTTCCGGTTGGTTGACCTTTTCCTCCAGCGCAGCCAGCACGGACGGACGAGTTGTGGGAGTTTCTTCTGTTTTTTCGGGAGAATCCTGTGCCGAACTGCGATCAATGTTCAGCAAGGCGTTCAATTCAGAAAGTCGGGCAGACTTTTCGGCCAGTTCTTCCTCCTGTGCAAACGGCTTTGCCACTTCAACCTCTGCAGCCTGTTTCTGCTGCTCCAGATTTTGCAGAGCATTTTCAGCGTCTGCAATACGGTCCGTAAAGTTGTCGATGGCATTGTCCAGACGAGTGATATTGCCGCGCGCATCATCGCCCAGCGATACCGGATAGCTCAACTCTGCCCGGAGAACGGCTTGATGCTCATTTTTGAAGCTGTCGAACCGGATGTTCAGTTCAAAGCCACGGTAGGTGCCCAGCAGCATCATATCGGCATTGGGCATGCAGAATCTTATAGTTCAGTTCGGTGATGCCAGCGTACTTGCTGACTTCATCAATAAAATCCTGAATCTTGTCCAGCTGATCGTGTTCAGCACGGCCTTCCCGCTCGTACTGCTCAATCTTTTCGGTCAGTTCAGCCTGTTCTTTGTCGTAGCGATCTGCAAGCATTTGAAAACGTTTCTCCGGGAGAAGTCCCTTTGATACGTCCTCATAAAGTTTTGCATACAGGTCTTCGATTTCTGCGATTCGTGCTTTACACTGCTTCAAATCCCGTTTGTGCTGCGCCCGGTCAGAGGACACCCGGAGGTGCATCTGATTTGCAATCTTCTTCACAAGGGCTTCCCGATTGCTCACAGCAGCCTTTGCGTGTGCCTGAATGTCTGCAAAGACAGCTTCATGCAGAACACGGGCTTCCAAATTGTGAGAGTCACAGGCTTTCGCACCATATTTCCGATAAGTGCTGCAACAATAAAAGGTCTGATCCAGAACACTGTTGCGTTTGCGCCTGTGCTCAACCTTGACTAACATCGTTCTGCCGCAGTCTGCACAGCGGATAATTCCCTTGAAAATATTGTCGTAGTCGGTCTTATCACACATAAAGCAGCCAGAACGGCTGTAAAGGATGCGCTGCACGTTCTCCCAACGGTCTTGTGGGATGATTGCTTCATGTGTATTCGGAACGATGGCGCGTTCTTCAAACGGAATATAACGTCGCTTTTTGGATTTCATGGACACGGTGGGCTTGGCTTCGTAGATGATGTGTCCGGCGTAGACCGGGCTGTGCAGAACCTGACTGATATAGGCATTATCCCAATCATACATCTTTTCATCATCAATAAAGCGGCCAAACATCTCTTTCTTGTAGTAACACGGCTTCAGAACTTTTTCATCGTGGAGCCGCTTGGCGATGCGGTGAAGCCCCAGCCCTTCCTCTGCCATTGAATAGATATACTCAACAACAGGGGCGGTGTTCGGGTCGATCACAAGGTGATTGTGGTCGGCAGGGTCTTTCTGGTAGCCAAACGGTGCGTTGCTGGAGATATACTTTCCGCTTTTCTTGCGTGTCCGAAGGGCACTCTTGATTTTTCGGGAAGTGTCTTTGGCGTACATTTCATTGATGATGTTTCTGAACGGAGCAATATCCATCTGGGATTGCTCGTTGGAATCATAACCATCGTTGATTGCAATATAGCGGACACCGTGCTCAGGAAAGAAGATTTCCATATACGTTCCGGTTTCGATGTGGTTGCGTCCAAGTCGGGACTGGTCTTTGGTAATGACTGTTGCCACCTTTCCTTCCCGGATATCATCCAGAAGTTCCTGAAAGGCAGGGCGGTCAGAGTTCGTACCGCTGTAACCATCATCAACATAGTACTGGCAATTCCCGAAACCGTTGCGTGTGGCATACTCCATAAGCATCGCCTTTTGAGTGCGGATGCTCAGGCTTTCGCTGTTTGAACCGTCATCTTTTGACAGTCGGCAGTATAAAGCAGTTACTTTTTGTCCTTTTCCATGTGTACCTCCATAATGGAAAAGAGACCTCATCAATCACATTGTAGCGGATGCTGCGTGATGATGCAAGCCCTTTTCCGCAGTAAAACGTCCAATTAGCCAGCGGCGAGATACGATTCGGCAGTTTTACGAATTTCTTCTTCCGCAAGCCGCTGAAAAAGCGTATTCATCGGCACATTGCCGATATAATGGCGTTCCACGATCAGGCGCACGGACTTCGGACTTCTCGGCGCACGTTTGCGTGTGGTGGGCTTCTTCTCAGATTTTTCTTTGTTCAAGGGCAGACCTCCTCATTCATGTGGTGCAAATACGGAAAGGAATGGATGGATGGATTCTATTCGTTTTTCTCTTTTTGTTTTATTACGTTGGTTAGGTGAAAGTTTTCTTTGATACAGTCTTAAAGGCTGCTATACTGCATAGGAAAAATATCTTTTGCAGATGCCATTAAGAATCTGCATCACAGAATCGTGATTTTGGCGGTTCTTGAATCGTGAAAAACGCAGAACTATTCAACATTTGGAATTTTCACAAAGATGTGATTGGGCGAAGAAAACCGCGTTCGTCTGCGCTCAATCAATCCCGCAGCGTCCAATTCCTTAAGCGCACTGGAAACACTGACAGTGCTGCGCCCTAGCTGCTCAGCCAAAGAGCAAATCGTAAAAATGACAAACACGAATCCACGTTCATCTATCCAGAGATTTTTCTGCGAGAGCGTGGCACGGTCGAGTAGCAACACATAAGTCATTTTTGCAGTCTGACTCAGGTCAAGTTCCAAAAGGAAGCGTGGGTATGGGAGAAACGGCGGCAGCGGAGTTTGCGTGGTAAGATATTCTGAAATGTTGATCACCTCCAGCTGAAGCAGAAATCAGGAACAAAGAGTATGTAACGAGAATTGGTGGGTTCCAATTCTCCAGTCGCAGAAAAGCACGAAACAAGTGCTCAACTGCGTTAATAAGTTAAGGTCTCCCATATTGGTCCTCGACTTCCCTAGGAGTGGGGAATCGTCCGGCGGCGGGCTTGCACCGCACCATTGGCATTTCAGCCACCCCGTCTTCGTTATGACCGGGCTGCGAGTTACAGAAGTACCTTTTGTGAAGTACCGGACGATTGAACTATTCACTTGTCAAGGAACATATGGAAGATTTCTGGACTTTGACGGACGAAAAACATCCTTCTACTTGGTAGCCGATGAAAAAAGCCATTTCGTAGCATTGCAAGCAATTTTGTAAACAAAACGTCATAATAGTCCGAGAATGGTCTTGAAAAAGATGCCCTACACTTGGTAGGCATCGAGAACGCCTGTTTCGTAGCATTGGTGAGAAACTTGTAATTGAATTGTAATTCTTGAGACCAAATCTCCGCTTTTGAAAAAATCCTCTCAATAGGTAGGCAACGAAAACAGCCCAAAGACAACCATCTTTTTGAGAATTAACAAAAAGGTCACAAATGACCGACTTTCAAAGAGGCGCTTCTACTATTAACAGAAAAAGTGGCCTAAAATGGGGGGTGTTGGAGAAAATTTCTGCCTTAAAAGTACGCCTCTACTCACTAGCCAGCGAGAATAGCCAAAAGCCAGCAAAAAACAAATGAATTATGTACTTCTGCCACTGATTGCAACGGCATATCGGTGACAGAAAGATCGTTTAGAGCGATTCTTCGCGGTTTGGGGTGGTAGAAATCGTTTTGTAGTTGGACTTTTTCTGCTGAAGCTGCTCCAGCTGTTTCAGCACCGATTCCTTCTCCGGGGGCTTGCCGCCCGGTGTGGAAAGCTGCTGCTTATTCAGCACCATGTCGATATACTTGCGGATATTTTTCAGGGCAGAGACATCCGGCTGCAAGGTTTCCAGTTTGGTACGCAGTTCTGCGCTGCCGGATTGCAGCGCAGAAAATTCGGCATCCAATGCCGAAAAATCTACCGCTGTGCTGCCGTTCAGTTTCATCAGAGTGCGGACAGCTTTATTAAAGGTGTCCAGCTCCTCTTTGTGCTGGGCGGCATAAGCGTCCTTGGTCAACTTGAAGTTCTTCTTGATAAAGGTGTCGTGGATGGGCTTCAGCTTGGCATGGGCGGCGGCAGCATCCTTGATCTGGGCGATTGCCCGCATACGGTTTTCGTTCTGCTTCAACTGCCTACGGAGAGGGGCGGCGGTCTGGTTCAGGTTAGAAATTGCGGTATCCAGATCCTCGATGGTGTTCAGAGAATGGGCTTTCAGATAGTCCACCGCCCGTTTGACTTCCTCAAAGTCTCGGACAGTGCATTTCAGTTTTGCCTTGCCAGACCAATCGCTGCGCTGCTCGTTGCGGAGGTTGAAGTAATCCACCAGCAGGTCGGACAGCATTGGCTCCTTGGCTTGTTCCAGTGCATCCAAAAGAATCTGCTTCTTTTCATTCAGGTCTGCGATCCAGCGTTGCAGCCCACGAATCGCACTGCGGATGGACTGCATCAGGCTATTGGCGGCGCGAATATCCCGGTTCAGGTTGCCGAGAAAAGTTTCCACTCCACGCTTTTCCATCTGGTGTGCGGCGGGACCGAGATGCACGGTCGGTATCTGCTGGATGCCCTGTCGCTCAAAGGAGCGCAGGTCAACACGTTCCGGGCGGCCAGCCGCTTCCAAATAGCGGTTGGTAATGGTCTCCCAGCCATGCCGCCAGACCTCGGCATACTTCTGGTCGTTCCAGTCCACCGTGTTTTCCTTGTGGCACTTCCAGTTGCCGGAAGCGAGCCGGATGCGCTCACCGTTCTCGTCAAGGTCGTACACCTTTCTGGCTTTCGGGAGCCACTTGCCGTGTTCATCTATTGCCCGGAGCGTCAGCAGAATGTGAGCGTGTGGGTTTCCATCTCCCTTGTCGTGGATGGCAAAGTCGGCAATCATCCCTTTGGAAACAAACTGCTCCTGACAAAACTCTTTTATCATGGACAAATACTGCTCCTTCGGCACCTCCACCGGGAACGCCAGCACGATGCGCCGGGCAAGCTGGGAGTTCCACTGGTTCTCCACAGCTTCTACGGCGTTCCAGAGGGTCGCCCGGTCTGCATATCCGGGCGGCGCATAGGATGGCAGCATGATCTCAGCGTGGACAAGCTCTTTCTTCTTGTTGTAGAATTTTGTTCTCTGGTCGTACTCGCTGAACAGCCGTTCGCCGCTTTGGTAAGCGGCCCCGGCAACAGCGGACTGCCCTTGGCTGCGCTTGACGATGGTAATTTTGAAATGCGGACACGGAATAGGCATCACCCCCAAACAAAAAGACCGCCCAGCAAGATTGCTCTTGGTGAACGGTCTGGAATTGTATTCGGTTTTGCTCGCCGCCTTAGAACGGAGTGCCATGCGCTTCGATCTCAGGCGGGAGCCGCAAAAGGATAGCTGCAAAGCAGCGCAAGGAAAATGCAGTTTTCCTTGGGATGGAATCGGGCTGGCGCACAAACGCCAGCTTCGATTTCATCGAGCCGTCTGCAAGACCGCAATTTCACCGGAACGG
>ENA-OQDM01000513-OQDM01000513.1-human-gut-metagenome-genome-assembly--contig:-NODE-513-length-22225-cov-1.209702_pt1 | contig 22225 bp, 23 predicted proteins | sample MGYA00242772_ERZ504605 | MGnify/ENA primary metagenome ERZ504605 (study PRJEB26092, sample SAMD00036348) | human gut metagenome | host: Homo sapiens | study: EMG produced TPA metagenomics assembly of... | reverse complement strand
GGATGGTTTTCGAAAGCATCTATGATGCGGACGGCTTCCTCTTCGAAGTTTTGCCTTGCGAAGGCTTCGTGTCCTTCTGGAAGGTTCGGACTGGGCAGGTCTTGCCATACCAGAATTCCTTCACGGTCGCAATGCATGTACCAGCGTGACGGCTCCACTTTGATGTGTTTGCGTATCATGTTGAAGCCAAGTTTTTTCATCGCTTTGATGTCGAACAGCAGGGCTTCGTCGCTGGGTGCCGTGTACAGTCCGTCCGGCCACCAACCTTGATCCAGCGGTCCCATTTGGAAGATTTGTGTACCGTTCAGGAAGATACGCGGTGTGCCGTCTACGTTTTTCACTTCAATTTTGCGCATGCCGCAATAGCTTTTTACGGCATCGGTTTGTTGTCCTCCCGAGGATAGTGTGATGTTGAGGTCGTAAAGGTAGGGATGTTCCGGCGACCACAGTTCCGGAGCGTTTACAGGCAAGGTGCATGGGGTGCCTGTGGCTACGCCTTGCAATGAAGCCACAGTGTTACCGTCTGGGTCTGACAACCGGATGTCGGCAGTGGCTTCGCTGTCTCCGGTGGCGTTCACTTGCAGTTTGAAGCAGGAATTGTCCACGTCCGGTTCGATAGACAGTCGGGTGATGTGTACCGGATTCACCGGTTCGAGCCAAACCGTCTGCCAGATGCCGCTGACCGGAGTGTACCAGCATCCCCACTTGTTCAAGGCTTGTTTACCTTTAGGTTGGCCTTCTGCTCCCGTATTGTCATGGATATAAACGGCTATTTCCTGTTCGCCTCCGTCCGTTAAAGCAGAGGTGATGTCGAAATAGAACGGGTCGTAGCCTCCGGTATGGCTGCCCACTTTCTTACCGTTCACGTAGACCGTGGCTTCCCAGTCCACGGCATCGAAATGCAATAGGATGTTTTTCCCTTTCATGCTTTCCGGTATGGTCAGGGTTCGCTTGTACCAATAACATTGGTTGTCGCTTTCTTCCATGATGCCGGAAAGGGCGGATTCAATAGGGAAAGGCACCAGAATCTTCTTGTCGTACGTAAAGCCTGCTTGGTATGCTTCTCCCTCTACGGCCTTTCTCAAGTCCCAAACTCCGTTTAGGTTGAGCCATTCTTCCCGTTCCATTTGCGGACGGGGATATTCGCCGAGTACGTTGTTGACGTCTATGGTTTCGCTCCACGGGGTCATCATCGGCCCCTGTTTCATTTGCCATTCTACGGCATTTGCCGCCTGTATGCCTACAAGGCATAGCAGACTGCTATATATCAGTTTTTTAAGTTTCATATCATTAGAAATAAGAAAGGTGCGGGCAGGATGCTGCCCGCACCTGTTCGGTTGTGTTTATCTTACAATAAGTTTTAGGTCGTAGTGTTACGGTCTGTTCCTGTGGCTTTCAGAATATAGATGCCCGGAGCAAATTGACCGAGAGTGTTCGTGCCGGAAGGCAAGTCTTTGCGAGCCATGTTCGTGCCGTTCACACTATACAGGTCGATGTGAATGTCGCAAGCAGAATGAATCACGATACGGTTTCCGGCGATGTATGCCTGAATGCTTTCCGCGTTGTCGAGCGTCTGGCGGATATTATCCGGGTTCTTCCCCGGATCCAAATACAATCCGTAGATATTGGCTCCGATGTTGTCGCGGTCAGGCAGGTTGTAGACTACGTATAAGTTTGTGTACACCCTCTACATAACTCAACGGCGCACTTGTCGTGAGTTTGTTGCTCCACGCGCCCGTACCTTGTGCTCTGACTACAGCTACCGGCTCACGGCCTTCGAGCGCACTGTGCAGTTCGTCCAGATTCGTCACGGTGGCCCAGTCGATGTCATCCAAGTCTACGTATAAGGAATAATTAGCTTCCTCCGTGGTGCTGCCGATGTAGGTCTTGTCGCAAGAGGCGTTGATGAATACATCCTTATAGTAACCGTTCTTGAAGTCGATGTTTTGGTACATTACCACAACGCCGGCTTTGGTATAACCTATGTTACTGCCTTCGCATTTGGCATCTCCGCTGATGGGCTGAATCACCTTCCAAGCGGTTTCGCCTTGAGACACGTCTCCGCCTTCCGTAGCTCCGGACTCGCCTTTTGTGATGAAGACCACGGCATTTTCAGAAGGTTGTACGTCCTCATATACCACTCCGCAATCCGGATTTTCAAACCAGACGGAATCCTTGACCAATTCGATTTTCTGCAGGTTCGTGGCATCTCCCCACTTTATATACAGATAGTGGCTACCCGTCACCTCTTTCAACGTAGTGGCTACCGGCGTAAAGCTGTTCCATTCCTGTATATTGATGCCTGTCCATGTTCTGGCCACCATGTTTTCCGGTTTTACTTCGTCGATATAGAACTCCATGTATTCCGTGTATCTTTCACCGTCGTGACCGATATAGCTACCAGTTGTTGGAATTCTCCGTTGCCGAAGTCTATTTCTTCATTGGATTTGACGATGAATCCGTCGTTTGTACTTCCCCAGCATCCCGTTTCTTCGTTGTATTTTGCATCCTTGTAGGGATCTTCTTCCGGATTTTCCGGAACTTCTACCGCCCTCACGAGAGCAGAACCGTCGATAACAGTGTCAGTTCTTCGTATCCTTCCATTTCACTGGGCCATGGTTGCAAACCTTCCTCTTCTTCTGGTATGGCTTCTTCGTAGAATTTTACGGAACGCAAGTTTCCATTTCCGACACGGAAAGTCAGCCATACTTTCTGTTTACCGGTAGGACGTGCAAAACCGTCTTCCTCTTTCATGTTTTCGGCAAACATATCGAACTGGTGATAACCGAAAGTTCTTTCCACCCTGATTTCATTGAACGGGACGGCTTCTTCCGGAGTCGCGCCGGCGCTGAGTACGACGTATTTGGCTTCACCATACGTACCCCAACCGTTGGCAAACTCCACACCGGTAGCCTGATAGGCATTTCCGTCTGTTCCGAAATCTATCTCTCCCAATCCGATAACGGTGTTTTCGCTGGTGTTACCTATATTTCCGTATCCCACGTCAAAAGACGCGTCTGTCACCAATTCGATGTTTTCCGCATTGCTCTTCATGAGCGGGATAAACAAGTCGCCGGTAGCAGGTTGAGGCTCTTCCGGGTTCTGTCCCGGATCCAGATACAATCCGTAGATGTTGGCACCGATATTGTCCCTGTCGGGCAAATTATAGACCACATATAAATTATGTATGCCTTCCACATGGCTTAACGGGGCGGTAGTGGTGAGTTTGTTGCTCCACGCGCCGGTACCTTGTGCTCTGACCACAGCCACCGGCTCACGGCCTTCGAGTGCGCTATGCAGCTCGTCTAAGTTCGTCACGGTGGCCCAGTCGATGTCATCCAAGTCTACGTATAAAGAGTAATTAGCCTCTTCTGTGGTACTGCCGATATAGGTCTTGTCGCAAGAAGCGTTGATGAATACATCCTTATAGTAACCGTTCTTGAAGTCTATGTTCTGATACATTACCACCACGCCGGCTTTGGTAAAACCGATGTTGCTGCCTTCGCACTTGGCATCCCCGCTGATGGGCTGGATTATTTTCCAGGCAGTTTCGCCCAGCGATACGTCTCCGCCTTCCGTAGCTCCGGACTCACCTTTGGTTACGAATACCACAGCATTCTCCGACGGTTGTGCGTTGTCATAAACGACTCCGCAGTCCGGATTCTCATACCAGACGGGTTCTTTGACCAAATCTATCTGGTGGAGGTTCGTGGCATTGCCCCATTTCACATACAGATAATGGCTGCCCGTCACCTCTTTCAACGTAGTGGCCACCGGTGTGAACTTGTTCCATTCCTGTATATTGATGCCGGTCCATGTCCTGGCCACCATGTTTTCCGGTTTTACTTCGTCGATATAGAATTCCATATATTCCGTGTATCTTTCGCCGTCGTGCCCGATGTAGGCCACTAATTGTTGGAATTCTCCGTTGCCGAAGTCTATTTCCTCGGTGGATTTGACGATGAACCCGTCGTTTGTTCCGCCCCAACATGCCGTATTTTCATCGTATTTGGCATCTTTGTAAGGGTCTTCTTCCGGATTTTCCGGTACTTCCACCGCTCTTTCAAATGCGGCAGCTTCTATGGAAGTCGTGATGTCTCCGTAGCCTTCCGCTTGGTTGGGCCAAGGCTGTACGCCTTCCATTCCTTCGGAGATGGCGTTTTCATAGAACTTCACCGAACGCAGATTGCCTTGTCCGGCCCGGAATGTCAGCCACACTTTCTGTTTACCGGCGGGAAGGACGAATCCGTCTCCTTTGTCCATATTCTCGGCAAACAGTTCAACTGATGGTAACCGTAAGTGCGGGTCACGGTCATTTCGTTGAACGGGACAGCTTCTTCCGCCGTGGCTCCGGCACTGAGGACTACAATCTTCTCCTCGTCATAGCTGCCCCATCCATGGGCGAACTCCACTCCGGTGGCTTTGTAGTTTGTTCCGTCTGTACCGAAATCCACTTCCCCCAAACCGATGACGGTTTCCGTCGAAGTGTTCCCGATGCAGCCGTAACCTACATCGAAACTCGCATCTTTGACTAATTCAAGATGAGATGCGTTGTTTTTCATGAGCTCGATGACCCAATCGTCGGCCATCGCCTGACTTGCCCCGAACAGGGACAATACTCCAAAGAGTAACGTGTTTTTTCTCATTGTGATTAATTGTTAAATTATATGGTTAAGTTGTAATGAAGTCCCACAGGCATGATTTGATGTACAGTGCGGCCGCCCCATACCGTCGGAGAATCATGCTGCGAAACCTGTTTCTATAGGGTTATCAAAGATTTCGACGCGGTAAATTTACATTTTTATAAGAGGGAAAGAAGATAATAAATACGTCAAATAGTAATATAATTTGAATCAATGACCGCTTTTTTATACAGGTTGCAGCATTTGCTTTGTTTTTTATGGGCTTTTATATTACCTTTGGCAAATAAAAACAGAGATATACATGAAAGCAAAGATAGATTGCATATTGGACTTCCTGAAAGATGTGGCGGCGCATAACGACCGGGGATGGTTTGCAGAACACAAAGGGCAGTACGAGGAAGCGCGCGGACTTTTCGAGGAGATGGTGCAGGCGCTTATCCATCGTATCGCGGCATTTGACGGTAGTGTGGCCCACCTTACGGTGAAGGATTGTACGTATCGTTTTTATCGCGACACCCGTTTCTCGGAAGACAAATCGCCTTATAAGCGTCATTTCGGAGCCTATATCAACGCTTGCGGCAAGAAGTCATGGCATAGCGGTTATTATTTCCACCTTCAGCCCGGCGAATGCTTGCTGGCCGGTGGGGCATGGTGCCTGCCTTCGCCGATACTGAAAGCTGTCCGTCAGTCCATCGTGGACGAGGTGGATGAATTCCGCTCTATTGTGGAGGCGGCAGATTTCAAGGCGGCATTTCCCGTCATAGGCGAGTCTCGTTTGAAAACCCTTCCTAAAGGCTTTCCGAAGGATTTCCCTTATCCGGATTATCTGAGGCCGAAAGATTACTCCGTTTGCCACACGGTGCCGGATGATTTCTTCCGTGATGAAAACTGGTTGGACCGTACGGCCGGGATTTTCGAGTTGATGAAGCCCTTCAATGATTTTGTGAACTATACGATTGACGAATGCGAGTGAATCGTAAGATGCTGAACTGACGATTATATTTAACTTGAAAATAAAGAAAATATGAATGTAGGAGACAAGGCGCCCGAGGTGCTGGGCGTAAATGAAAAAGGAGAACGGATTTTATTGAGCAACTACCGTGGAAAGAAAGTGGTGCTTTATTTTTATCCCAAGGACAATACGTCGGGCTGTACGGCCGAAGCTTGCAGCTTGCGCGACAACTATTCTGCGCTGAAGAGTAAAGGATACGAGGTGATCGGGGTCAGCGTGGACAGTGCAGATTCGCACAAGAAGTTCATAGAGAAACATGAGTTGCCTTTCACGTTGATTGCCGATACGGACAAGTCGCTGGTCAATGAGATGGGCGTATGGGGAGAGAAGAGCATGTATGGCCGCAAGTATATGGGAACTTTCCGTACCACCTTTATCATTAATGAAGAAGGAGTGGTTGAGAAGGTTTTCTCTCCGAAAGAAGTCAAGACCAAGACGCACGGTGAACAACTGCTTGCGTTGTAGATGGCATAGCCGAAGTTACGGCCGCCCTTCCATATACCTATTATATATATGGGAGGGCGGCCGTTTTTTTAGTCAAGGCCGGAGAAACGGGTCAGCGATTCAGGTAATGCCGGGCCACTTCGAGGGCCGTATGGATATTGTCGCAGATGTTTTTCTTGCCGAGCAGTTCGTAGAATCCGCTTTTCTTGAGGGCTTCGTGTACTTTCGGATTAACTCCGGACAGGATGATATGCACCCCTTCGCGATGGCTCATCTCGCACAGGTTGGTCAGGTTATGGATACCCGTAGAGTCGATGAACGGAACTTTCCGCATGCGGATGATGCGTACCTTAGGCTGTTCCTTGGTTTGTAGTACGACCTCTTCAAACCGGTTGGCAATGCCGAAGAAGTAAGGGCCGTTGATTTCGTAGACCTCCGTGTGGTCGGGAATGTGCAGATGCTCTTCCGAAATCACGGTGCCGTCGGCATCGGTAGGGATGATTTCATCCTTAAAAAGGTTTACTTCCGTGGTTTCCATGACCCGCTTGATGAACAACAGGCAGGCCAGCACCAGTCCGAACTCAATGGCCACGGTCAGGTCGAATATTACGGTGAGGAAGAAAGTGATGAGCAAGACGGCCACATCGGACTTAGGATTGCGCAAAAGTTCCCTGAACGTCCGCCAACCGCTCATGTTATAGCTCACGATGACCAATACGCCTGCCAGACAGGCCATAGGAATGTATTGCGCCAGTGGCATGAGCAGCAGGAAAATGAGCAGCAGCACGACGGCATGCACGATTCCGGCCACGGGGGTGCGTCCCCCGTTATTGATATTCGTCATGGTACGGGCGATGGCACCGGTGGCAGGGATACCACCGAAGATGGGGGAGAGGATGTTGGCGATGCCCTGTCCCACCAATTCCTGATTCGAGTCGTGATGGTCGCCGATGACGCCGTCGGCCACGGTGGCCGAGAGCAGCGATTCGATGGCTCCCAATATGGCGATGGTGATGGCCGGAGCATCAGTTGTTTGATGCTTTCCCAATTCAGTTCGGGTACGTTCATGCCCGGAAGTTCGGCTTTAATCATAAAGCGGTCGCCGATGGTTTCCACTTGCGTCGCTATGCCGTATTGTTTCAGCAGATAGACTCCCACGGTCATTACGATGATGGCAATGAGCGAACCCGGAATCTTGTGGGTCAATTTGGGAGAGAGGGCGATAATGGCCACGCTGACTATACCCACGACGGTGGACCATACGTCCAAGCTGCCGAAGTGGCGGATGTACACGATCCATTTCTCTATAAAATCGGCCGGCACGTTGTCGATGGTCAGTCCGAAAAGGTCTTTGATTTGCGTCGTGAAAATGGTCACGGCAATTCCGCTGGTAAAGCCAACCACGATGGGATAGGGGATGTATTTGATGATGGTACCCAGATGGAATACGCCCAGCAGAATCAGGAACACACCGGCCATGACGGTAGCCACGAGCAGGCCCGCTTCGCCGTATTGCTGGATGATACCATAGATGATGACGATAAAAGCACCCGTCGGGCCGCCGATTTGCACACGGCTCCCGCCGAACAGGGACACGGCCAGTCCGGCAATGATGGCCGTGATGATGCCCTTTTCGGGTGTCACCCCCGAAGCGATACCGAAAGCGATGGCCAACGGTAGGGCCACGATGCCGACGATGAGCCCGGCCATGATGTCGGCCGTCAGCTTTTCCTTGTTGTAACCTCTCAAGTCGAGAAACAGTTTCGGCTTGAATTCGAATTTACTCATAACCTGATTATTTTGGAATTGTATATCCTGATTGTTTTTAGGAAGTACAAAGATAGCCCTTTTATGTCACAAACTCTAATAATTTGCTAAAAAACGTTTCTCTCCGGACGGCAGAAAGAATAAAATGCTTGGGGATATGGGGTAAAAACGATACTAAAGCCTTAAAATGGGACGGAAAGCAAAAATTAAGTGTTATCTTTGCGAATATATTTATTCACTATTAAAAACATTTTTAAATTATGTTCGAAGGTCAACCTAAGGGTCTTTATGCATTGGCGCTGGGCCAATACGGGCGAGCGTTTCGGTTACTACACGATGCTGGCCATTTTTACGTTGTTTTTACAGGCGAAGTTCGGATATTCCGCCGGCGAGACATCCACCATTTTCGGTGTGTTCCTCGGGGCGGTTTATTTTATGCCGCTTTTTGGAGGAATGCTGGCCGACAAATACGGATTCGGCAAGATGGTTACGCTCGGTGTCTTCGTCATGTTCATCGGTTACCTGTTGCTGGCCATCCCGACGGGTGCGAATGTGGCCGGTAAGTCCATGATGTTCGGTGCGTTGGCATTGATTGCTTGCGGCACGGGGCTTTTCAAAGGCAACCTGCAAGTCATGGTCGGAAACCTCTACGACGCTCCTGAGTACAAGGACAAGCGCGACACGGCGTTCAGCCTCTTCTACATGGCCATCAACATCGGTGCACTGTTTGCCCCCACAGCGGCCACCAAGATGACCAACTACGTGTTGGGCATGAACGGCTTCACTTATAATGCACAGATTCCCGCCCTTGCCCACCAATATATGGATAATGCGGCGGGAATGACGGCGCAGTCTGCCGCTACGTTGGAATCGCTCAAGGCTGCGCAGGGATTCACGGGCGACACGGCTGTTTTCTGTCAAAGTTACATCGAAAAGTTGTCCGAAGCTTACAATTACGGCTTTGCCGTGGCATGCGTTTCGCTTATCGTATCCATCCTTATATACTATGGCTTCCGCAGCACTTTCAAGCATGCCGATTATAACGCGAAGACGGCGGCCGACGGGCATGCACCCGTAGAGGAACTGTCTCCGTCCGAGACGCGCCAACGCATCACCGCGCTTTGTCTTGTGTTTGCCGTGGTGCTTTTCTTCTGGATGGCTTTCCATCAGAACGGTTTGACGCTTACGTTCTTCGCGCGCGATTATACGCAGGCATCGGCTCGGGTTTGCTGGGCATGACGTTTAACGTGTTCAATCTGGTGCTGCTTATCGCTTTGGTATATTCCATGTTTTCCGTATTCCAAAGCAAGACCGGGCGTGGCAAGTTGGTTTCCGGCTTGGTTGCTTTGGCTGCTGTGGCCACGTTGGGCGTGCAGTATGCGAATCAGGAAAGTACGGTGGAAATCCTGCCGCAGATTTTCCAACAGTTCAATCCATTCTTCGTGGTGGCCTTGACACCGGTTTCGTTGGCGATATTCGGTTTCTTGGCCAAGAAAGGAAAGGAACCCTCGGCGCCCCGTAAAATCGGGGTGGGGATGCTGATTGCCGCCTGCGGTTTCGGTGTCATGGCATTCGGCTCCATGGGGTTGCCTACGCCCGATGCGTTGGCACAGGTGCCGATGTCAACTTGGTTTCGCCCAACCTGCTCATTTCCACTTATCTTGTCTTGACGTTTGCCGAGTTATTGTTGTCGCCCATGGGTATTTCTTTCGTGTCGAAAGTGGCTCCCCCGAAGTATAAGGGTATGATGATGGGTGGCTGGTTCGTGGCCACGGCCATCGGTAATTACATGGTGTCCATTATCGGTTACCTGTGGGGCGGCATCGAGTTGTGGATGGTGTGGAGCGTGCTCATCGTGCTTTGTCTGCTTTCAGCCTTGTTCATTTTCTCCATCATGAAGAAGCTCGAAAAGGTGGCGTAAGGAATATTTTCGGGAACTTTTCTTGTAAGGTTTCCGGATGAAAAGCGAAACCCCTGAATGCGATTCTGTATAAGGTTGGCATCAGGGCTTTAATATTTTGCGCAGAGTCGTGAATTTCTTTGCGCCAAATGAAAAATCAATCTCAGCCGAATGAAAAATCGTTTGGCTGAGATTGATTTTTTGTTTTCAGCATGTTGTTTTTCAGCCCTCCTGTGGGAGGCGTTTGTAAATCTTTATGCCCTTGGACCGGTCTTAGCGGTCTTCCCATATTTCGGCCGTCGCCTTACGTGTCTTTTCAGGGATGTCCGGTGTGGCCGGATAGCCGATGGGGATGATGGCCGCCGGATACCACTCTTCGGGCAGTTTGAAAAGCTCTTGGCAGAGTTGCACGCGGAAGTTGCACACCCAGCAGGTGCCCAATCCCTGTTCGGCTGCCGCCAGGCACAAATGTTCTATGGCGATGGCCGCGTCGATGTCGGCATGGTTTTTCTCGTCATACCGCCGTGTCCAGGCCGCCCCGTGGTTTTCGCAGACCAAGATATAAGCCGGAGCCTCGCGGAACCATTCCTTGTCGTAGCATTGCTGCATGCGTGCGCGGTCGTCTTCGCCGGTGAAGAGGATGAATTTCCATGGCTGCTTGTTGACTGCCGAGGGAGCCAGACGCGTGCATTCTTTGATGTATTCCATCGTTTCCGCCGGAATGGCGTCCGGCTTGTAGGCACGCACGGAATAACGTGCCTTGCAAAGTGTTTTGAAGTCCATAACCTTGATGTTTTAGTTCGGTGGACAAATGTACAAAAAAAGCGAATCCATACAGGCTTGGTTACCGAAAAAAATCGTATATTTGTGCATTATAATAAATACCTATGATGAAACATGCCACATTGAATACGATATGCAATACGATAGACTGCGCGATGGGTGTGGGCTGCCGGGAGGTGCCGGTACCAAAGTGGCCCTGCGGGTGGACGATGTGCTGTCGCCCGAGCCTTTGGTGCGGAAAAACGGGACGTTGGAGTTCAGGGCCTATCCGTGGGGAAACCCCGCTTTGCGCGAGAACCTCGGGAAGTTCCGTTCATGGAATCCGCAACTGGCCGACACCGTTGCGGCTGTGCTCAACGTGAGAAGCGACGAAAACCTGAAAGGGGTGCGCAAGCTTTTGGACGCATGCAAGAATGAAAGTCCCGTCTGCCGCTTGGCTTTGGCCAAGTGTTGCCTGAAAGGCCGGGACGGGACGATAGACAGGGGACGCGCATTGGCCTTGCTGTCCAAAGAAGGGCGGAACGACTCCGTGGACGACATGGAGCGTGCCTGCCGCAAGACGGTCTTTTCCGCAGATGACTTGCTCAACGAGATTGGCGTTTACCATTATGGAACGGGGAAAAGCGAAACGGCACAGAAGTTTTTCAAGCGTGCCATGGAACTTGACCCGGAGTGCGGGAACTATGTCCATAACTATTGCGTGGCATTGGTCACTTTGGGATGGTATTCCACCGCTTTCCCTTATTTGTGCGAACGGTGCGAGCAGGGTGACGAGGAACTTTATTATAATTTGGGCTACGCTTACTATTATTACCACCTGCACGGGCATGGCCCGTTGTACAAACCTTTGCCGGACGGCGAGCCGCGCACGGCCGAAGATGTGGCCAAGGCGGCCAAGTGGCTGTCCAAGAGCCATGACAAGCGGCGTTATCCGCTGTTGTCGAAGATATATTTCAACCATTACAGGTATAAGGACAAAGAGGGGAATATCCAAAAAAGAGGCCATGGGCTTTTTGACGCAGGGGAGGCATTCAAGGTTTGCATGCAGGGAGCCGAAAGCAGCGACTGTTATTCCATGGCTTGTGTGGGGCTCTTTTACGGTTTGGGGTACGGATGCGGGAGCAACCGCGATGAATCGGTGAAGTGGTTGGGCAAGAGCGTGGACAAGTGCGGGCGCGAAAAACACGGCTTGTACAAGGACACGTTGTTCCTGTTGGCTGTGGGAGGCATGCGCAATCAGGCAGAATGGATGCGATACCTGGAGAAGTACACGAAAGAATTTCCGGATAGCGTGCCTTTTGCTGATTACAAGTTGGCCATGGCATATTATGCGGACCAGCGTTATACGGCAGCGTCCGGGTTGTTTGCTTCCGCCCTCGGCAAGTTGAAGAAATCCTCCCACAAGGGACTTTTGCAAAAGCTCATGCCCGCCATCTGGTCTTATGCCGGGGATGAGTGCCTATTTCGCGGAGCGTTGGGACGATGCAAGGACGCTTTTGGACGAAGCCGTCCGGCAGGAGGGCGATGCCGCTGCGGCTTATTTCATCGGCCGGATGTACAAGGACAGGCTGGTGGGCGCGTCGCTCTCCAAAGACGAAGCCAACGACAAAGCCATCTATTATTTCGTGACATCGGCCGAGATGGGGGATAAGGATGCCCCGCGCATGGCTTTTGAACGCTTGTTCTATAAAGACTATTACAAGTACGCCGAAGAGCGCAACAAGACCGTGGACTACGCCTTCCTTGCGGCTTCAACGGGCTATGCCCCGGCGCAGTTCTACCTTTATGCCCATTTCTGCACGGTGAGCGAATCTTACTATAATAAGGAGTACCGGAAAGAGAACTTCAGCATTCAGGTGGGTGGGAAGCTCCGGACGTTTTCCACCAACCCCGAACACTATCTGGCCTTGTCGCGCGAAGCCGGGTATAAGGAAGCGCGTTATGTTTGCGCATTGTACTATAAGCGTCCGCTTGAAGAGGTAACCAGGACGCTGAATGAAATGATGACCGATTACGGGTATGATGAGGTGATAGGGAGCCACCGGAGTCGCAAGCTTGTTATTCTCAATGCGGCGAAGGCGCATTACCTATTGGCCTATCAACTGGCGCAGCGCGGGGGCGAACGCAACCTGATGATGGGCGTGAACTGCATGCGCATGTATCTTGACCGCGAAGAAAACCGTACGAGGTTGACATACAAGGATTCGTCGGGAAAGGAGCAAGTGTACGTGTATCCCAAAGACCCCTCAAGGGGCTGCGGTGGGGTTGAAGTGGATGTTGGAAACGTTGGAGAATGCCGGAAAAAGGATGAGGCTGCCAAGGACGTAAGGCATTATTACGAGTTGAAAGGGCGAGAGGGCATAAGTGAAGAATGGTTGGAAAAAGCGGCTCCCGGCCTTAAAGGCTTGGTGTGGCGGACAGAACACCCCAAAACCTCGAAGATGTTAAACAAGATATTCGGAGACTGACATGACAGGAAAGGAAACAAGCGGCATAAAAGAGCGGCTGGAACAGTTTGGCCGTGACGCGGTGCATGCGGATTGGTTGAAAGAGAACGGCATTTGGCTCAACAAGTTCTTCCGGATTTGGATGGAAGTGTACCGGGAATGTTATTATCTGCGTGCACTGGAGAGCCGTCCCAAGGGCGGGGCGGTCAAGGTGGACCTGACGGATGCGGATGCATTCATACGCTGTGAGACATTGGATCGGTTGGAGAAATGCCTGGGGAATGAGGCGTTTGATGCAGGCGTGGTGGAAGAACTGTGGAACAAGCGGTTGCCTTGTCCCGTGGAGCAGACGGAGGCTTTTAAGAAAGCCGTGTGCGAGGTGCTCGAAAGACGGCAGGCTGAGGCGCAGGCCGCAGGGCGGAAGCGGCAGGAACTGTTGCAGGCGGAATTGGACCGTGTGGGGAGCGGTATGGCTTATTACAAACCGATGGACGCGGACCTCCTGTTCGACGCGTGTCGGAACGAGGCCGCCGGCAACGTGGTGTGTGCATGTTTCCCTTGGGAGTACGACAGCACGACGGTGGCTCTTGACGGAGTCCCGACCGAAGTCTTCACGCCTCGTTTCGTCGACTGGCAAAAGAAAGGAGCGCCGCCCCATTTCGTGATTTCAAAAGGCAAGGACGACGTGGCCGTTGCGCGCCGGATTATACTGTCGATGTTGCTGTCGCTTCCTGTGGGCAAACTGAAGGTGACGTTTATAGACTTGGGCTTTTCCGGCAAGCTTACGGCTTTCCGTGACAGTTTGGACAAGGCTTTCACCAAAAGCCTCGTGCTTACGGCAGAAGCCTTGTCGGAATGGACTCGGGAGAGGACCCGTTGGTTCTGCGACACGTTTGCCGCATGCGGCGACGTGGCGGACTTCAACTGGGCGCAAGGACGCATCGTGCACGGCTATGAAGTGTGCGTGGTGAACGGCTTGGGCGGCGACATGGCGGACGTGACTTACTCTGCCGCGTTGGCGCGTCTGGTGAACGAGGGATATAAGGCGGGTATTTATTTCGTGGTGATAGGCGATGTGTTGCGCAAGTGGGATGCCTGTTTGTTCCGTCCCATGAAGGCGGTTGCGGTTGCCGCTCGCAAGCAATGCCCCATTCCCCTGTGGTGCGAAGCCGGTTATGCTCGGTTGATGGACAGGATGAACGGCAGCGTGTCGGAGCAGGCGCAGCAAGACATAGAGGCGAAAAACAGGAAACTGGAAGCGCAGCGGCAAGCGGCCTTTGAAGCCCCGTTCCTTGACGCCACGCAAGATTTCGACATCGAAATCGGCGAGATGCTGGACGGCGTGGGACGGGGACGCTTCAAGCTCGACGAGGAGACGCACACGCACTCCTTCGTGCTCGGAAAGACGGGTTCCGGAAAGTCGGTGTTCCTGCACACCTTGCTGCATCAGGCCATGCTCAAGTATTCGCCGCAGAGCCTCCAGTTCTATTTGATGGATTTCAAAATAGGGGGCGTGGAGTTGAACCGTTACCGCAACTATCCCCACGTGAGGGCCTTGATGGCGGATCAGGGCGACCTGAAAGTGATGCTCGAAATCCTGCGCGACCTTGAAAAGCTGATGACCGAGCGTGGCCGTGCCTTGCGCGAGGCGGGGTGCACCAAACTGAAAGACTATAACGCCAGGCACTCCGACAGCCCGATGCCCCGGCTCGTGTTGTTGGTGGACGAATGTCAGGAACTGTTTAAGGAAGGGCGGTCGGGCATGCAGGACGAAATAGACCATATCGTGACGAAAATAGCCAAGCAAGGACGAAACCAAGGCGTGCACATCATTTTTTGCCACCCAGACGCTTTGCGGTTGCGTGATGCCGCGCGACTTGCCCAGTCAAATAACCGACCCTACCTGCTGTTGTGTGAAATGGCTGACGCGCAACGCTTCATTAAGAATCCCGAACGGGTAATGGAGGCGATGGTGCCCCACAGTCTGGTGCATGTGAACGTGTATGAACAGAAGGCGGAGAAGATATTGCCGGATTGCCTTGAGGCGGTGATGGACGACTACCAACGTGTCATCGTGGAAAAGAACGGCGGGGCGGACACGGGCTTCGACTCGTTCTATTTTTCCGGGACGCAACAATACAGTTTGATAGACGACCTGAGGAAATGCAGCTACCGCCGCCGTCCCGAATTGGCGTTGGGGCGCAGCCTGCAAGTACGTTCGGAGAACGGGAATTTCAGGTTGTTGAGCGAGATGTCACAAAACGTGTTAGTATTGGGTGACAACAGGAAGTGCCAGGGGTTGCGCGTAATGCTGGTGGCTTTGCTTGCGTTGATGCACTACGACCGTAAGAAGAATACAGGGGCACGCTTCATTTTGTTCCTCAATGGCGACCTTTCGGATTTCCCCGAAATGGAAGATTACATTTACGACCTTGAGGAATGGGGACTGGAAATCTATGACAACCAACGTCAGCGCGAGACGGCGTTGGCAAAGCTTTATGGAGAGATGCAGCGCGAGGACGAGTGCCCCATTTTTGTGTTCGTGGCCAATCAAGACTATTATTCCGAATTGAGGATGAACGTGAACCTCGATGTGGAGGCTCCGAAGAAAGAGGCGGGCATGGCTTCCGGACGCGAGCTTTATGAGGCCAACATGTTTTATAACGGTAATGTGGAGTTTGCCAAGGCGGGTGCAGGGAGAAAAGCCACTGTCTCCGTGGCCGACGCTTGGAGGGAATTGCTCGCAACGGCCCTGTATGCAACATCTTCACCGTGTGGCAAGTGCAGCGGTTGGCCAACTTTATGTTCAAGCCCGGTGGGGTGTTCGCGTCCGATGTGGGCGAGATGTTCCTTTACATGGCGTGCCTGCCCACGAAGGAGGGAGTGGAAAACAAGTTTGATTTTGAACGTGAGGTAAAGTTGTCCGACCTGCATGGGGAAGATGACAACCTCCAACTCTATTTTTATCGTGTCGCAGACCATGAAGGCCGTGTGCTCTCGGCCTATACTTTGCCAACCAAAGAAGAGTGGGAAGACTTTATGCCTAAAAAATAAAAACTGAAAGATATGTCTGACGTAATAGTACATTCGCAGGAGGAACTTCTGCATTTTGCCCAAGGATTGTCCAACCTGAGCGAAAGGTTGGTGGCGAGTTTTGAACAGGCCAATGTCGAGATGAACCGTGTGAACGAAGGTTGGCACGACGACCAGAACTTGCGTTTTATGAACGAGTTCCGGCACGCCACAGCCGCCATCCACAACATTTCTGACATGATGCAGGCCTACAGTGCCTATATCCGCCGTTATGCCGCCGCTTTGGAGGCTGCTAAAAATATCCGGATATGACGGCCGATTTCCATGTGCGCGACATCCAGGCTTTGGGAGGCTATGTCGATAGGGCGGTACAGTGGGTGTCGGATGTGCGGGGAGCGGCTGCTGCGGCTATGCAGCGTCTCGACCTTATCCGCCAGAACGGACGTATGGCGGTACGCAAGATAGAGTGCGACGTGGAGGAAATCGAAGAGGAACTGGAGGGCGTCGAGAGCGAACTCGCCTCGTTGGACTATGAATTGGACTGCTTGTATGAAGATACCGACGGGCAGCGGCGAGCCTCACTGCAATGTGAAATCAACCGGGTGCGGGCGCGGCGCAGGGAGGTGCAGGCCAAGCTCAGTGAACGCAAAAGCGATTTGAGGCGGGCGCAAGGATGCCTCACGAGTATGGAGGCATATTGCGAAAGAGGGCTGTCCCTGTTGTCCGATTTGCAGTCCGGTACGTCGGGCGCAGTGGATACATCCGTGGCGTTTGTACGTCGTTACATGCTTTTCCTTCAGGATGCCAGTCGGGTGCGATAAGGAAACGAAAGATAAAAAAGATAGAAGATTATGATGTTGGAGCAAATAGACATGGCTGCGTTCAAGAGTCTGGAGGGGAAACTCCGGAAAGCGGCGCATGCTTTGACCGTCGTGTGGAACGACCGTCAATACGACTACTTCGAGCAGACGTATGTGGGGGAGGCGGAAAGTTTCGTTCGTAACAAGGTGGACGAGTTGGATGAGGTGAATGACATGTTGTATGTGTGTCAAAGCGAATTGGAAGGTTTGGTGTGATTGCTCGAATGTATAAAAGACGTATTTTATTGGTAATAAAACAATAAAATGTTTGTTTGGATGATTTTTATTCATACCTTTGTGATATGAGATTCCCGGATATGTGAGAGATGGAAAGGAAGCATACTAAACCCAATATATTAATTAAAAAATGAAGAAATCATGTTGACGCAAATTATTATCACTTCTATGACGGCCGTATTTTCGCTGCCTCAATTACCTTACGAGACCAATGCTTTAGAACCTGTTATCAGCAAGGAAACCATAGATTATCACTATGGCAAGCATTTACAGGCATACGTGAATACGTTGAATACGTTGGTGAAAGACACCGAGTATGAGAAGATGAATCTGGAAGAAATCGTACGCCATGCACCGGCCGGTCCGTTGTTTAACAATGCGGGCCAGGTGCTCAACCATACACTGTATTTTGAACAGTTCCGTCCGGTGGGGGCTGGAGGCCCGGCAGTGCCGGAAGGCAAGTTAGACAAGGCCATCCGGACTGCATTCGGAAGCTTTGACGAATTCAAAGAGAAGATGGCGGCAGCCTCCACCGGTTTATTCGGTTCGGGTTGGGCTTGGCTGGCACAAAACGAGAAAGGCGAATTGGTTATCGTACAATGCCTAATGGCGGAAATCCTGTGACGATGGGCTATGTGCCCTTGTTGGGATTCGATGTCTGGGAGCATGCCTACTACGTAGACTATCGCAATCGGCGTGCAGACCATATCGCAGCTTTGTGGCAGATCATTAATTGGGAAGTAGTGGAGAATCGAATGAAATAGGCTTTCCGTATGGGAAAGTATATTTTGATTAGTTAAGGTTGGACCGCCTGTTGTCGTGAGGATAACAGGCGGTTTTTAGTATCCTCGTGGGAGCGGGGAAATCATTGGGCGTCTAATGATTTGATGTAGCCGTGCAGCAGTTTATAGAATGGTGTACGACATAGCGTATGGCTGTTGCCCACGAGAATAAGTTTCATGCGAGCTCTCGTGATGGCTACGTTCATACGGCGCAGGTCGTGCAAGAAGCCGATTTGTCCGTTCTCGTTGCTCCGCACCAGACTAATGAGGATGACGTCGCGTTCCTGCCCTTGGAACCCGTCTACGGTGTTTACGCTCAGCAGGTGGCGGTAGGGTTTGAAAAAGGCATCCCGGCGGAGCAAGGCGCGCAACAGTTGCACTTGGCCTTTGTAAGGGGATATGATACCGGTGTCGATGCGTTCCGCCAATATCCTTTCCTTGCCTATCTTTTGGAAATAGGCTTTCAGGATGTTCAGGGTGAGCCGTGCCTCCTCGGGATTGGAGCGGCTGGTACTGTCCGGATTGCGGGTTTCTCCGAAGTCGGGTACCTCAACTGTCGGGAGAGCCGGTGCGCACACCGCGCCGGAAGGGGCTTCCGTCAGGTATGGGGCAGTCTGTTCCTCGTCTGCCGTGTCTATCCATTCCATTGGCGTGTCCCAGTCCAAAATGCCCCTGTATTTCACTTCCGGGGCACTTTCCACCTTTCCGTCGTAGAAGCATTCGCTGGAGAAGCGCATGATGGCATCGTTCATGCGGTATTGCGTGCGGAGCAGGCTGACCGCAGAAGGATGTCGGGCGGCAATGGTTTCCATCAGCGTGCGGTCCAGTCCGCCCTTCAGGGCCTCGGGACATTTCACGGTGGGAGGAAGTTGGCGATGGTCGCCGGCCAGGATGACGCGTCCGGCCTTTTGGATGGCAATCCAACAGGAAGCTTCGAGGGCTTGGGCGGCTTCGTCGATGAACAGGGTCGGGAATTTCTTACCCGCCAGTACGCGGTTGGCACTGCCTGCCAACGTGCAGGCAATGACCCGCGCTTCGTTGAACAGGCTTTCGTTGATGGCGATTTCCAGTTCGGTAGCCCGGTCGCGCAGGCGGGCTACCTTTTGGTGAAAGGCTTCACGGCCCGACGACGGGCGGTAGGTGTACAGGTCGCGGATGGCTTTGCGGATGGCCCAAAGCGAAGGGTAAGAAGGGTGTGCTTCGAAACGCCGTTCGTAGGTGAACGACAACATCTTGTCATTCACGCGCGAAGGGTTGCCCACGCGCAGCACAGCCACACCCCGGTCGGTCAGTTTCTCCGAAATCCAGTCTACGGCCATGTTGCTTTGGGCGCATACCAATACTTGACTTTCGCGGTGGAGCGTCTCGTAGATGGCTTCCACAAGGGTGGTGGTCTTGCCCGTTCCCGGAGGGCCGTGCACGATCATCACGTCTTTGGCACGCAACACCTCGTTGACGGCAGTTTCTTGCGTGGGGTTCAGCCAAGGGAAACGTATCGGTTGGAAGGAGAAATGTCCGGCCTGCGCTGTGCCGTGAAAAATGTCGCGCAGTTCGGCCAAGCGGCCGTGCCGTGCGGCGCTCACCCGGTCCAGGGCTTCGAACATCAGGCGGTAGGTAGTCTCGTCCAAGTAGAGTTGCACGCCGATGCGGCCGTCTTCCCTCAGATGCGAAAGGGCTTCCATGTCCGGCAGGACTACCGCCATCCTATTGCCGTCTACGAAACTTACGGTGCCGGTGAAGTGAAAATAATGCAGTTGGCCGCCGTGACCGTTTCGTCGTAAGTCTCCGGAAGCGTCTTGAGTGAAGAAGCATACTTGTTTTCCCGCTTCGAACCCGTGGTCTGTGTCTGTGTATTCCGTGCGTTCCGCCTCTATGACTAATTGGTTGAGCGAGTTGTAGTAGCTTCGTCCTAAGCAGAGCGGATACCAACATAGTCCTTGTTTGATTTTACGGGTTACGCCGGTCGTTTCCGTTTGGGCGCGGAACTGTGCCTTTTCGTATTCGTATTCCAGTTCGAGCAAGCGGCGTTGCTGTTGGAGCCATAAGATGGATGATGCAGTCATGGCGGTTCAGGATTCGGGATCGGTATGGGATGGATGTTCTGTTTTCAGGTCGGCACGGCTTTTGCTTTGGGTGACCAACCATACACCTCCGAAAACCAAAAGGACGGCTGCCCCCTGACTCCATCCGAATACTCCTAACCCTGTGGCTACACTGACGATACAGGCCACGATGGGTTGCACGTAGTTGTACATGCTCACGATGGTAGGGCGCAGCAGTTTCTGTCCTGTCATCATCATGATATAAGCCAGATAAGTAGCCACGAAGACGACAAAGGCCGTTTCAAACCAAGTGGTTGCCGGGATTTCAGCCCATGGCAGTATGGCCAGGTCCTTATAAGTGAAAGGCAGGATGACGATGGTGGCGTAAGTGAACATCCATTTCATACAAGTCACCACTGTATATTTTTGTATTAGTTTCTTGAATATGGTCAGGTAGACGGCAAAGCTGCATTGGGCGGTAAGACACAGCAGGTCGCCTGTCAGGTTGCCGTTGCCTTTCTGGGCTGCGTGCCCGTTGCCTAAAATGAGCAACAGGGCGCCGATGGCTCCGCAAAAAATCCCCAAGACCTTTTTGTTGGTCACCGGTTCTTTCAGGAACAGGGCGGCCAGAATCATGGTCACGATGGGAAGGGTGGTGGTGACGATGCTGGCGTTGACCGGGGATGTCAGGGATAGCCCTATCGTAAAGCAACATTGGTTGAACACGATGGCCAGCATACCGGCAAAGAAAAACATCAGTAAGTCCCGGGGAGCGACATCTTCTTTATGTCGGCCGAGAAGGGAAGTGAGCCAAAAGCATAAAGCTGCGCCGACCGCCCGGAAACTTACCAATGCCAATCCGCTGATGCCATGTGCCATGGCATCTTTGCCTAAGGGTGACATCAGTCCCCAAGCCGCACAGGCCGCAAACATACAAAGGTGGCCTGTCAGGTTTTTATCTTTATACATCTTTCTTGAAATTACATGTATCGGAAAAACAACTGCAAAGTTAGTGCTTTCATCACAAATTTTAGCATCTTTCCGTTGCTTCTTTCTATGGGAACACTTATCTTTGCTAAGGCGAAGATAGGATTCGGCATGACCGTTCGCTATCTTCGGGTAAGAAGGATTCTGAAAAACGCAGACTATGGATAAGATAGGTGAGTACATACGGTGTATCGAGATCGACTCGCTTTGGAGCGGGCAGAAGCATATCGTGTGGGAATTGACCGTAAGGTGAATATCCTGAGCGGTGTGAACGGGGTCGGCAAGAGTACGATTCTGAACAAAGTGATATTAAGGCTTTTGCAGGTGGTCAAAGAAGGATGTCCGGCCAAGCCCGATGTGAAACTGACATACGAACCGGCAGACGCCGTGACGGTAAGGTTCGATGTGGTGCGGAGCTTCGACCGTCCTTTGGTTCACAGCAATTTGCTGGAAAAATTAGCGGATGACAGGGTGGCTACCGAGCTGGACTGGCAGCTTTATCTCTTGCAGCGGCGTTTCCTGGACTATCAGGTCAATGTGGGCAACCGTATGATTGCATTGCTGACGAGCGGCGACCCCGAGGCACGGGAAAAGGCGAAAATGGCGGCTCAGGCCCGGGTGCAGTTTCAAGATATGGTGGACGAGCTGTTCAGCGAGACCGGAAAGAAAATCGTCCGCAGCAGCAATGAAATACAACTGGAGCAGTTCGGTGAGATACTTTCGCCTTACAAACTCTCTTCCGGCGAGAAGCAGATGCTCGTGATTTTGTTGACCGTATTGGTGGAAGACCGTCAGCCTTACGTGCTTTTCATGGACGAACCGGAAATCAGTCTGCATGTGGAGTGGCAACAGAAGCTGATTACGCTGATACGTCAGTTGAATCCGAATGTCCAAATCATCCTGACGACGCATTCGCCGGCCATGATCATGAACGGATGGATGGATGCCGTGACGGAAGTGACCGACATTACACAATAATTTTCTGAGGAAGGGAGGGGAACGTTATGGCCAAGAGATTGTCTGAGAACCTGACTTCTTTGTATCTGGGAGCGGCGCAGAGGTTGAAACCCAAAACGGCACGGCGGAAAATCGTGGTGTATGTGGAAAGTTACGACGATGTGTTCTTCTGGCGGACCGTATTGGATGATTTCGAGGATGACAGCCGTTATTTTGAAATCATGCTGCCTTCCCGCAGTACGTTGGGCAAAGGGAAAAAACTGGTGTTGACGAACAAGCTCGGCCCTCAACTGGGAAATTACATGATAGCCTGCGTCGATGCGGACTATGA
>ENA-OQDM01000512-OQDM01000512.1-human-gut-metagenome-genome-assembly--contig:-NODE-512-length-22231-cov-4.753755_pt1 | contig 22231 bp, 21 predicted proteins | sample MGYA00242772_ERZ504605 | MGnify/ENA primary metagenome ERZ504605 (study PRJEB26092, sample SAMD00036348) | human gut metagenome | host: Homo sapiens | study: EMG produced TPA metagenomics assembly of... | reverse complement strand
CACCTCCAAGGAGATGAAGCACACCTTCCCCCCTCATCGCAAAGGACTTTGCTGCCATCCCCGTTACCCGGGTGCCCAAGGTCAAGGTGGGCGTGGTTGGCGAAATTTACGTCAAGTACAGCCCGCTGGGCAACAATGACCTGCAGAAGTTTCTGGAAAGTCAGGACTGCGAGGTGAACTTCCCGGGCCTGATGGGCTTTGTGCAGTACTGTGCCTTCAACATGGGCGAGGATCATGTACTGTACGGCGGCAAGCTGGCTGTGAAGATCGGCATTGACCAGTTCCTGAACTGGCTGGACGGCATCGAGCGCGCCATGCTCAAGGCTGAGGCCGACGCAGGCTTCTACGCCCCCGGCCCCTTCAAGGAGCTGGTGGAAAAGCCCAAGGGCATCATTTCGCTGGGTGCCAAGATGGGCGAGGGCTGGCTGCTGACTGCCGAGATGATCGAGCTGGTGCAGGGCGGCTACGGCAATATCGTGTGCGCCCAGCCCTTCGGCTGCCTGCCCAACCACATCGTGGGCAAGGGTATGGTGAATAAGATCCGCGCCCTGTACCCCAGTGCCAACATCACCCCCATCGATTACGACCCCAGCGCCACCAAGGTCAATCAGGAAAACCGCATCAAGCTGATGCTGGCAGTGGCCAAGGAGCGCCTGAATGCCCCGGTGGAGGCAAAGCCTCTGACGGCAGAGGAAATCGCAGGCGGCGCACCCAAAGTCGGCGCGGCGGTCTGATGTTCTAAAGCGGAAAATACCGAAATGCAAAAAGCCCGTCCGGGCCTAAAACTCGGACGGGCTTTTATCATGCCTTGAGAAAAATCAATGCAGGAGAGATCACTTCTGATTCTTCATGTAGATGTGGTGGGGCAGACCGGCAATGTACAGCGGGGTCAGCTCGGCCTGGATCAGCGGGCGGGCATAAGCCAGGAACTCATCGGTCATCTGGGTGTGGTTGGCGTTCATCCAGCTCAGCGGCACCTTCTTTTCGAGGTTTGCAACTTCGCTGATGGGGTGCAGCTCGGTGGTGCACTGGTACGGGCTGTTGGAGATGCGCTTCAGGGCCACCATCTGGCCGGTAACGCCCTCAAAGGCAGCCTTGGCGGCAGCACCGCCCACCTGATAGGCTTCGGTGATGTCGGTGCGGCTGGTCAGATGGCCTGCGCAGCGCTGCAGGGTGGAAAGCTCGATGCAGCGGGTCTTTGTGTCCAGATTGCGGGCCACCACATTTGCCAGATACCGTGCGGTGCCGGTCAGGGCCTTATGGCCGAAAGCGTCCACTGCGTGCACATCGTCGGCCAGCTCACAGACGTAGCGGCCATCTTCCAGCTTCACGCCTTCGGAAACGGCGATCACGATGCTGGGCTTCTTCTCCTGCATCACGCGCACCTTCTCAATGAAGTGTTCCACATTGAAGGGCACTTCGGCAGGCAGATCATGTCTACACCTTCGCAGTCGTCACTCTTTGCCAGAGCGGCGGCAGCGGTCAGCCAGCCGGCGTTGCGGCCCATGATCTCCACCACGGTGACGTACTTGGTGCCGTACACGGTGGCATCGCGGATGATCTCCTTCATCACCACGCCGATGTACTTGGCAGCAGAGCCGTAGCCGGGGGTGTGGTCGGTGACCATCAGGTCGTTGTCGATGGTCTTGGGCACGCCCATAAAGCGGATGTCGCTCTGGATGCGCTCGCCGTACTCGGCCAGCTTGCCGATGGTGTCCATGGAGTCGTTGCCGCCGATGTAGAAGAAGTAGCCGATGTTCAGCTTTTCCAGAATGGCGAACAGCTTTTTGTAGACGGTCTCGTCCTCATGCCAGTCCGGCAGCTTGTAGCGGCAGCTGCCGAGGAAGCTGGACGGGGTGCGCTTGAGCAGCTCGATGTCCAGATCGTCCGTCAGCACGGTGGAAAGATCCACCACCCGCTCCTCCAGCAGACCGGCAACGCCATTGCACATACCGTAAACGATCTCTGCGCCGCGGCTCTTGCAGCTCTCAAAGACGCCCGCAAGGCTTGCATTGATGACGGAAGTAGGACCGCCAGACTGACCAACGATTGCATTTTTACCCATGATGATTTCTCCTTTTTTGTTTTTCTGTTTCGGCAATATAATATTACGTGCAGGATGCACGAAAACAGACGCGGGAAAAGGGGTTACAGACGGATGTGGCGCGGGGTGCCGTTGACGTAAACGGGGGTCACCTCGTCCAGGATCAGCGGACGGGCATACTCCTCAAAGGCAGCAGTCACCTGCATCCCGTCGGGGCTGATCCAGTCCAGCGGCACCTTCTTTTCAAGGTTTGCCACCTGCTGCACATCCACCGACTCGGTGATGCACTGGTAGGGATAAGCGGAAATGCGCTTGAGCGCGATCATGCGGCCGGTCTCGCCCGCAAAGGCTGCGGCTGCTGCGGCACCGCCCACAGCGTAGGCTTCGTTCACATCCGTGCGGCTGGCCAGATGGCTGGCGCAGCGCTGCAGGGTGGAAAACTCGATGGCGCGGCTCTTGCAGTTCAGCTTGTCGTGGATGAGGTCGGACAGGTAGCGGCTGGTGCCGCTGAGCACGGCCTTGTGGCCAAAGGCATCCAGCTGGCCTGCGGTGGACACCAGATCGCACAGATAGGTGCCGTCGGCGGTCTTTACGCCCTCGCTGGCCGCAATGATCACATTGGACTTGCGGCGCTGCAGCTCGTCCACCTTGGCAAGGAACTTGTCCTGATCGAAGGGCACCTCCGGCAGCAGGATCAGATCCGGGCCTTCGCAGTCGTCGCCGCCCGCAAGGCAGGCCGCACCGGCAAGCCAGCCCGCATGTCGGCCCATGATCTCGGCCACGGTCACGCTGCGGATGTCATACACGGAGGAATCCCGGATGACTTCCTTTAAAATAGTGGCAATGTACTTGGCGGCAGAGCCGTAGCCGGGGGTGTGGTCGGTCAGGCATAGGTCGTTGTCGATGGTTTTAGGCACACCGATGAACCGCACGCTGCTGCCCACGCGCTCACCGTAGCGGGAAAGCTTTGCGATGGTGTCCATGGAGTCGTTACCGCCAATGTAAAACACCGCGCAGATGTCGTACTTGTCAAACAGGGTGAACAGTTTGATGAAGGGTGTGGAGTCCACATCCGGGTCCGGCAGCTTGTAACGACAGCTGCCAAGGTAGCTGGAAGGCGTGCGCTTGAGCAGTTCAATGCTCATGCGGTCGTCCAGCAGGACGTTCAGCTCCAGCATTTCTTCCTTGAGCAGACCTTCGATGCCGTATTTCATGCCATACACCTTGTCTGCACCCAGGCTGCAGGCGGCTTTGTACACGCCTGCCAGACTGGAGTTGATCACGGCGGTAGGGCCGCCGCTCTGACCAATGATCACATTCTTGGCCATGAGTACCTCCTTTTGCAAATTTCATTCTTATCATTTGTACATCGCTGCAGGTTCCGGCTTCCGCGCCGCCAGAGTGGGGTTTGGTCTAAAGGCCCTGCACTGCCCGCAGACCGTGCGGCAAACAAACCGGATGCTGCAAGTGATACAAAAAAGTTTGCGGCATGTGCACACCCTTTTGTAAAATGTGCAAAATTACCACATCCTTATTGTACCTGTTTTGCCTGTTGTATGCAAGACCTAATTGGTTGCACAGGCAAAAAAATTATGATAAAATAAAAAACGCACAGCCCTAGGCGGATAAAACCCCCTTCTGTGCGGGAAAAATGGAGAAAGCTGGAAAAACCATGGGCATTTCACACGAGTATCATTCTGCGCCGCGCCGGGCACGGCGCGGTACAGTCAGCGGCAAGCTGCGCTTTCTGGGCGCAGTGGTCGCCATTTTGCTGGTATCCTACGCCATCACGGCCATTCTGGAAAAGGGCGCAGAGGGCGCGGACGATACCCCGTCTACCAACGCCAGCGGCATTGCCGAGAATATTCTGGCACCGCTGCCCATGCAGGGCGAAGCGGACAGCAGCAGTGCTGCACAGGATGGCAGCACCGGTGGACAGGCCGTCACACTGGAGAACTTTGGCCCTGCAAAGCAGAGCGCTGGGGCCTACACCGTCAAAGCCTATGATGCCAGCGTCATCCGCCAGCCCAGCTGCGGGCAGGTGGACCTGAGCTACTTTGCGGACGCAGCCTTTCTGGGCGACAGTCTGACGGTGGGCTTCTCGGATTACCAGATCAATCTGGACGGGGCACTCATCTGCGGCTATACCGGCGTTGGCCCGGATGCCATTGTGAACCGCAGCGCAGTCAAAAGCCCCACCCGCGGGCAGGAGGTAGCGCTGGATGTGCTGGCCGCTGCCCGGCCCAAGAAGCTGTATATCCTGCTGGGCACTAACACCCTCACCACGCTGGGCGCTTCGGATCGCTTCCTTGCCTACTATGGCCAGATGCTGGATATGCTGCGCGAGGCTTTGGGCGAGGACTGCGTGATCTACGTGCAGTCTATCCCGCCGGTGCGACCCTCGGCAGCTGCTGAAAAGCCCGGCCTTGCATCGGATGTGCTGCGCGGTGTGAACGAGCAGCTGGCTCAGCTGGCCGCCAGCAAGGGATGCGTTTACCTTGACCTGTGGGAGACCCTTGCCGACGGCGAGGGCAACCTGAAGGAGATGCTTGCAGCGCCGGATGGCGTGCATCTCTCTGCAGGCAACGGCTACGGCGCATGGGTCACCTACCTGCGAAACCACGCCAAGTACCGCGCGGATAATTCCTGGACGATGGGCAGCATTTACAGTGCACAGTAAAACGGAGTGAAAAATAAAGAGCCGTTGCACAAAATGGATGTGCAATGGCTCTTTTGTGTATGATGCAGTTTCCCACAGCGACCCTACGGTGAAAAAGTGTTTCAGAAAAGCCCGCAGGCTTTTCTGAAACACAAATATAAAATAAATTTTCCGCTGAAAATGCCCAGAGCGAACGCGGAGGGCATTCCGATCATAAAATTACTCCTGCTGTTCCAACTCCAGCAAATATTGCTTCATCTCCACGCCATAGGCGTAGCCGGTGAGCTTGCCGGTGCTGCCCACCACCCGGTGGCAGGGCTGAAGGATGGCGATGGGGTTGCAGTGGCAGGCACCGCCCACGGCACGGCTGGCCTTGGGCTTGCCAACAGCGGCGGCCAGCTGGCCGTAGGTGCGGGTCTCACCGTAGGGGATGCGGCACATCTCGGCCCAGACGGCCTTCTGGAAGGGGGTGCCCTTGGGGGCCAGCGGCAGATCGAATTCCCTGCGCGCCCCGGCAAAATATTCGTTCAGCTGCTCCTCGGCTTCCTGTAAAAGCGGTGTCTCGCACACCTTGCGGGGCAGCGGTTCCAGTTCCGGTACGCCGTCCGGGCAGAGGGTCAGCCCGCAGATGGCATCGTTTTCCTCTTCCAGCCGGAAGGTTCCCAGAATGCTGTTCACATACCAGACGTTCAAAAGTTGCGCTTCCTTTCCTGTGAGTTTGTGTTATACTGAAGTTATCTTAACACAAATGTACATCCGGCGAAAGGGGCGTTTTTTGTTATGGTACAGGCATTGGAAGAAATCATTGCCAAAAGCAGCAGCGTCGTGTTCTTTGGCGGGGCGGGCGTTTCCACCGAGAGCGGCATCCCGGACTTCCGCAGTGTGGACGGACTTTATCATCAGAAGTACGCCTACCCGCCGGAAACCATCCTGAGTCACACTTTCTGGGAGGAGAACCCGGAGGAGTTTTACCGTTTTTACCGCGATAAGCTCATCGTGAAGGGGGCAAAGCCCAACGCGGCCCACCTGCGGCTGGCAAAGCTGGAACGGGAGGGCAGGCTGAAAGCGGTCGTCACCCAGAACATCGACGGCCTGCATCAGGCGGCGGGTAGCCGCACAGTGTACGAGCTGCACGGCAGCACCCTGCGCAACTACTGCACCCGCTGCGGTAAGTTCTACGATGTGGATTTCATTGCCAACAGCACCGGTGTGCCCCGCTGCACCGAGTGCGGCGGCATTGTCAAGCCGGATGTGGTGCTGTATGAAGAAGGGCTGGACGAGGAGGTGCTGTCCGGCGCGGTGAACGCCATCCGCCATGCGGATACCCTGATCATCGGCGGCACAAGCCTTGTGGTGTACCCGGCGGCAGGACTGATCCGGTACTTCCGGGGCGGCCATCTGGTGGTCATCAACATGCAGCCCACCGGGGCAGATGCGGAAGCCGACCTGTGCATTGCAAAGCCCATTGGTCAGGTACTGAGCGAGGATGTAACGCTGGATCTGTAAAACAAAAAGAGCGGCCCTGTTTCGCGCCGATTCTCGCCCCCGGTCCGGTATGCTGGATGCATACTGAAAAAGAATGGGGGAAACCAAATGATCCAGGTTTGTGACCCGCCGCGCACGCGGCAGGTAAGGCGGCTTTCGGCGGAGGAATTCTGCCAGCTGGCGCAGAGCGAAGTGAGCAGTGTGTACCGTCCGCGCAGCGAGGTGCTGCGGATGCTGACGGTAGGCGAGGTGTGGGGCGTGTACAGTGCACGCGGTGTGCCGGGAGCCGGGTGCATCCTGCTGCCCATGGATGCCGATGTGGCAGCAGCGGCTGCGCTGCGCCGCTTTCTGGGCTGGAACCGCACGTCAGGCGGATATTTTTTGACCCCGGCAGCCGGGCCGGACGGCCATGCCGCCGAGACCCTTGCGCCGCTGCTGGCTGCGGCTGCTGCCCGGCAGGAGTTTCTTGCCCGGCAGCGGGCACGGTGGGCCGTGGTGGAATGTGCGGCAGAAGAGCTGATCCCGCTGTATCTGCGTCAGGGGTTTGCTTTGCGGGCTATCCGTCCGCTGGACAGTCTGGCACCGTGTTTTCTGCTGCAGGCCGGGTGCCTTGCGCAGAATGTGCCGCCGGTATGGCTCCCGCTGGCCGACCGGGTGCACATTGCCATCCTGCTGGCTCGAGGCTATGCCGCGCTGGAAAGCCGCGAAAGCCCGCAGGGCACCGTGCTGGCACTGTATCCCGTATGATGTGAAAGTGAGGAAGTTGAAATGAAAGCAGTGGTTCTGGAAGATTATGCCATACAGCAGGGAGATCTGGACTGGTCGGGTGTGAAGGCGCTTGTGCCGGACATCACCCGCTATGGGCGCACCGCGCAGGAAGAGGTGGTGCCGCGCATCGGGGATGCGGAGATCGTGTTCCTGAATAAGTGCCGCATCGACGAAGCCGTTCTGGCCCAGTGCCCGAAGCTCAGGTGGGTGGGCATCATTGCCACCGGCACGGATAACCTTGATCTGAGGCCTGCCGCCGCCATGGCGTGCCGGTAGCCAACGTGCCGGGCTATTCTACTTACAGTGTGGCACAGATGACCTTCAGCCTGCTGCTGGCCATCTGCCAGTGCGCCGACCGTTACCATCGCCTTGTGCAGGACGGCCATTGGCGCACCGAGGAGCCTGCGGCCTACGGTCTGCTGCCGCAGGTGGAACTGCTGGGCAAGACCTTTGGCATCTATGGCTACGGCAGCATTGGCCGGCAGACCGCCCGCATTGCCAAGGCCTTTGGCATGGAGGTGTTGGTGTGCACCCGCACCGTTCGGCCGGAGTACGAAGCCGACGGTGTGGAGTTCGTGGATCTTGACACCCTGCTTGCCCGCAGCGATGTGCTCAGCCTGCACTGTCCGGCAACACCTGCAACACAGGGGCTGATCAACGCGGCCACCCTTGCCAAGGCAAAGCCCGGCATGATCTTGCTGAACACCGCCCGCGGTGCGCTGGTGGACGAGCAGGCCGTGGCCGATGCGCTGAAAAACGGGAAGCTTGGCTTTTACGGTGCCGATGCCTTTGGCACTGAACCGCTGCCGCAGGCAAGCCCTTTGCGCGGCCTGCCGAATGCCCTGCTGACACCGCACATCGCGTGGGCCACCAACGAAGCCCTGCAGCGGCTGATGGATATTACTGCCAACAACCTGCGCACATGGCTGGATGGCGCGGGAGAGAATATTGTGAACGCATAAAAAAAACGGGAACGCCGCATGGACGTTCCCGTTTTTTTAGTTCAGGATACCGCTTGCCTTGATGGACTGCACCGCCTCGGCAATGCGCTCCGGCGGCAGGGTGAGGGCAAAGCGTACGTAGCCTTCGCCCAGCGGGCCAAAGCTGGAACCCGGCGTGCACAGCACACCGCTCTTTTCCACAAGGTCAAGACAGAAGTCCATGCTCTTTGCGTACTTTGCCGGGATGGGTGCCCACACGAACATGCTGCCGTGACTGTCCGGCACATTCCAGCCAATGGAACGCAGGCCGCCGCACAGAGCGTCGCGGCGCTGCTGGTACAGGCCGCACTGCGTTTTTACCATGTCCAGCGGGCCGGTCAGGGCGGCGATGGCGGCTTTCTGCACCGGCAGGAACATGCCGAAATCGATCTGGCCGCGCAGCTTTTTAAAGGCGGCTACCACGTCCCTCCGGCCCACAAGAAAGCTGATGCGTGCACCGGTGACGTTGAAGCTTTTGGACAGGCTGAAGAACTCCACGCCCACATCCATGGCACCCGGCGTATTGAAGAAGCTGTTGCCCACGGCCCCGTCAAAGATAATGTCGCTGTAGGCGTTGTCGTGGATGATAAGAATGTCGTACTTTTTGGCAAAGGCCACCAGCTCGGCGTACAGCTCCGGGGAGCCGACGCTGCCCACCGGGTTTGCGGGCAGGGAGACGATCATATACTTTGCCTTACGGGCCACATCCTCCGGAATGTCCTTCACATAAGGCAGGAAGCCGTGCTCCTTGGTCAGCGGGTAATACCACGGCTTTGCGCCGCCCAGCAGACTGCCCGCAATGAACACCGGGTAGCAGGGAGTGGGCAGCAGCACGGTGTCGCCCTCGTCGCACAGCACCATACCAATGTGGCCCACGCCCTCCTGACTGCCCGCACAGCTGGCCACCTGATCCGGCGTGATCTCTACGCCGAAGCGGCGCTTGTAGTAGCCGCACACAGCATCCAGCAGCTCAGGCAGGTCGCGCAGGCTGTACTTCCAGTTCTGCGGGTCGGCAGCGGCATCCATCATGGCCTTGCGGATGTGCTCGGCAGGCGCGAAGTCCGGCGTGCCGACGCTCAGATTATAAATGGTGCGGCCCTGTGCTTCCAGAGCTACCTTGCGTTCGTTCAGTGCGGCGAAGATCTCGTCGCCGAACAAGTCCAGTCGTTTGGAAAATTCCATGATACAATACCCCTCAAATCCTCTTGTTTTCAACATGAACCATTTTAATAATAGAGCTATTTTAGCACGTTTTGCCTGCCTGCGCAACGAAAAGGGCAGATGGGGGAGAAAGTTTCAACTTTCGGTGATGGGAAGCGAAGGATGTTTCACGGGAAGAAAACCCTCTCAGTCACGGCTGACGCCGTGCCAGCTCTCCCGAAGGGCGAGCTTTATGAGTGCAAACCATCAGATGCAAAAGAGCTCCCCCTTTCGGGGGAGCTGGCGAGCGAAGCGAGACTGAGAGGGTTTATCAATCGATCGTCGTTTTTGTCCGTCCCACGCCGATGACGGCGGTGCTGATCTTTTTCCAGCTGTTGCAGCCGCACACACCGTCCACACGCAGGCTCGTGCGCCGCTGGAAGCCTTTCAGCGCTTCCTCCGTCCGGGCGCCAAAGATGCCGTCGATGCGGCTCCCGGTCTGGTAGCCCAGCGTGGAAAGCGCGTCCTGCAGAATCATCACATAGCAGCCGCGGCTTCCCCGCCTCAGGGTGGGGTAGCCTGCTGTGGTGCCGCTGCAGGCGGGCGTGCCGTAGCGGCGGTCCATGTGCACCCATGTGGGGGTCTGGCTCAGCGGCTCCACATAGCCCCATGCCCCGGTGCCCCGGGCTGCGTTGTAGATGGCCGTGCGGGCGGTCTGGGTCAGGCTTTGGCCCACGTCAAAGGATACGCCCGCGTAGTGCTGGCTGCGGGTGCCGTGGCCGCCCTCCCAGATGCGGCGGAAGGCATATCCCACCGGGATGCCCTTGCCGTACTTGCGGCGGGTCAGGTTCCACGCTTCCATGGCCGCAATGGTGGTCCACAGGGTGGGGCTGGCGGATTTGCCACGGAATTCCCGCACCCGCAGGGTGGTGCCGGTGCTGTAGGGCATGGGGTCGTTCTCGTTCAGGTTTGCATAGGTGTATACCTTGTTCTCGTAGGCATCGTAGATCAGAAGTCGTGCCATCGCTCATTCCTCCTTGCTGCAGTGTGGGCAGCTCTGGGCCTGCAGCGCGGCCCATGTTCCACGGTCCACGGTGCCGGTCACCAGCAGCCCAGCCCGCTGTTGTGCCAGCCGGACGGCGGCAGTCTCTTCCGGGCCGAAGCAGCGGTTCTCGGTCACATAGCCCTCGGTGCAGTACAGGCAGGAACGCCCGTTCAGCCATGTCTCCACCTGCGCCACGTCCGGCCCCACGCTGCCCGCGCCGATGGCCCGGCCCGGGTAGACCGGGCCATGCCCGATGCTGCGGTCGGGGTTGGGCATTTCGGCGGCGAGCTGCAGGCTCAGCGCTTCCACAGCTGTCCATGTGTCGGCATCCGCAATGCCGGTCTCGGGCAGGCCCAGCAGCTCCTGTGCGCTGCGGGTGGCGGCGGCAGTCTCGTCGGTGTACTGGTCGGAGAGGGGCGGGTTCTCCACACTGGTAAAGTAGTAGGCAATGCGCTGCAAAAGCAGGCTGTAGTAGAGCACTGCACTGCCGGAAGACCCCACTGTGAGCGGGGTACCGGGGTAGGGCAGGCGTTTCAGGGTGACCACCGGCCCGGATGTCCGCAGAGTGGACGCCTTGTCGTACAGGCTGTTCCATGTGGTACGTCCCACGATGCCATCTACAGTCAGCCCCGCAAAGCGCTGGTAGGCCCGCACGGCAGCTTCGGTGGAAGCACCGAACTGTCCGTCGATGCCAATGGCCGGGATGCTGCTCTCGTAGGCGCTCATGAGGTAGAGGTAGAACTGCAGCTCCCGCACCGCTGTGCCGGAAGAGCCTTTGCGCAGCACGCCCGGGTACTCGCCGGGGCGCAGGCTGGACGACAGCAGCTTGTTGGCGATGTCGTTGTACACCTCGTATAGCTTGTTCCATGTCGTGCGGCCCACCACACCGTCGCTGGTCAGGCCAAAGTAGTTCTGGAACCGCTTGACTGCCGCTGTGGTGGCACTGCCGAACTTGCCGTCCACCGTGATGTTGTTCAGGTTCGAGTACACCGTGCGCGCGATCTTGAGCCAGAACTGCACCAGCCGCACATTCTGTCCGCTTGCACCCTCCCGCAGGGCGGTGCCGGGGTAGGCATTGGGGGTGCCGTTGTCGGACTGGATGCTGCGGAACTGGTCGTACAGCTCGGTCCATGTGTCACGGCCCACCACGCCGTCCACGGTCAGGCCGTATTTGCGCTGGAAGGCCCGCACCGTGTTGGCCGTTCCAGTGCCGTAAACGCCGTCCACTGTTAACGATGGGATGGAAGACTCATACTGTGCCAGCGTATTCAGCCAGAACTGCAACTGTTCCACGGCGCTGCCGGTGGAGCCGGTGCGCAGTACGGTGCCGCCCCATGTGCCGTCCGAGAGAGTGCCGCTGGACACCTCGCCCTCGCTGGTCAGCTCCGCAAGATCCTTGACCGACACATAGATATAGCTGATCTTGTACCATGCCTGTCGTCCGACTACGCCGTCGGCGATCAGGTTGAACTGCTTCTGGAACGCCCTGACCGTGGCGGCCATCTTGGCCCCGAACACGCCGTCCACAGTCAGCAGGCCGAGGAAGGGATAGTCCTTGGTGATGCGGTTCAGCTGGCGCTGCAGGGTGAACACCGCTGTGCCGCTGTCGCCCTGCCGGATGGGCGAACCGGGGTAGCTCTGGGGGATGGACTGGATGTTCGAGGTGCGGATGATCTCGATGTCGTTGCCGTAGTAATACTTCAGGATCTGCAAGGCGTTACGGCCCTGATTGGCCAGCGTCACGGTGCCCCACTGCTTGAGACCCGGCAGGTGACCGATTTACCGTCGCAGTATTCAGAGTAGTAGGGGTTTACGGTGCCGGTCTTGCGGATATAGGTGTTGAAGATGTCGTCGGTGATGCGCACCATCACATCGAACACGGTGCGGCCATGCACATAGTACTGGTCGTAGCTGGTGGAGTTGGTGATGTTGAAGGTGTAGCCCTTGCTGGGGTACCACTCGGTGTAGATGCGGTTGAGTGCCAGCGAGATCTGACAGTGGATGTTGGCCCGCAGGGCCTGCTCCGGCCACGGGGAACAAAATAACCAAACCAAAAAAATAATCGTACAATCGTATAAAATATGCCAATTTGGAACGTTCAAGAACTGATTTTTGTACTGAATAAGTCATACTTATAATAGGCGGATTTTTGTTTATGCAGCAGGTTTAAGATGTTGGATTTATTCTGTTAAAACTCAGTCCTACTCTCTGCCGGTCACGGCATCCAAGTCAACGCCCTGCTTTTGCTGCCCGGTATTTTCCGGCAGAGAACGGCAAAGTTTTTTTACTTGAAACGGTGCGCGGATACGATATAATAAGGATGGATAGAAAAATAACATTCGAGCAGCTCTAAGGTTCTGCTGCCCGGAAGGGAGCTTACTGTTATGCGCTATACCATCAGTGAGATGGCATCTCTACTTGGTGTCACAACCCATACTTTGCGCTACTATGAAAAAATGGGCCTGATCCACCCCGAGGTCAACGAGGATACCGGCTATCGTTACTATACAGTCACTGATACCCGGCGGTTCAACCTGTGCAGGGAACTGCGGGCGGCAGAGCTCTCGCTGGAAGAATGCCGGGAGCTGATCGGCGCACCCACGGTGGAGCAGAGCGACGCCATGTTCAACCATCAGATCGCCCAGCTGCGGCGCAGGCAGGTGCTGGACGAACTGGCCATCCGTTTTTTGGAACACAAGCGGGAGCAGTACCGTACACTGGAACAGAATGCCGGGCGCATCTGGGTGCAGAATTTCCCGGAAATGTGGCGACTGACCTTCTCACAGGAAGAAGCAGCAGACCGGGATAAAGAATTGCAGCAGGAAAAGGCTGAATGGCTGGAATGTATGCCTGCGACCCGCTGGGTGAGCCGCCTGCCCCGGCGGGTGATGGAGCAGTTTCGGGTGGGACGCAACGAGTACGACTACGGCCTTATGATTGAGGCCGATGCCGCCCGCAGGCTGGGGCTGAAGCGCACAAAGCATGTGGAGGTGGTGTGCGGCGGAGACTATCTGACTACCATTTGGAAAAAGGATTATCGCGGGTCCTTTGGGTGGGACTCGCTGGACGACCTGCATGCGGAGATCGTGCAGCGCGGGTTCCGTGCGGTGGGCGAGACCTTCAGCAGCATCGCTGCTAGCCGGGAGCAGCCCGATGGGAGCATCGTGAATTACCATCTGACGCGGACAAAAATATATACATAAAATTGCAATACCACGAGAATTTGTTATATCAGACAAATTCTTGTGATATTTTTGTCAAAATGGCCCTTGACCTTCGCGCTGCTCTAACGTGTAAGCTTTGTTTATCCAGTAACAAAGTCTGCGGACTTTGCTGCCAAACACGGATCACACGAAGAAAGAAGAAAAAAGAAAAGGCAAGGAGAACGATTATGAGCGAAAAGATTTCCCGTCGCAACTTCCTGCGCACTGCTACCTTGGGTGCAGCTGCCGCAGGCCTGCTGGCCGGCTGCGGCAACAGCGCAGCTTCTGGCAGCACCGCTGCCAGCACTGCTGCCGGTACCTATACCGCAGGCACCTACAGCGCCACTGCCACCGGCATCAACACCACCACCCCGGTCACCGTGACCATGACCTTCAATGCAGATACCATTACCGATGTGCAGATCGATGTGGCAAACGAAACCAAGGGTTACGGTGCCGATATCGCCGATGAGATGGTGAAGAAGATCTTGGATGCACAGTCCAGCGAGGTAGATGGCCACTCCGGCGCTACCATCACCTCCGACGCCATCAAAAAGGCTGCCGAGAGCTGCATCAATCAGGCCAAGGGCGTGGCCGTTGCCCCCACCGAGGCCAACAAAGCTGAGACCGTTGTGCCCGAAGGACTGACCACCGAGGAAGTGGAGTCCTCTGTGGTGGAGCTGGGCGACATCACCCCGGACGAGACGAAGGACTTTGACGTGGTCGTTGTGGGTGCCGGTGCAGCCGGTGTGCCCGCAGCAGGCTGGGCAGCCGAGCTGGGCGGCCATGTGGCCCTGCTGCAGAAGCAGAGCATCGTGGTGAGCCAGGGCAACTGCGGCTCCGCCATCATCAAGTCCAAGTCCACCGAGGCCGGCAAGAAGATGTGGGTGCACATGACCAACGGCCTGTGCGACTGGCGCGCCGACACCAGCCTGCTGAACGCCTACGTCGAGAACTCCGAAGAGGCCCTGATGTGGTACCTGAACCGCGCCGGCCTGACCGACCAGACCGAGTACGGCGACGGCAGCCTCGTGGACAGCAACAAGAACCCCTCCGACCTGCTGCACAACGACGAGAAGGAGATCTTCGCCTACATGTGCACCAGCCAGGATCTGACCGGCGTGTGGAAGGACCGCATGGACACCTACGACTTCGGCGATGAGCACTGCTACTTCTTTGCTCCGTGGATCGGCCCCAAGCCCAAGAACGTGGGCGACGTGCTGGCCACTGTGCTGGAGAACGTGCAGGCCAAGAACTCCAATCTGGAGGCCTTCTTCAACACCCCCGCCGTCAAGCTGGTGCATGAGAACGGCAAGGTGACCGGCGTCATCGCCAAGGATGAGAGCGGCAAGTACATCCAGTTCAACGCCTCCAAGGGCGTTATCCTGGCCACCGGCGACTACATGAACAACGAGGCCATGGTCAAGCGCTGGTGCCCGGACGTGGACGGCTACGACAAGAAGCAGTACCAGAAGACCGGCGACGGTCACATCATGGCCATCGACGCAGGCGCCAAGATGGAGAACCTGGGCCACACCAAGATGATGCACGACTTCGACTCCGGCCTGATGTACGAGGAGCCGTTCCTGTACGTCAACATGGAGGGCAAGCGCTTCTGCAACGAGGACACCGGCTTTGTCTACATGGGCAACATCACCAAGTATCTGCCCCGCTACAACGGTGCCAACGTGGATGCCAACCACCCGGACGGCTCTCTGGCTGGTACTGCCAGATCTACGACAGCGACTACATGAGCTACGCCAACAGCCCCGTGCCGGAGCAGGTGATGACCAAGTACATCCCCGGTGCCGTGGAGAACCCGCAGGGCGTGTTCACCAACCTGATCGACACCTATAAGGCCGACACCATCGAGGAGCTGGCTGCTCTGCTGGACGTGCCCGCCGATGAGCTGCAAAAGACCATTGACCGCTACAACGAGCTGTGCGATCAGGGGACCGATGCGGACTTCGGCAAGAAGAGCGCCTACATGCACAAGATCGAGAAGGCTCCCTTCTGGGGCGTGCGCAAGCACATCCGCGTGTCCTCCATCGACAGCGGCGTGAACACCAACGCCAACGGCCAGGCTCTGGACGCTGACGGCAAGGTCATCGAGGGCCTGTACTGCGTGGGCAACGTGGGCGGCGTGTTCTACGGCGGCGCGGACTATCCGTTCCACCAGACCGGCCTGTCCCTGGGCCGCTGCTACACCTTCGGCATGCTGGCCGCAAAGCACGCCATGGGCAAGTAAGCCGCAGGAAATAACACCATAAAAGAAGAGGCCGCCGGGCAGGAGAAAGTTTCCTGCCCGGCGGCTTTTCTGCTGCCGGGAAAAAGTGAAAATAATGCCCGAAACTTGAGCGGGATTGTTGTGAATGTGACGATTTTGGTACGATTTTGGGACGCTTGGTTTACACCGCCCCGGAAAGCGTGGTATAGTTAGACGGATAAGCAGCAGTGGGTGCCGCTGTGGGAAAAGCGAGGAGAGCGTTACGATGAAAAAGCACATTCGAGCATTCGTCAGTCTGCTGTGCGCTGCGGCGCTGGCACTGGGCTGTGCATCCTGCGGCGGCGCAGCGCAGAGCACCGGAAAATCCGGCGGCACCGCCGGGGTGACCCATATCACCGTGTGGACCTATTACAATGGTGACCAGCTGGAAAGCTTCAACAAGCTGGTGGACCAGTTCAACGAGACCACCGGCCGCGAAAAGGGCATCCGGGTGGAAAGTGCCAGCCAGGGCAGCGTGAGCGACCTGGAGACCAACGTGATGGATGCGGCCCAGGGCAAGGTGGGTGCTGCGGCCATGCCCAACATCTTCTCGGCCTATGCTGACACCGCCTATGCGCTGGACCAGATGGGCATGCTGGTGGACCTGAGCCAGTACCTCACCGAGGACGAGCGCGCCCAGTATGTGCAGGGCTACCTGGACGAAGGCGACTTTGACGGCGACGGCAGCATGAAGATCTTCCCGGTGGCAAAATCCACCGAGCTGATGTTCCTGAACGAGACCGACTGGGAGAAGTTTGCCCAAGCCACCGGCGCCGCCTACGACGACCTTTCCACCGTGGAAGGGCTGGTGGCCACTGCCGGTGCCTATTATGACTGGACCGACGCCCAGACGCCGGAGCCGGACGACGGCAAGGCTCTGTTCGGCCGCGACGCCATGGCCAACTACATGCTGGTGGGGGCCCGGCAGCTGGGCGACACCCTGTTCGAGGTGCAGGACGGAAAGATGACCTTGAACTTTGACAAGGACGTAGCCCGCAAGCTGTGGGACAACTACTATGTGCCCTTCGTCAAGGGGTGGTTTGCCGCTACCGGCCGCTTCCGCAGCGATGATATCAAGGTGGGCAATGTGCTGGCCTATGTGGGTTCCAACTCCAGCGCCACCTTCTTCCCCGCGCAGGTCATGGTGAACGACACCGAGAGCTACGACATCGACATGACGGTGCTGCCCAGCCCGAAGTTTGCGGGCGGCGAGGATGTGGCCGTGCAGCAGGGTGCCGGTATGGTGGTCACCGCCGGTACGGAGGAAGAGATCATTGCCTCGGTGGAGTTCCTCAAGTGGTTCACCCAGCCGGAACACAACATCTCCTTCTCGGTGGACTCCGGCTACCTGCCGGTGACCACGGCTGCCAACGACATGGAGGCCATCAAGACCAGCGGCCTGGAACTGAGCCCGAAGATGGAGCGCATCCTCTCGAATGCAGTCCAGAGCGTAAAGAACAACACCCTTTATACGCCAAGTGCCTTTGCGGGCGGCAGCAAGGCCCGCAAGGTGCTGGAATACAGCCTGAGCGATCTTGCCTCTGCCGACCGTGCAACGGTGCAGGAGCGGGTGGCCGCAGGCCAGCCCGCCGCCGACGCCGAGGCGGAGTTCCTCACCGACGAATACTTTGATGCCTGGTATGGGGGCATCTGCACTGCACTGGAGGAGTACGCCGGCTGAGCGTAACGACCGGAAACCGACGGGAAAGGGGAGAAGTGCCATGAAGCCTGCCGAAAAGTACCGTGCGTGGAAAGCGCACCGGCCCGAGAAGCCGATCTTCCGCACCATCCTCTTTTCCATGATGGCGGTGCTGCTGGCGGAGGTGATCCTGCTGTCGACCGGCATCGGCCTGACCAATGTGTCCGGGCGGCTGAACCAGAACGCCAAGCAGATCGTGAACATGCAGGTGCGCAACCGCGCCAGCTACCTGCAGGATATGCTGATCAAGGCACAGGAGCTCACCGACATTTCCACCACCATCAACAACCTGACCCAGCAGATGCTGCAGGACGGCACCATTTCGCTGGACACGATGGACCAGAGCAGCGAGGCCGCTGACCCCCTGATGGAGGCCGCCGCGCCCTATCTGGTGAGTGCACTGCGCGCCCGCCCCGTGACCGGCATCTTTCTTGTGATCAACACCCACGACCTTGCGGAAAAGAAAGTGGGCAGCCCCATGCCCAGCGTGTACCTGCGGGACCTGGACCCGGACGCCCGCCCCTCGGAGCGCAAAGCCGACCTGATGATCGAGCGTTCCAGTGCGGCAGTGGTCAAGAAGCTGGGCATCACCACCGACAAAAGCTGGAGCACTGCACTGAGCTACCGCGGCCTGACCAGCGGCGGCTTTGCGTGCACCGTGTTCCAGACCGCCTGGGAGGATGACGAAAAGCTGGACGCCGCCGACTACGGCCGCTGGCTCACCCAGACCTACAAGCTCACCGGTGACGAGCGCACGGCCATTGCCTACTCCCAGCCCCTCATCCTGCCGGACGGCACCGTGTACGGCGTCATCGGTGTGGAGATTCTGACCAGCTATCTGGAAACCAAGATGCCGTATCAGGAGCTGCAGGACGGCGGGCAGGGCACCTATCTGCTGGTGTCCACAACGTCGGGCCTGTCGGACCCGGAACTGTTCCTGACGCTGATGGCGGGCGACGGACTGGATGCCAACGTCATCGACGCGGGCGTGGAAAAGATCACCTGCCGGCAGACGGACGGCGAACGCTGGCTGACGCTGAACAACGAGACCGGCTATGCGGCGGTCCAGAGCCTGGACCTGTACAGCCGCAACGCGCCCTTCTCCAACGAAAAGTGGCTGCTGGTGGGCACGGTGCGCAGCAGCATCCTGTTCCGCTTTGCCCACACCGTGCAGCAGGTCATCACCTCTGCGGTGCTCCTCACCCTGCTGCTGGGGGCTGTGAGCAGCCTGCTGGTGTCCCGCGGTCTGGCCCGCCCCGCCGAGCAGCTCTACTGCGAGGTGCTGGCAGCCAACGGCAAACAGACCTTCCCCAAGTTTTCGCACACCGGCATCCGGGAGCTGGACCGCTTTGCGGAGGCCATCACCCAGCTGAACAGCAGCCTTGTGACCAACTCCACCAAGTTTTTGCGCATCATGGACATGGCCAGTGTGGAGCTGGGCGGCTACGAGCTGCGGTATGACACCGGCAGTGTGTATGTGACCAAAAACTTCTTTGCCCTGCTGGGTGCCCCGGAGGTGGACGGCAGCAGTCTGACCGTGCGCACCTTTGGAGAACTGCTGGAGCACATCCAGCTGGACCGCCCCTGCACCGTCAACGCGGAGGGGGACAAGGTGCTGACCGTGGTGCAGGGCGGCCGCACCCGCTATATCATGCTGCGGGTCACCACCGAGGACCGGGTGCAGGTGGGTCTGGCCGAGGATGTGACTGCCGCTACCCAGGAGCGCCTGCGCATCGAGCGGGAGCGCGACTACGACGTCCTCACCGGCCTGTACAACCGGCAGGCATTCCACCGCGTGAGTCATGAACTGTTCCAGAATCCGGAGCGGCTGGGCGTGGCAGCCTTGCTGATGATGGACCTGGACGATCTCAAGCACATCAACGACACCTACGGCCACGACTGGGGCGACCACTACATCCAGAACACCGGCCGCTGCATTGCGGAGCACAGCCCGCCGGGCACCGTGTGCGCCCGCCTGTCCGGCGACGAGTTCCTGCTGCTGTTCTACGGCTATCCCGGCCGGGAGCAGCTGCGCGAAAAGCTGGAAGCACTGACCCGCGCCATGCAGCAGGCCGTGGTGGTACTGCCCAGCGGCAGCGACCTGCACATCAGTATTTCCGGCGGCGTGGCCTGGTACCCGGAGGATGGCCGGGATATCGAGACCCTGAAAAAATATGCAGACTTTGCCATGTATCAGGTCAAGCACTCCACCAAGGGGCAGATGAAGGACTTTGACATCGGCGTGTACAATCAGGAGGCCTACATCGCCCGCACCCGGCGGGAGTTCCACCAGCTCATCAGCGAAGAGCGGGTGTACTACTACTTCCAGCCCATCTTCTCGGCACAGACCGGCAGGGTGCACGCCTACGAAGCACTGATGCGGTCGGACCTGCCCACCCTGCGTTCTCCGGCCACCATCATGAAGCTGGCCCGGGAGCAGGGCGCGCTGTATGAGATCGAGCGGCTGACCTTCCGCAAGGCACTGGAAGAATTTGACAACCTGCGCAGCAAAAATCTCGTGGACCGGCAGGCCCTGATCTTCATCAACTCCATTGCCAGCGTCAGCCTGTGCCGGGAGGACAGCGAGTATATGGACCAGCGCTGGCACGAGCTGCGCCGCCAGATGGTCATTGAGATCACCGAGGAAGAGGAGATGAACCGGGAGGCACTGGAAACCAAGCGCCACGCTCCGGGCTTCTCCGGCATGTTTGCGCTGGATGACTACGGCAGCGGCTACTCCAACGAGGGCAGCCTGCTGGAGCTGGCACCCCGCTTCATCAAGGTGGACATCAGCATCATCCGCGGCATTGACTCGGACCCCGACAAGCAGCAGATCCTGCGCAACGTGGTGCGCTACGCCCAGCCGCGCAGCATGCAGATCATTGCCGAGGGTGTGGAAACGGCCGCCGAGATGCGCACCGTCATCGACCTGGGGGCCGACCTGCTGCAGGGCTACTTCCTGGCGCGGCCGGCCGCTGTGCCCGACCCCATTGCCCCGGAGGCAGCGGAGATCATCCGAGCTATCTAGGACAGCAACCGCGGGAAGCGCTTCTGAACCGCCCAAAAGAGCAGGAAATTCCATATAGAACTGGAATATCCTGCTCTTTTTATACGGTGAGGAACGCAATTTGGCACCCGGCCAATTTACCTCTGGTGTTTGGCCGGGCGCTGCGGTATACTGGGGTGGAACGAAAAACGGCACGGGAGGTGCTTTGAAAAAATGGTACAGGTGGATCTGATCACCGGGTTTCTGGGGGCCGGCAAAACGACCTTTCTGCGCCGGTACGTCCGGTATCTGGTGGAGCAGGGGCACAACGTCTGCATTCTGGAAAACGACTTCGGCGCGGTGAACGTGGATGCCATGTTGGTGCAGGACCTGCTGGGCGACCGGTGCGATCTGGAGACCATCAGCGGCGGGTGTGACTGCGACACCCACCAGCGGCGCATGCGCACCAAGCTCATCGCCATGGCCATGCGCGGCTTTGACCGGGTGGTGGTGGAACCCAGCGGCATTTTTGATGTGGACGAATTCTTTGACGTGCTGCGGGACGACCCGCTGGACCGCTGGTACCGCATCGGCAATGTGATCGCCATTGTGGACGCCATGCTGCCGGAAGTATTGTCGCCGCAGGCGGAATATCTGCTGGCCTCCGAGACGGCCAATGCAGGCCGGGTGCTGCTGAGCCGTGCGCCGCAGGCCGGGCCGGAACAGTGCCGGGCAGCCATTGCCCACCTGGACCGTGCGCTGGAAGCCTGCAAGTGCTCCCGCCGCTTTGCCCCGGACGAGATCCTCACCAGGGACTGGGCCGCCCTCACCGACGCCGACCTTGCACAGATCGCCGCCTGCGGCATGCGGCAGGCCAGCTGCGAAAAGCTGCACTTTGATGAGCACAAGCCTCGGCTCCCTGTGCTTTCTGGAACAGCACCTCACGGTGGAGCAGCTGCAGCAGGCAGCTGCCCGGCTGTTCGGGGATCCGGCCTGCGGGCAGGTGCTGCGGGTCAAGGGGTTTGCCCCCACCCGGGACGGCTGGCTGGAGCTGAACGCCACCGCTGCCGGGCAGACACTGGCCCCCATCCCGCAGGGACAGGATGTGCTCATCGTCATCGGCGAGGGGCTGGACAGGGCAAGGATCGAAACGCAGCTTCACCGCTGAGCTTTCAACGAACGTTGTAAAACTGGTGCAAAAAAGGAGAACGGAATCATGAAAAAGAACCCGCAGATGCCCTCGGCGCGGCGCATCCTCGGCATGGTGGTCGGTATTGTGATCATCGGGCTGGGCATTGCACTGTTCAAGCAGTCTCACCTTGGCAACGACTCCATCAGCGCACTGAATATGCGTCTGGCCGAGATGCTGGGCATCTCGCTGGGCGTGCAGAACCTGTGCACGAACATCCTGTTCTTTGCACTGCAGTTCTGGTTCGGGCGCAAGTACATCGGCCTTGGCACCTTTGTCAACGGCATCGGCGTCGGGTTCATTGTCACGGCCTTCTACGACCCCATTGCGGCCCACTTTGGCCCGGCCGAGGCGCTGGGCCTGCCGGTGCAGCTGCTGTGGGTGGCGCTGGCGGTGCCGGTCACGGCGCTGGGGGCTTCGCTGTACCAGACGGCAGATCTGGGCATCGCCCCGTACGATTACCTCTCGCTGGGCCTGCGGGACTACACCCCGGTGCCGTACTTCGGCTGCCGCGTGTTCACCGATGCGCTGTGTGCGCTGCTGTGCTGGCTGCTGGGCGGCCTTGTGGGCATCGGTACGCTGATCTGTGCCTTCTGCCTGGGACCCTTCATCCAGTTCTTCAACGGGCTGGTGTCGGAGCGGGTGCTGCGCTACAAGCCGGGCGGCCAGTAAGATCGGGAAATCAAAAAGGCGTGCACCTCCTTTGCGGAAGTGCACGCCTTTTTGCTGTGCAGAAATCAGAACTTGAACAGCGGGGTGCCGGCCAG
>ENA-OQDM01000508-OQDM01000508.1-human-gut-metagenome-genome-assembly--contig:-NODE-508-length-22390-cov-1.496294_pt1 | contig 22390 bp, 21 predicted proteins | sample MGYA00242772_ERZ504605 | MGnify/ENA primary metagenome ERZ504605 (study PRJEB26092, sample SAMD00036348) | human gut metagenome | host: Homo sapiens | study: EMG produced TPA metagenomics assembly of... | reverse complement strand
CAGAAACCGTTTCATAAGCGTTATTTTTTGATGATTTTCCAAGTGGTTTCTTGTCCGCCCGTTGCGATATGTAGCAGGTAAATTCCATTCGTGCAATGGCTTAGGTCAAGTTTGGAAACGGGGGAGGTTGTTTCTTTTACGTCCACAACCACTCCGCTCATCGATGTGATGCGCAAACAGGCTTTTTCTTCAGGGGCGAGTCCTTGGATTTCCACTTTCAGGTGTCCTTCCGTTGGGTTGGGCCAAATACGGATCTGTTTTTCAGAGAGCATGTCGGAATAGAAATTATCCTCTTTTTTTTCTTCCGATGACAGGTTTCGTTTGGCAACATCTGAATTTTGCAACACGATTTCCCTCTTTATGCGGTTGCCTAACGCATCATACGCAAACCTTATCGCATTCTGAGAGAAAGCGGAAAGGTGAAGCAACAAGCTAAAAAAAGCAAATAATGCTCTCATAATAATAGGTTTTAGTTTGTTTTTCTGCTATCGTCCCAAAGGTATGTGTCTTTTTTTAAATAAACAAAAAATACAGGATATTTTTTTGCTTTCTGTGGATTTAATCCGTAAAAAGTGTAACTTGCGCTAAATTTTAGTTTTATGATACGGACATTTCATGCAAAAATTAATAAGAAGATATTGTTTTTCAGTTTGTTGCCTGCTACAGTGTTGGCCATATATTTCTTTTGGGTAAAATTGCCTTTGGCTGCATTGTGTTGTATGGTCTTTTTGGTTTTCGTGGTGGAACGTTTGATTCATACGTATTATGTTTTTACCGATGAAGGTTGCTTATTCATTCATCAAGGACGGTTTTCCAAAGTCAGCAGGCATTCTTTGTCCGACATAGAAAAGGTGGATATCGTACGGCCGTCTTCATTGTCCTTTTTAAAGAATAAGGATACTGTCATGTTGACGTTTTGTGACGGTTCGATTAAATTTATCACACCTTTTCCGGCTGAAGAGTTTTGCCGGTATTTCAAACGAAAACAGGAAGATTTTCTTGAAAAGACAGATAGCTTATGAATATGAGGCTTTTTAGAGTACTTTTTGGGTTCTTTTGGTTTGTTGGGGGAGTTGGTAATCCCTTGTTTTCTTCCGAGAGGATTTCTTGTGAACCGCTTGAGGAGGAGGCTTCGTGGTCGGTGTGTTTGCAGGACGGACTGGATAGTTTGTTGCAAGATGAGCTATTGCTTACTTCGCAATTAGGTTTGTGTGTGTATGATTTGACCGACGATACTTTGTTGTATGCTTACCAGGCCAAACAGCGTATGCGTCCGGCTTCCACCGAAAAATTGGTAACGGCTGTCACTGCGCTTTCTGAATTGGGGAGTGATTATCGTTTGGCAACCCGTTTGTTCTACACGGGCGAAATCCGGGGACGTGTTTTGTATGGGGACTTGTATGTCGTGGGAGGTTTTGACCCTTGTTTCGGGAAAGAAGATTTGCTTTCTTTCGGCAAGGCTTTGAAAGAATCGGATGTGGATTCCATAACAGGGAGACTGTATGCAGACGTGTCGATGAAAGATACCTTGCAATGGGGATGGGGTTGGTGCTGGGACGATGACATGCCGGTACTGACTCCTTTATTATATGGAAAGAAGAATATTTTCATAAGGGCATTCAGCAAGGTGTTGCATGGTTTGGGTATCCGACATGTTTTTGGAGGACAAGCCCGTTGTCCCCAAAATGGCGTATTGTTAGCCGGACGGACACGCCAGTTGGCAGATGTTTTACATCCTATGATGAAAGAGAGTGATAATTTATGTGCCGAAGCCCTGTTTTACCAGTTGGCAGCCCGTACAGGAAAACCATACGCTTCAAGAAAAGAAGCTATGTACTACATTGAGCGGTTGATAGGGCGGTTGGGCTATGATCCCGGAAAATATATAGTGGCCGATGGGAGCGGAGTTTCTTTATATAATTACTTGACACCGGAACTTGAAATTGCTTTTTTGAGATACGCTTATCGTGATGAGGCTGTTTTTTCACCTCTTTATATTTCTTTACCGATAGCCGGAGTTGACGGTACGCTGAAAAAACGTATGAGGAAGGGAAAAGCCTACGGAAACGTAAGAGCTAAGACCGGGACTTTGGAAGGAGTATCCACATTGGCCGGTTATGCACGGTCGGGGAATAACCATTTGCTGGCCTTTTGTATTATGAATCAAGGTGTGGAACGTGTGGCGGCTGCACAAGACTTTCAAGACAAAGTTTGTGAATGGTTATGTCGGTAGTTTCTGAAGTAGCACTTAAATCATTCTAATTTAGATATTTTAATCCTCTATAAAATAAGCTTTAAAATAATATATGTACCTTTGCGCCCATTAAAGAGACGAGGAAATGAAGCATAAACTCTGTATGTGGCTACTGTTTTCCATGTCTTTCTTAATGGCTTTTGCCACGATGGAAAAACATGGTTCATCGGCGTTTTGTGCTGAGTCAAGTTCCCCGTCAGTGGAAAGTCTTGTACAAGAAGTTACATATTGGACATCCGATACTCCTTATTTCTTTTTTACTTCCGATTACATAGCCCCGTTGTCTTTTGCCTTGGATGAAGGGTCTGAAACGTCGTGTTTCAAGTACATGGCGGTCTCGGAAAGATTATCCGGTTTTCCTTATGCTTCCATAGACTGTTTTTTATCTCCTTGCAGGTCATTATACTATTCTTATGATTCCGGACCCGGCAGGGATTATTATGTCTTTACCCTGAGACGAATCAGGGTGTGACCCCTGCGGAAGCCTATATTATATAAAAATAGGTATCATTTCAGAGTGCCATATCTTATGGTCCTTTTCCCTTCGGAAAAGAAAACAAAGGATATGCCTTTTACAGCGAAATAATCTTTGGTTGTTAAATTAAATATAACTTTAAGAATGACGGATTTCACATTGTTAACGGTCGTGGTGCTTACAGCAATCGCCTTGGTGACGGCAGCCTTGCTGATAGCGCGCCTTGCGGCTCCCCGTACGTTCAACCCCCAAAAAGGTGAGCCCTACGAGTGCGGCGTGCCCACGCGGGGCGAGGCGTGGTTTCAGTTCCATGCCGGTTATTACCTGTATGCCATCCTGTTCCTGATATTCGACATCGAGACGGTGTTCCTGTTTCCGTGGGCGGCGGTGGTAGGCCGTATCGGCATGCAAGGGCTGTTGAGCATCGTATTTTTCATTGCGGTATTGATTCTGGGCCTGGCTTACGCCTGGAGGAAAGGAGCGTTGGAATGGAAATGAAACACGGATTGCCCAAGATAAAGGATATGGAGCCGGGCGATTTCAAGAATAACGATTACCTGCTGCGCATGGTCGAGAAACTGAACCGCGACGGGGCGGGTATCGTATTGGGCACGCTGGATGATCTGATCAACTGGGGCCGCAGCAATTCGCTTTGGTCGCTTACTTTCGGTACGAGCTGTTGCGCCATAGAGTTCATGGCCCTGGGGGCGGCGCGTTATGACATGGCGCGTTTCGGCTTCGAGGTGACGCGCAACTCGCCGCGCCAGGCGGACATGATCATGGTGTTGGGTACGATAACCTACCGCATGGCCCCGGTACTGAAGCGGTTGTACGACCAGATGGCCGAACCGAAATACGTGGTGGCCGTGGGGGGATGTACCATCAGCGGAGGTCCGTTCCGTAAGAGTTATCACGTGGTGAACGGAATAGACCGCATCATCCCGGTGGACGTGTACATTCCCGGATGTCCGCCCCGCCCGGAAGCCTTTTTCTACGGGATGATGCAGTTGCAACGTAAAATCAAGGTGGAGCGTTTCCTCGGGGGGCGCAACCACAAGGAGAAACCGGAGGAAGTCGGGGAAAGAAAGGAGGCCGGAGTATGACGGGGATAGAAGAAAAGATAAGGCAGTGGTGTGCGGCCGCCACGGTGGAAGAGGTCGGCGAGAGAGTGGTAGTGGTCCCGGAGCGGGACGTGGCGGAGGTATGCCGCCGGCTGCACGACGACGCGGAAGAACCGATGGACTTCATGCGGGATCTTGTGGCGGCGGACGGAGACGGACGTCTGAGCGTGTTCTACCAGTTGGAGTCGACGCGGACGGGCGGCCGCGTGACGTTGCGCACGGACACGGACGGGCGCGAGGATCCTTTCCTGCCCTCGGTGTGCGGGATATGGAAGACGGCGGAAATCAAGGAACGCGAGGCATACGATTTCTTCGGCATACGCTTCACGGGGCATCCCGACATGCGCCGCCTCTACCTGCGTGAGGATTGGGTGGGTTATCCGCTCCGCAAGGATTATGACATGGACAGCAACCCGCTCAACATGGAGAATGAAGAAAACGCCGACGTGACGGAAGAATATGACTTGCGTGCGGACGGGACCATCGAACGGCGCGAGAACGTGGTGTTCCGCCCGGATGACTTCATTGTCAATATCGGCCCGCAGCATCCTTCCACACATGGCGTATTGCGTATGCGTACGTCGTTGGACGGCGAGATGGTCAAGAAGATAGACCCCATATTGGGATATATCCACCGGGGTATCGAAAAGATGAACGAGAGCCTGACTTATCCGCAGACGCTGGCGCTGACCGACCGTCTGGACTACCTGAGCGCCCACCAGAGCCGCCATGCCCTGTGCATGTGCATCGAGGGGGCCGCGGGTATCGAGGTTTCCCAGCGTGCACAATATATCCGCACGATAATGGACGAATTGCAACGTATCGATTCCCACCTCCTGTTTTATTCCTGCCTGGCCATGGACATGGGAGCGCTGACGCCTTTCTTCTATGGCTTCCGGGAGCGTGAGATGATTCTCGACATTTTCGAGGATACCACCGGAGGACGGTTGATTCAGAATTACAATGTGATTGGCGGCGTGCAGGCGACCTGCATCCCGATTTCGTGCGGAAGACGAAAGAGTTTATCGTGCACTTGCGGGGTATCATCCATGAATACCACGACATCTTTACGAAGAGCGTCATTGCCCGCACCCGTCTGAAGGGGGTCGGCTTGCTTTCGCGTGAGGATGCCATCTCGTTGGGCTGTACCGGCGGGACGGGACGGGCTTCCGGATGGGCCAACGACGTGCGCAAGCATCATCCCTACGCGATGTATGGCAAGGTGGACTTTAAGGAAATCACCTATACGCATGGGGACGCTTTCGACCGCTATATGGTGCGCATGGATGAAATCATGGAATCCTGCAGAATTATAGAACAGTTGATAGATAATGTACCCGAAGGGGAGTTCCGGGTGAAGACGAAGCCCATTCTCAAATTGCCCGAAGGTGTGTTCACGGCTTCCGTCGAGGCCAGCCGCGGCGAGTTCGGCGTGTTCCTCATCAGCCGGGGGGACAAGACGCCTTACCGTTTGCATTACCGAAGCACGGGGCTGCCCTTGGTGCATGCCATGGACACCGTGTGTCGGGGCGGGAAGATAGCCGACTTGATTGCCATCGGCGGTACGATGGACTTCGTGATACCGGATATTGACAGATAACATACAGACACATTTAAACATATGAATCAAGCATTTTTGGATTATTACAGTCTGGAACCGTTTACGCAGTGGATACACCGTACGTTGTGCGGTGTGATGCCTGAGGACTGGGCTGTTTTTATCGAAGGGTTGGCGCTGGGCATAGTCATTTTGCTGGCATACGCTGTGCTGGCCGTGGTGCTCATTTACATGGAACGCCGTGTTTGCGGTGCTTTCCAGTGCCGTATCGGACCGAACCGCGTGGGAGGCAAAGGCGGATTGTTGCAAGTGCCTGCCGACGTGTTGAAGATACTGACCAAGGAAATCATACGCCTCAGGAAGTCCGACCATGTGCTTTATGAACTGGCGCCTTATCTGGTGATTCTGGCTTCCGTCATCTCGTTTTCTTGCCTGCCCTGGCACAAGGGAGCAGAGATTTTGGATATGCAAATAGGAATATTTTTCGTGTTGGCCGCTTCGAGTATCGGGGTGATCGGTATTTTGTTGGCCGGATGGAGTAGTAACAGCAAGTACACGATTATCGGTGCCGTCCGCAGCGGTGCCATGATTATCAGCTATGAGCTGTCTTTGGGTATTACGGTACTTACGATGGTTATCCTGAGCGGGACGATGAGCATCAGCGGCATTGTGGAGAGCCAGGCCGGAGGATGGAACATTTTCAAAGGACATATCCTGACACTGGTGGCTTTTGTCATTTACCTTATTTCCGGTAATGCCGAAGCCAACCGTGGCCCGTTCGACCTGGCTGAAGCCGAGCAAGAGCTGACAGCCGGTTACCATACGGAATATTCCGGTATGCATTTCGGCTTTTTCTACCTGGCCGAGTATCTGAACCTTTTCATTACGGCCGGTATTGCCACTACGCTTTTCTTAGGGGGGTGGATGCCTTTGCATGTGGCCGGGCTCGACGGGTTCAATGCCGTGATGGACTATGTTCCCGGCATCGTGTGGTTCCTGGGCAAGACGTTTTTCGTCATATTCCTGTTGATGTGGATCCGGTGGACCTTCCCCCGTTTGCGTATCGACCAGGTGCTGACGCTGGAATGGAAATACCTCATGCCCTTGTCGCTCGTAGTCATGTTGGCCATGGTGGTGATGAAGGTTTTCGGATTGGTTTTTTAAAACGATAGTAATGAAATGAGTAAATTCACGAAATATATAAAGAGATATTGGCGTAGCACGGAGAGTCTGGCGGGAGGGCTGAATACGTCCATCAAGGTGTTTTTCCGGAAGAAAGTGACGGAGCAGTATCCGGAAAACCGGCATACGACGCTTTACATACCGGAACGTCATCGGGCACAGTTGGAAATGATTCATAACGACCGGAACCAGCATCATTGTGTGGCCTGCGGGTTGTGTCAGATGGCTTGTCCCAACGATACGATTCGTGTGGTATCCGAGGTGAGGGAAGATGCAGAAGGAAAGAAGAGGAAGTATTTGGTGAAGTATGAGTATGATTTGGGTTCCTGCATGTTTTGCCAGCTTTGTGTCAATGCCTGTCCGCATGATGCCATACGTTTTTCCAACGATTTTGAGAATTCGGTTTTCGAGCGTGACAAGTTGCTGCTCACGTTGAACCGGGAAGGTTCGGTGCTGGCACCGGCTCCCGAGAAAAACAAACCTATAAAAGCATAATGTAATATGGAAGGAATCACTCTTGGGCAAGTAGTTTTTGGAGTTGTCGCACTGATGATGGCGGTCTGTTCGGTGCTGGCTGTGACGTCGGGCCGTATTTTACGTGCGGCTACGGCTTTGCTGTTTGTGCTTTTCGGGACGGCCGGTCTTTATTTTATGTTGGGCTATACCTATTTGGGAGCGGTGCAGTTGTCGGTTTATGCCGGAGGTATCGTAGTGCTTTATGTCTTCTCCATCTTGCTGACCCGTTCGGACAAAAACATGAACGAACGTATCCCGCGGGGACGTTGGTTTGCAGCCATACTGACGGTATTGGCCGGTTTCGGATTGACGGTATTCCTGCTGTCGTCTTACGGTTTTGCACGTTTCTCCGTTCCTCCGTTGGTGGAACTGGATCCGGTGAAAGTCGGCAACGCGCTTATCGGAATGGAGAAATACCAGTTCGTCCTGCCTTTCGAGGTAGTCAGTGTGTTGTTGTTGGCCTGCATGATCGGTGCCATCATGATTGCACGTAAACGTTGATTAAACAAACAAAGTTATGGAAATAGATGTTTTTTATTATCTGATACTGAGTACGGTGATGATGTTTGCCGGTATTTACGGCTTTTTCACGCGCCGTAACCTGTTGGCCACGCTCATCTCCGTGGAGCTGATGCTGAATGCCACGAACATCAACTTTGCCGTGTTCAACCGTTATTTTTATCCGGGTGCACTTGAAGGCCATTTCTTCACGCTCTTCGGCATAGCCATCTCGGCGGCGGAAACGGCTGTGGCTATTGCCATTATGATAAATGTGTACCGTAATATCCGAAATATCCAGACGGATGACGTCAGCGACCTGAAGGGTTGACATCGGAAACTGATAAAAAAAGAATAATATGGAATATACGATATTGATACTCCTCCTGCCCGTACTGAGCTTTCTGGTGTTGGCTTTGGCAGGTATGAAGATGTCCCACCGCGCAGCCGGTCTGATTGGTTCGTTGTCATTGGGAGCGGTAGCCGTGTTGAGTTATGTCACGGCATACGGTTATTTCACCTTGCCGCGCTTGGCCGACGGGACGTTTGGAACCCTGATACCTTATAATTTTGTATGGCTTCCTTTTGCGGCCGGCCTGCATATCGACATGGGTATTTTGCTCGATCCTATTTCGGTGATGATGCTGGTGGTTATTTCCACCGTTTCGCTCATGGTGCACATCTATTCTTTCGGGTATATGAAAGGGGAGAAGGGTTTTCAGCGTTATTACGCTTTCCTGAGCTTGTTCACCTTTTCGATGCTCGGGCTGGTGGTAGCCACGAACATTTTCCAGATGTATGTGTTTTGGGAATTGGTGGGCGTGTCCTCTTACCTGCTCATCGGGTTTTATTATACAAAGCCTGAGGCCATCTCCGCTTCCAAGAAAGCTTTTATCGTGACACGTTTTGCCGACCTCGGATTCCTTATCGGTATCCTGATTTACGGTTATTATATGGGTACGTTCACCTTTGCGCCTGCCGAGGAGAACCTTATGCAAGGCGCATTGATGCTGCCGTGGGCATTGGGGCTGATGTTTGTGGGCGGTGCCGGTAAGAGCGCCATGTTCCCGCTTCACATCTGGTTGCCCGACGCTATGGAAGGCCCTACGCCGGTCAGTGCGTTGATTCATGCGGCCACGATGGTCGTGGCCGGAGTGTATCAGGTGGCACGGATGTTCCCGCTTTATATCGCCTATGCGCCGGAAACGTTGCACATTGTGGCCTACGTCGGGGCTTTCACGGCTTTCTATGCCGCTTCCGTGGCTTGCGTACAAAGCGACATCAAGCGGGTGCTGGCCTTTTCCACCATTTCCCAAATCGGGTTCATGATGGTGGCTTTAGGAGTCTCTACAGGCATGCCGAGCCATGAGGCGGCCTGGGTTACATGGCTTCCATGTTCCATCTTTTCACCCATGCCATGTTCAAGGCTTTGCTCTTCCTCGGCGCGGGCTGCATCATCCATGCCGTGCATAGTAACGAGATGTCCGTGATGGGCGGCTTGCGCAAGTATATGCCGGTGACGCATGTCACGTTCCTCATCGCCTGCTTAGCCATTGCCGGTATTCCGCCGTTTTCCGGTTTCTTTTCCAAGGACGAGATTCTGACGGCTTGCTTTGCTTTCAGTCCGGTGATGGGTTATGTCATGACTTTCATTGCCGGGATGACGGCTTTCTACATGTTCCGTCTGTACTACTGCATTTTCTGGGGGCATGAGAATAAAGAACTGCATGCCGAACACGTGCCGCATGAAAGTCCGCTTACGATGACCTTTCCGTTGATGGTGCTGGCTGCCGTGACCTGTTTGGCCGGTTTCATCCCCTTCGGGCATTTCGTCACGGGCGACGGTTTGTCTTACGACATTCACCTGGACGGTGGCGTGGCAGCCACGAGTTGCGTGGTGGCCGTGCTGGCCATAGCTTTGGCCACTTTCATGTATGCCCGTAGCGAGCAGCCGGTGGCCGATGCCCTGGCCCGGCGTTTCCCGAAACTGCACCGTGCGGCCTACCGCCGTTTTTATATGGACGAAGCCTGGCTGTTCGTCACCAAACGGATTATTTTCCGCTGCGTGTCCGCGCCGTTGGCGTGGTTCGACCGCCATGTGATAGACGGTTTCATGAACTTTCTGGCTTGGGCCACCCGTGCTTCGGCGGAGGAGGTACAACCCATGCAGAGCGGACGGATACAGGCTTACGTGATTTGGTTCCTGAGCGGCATTATCCTTTTGACTTTGGTTTTGCTGGCCGTCTGATAATTCTTTAACGAGGTAAAAAAGTAAAAACGATATGAATATATTAAGTCTTTTCGTATTGATTCCCCTGTTGATGATGCTCGGGCTGTGGATGGCCCGGGGCATCAACCAAGTACGGGGAGTGATGGTAGCCGGTTCTTCCGCGTTGTTGGTGCTGGCGGTCTGGCTTGCCGTGGATTATCTCCGGCTTCGTGCGTTGATTGCCAATCTGCCTTTTCCGCAGCCGGAGATGCTCTACACGGACAGTGTCGTGTGGTACGCTCCCTTGCATATCTGTTATTCCGTCGGGGTGGACGGCATTTCCGTGGTCATGCTGCTGTTGAGCGCCATCATCGTGTTCACGGGCACTTTCGCCTCATGGAAACTGAAACCCCTCACGAAAGAATATTTCCTGTGGTTTACCTTGCTCTCCACGGGCGTATTCGGTTTCTTCATTTCCACCGACCTTTTCACCATGTTCATGTTTTACGAGGTGGCCCTCATCCCGATGTACCTGCTCATCGGCGTATGGGGCAGCGGGCGTAAGGAATATGCCGCCATGAAACTGACGCTGATGCTGATGGGCGGGTCGGCTTTCCTGCTCATCGGTATCCTGGGCATCTATTACGGAGCCGGGGCGCAGACGATGAATGTGTTGGAGATAGCCAGCTTGCATAATATCCCCGAAGAGATGCAGCACCTGTTCTTTCCGGCGGTGTTCTTGGGCTTCGGCGTATTGGGTGCCTTGTTTCCGTTCCATACATGGAGTCCCGACGGCCATGCTTCCGCCCCTACGGCGGTGTCCATGTTGCATGCCGGCGTGTTGATGAAACTGGGTGGCTACGGGTGTTTCCGCATTGCCATGTACCTGATGCCTGAAGGACTGGTCCAGTGGGGCGACTTCTTCCTGATACTGACTACGGTTTCTGTGGTTTACGGGGCTTTCAGCGCCGTGGTGCAGACCGATTTGAAATACATCAATGCCTATTCTTCCGTTAGCCATTGCGGCCTGGTGCTTTTCGCCTTGCTGATGGCGACCCGCACGAGCTGCACGGGCGCCATCCTGCAAATGCTGAGCCACGGGCTGATGACGGCCTTGTTCTTTGCCCTTATCGGCATGATATACGGCCGGACGCACACCCGTGACGTGCGCGAGTTGAATGGATTGATGAAGGTCATGCCTTTCCTGGCCGTGGGGTATGTCATAGCCGGTCTGGCCAATCTCGGCCTGCCCGGTCTGAGCGGTTTTGTGGCCGAGATGACGGTATTCGTGGGTTCTTTCGAACATCCCGACGTGTTCCACCGCGCCTGCACCGTCATCGCCACGATGAGTATCGTCATCACGGCAGTGTATATCCTGCGTGTGGTGGGCAAGATTCTTTATGGCACGTGCCGTAACCCCGAGCATCTGAAGTTGACGGATGCCACGTGGGACGAGCGTTTTGCCGTCATTTGCCTGATTGTGTGTGTGGCAGGACTGGGACTTGCCCCGTGGTGGGTGAGCGACACCATCAGTTTCAGTGTAGAGCCTATTGTTTCACATTTTAATCTTCCCTGATCCAAGTTATGAACAGTAATTTATCTGCTATATTGTCCTTGCATGCCGAGCTGTCGCTGGTGTTGATTCTGTTGGTGGCCCTCTTGGCCGACCTTTTCATGGGCCGCCATCGCCGGCGTTGGTTTCATCCGGCCGTTTGCGTGTTGATGGCACTCCAGATAGGATTGAACCTTACGCCCGACACCCGCGCACTCTTCGGCGGCATGTACGTCAACACCCCGTTCACGTCCGTCGTCAAGTCCATCCTTTCGGCCGGCACGTTGCTTATCTTCCTCCAAAGCGGCGAATGGCTGGGGCGGAAAGACACGCATTATAAACAAGGTGAGTTCTACGTGCTGACGCTCTCCACCTTGCTGGGCATGTTCTTCATGGTGTCCGCCGGGCATTTCCTGATATTCTACATCGGATTGGAAATGGCCAGCATCCCCATGGCCTGCCTCGTGGCCCTCGACAAATACCGCCACCACAGCGCGGAAGCCGGAGCCAAGTTCATCCTGAGCACGATGTTCTCTTCCGCCCTGCTGCTCTATGGCCTGTCGTTCATCTACGGCACTTCCGGCACGCTCTATTTTGCCGACCTTCCGGCCATGCTCCAAGGCGGCGCGTTGCAGCAGTTTGCCCTGGTGCTCTTCCTGGCCGGGATGGGCTTCAAGATGAGCCTCGTGCCGTTCCATTTGTGGACGGCCGACGTCTACGAAGGGGCGCCTACCGGCGTGACGGCCTACCTCAGTGTCATTTCCAAGGGAGCCGCCGCCGTGGCCCTGGCCATCGTCCTGCGCCAGGTGTTCCCTTTGATGAGGGAAGACTGGACGCTCGCCGTGGCCCTGCTTTCCGTGGCCAGCATCACCGTGGCCAACCTGATGGCCGTCCTGCAGGGCGACATGAAGCGTTTCATGGCCTTCAGCAGCATCTCGCAGGCCGGTTACATCCTTCTGGGCGTGCTCGCAGGCACGGCGCAGGGCATGGCCTCGCTGGTGTTTTATGTGGCCGTGTATGTGGCGGCCAACGTGGCCGTCTTTGCCGTTATCGGCACCGTCGAACAGCACGCCGCCGGCCGGACCGACCGCGACGCCTACCGCGGGCTTTACCGCACGAACCCTCGCCTGACACTGGTGCTGACGTTGGCCCTGTTCTCGTTGGGCGGCATCCCTCCGTTCGCCGGTTTCTTCACGAAGTTCTTCATTTTCGCGGCGGCCTTTGCTGAGGGGTGGTATCTGGTCGTGTTCCTCGCGTTGGTGAACACCATCGTCTCCCTTTTCTACTACCTGTTGGTGGTCAAGGCCATGTACATCTCCGAGCCCCTCACGGCGGACGGCCTCCCGGCGGTGGCCCCGCTCAAGAGCACGGCGGGCGTACGCCTCACGTTGGCGCTCTGCACGGCAGGCGTCTGCCTGTTGGGCGTGATGAGCTTCGTCTACGAAAGCCTGATGCATTGGGCACAGATGTTGTAGGAGGAGAATAGGAATATAATATAGGAATAGACAGACTTTTTTTTAGAGTTTTGTATCTATTTGAAAAAGAGAATGTTGAAATCTTAAAATCGTTTGCAGCAGAATGAAAAATCAATCTGCTGCAAACGATTTTTCATTCTGCGCCAAACGATTTTCGGTTTGGTACAGATTGATTTTTGTGGTAGATAAGATTCAGGTATAATCCGGTACGTCGTTTACCCAGTGCTATAAAGATGCAACATGCAGATGCCAAAGCACAGAGGACAAAGATTACGCCCGTAGACGATAAGATATCGTTTATACCTACTAACGGCGATACGATTCCGCCTGCCGCAAAACAGATAGATCCCAACCACGCAGAAGCTGTTCCCGAGTTTTCACGTTGGCATTCCATGGCCAATGTGGTGGTAGAGGTGAAAGTGAGCCCTACGCAGAAGAGCAAGGCCAGAAGCAAGCCTTCGTAAATATAAAAATTGCAACCGGCCATCAGGGCAATACATTCCGCAATGGCCATTACCACCATACCTGCACAACTTGTAACGGTACAATCTGACGGATGCCGGAATTTGGCGGACAGGACCGCACCCATGCCTATCGCTATGGCATTGACGGCAAAACATAGGCTGAATGCCATGGCAGAGAAACCGTAATATTGTTGTACGATGAGCGGCGAAGAGGCGATATAAGCAAACAAGACCCCTTGGGCAAAAGCCATTTGAAGGACGTAATAGACAAATTGCCTATCGCTTAACGTGGTGCGGAAAGAGTGGAATGTGTCGCTCCACCGGGTTGCAAGCCGATGTTCGGGCGGTAGTGATTCGCGAAAACGGAGACTTCCGAGTAGAAGTAGGAATCCCAGTCCGAGCAGTACGCAAAAGATGCCTTTCCAGCCGATAGGGTCGGTCAAAGCGCCCCCGATAATAGGAGAAATTACCGGTGCTATGCCGTTGACGGCTCCTATCAGAGCTAACATTTTAGCCAATTCGCGTCCCGTATACTTGTCTGTTGCTATCGACCGGGAAATGACGATACCTCCGGCACCGGCAATACCCTGAATCAGCCGGAACAGTATGAACCATTCTATGCTTGTGGCATACAAACATAATATTGTGGAAAAGATAAACAGCCATAAAGCCGTTAACAGAGGACGTCGGCGACCATAACGGTCGCTGAGCGGACCAAAGAAAATTTGTCCTACGGCGAGTCCGGCCATACTGGCCGTCAATCCTAATTGTACCATGGACGAGGTGGTGGAAAAATAAGTTCCCATAGAGGGAAGGCTGGGTAAGTACATGTCGGTTACGAACGGACCGAAAGCCGTAAGCATACCTAATAAGATTAATAAAAAAACTTTAGAATTCTGCTTCTCTTTCATATAGAGCTAATAAGAAATGAATGCCCTCAAAAAATGGCGGGGCACTTGACCGTGACAAAGTTACCAAATGTTCGGTAAGTAAAAGTTCCTCATTTTCAAAGATTCACCCTATTTAACGAGGATTGATGCGAGCCATGGGCTTTTGGTGCATGCTTTCCTTAAATAGACGGGAAGCTGTGGCAGGATGCTTTTCAAGGAGTACATATTAATAGTATAAATATAAATAGTGTTAAAAACAAGGATTTTAGGATATTTTTTAGGGCTTATCGTTTTTCTTTTGAATAAAATTTGTAATTTTGACACTCGTTATTTCCTTCAGTTGAAGGCATAAAAAACACAAGTATTAACTTAATTTCTGTCCAGATGAAAAACAGATTACTTGCCTTAATGGCTCTTTGCGGTGCAACGTCATCGACATTACCTTTGTGGGCTGCATGGGAAGCCCCGGAATTACAATTCGTAGATCCGAATTTGGCTACCGACGGAACGGGTGGCGGTGTGTATTACATTTATCATGTGGCCACGCAGAAGTTCATGGTCAATGGTGCCGATTACAACACGCGGCTTATCGTGGCCGACGAAGGGAAAGAAGTGACTTTGAGTTACGGTGAAGACTATGAACTGAGTCGTCGTCCGGAAAGTGACGCGGAATATTCCACGGCCAAGGGATGGCGTTTGAGTATGATGGAGGGGCATACCAATAGTGGTATGCATGAGTTCTATATCACGAACAGCGGAGCCGATGTTTTCGTGGATCACAATAAGCAGGGACATATTCTATGGCAAATTATGCCACAGGATGGAAATGTCTACCGTATCAAGGTCATAGACGAGGATAAGATTTACGGTGCCGAGGTTAATGGAGGGGCATATAAGAATTCATACATGGCCGTGAATACCGGGTCGACGAAAGTTTTTCCGTTGGTGGACAACAGTACAGAGGGATATCAGGAAGCTGAACCGGATTGGAAGTTCGTGAAACCTGAAGTGTATGAAATATTCCAAGCTAAAAAGAAACTGAAAGTTCAGTTGGAGTCTGCCGATGAAATCGGTTTCAAGGATTATGCGGAGTATGCTGCACTCTATAATAGTGAGGAGGCAACTGCGGAAGAGCTACTGGAAGCTGTGGAGAACTTGAAGTCCGACATCATTGATTTCGGTTATTCTGTGGCTACGGAAGAGAATCCTATTGACGTAACGGAAAGATTCGTAAAAAGAGCCCTCTTTTGCCAATAGTACGGACGGATGGGACATCGTACAAACTACGGGTTCTGGAATCAATTACCAACTCAAGACGGGGGACCGTTTCGAAAATGCGGGTAGTTTGCCTGAAGGAATCATTTGCGAGAATTTCTATGAGTGTTCTACCAGTAACGGAAGTAACATGCCGAACTGGTCTATCACACAGAAAATAGAGGGATTGGTAGACGGAAAATACCGTGTGGGGGCTTGGATATTGACTAACCGTATGCCGACGGAAGACGAACCGAAATCGTTGGGACTTTACTTGTCTGCCAAGACTTTGGCTGAGGAAGTACGTGTAGCTGCAGACAAGCCTGCGGAAGCTGGTAATGAGAACCGTGGTAACGGTACGTGGCATTATTATACTGCAGATTTTGAGGTTATCGGCGGGACGGCCACGATAGGGTATGTCGTGGAGAATGCCAATTCTACGTGGTCGGCTGTGGACAACTTCGATTTGAAGTATATGGGACCTACGGGCGAAGCCAATATTCGTGAACTTTTGAACAAAAATATAGAAAGTGCTGAAGCGCAGTATGCCGAATATACCAATGCCAACAAAGCTTTCAGTAATTCGGAAAAGATGAAGTATGAAAAGATAATGGCTACGGCTAAGGAGGCGGCTCAGAATCCAAGTTTGGATGACGAGACACTTACGGGAATCATCACTTCGTTACTGGCTCGGATGGATACATTGTCAAGGGATATTGCCGGATATGATGCACTGAACCAAAAAATTGAAGATTTGAATAAAGCTTATGATGAAACACCGTATGCAAATGATGGATTGGAAGATTATGAGTATTATTTGGATGAGGTATTGAAGGCAAGCTATGATGAGCGGACATTCGATATAGCCGAATTGGACAGTATTCAGCCCCGTGCCGACAGGATTTTCCGGGAATCTGTAGTGAAGGCGCTGGCGGACGGTACCACAAATAATGTGACTGGTTTACTTGTAAATCCGAATTTTACCAAGAGCAATGACGGTTGGACCAAAACGGGTGACGGTGATTTCAAAAACGACAATACCAACGTATCGGAGGTTTGGAACGGAAAAGAATGGGAAGTTTCTCAGGAATTGACCGGATTGCCGGAAGGGTCATATAAAATCACTATGCAGGGTTTCTATTCTCCGAGTTCCGGAAATGCAAACTCTTGGCATGAAGGATGGGGACAGGAAGGTGACAAGACGAATGAAATTTTAGGCTCTTTCTTTGGAAACGATGCCGCGAAGAAGCTTCTCCACGTAATGGCCTGCCCGCAAGAGGAAAATGTAGCCGAGAATTGTGAAGAGATAACATGGACCGATGATGCTTCTTTGGCTGGGAAGTGGATAAGCCATGGGAAGGGTTCTGCACAGGAAATCTTCGAAACTTCGTCCGACAATTACCTCAACACGGTGGATTGTTATGTGGGAGAGGACGGAACGCTTCGTTTGGGAGTGAAGCTCTCCGGAGTAACTTGGGGACAGTCATGGGTTGTATTTGATAATTTCCAAGTGGAATATTTGGGAGCCGAGGACATGACGGGAGCTACGTCCACCATCAATGCTTTGATTGCGCAGGCACAGGATATGGTCAACGATGAAGAAACCCTGACGACGACAGAGGCTAATGAGGGCTTGAACGAAGCCATAGCAGCAGCTAACAAGGCCATTGCGGATGGACTGACGCAGGAAACGTATAAGGAGCAGACGGCTTCATTGAATGCGGCTATCAAGGCTGGACAAAAAGCTCAGAAAGCTGCCTCGAATTTTGAAGTCTTGGTTACGGAATACCTTAACAATTTCGATCTCGGTGTTTATGATGAATATTTAGACACGCCTGAGTTCGGTACTCTTCAGGATCTTTTGTACGATGAAATGGAACCGGCATTATATGACGGATTGGAGTCTGTGGAATGGATAGAGGATGCTATTGCGAGAATTAACGAGGCTTATGCCAAGATGAAGGCGACAAGTATGGATATGTCGAAAGCCAATATCGACGAGCCGTTCGATGCTACCGGCTTGATGCAAAGCCCGAGTTTCTCTGAGCTTGACCCGGAAAGTGATGAAGAAGTGGCTTCCATTAAGGGATGGATTACCGCAGAAGGGAATAACGAGAATGCCACTTCTGCTCTGAACTACGAGTTCATCGTGGGAAAGGGAGATGCTGACATCCATCAAATCCTGTATGCTTTGCCTAAGGGGTATTACCGTTTGGTATATAATGGTTTCTACCGTGCCGGTCTCGCTGTGGATGCAGCTTTGGCTCGCCGTGACAGTACGGATGCGCAGAATGCGGAAGTATACGTGGAGGCTGGAGAAGGTAAGTGGAGTAAACCTTTGGCTTCTATTTTAGATGGTGTGAGCGAGTTGAAATATGATGTGAATGATGTCTTATTACCAGACAGTCTTTTCCCCGAGTCTGGTATGCTTTATCATTTTGTGGTAGACAATGTAAATGGTGTGAAAGGGGTATTTGATGAAGGGATGTATGAAGGTAACTTCTCTTTCTATGTGTCGGAAGATGGGCAACCGGTTACGATAGGTGTGCGCAAGGAAGAAGCTATTCCGAATGACTGGGCTATCTTTGACAACTTCCGCATCTATTATTATGGTGACGGGGATACCAACAAACCGGGAGACTTCACCGATAATATTGAAGACGTGACAGCGGGAAGTACGGAAAGTGTGGTCCGTTCCGAATGGTATACGCTCAATGGCGTGCGTGTTTCTGAACCGAAGCAACGTGGCATTTATATCCGTCAGGACGAAATGAGTGACGGCACGAAGAAAACAGTGAAGGTATTGGTTAAATAGTTTTGCTAAGGTATATTAATAGGAGCGACTGCTCTGCGCTGAATGGAGAAGCGTGGAGCAGTCTTTTTTATGGGTCTTGTTCCCTAAAAAACGTGAAGCTTTGCGATAAACTACTTCTTCCGTCTTCTTTTCTGAAAGGCTTTCACTATATTTGTGTACATGAATAAAAAAACGTGGGAGTATGAAGTATAAAATGTTAGTGCTCGACGTGGACGGGACACTGTTGAACGACGAGAAGGAGATTAGCAAGCGGACGCTGACTACTTTGCTCAAAGTACAGCAGATGGGCGTGCGTATCATGTTGGCATCGGGACGCCCCACTTACGGTTTGCTGCCATTGGCCAAGAAACTTGAATTGGGTACATATAACGGGTATATCCTCTCTTATAACGGAGGTCAGGTGATTAACGCTTCCAACGGAGAAGTGGTATTTGAACGCCGCATCAATCCGGAACATATCACTTATTTGGAGAAGAAAGCCGAGAAAAACGGTTTTTCGATCCTTACTTATAACGGAGATACGGTCGTGACGAATAACCCGAATGACCCGCATGTGCAAGCCGAGGCGGCTCTGAACGGTATGAAAGTGGAACATCAGGAGTTTTTCTCTGCGGCAATAGATTACCCGCCTTGCAAATGTATGCTGGTGAGTGATGATGAGGAGGCTTTGGTGGGGTTGGAGAACCATTGGAAACGTCGTTTGAACGGTGTATTGGATGTGTTCCGTTCCGAACCGTATTTCCTGGAAGTGGTGGCAGCCGGGTGGACAAAGCCAATACGTTGGGCGTCATCATGGAAATGGAGGGCATCAAGACGGACGAGATGTGGTGTTCGGCGACGGCGTGGCCGACGTGACCATGTTGCAATTGGCTGATTTGGGTATTGCCATGGGGAATGCCCCGGATTCGGTGAAGCGTTGTGCCGACTACGTGACCCTTTCCAACAATGAAGACGGTGTGGCCGTGGCCGTGGAAAACTACTTTTTGGCCGAAGTGCGTGAAAGCGAGATACCACTCGATGCCTTGAATGCGCAGGCGCAGACTACGTTGATGGGGAACTTGGGTATACAATATACTTATGCTTCCCATGAGCGAATAGAAGCCACCATGCCGGTGGACCACCGCACGCGTCAGCCTTTCGGCATCTTGCATGGCGGGGCTACGCTGGCTTTGGCAGAGACGGTAGCCGGATTAGGCTCAATGGTGATATGCAATCCCGATGAATTCGTAGTGGGAATGCAAGTGAGTGGCAACCATATCTCTTCGGCTCACGAGGGAGATACGGTGAGGGCTGTGGCCACGATTGTGCATAAAGGGCGCTCTTCACACGTGTGGAATGTGGATGTGTTTACCTCTACAGAGAAGTTGGTCTCATCCATCCGGGTGATGAATAGCGTGATGAAACGGAAATGAGCCGCATGCGGAACGACGAGGCGGTAATAGATGAATGGATTAAGGGGGGAGAAGCCTTCGTGTTCTACCGTGAACCGGGGGAAAGGGTTTGCCACGGCATACGGGCGGCACGGTCTTCCCTGCAATCTTTTGAAGTCTTCCCGTCCAACGACGGGAAGACTGGTTTTGTATTTGCCCCTTTTCGGTTCGGAGAGGGGCATCCTTTATGGCTGCTTCCCTTGGAGGAAGAAATAGAGGTCGGTATATCCCGGGCCGTATGTTCCGATGAGGTAGAGGCACCTGCGCCGATGCCCTTTTGCGGACGGTTGGAGGAGCAGCCGTCGAAGGAGTATCGTGAGGCTTTTCGTGCTTTTTCCGGTGCGCTTCGTGCCGGAGATTTTCAGAAGTTGGTGCTTTCGCGTGGTTGTACGGATGCTTTTCCCCATGGCTTTTCATGGGCACGGGCTTTTACGGCGGCTTGTCGCCGTTATGTACATTCTTATGTGTACTTGTTCCATACGCCGCAAACCGGTTTCTGGTTGGGGGCTACGCCCGAAATTCTTTTGGCCGGAGGCAAGGGGGAATATCGTACGGTGGCTTTGGCCGGTACGCAATTCCTGCAAGAGGGGAAGTTGACAGCTCCGTGGTCGGAAAAGAACATCCGCGAACAAGCTTTCGTGACGGAATATATCGGCGGTTGCTTGCGCGAACGAGGTGTCCGGTTCACTTTGGAAGGGCCTTATACGGCTACGGCCGGAGAACTGGCCCATTTGAAAACCGATATTCGTTTTCGTCTCTCTTCGGTCGAAGCCTTGGGGGACATCTTGCAGGCTTTGCACCCTACGCCTGCCGTATGCGGGTTGCCTAAGGAAGAGGCTTTCCGCTTCATCCTGTCGCATGAAGGATATGACCGCAGCTATTATGCCGGTTTCCTCGGACGGTGGGAGCCGGAAGGGAAGACGGCTTTGTATGTGAATTTGCGATGCATGCAATGTGGCGAAGGGGCGGAAAAAATCCGCCTGTATGCCGGGGGCGGGATCTTGCCGGCTTCCGTGTGCGAAGAAGAATGGATGGAGACGGAACGTAAGTTGCAGACTATGAAATATGTAATCTCGAAAGGAGGGACTGATGTATTCGGATAAGAAAAACGTGTTGCAGCTTGTGGCCTTGCTGCGTGCGCATGGGGTACGCCGGGCGGTGTTGTGTCCCGGAAGTCGCAATGTGCCGTTGGTACAGGCTTTTGCCACGTGCGGCGGTTTTGAATGCTTTTCGGTGACGGACGAGCGCAGTGCCGGTTTCTTCGCCATCGGATTGGCGTTGCACGTGCAGGCTCCCGTAGTGGTCTGTTGCACCTCCGGTTCGGCTTTGCTCAACCTCCATCCGGCGGTATGCGAGGCGTTCTACCGGCGGGTGCCTTTGGTAGTCGTTTCTGCCGACCGTCCGGCGGCTTGGATAGGACAGATGGACGGGCAGACTTTGCCGCAGCCGGGTGTTTTCGGTGGTTTGGTGCGGAAGGCGGTCAACCTGCCCGAGGTACGTACCGAGGAAGATGAATGGTATGCCAACCGGCTTGTCAATGAAGCCTTGCTCGAAGTGGACCACCACGGCTACGGGCCGGTGCATATCAATGTGCCCCTTTCCGAACCGTTGTTTCATTTTACGGCGGAAGCTTTGCCTTCCGTCCGGCGTATGGTACGGCGGGATATGTCCGATGAGGGACGGACTTTGGCTTTCTTCCTGAAAGAAGAGCTTCCCAAGTACCGGCGGGTACTGGTCGTGTCGGGGCAGATGTCTTCGGACGAAGCGGTGGGTGTAGCGGCCTGTCTGTCCGGCGGCCGTGTGGCTTGGTTGACAGAAGTGCTGGGGAATTGTCCGTCGGCTTCGGATGCGGTACGGGGTTTCGATGCGTTGTTATATGCAGCCCGTGAGGAAGACTTGCAGGCGTTGCGCCCGGACTTGGTGATTACCGTAGGCGGGCATGTCGTGTCGAAACGTTTGAAACAGTTCCTGAGGCGTACGCCTTCATTGGTGCACTGGCATGTTTCGCCGGACGGCCTTCCGGCGGATTTGTTTTGTGCGTTGACCACGGTTGTGGAGGCTTCTCCTGCTGATTTCTTCCGTTTGTTTTTCCGGTCGGAGGCTTTGCCGTCCGGGGCGTATGCGCAGCTATGGCATGAAAGTTGTGCCCGGTTGGCTTCTCCGGAAACCGGATATTCCGAGATATATGCCGTGCGGCGCGTGTTGGAGGCATTGCCACCCCATGCAGTGCTCCATTTGGCCAACAGTTCGGCCGTGCGTCTGGCGGAATTGTGCCGCCTGCCCGAAGGTGTGGAAGTGCAGTGCAACAGGGGAGTGAACGGCATTGAGGGTTCCGTGTCGGCTGCGGTAGGTTATGCGGCGGTGTCCGACCGCCTGAATTTCCTGCTTGTGGGCGATTTGAGTTTTTTTTATGATATGAATGCGTTATGGAACGGCCATGTACGTTCCAACCTCCGCATCGTGGTGTTGAACAACGGCGGCGGGGCCATTTTCCATGCCTTGCCCGGACTGGACATGGCGGGAGACACGAGGCGTTTCGTGACGGCTTCCCATGGCGCGTCGGCGGCAGGTTGGGCCGAATCGCAGGGATTTACCTATTTGCGTGCCACGGATACCGTGTCCCTTCTGGCCGCCTTTGATGATTTGTTGGACGAAGCTGCCACGGCACCTGTCTTGTTGGAAGTGTTTATCGATGCG
>ENA-OQDM01000505-OQDM01000505.1-human-gut-metagenome-genome-assembly--contig:-NODE-505-length-22409-cov-1.484247_pt1 | contig 22409 bp, 22 predicted proteins | sample MGYA00242772_ERZ504605 | MGnify/ENA primary metagenome ERZ504605 (study PRJEB26092, sample SAMD00036348) | human gut metagenome | host: Homo sapiens | study: EMG produced TPA metagenomics assembly of... | reverse complement strand
CCAAAATATTATGCACTGGTAGAATTCCCATATCCGTCAGGACAGGGACTTCATGTAGGTCATCCGAGACCTTATACAGCACTTGATATCGTAGCAAGAAAGCGCAGAATGCAGGGCTATAACGTACTGTATCCGATGGGATGGGATGCATTCGGACTTCCGACTGAGAACTATGCGATCAAAAATAAGATCCATCCGAAGATTGTAACCGAGAATAACGTAAAGCGTTTCAAAGAGCAGCTTCATTCTTTGGGCTATTCTTTCGACTGGGACAGAGAGATCAACACTACAGATCCGAGTTATTACAAATGGACACAGTGGATTTTCTTAAAACTGTTTAAAGCAGGACTTGCTTACAAAAAAGAGATGCCGATCAACTGGTGTACTTCCTGTAAAGTAGGCCTGGCAAACGAGGAAGTTGTAAACGGTGTCTGCGAGCGCTGTGGTGCTCCGGTTGTCCGCAAGGTAAAGAGCGAGTGGATGTTAAAGATCACCGATTATGCTGAGAAGCTGTTAGAGGGATTAAATGATGTAGATTATATCGAGCGTGTCAAGGTTTCCCAGAAAAACTGGATCGGTAAATCACAGGGTGCAGAGGTAGATTTTGCGATCGCCGGAAAAGAGGACAAACTCCGTGTTTATACGACACGCTGCGATACATTATTTGGTGCTACTTACATGGTTGTATCTCCGGAGCATCCGATCATTGATAAATATAAAGACGAGTTAAAGAACTGGGATGCGATTGCTGCATACCGTGAGGAAGCTGCAAAGAAATCCGATTTTGAACGTTCAGAACTTGCAAAAGATAAGACGGGTGTGGAGATTGACGGTCTTATGGCAGTCAATCCGGTAACCGGAAAAGAAATCCCGATCTGGATTTCCGATTATGTATTAATGTCTTACGGAACAGGCGCGATCATGGCAGTACCGGCACATGATGAGAGGGACTGGGAATTTGCCAAAAAGTTCAATATTCCAATGGTACAGGTTGTTGCAAAAAATGGTGAGGAAGTTGACATCAACGAAGCGGCATTTACAGATGTTGCAACCGGTGTTCTGATCAATTCTGAGTTCTTAAACGGACTGGAAGTAAAAGATGCAAAGGCAAAAATGATTGCATTTTTAGAGGAAAAAGGCATTGGTACAGCAAAGACTAACTATAAATTAAGAGACTGGGTATTCTCCCGTCAGCGTTACTGGGGTGAGCCGATCCCGATCGTTCACTGCGATAAATGCGGCTATGTGCCGATTGATGAGAGCGAGCTGCCACTGATGCTTCCTGAGGTAGAGAGCTACATGCCGACTGACAATGGAGAGTCACCGCTTGCTGCCATGACAGACTGGGTAAATACGACCTGTCCTTGTTGTGGAGGTCCTGCAAAGAGAGAGACAGATACAATGCCGCAGTGGGCTGGATCTTCCTGGTATTTCTTAAGATATACCGATCCGCACAATGATGAGGCACTTGCAAGTCCGGAGGCATTAAAATACTGGATGCCGGTAGACTGGTACAACGGCGGTATGGAGCATACAACACTCCATCTGTTATATTCCAGATTCTGGCATAAATTCCTCTATGACGAGAAAGTAGTTCCATGTCCGGAGCCTTACCAGAAACGTACTTCCCACGGAATGATCCTTGGTGAGAACGGAGAGAAGATGTCAAAATCCAGAGGAAATGTCGTAAATCCGGATGATATCGTAAGAGAGTATGGTGCAGATACCTTAAGAACTTATGAGATGTTCATTGGAGCATTTGATTTAAGTGCATCCTGGTCTGAGGATGGCGTCAAGGGCTGCCGTCGTTTCTTAGAGCGTGTATGGAAGTTACAGGACATCATGACAGAAGAAACCGGATATTCCAAAGAACTTGAGACAAAGATGCATCAGACCATCAAGAAAGTCAGCAGCGATTATGAAAATCTGAAATACAATACCGCGATCGCTGCAATGATGGCTTTGATTAACGAGTTCTATAAGAAAAATGCTGTGACTAAGGGCGAGTATGAGACACTCTTAATTCTGTTAAACCCTGTTGCTCCGCATATCACAGAGGAACTCTGGCAGATCATTGGCGGAACAGGTTATGTATACCAGCAGAAATGGCCGGAATTTGACGAGGCAAAAACAGTTGAAAATACGGTTGAGATCGCAGTACAGATCAATGGAAAAACGAAAGGAACATTGGCAATCGGCAGAAATGACGCAAAAGATGATGTTATTGCAAAAGCAAAAGAATCAATTGCAGATAAGCTGACTGGAAACATTGTAAAAGAGATTTACGTTCCGGGAAGAATTGTCAATATTGTAATGAAATAAGATGAAAAAAGGAACAAACTTATTAGAGGGTTCCATCTGGAAGGGGATTGTGTCATTTGCAATCCCCCTCTTTTTAGGGAACCTGTTTCAGCAGTTATATAATACCGCCGATTCTCTGATCGTCGGTAATTTTCTTGGCAGTGATGCTCTTGCAGCTGTCAGTTCTTCCGGCAGTCTGATATTTCTGATGGTCGGCTTTTTTAATGGAATTGCAGTTGGTGCCGGCGTTGTCATTTCGAAATATTTTGGAGCAGCAGATTATGAAGGATTGAAAAAAGCAGTACATACCAATATTGCATTTGGTCTGGTGTCCGGCTGTATCCTGACAGCGGTCGGAATGATATTGGCACCCCAGATTCTTGTATTGATGGGAACGCCGGAGTCGGTGCTGCCAAACTCCATTGTATATTTCAGGGTATATTTTGCGGGATCGGTCGCATTTGTCATGTATAATATCGTGATGGGAATCTTGCAGGCGGTCGGGGACAGCAGACATCCGCTTTATTATCTGATTTTCTCATCGATTGTAAATATTGTACTGGATTTATTGTTTGTAGGTTTACTGGGATTTGGCGTTGGTGCGGCGGCACTTGCGACGATCATCTCGCAGTTTTCCAGCGCATTTTTATGTATGCTCCGTCTGATGCGCACCAAAGATGTCTATCAGGTACAGATCTCACAGATCCGTTTTCATAAGGGAATGTTGGGACAGATCATCGGAATCGGACTGCCGTCCGGTATGCAGAACTCCATCATTTCATTTGCCAATATCATCGTGCAGACGAATATCAACAAATTTGGTGTGATGGCAGTTGCGGGATGTGGTGTTTATTCGAAAATAGAAGGATTTGCATTTTTGCCGATCACCTGTTTTGCAATGTCTCTCACAACGTTCATCGGGCAGAATCTCGGAGCAAAACAGTATGACAGGGCCAAAAAAGGTGCGTATTTTGGCATTACCTGTTCGACACTGCTTGCAGAAGTTGTCGGTGTGATCGTATTTTTTACAATTCCGCAGCTTGCAGCGGCATTTAACAATGAAGCGCAGGTTGTTGAATTTGCAACCAGACAGGCTCACATAGAAGCATTTTTCTATTGCTTTCTGGCATTTTCGCACTGTATCGCCGGTATCATGCGCGGTGCGGGAAAATCTACCGTGCCAATGTTTGTCATGCTTGCATCCTGGTGCATCATAAGAATTACATACATCACGGTTACCGTGCATTTTATCCCGAAAATCCAGGTCATCTTCTGGGCGTACCCGCTGACCTGGTCAATCAGTTCGGTGATCTTTTTGATTTACTTCTTAAAAGCGAATTGGCTATATAGTTTTGAAAAGAAATAAAGTTTATTGAGCCAATTCGCTTTGCCAACCTGGCTGTATAGTTCATGATAATAGAATGTTCGCGGAGCGTGCATTCTATTATATTGTATCTGTTAAAAGTTTTTATAAAACCGGATAAATTCCCCCAAGTGTTTTGGAAGGTTTTGTCGTTGTTTTATAGGCAAAACCGACCTCACGCTTATGGATTGGGATGCCAAGCGGAATCTCCACTAAGGCGCCGGAGGCGAGATCCTCTTTTACAAAACTTTTGATGACGCAGGCAACGCCGACACCGATACGGGCAAAGTCGATCAGAAGATCCATGCTGGAGATGTCGATGGATTCCTTGACCTGAATCTGGTTGTCAGAAAGATAGTCGTCGATATATTGGCGTGTCATATTGTTTTTATCGAGCAGCATCAGTGTTGAGTTTGTAAGGATCTGATCCTTGTGGACGCCGCGTGCGCGCAAATTCCGCAGATAGTCTTTGGTGCAGACAAAGATATCTTCGATCTCTTCGAGAAAATCAAAATGGATATTTTTTAAATTATCCGGTTTTCCTACCAGACCGATATCGATCTTATTGTCCTCGAGCAGTTCAAGTGTCTCGTTGGTCGACTGGCAGGTGATGGAGATAGAGACATGCGGGTTCTGTCTTATAAATTCCTGCAAATAAGGAAGCAGCAGATATTTACAGAGGGTTGCGCTGACACCGATCTTTAAGTGTCCGACACCGAGCTCAATGGAACGTTTTAATTTTTCCTCACCGAGGGTTAAAGTCTCAAAGGCACTGCTCACATGGTCGTAGAGCAGTTTTCCCTCATCGGTTAAGACAACGCCACGCGAACTTCGGGAAAACAGCTTGCAGCCGACACCTTCCTCTAATTTCTGGATGGATTTACTGATGGCAGGCTGGCTGATGTAGAGTTCTTTGGCAGCCTTTGAAATGTTGCCGGTATTTGCAACGGTATAAAAAATCCGGTAAGATGATAAATTCTGGTTCATGATAAAATTCCTTTCTGATACTGGATACATCGATAATTTTTCTCATTATACCATGAAGTTTAGTTATGGTAAATATATTTAATATGTATTTTTATTATAGTAACACCTGTGTTAGAATAACATACAGATAGGACAGCGAATGTTGTTCTACACACACATCACACAAAAAAGGAACGGGCACACACCATTCCTGACACAGATTTTAATTTTTTAGGAGGATATACCCATGGGGATGACGATGACACAGAAAATCCTTGCAGCTCATGCAGGACTTCCATCAGTCAGTGCCGGACAGCTTATTGAGGCAGATTTGGATCTGGTTTTAGGCAATGACATTACTTCACCGGTGGCGATTCATGAAATGGATAAAATGAAGGTGGACGGTGTCTTTGATAAGGATAAGATCGCACTTGTGTTAGATCATTTTGTGCCAAATAAAGATATCAAATCTGCACAGCATTGCAAATGCGTCAGAGAGTTTGCCTGCCGGCATGATATTACAAATTATTTTGATGTAGGAGAGATGGGAATAGAGCATGCACTGCTGCCGGAGAAAGGTCTTACCGTGGCTGGCGATGTCATTATCGGTGCGGATTCCCACACCTGTACTTACGGTGCGCTGGGTGCATTTTCCACCGGAGTCGGCAGTACGGATATGGCGGCTGGTATGGCAACCGGAAAAGCATGGTTTAAAGTCCCGGCAGCGATCAAATTTGTCCTGACCGGCAAACCGGCAAAATGGATCAGCGGAAAAGACATCATTTTACATATCATCGGAATGATTGGTGTGGACGGTGCGCTCTACAAATCAATGGAATTTGTTGGAGATGGCATTTCTTACCTTTCAATGGATGATCGTTTTACGATTGCAAATATGGCGATCGAAGCAGGTGGAAAGAATGGTATTTTCCCGGTAGATGATCTGGCAAAAGAGTATATGGAAGCACATTCAAAACGCCCATATGTTGTTTATGAGGCAGATGAGGATGCAGAGTATGAGGAAACTTATACAATCGATCTTAGTACTTTAAAACCTACGGTTGCATTTCCGCATCTTCCGGAGAATACAAAGACGATCGATGAAGTCGGTGATATTAAGATCGACCAGGTAGTGATCGGCTCCTGTACAAATGGAAGAATGGATGACCTGCGTGTGGCAGCATCTATTTTAAAAGGTAAAAAAGTAGCAAAAGGATTGCGTGTGATCGTGATTCCGGCAACACAGAAGATTTACCTTGATGCAATGGAAGAAGGACTGCTTAAGACCTTTATCGAGGCTGGTGCAGTCGTGAGCACACCGACCTGTGGACCTTGCCTTGGCGGTTATATGGGGAATTCTTGCAGAGCATGAGCGCTGCGTTTCCACCACAAACCGTAACTTCGTAGGAAGAATGGGACATGTGGAGTCTGAGATTTATCTTGCCAGCCCGGCAGTAGCGGCAGCAAGTGCGATTACCGGAAAACTTTCCGGACCGGATGAAGTAGCATAGGTTTAAGAAAAAGGAGAGTAAACATGAAAGCAGCAAAAGGTCATGTATTCAAATACGGAGACAACGTAGATACCGATGTCATCATTCCGGCAAGATACTTAAATTCTTCTGATCCGAAGGAACTGGCATTGCATTGCATGGAAGATATCGATAAAGATTTCGTGAAAAATGTCAAAGCTGGAGATATCATGGTGGCAAATAAAAACTTTGGATGCGGTTCATCCAGAGAGCATGCTCCGATTTCTATAAAGGCAGCCGGAGTAAGCTGTGTTATTGCAGAGACATTTGCACGTATTTTTTACCGTAATGCGATCAATATCGGACTTCCGATCATTGAATGTCCGCAGGCGGCAAAAGAGATCGAAGCCGGGGACGAAGTGGAAGTCAACTTTGACACAGGAGTGATCACGGATGTGACAAAGGGTACCTCATATCAGGGTCAGGCGTTCCCGCCGTTCATGCAGAAAATTATTGACTGTGAGGGACTGGTCAACTATATTAACCAGAAATAAAATGAAAATCAATGAATAAGAAAATCCGTCAAAGACTGGGACTGCATTTCTATGCAGTGGGGCTTTGGCGGATTTTTTTGTTTTGTCGTAATAAAGAAAATGTGTATCATTTTGTGCATGAAATGATCAATTAAGTCTATATGTTTCTATAAAATTTTCAAATATAATAGGAATCATCCTGCATGGTTTTCGAATCTGTTTGTTTCAGTTTACGGTATTGCAGGGGTGACATACCTGTATTCTTTCGGAAAATCTGCGAAAAATACGACTGTGATGAAAAACCTGTGCTGGATGCAACTTCTGCAATCGAGCGACTGGAGCTGAGCAATAGTTCTTTGCTTGCAGCGAGTCTGGTTTCCATCAGGTAATTGATGGGGGATGTTCCAACATACTCCGTAAAAGAATGTGATAAATAAAATTTGTTGATATGGGTGATTTCAGCGAGCAGATCTAAAGTAATATTTTTTGCATAATTAGCATCAATATATTTTTTCGCAACAAAACATTCCTTTGATATTTGCAAAGTGGTATCAGATATGACAGAAAGATGCTGTTCGCGTGTAATATAAACAAGCAAAACCTGTAGGAGACCATGACAGATTGCTTCAAAACCTGGCTTTCTTGCATTAAACTCTTTTATCATAATCTGGGAAAAATTAATAAAGTGTGTTTTGGCGGAACCATAATTATAGTAGCTGTATCCTTTTGGGTTAGCAGCGTTTTGGGAATTAAAATAGAAAGCGAGCCCTTCTACACCAAATACAATATAGGTCATAGGATCGTTTGACATCGTTTTTTCCGTATGTTCAATATGTGGATTTATGATTATCAGATCGTCTGCACATACAGAAACCGTATCATTTTCAATGTAAAATACACCTTTTCCACTGATAACATAGAAAAGTTCAGAAAACTGATGGGTGTGAGGGTGGCTTTGCCAATCCCCTTCGTATTTAGAAATAGAATATAACGAAGTTTAAAATCCGGATCGGGTACTCCTTTGTACTCAAAATTAATTAATTCATTACTCATTTGTATTATCTTCCTGTTGTATCAAATTTTATATCTTATAGATTAAAACCGCAATATTACTAAAATAATGTTGTGAAACTGATGAATAAAATAGCAATTAAATAGGGTTTCTTATTGCAAGTATACAGTAATTTATGATAAATGCAAATATTTTATTGAGTATAAAGCAAGATATATAAAAATTAGAGCAACATAAAAATTGAAGCAGTTGATGCAGACAGATATACTTAAAAACATCAGGTGATGAGACAAGAAAGGAGAAGACAGGAATGACAAAACAAACAGGCAGACTGACATTGCCGACCGATGCAGACATTGTCGAGGAAACCATACGATTGAAAAATCTTCTTGGAGCAGATGCATTGCGTGACTGTGACGGAACGGAGATGCCGGATGCGTTATTGAATGAGCCGGTAAAGAAATATGCAACGTATTATACGACCAGAAAGGATAATGCCTGGGCCGAGCAAAATCCGGAAGAGATTCAACAGGAATACCTGATCAGCAATCGTGTAACTGCAAGAAGTGAAAAACTATGTATAAGATTGATGGAAGGATTTCATACACAGCAGTTAAAAGTCAATACGTTGGATGATCCCAAAAGATGGTGGGAAGTAATTGATCGCACAACGGGTGAAGTGGTTTCTGTCGATGACTGGGAATTTAAAAAAGAACGGGAAGAAGTTGAAATAAAAACCATTCCTTATCATGAATATACGGTAAGTTTCTGGCGTTTTTAATATGGGATCCTGTACATATGTATAACTTTATTACAAATGATTGGAAAGATACACCACATCAACTGACATATGATGTGCGGCAGCCGAAAACCCAGAAGTACGTAAAAGAAAAATTAAAACGCTGGTGTGAAGAAAACCCGCAGATCGACGTGGTAAGATTTACGACTTTTTTTCACCAGTTTACACTTACCTTTGATGATAAAAAACGTGAAAAATTTGTAGAATGGTTTGGATATAGTGCAAGTGTAAGTCCATACATATTAGAGAAATTTGAAAAGTGGGCAGGGTATAAATTCAGACCGGAATTTATTGTGGATCAGGGATATCACAACAGCATGTTCCGTGTGCCAAGTCGTGAGTTTAAGGATTTTATTGAATTCCAGCAGCAGGAAGTTTGTGCGCTTGCCAAGGAACTTGTAGATATTGTTCATTCCTATGGAAAAGAAGCGATGATGTTTTTGGGAGATCATTGGATAGGGACGGAACCATACGGAAAATATTTTGCAGAAATTGGTCTGGATGCAGTAGTTGGTTCTGTTGGCAGTGGTGTGACACTCCGTATGATTTCAGATATAAAAGGGGTTAAATATACAGAAGGAAGGCTTTTGCCATATTTTTTCCCCGACGTGTTTGGAGAAGGCGGAGATCCCATAGGGGAGGCAAAGGACAACTGGATGAAAGCGAGAAGGGCAATTTTACGTTCTCCGCTTGACCGCATCGGATATGGCGGATATTTAAAATTGGCCAGTGAATGGCCGGGATTTATAGAAGAGATTCAAAGTGTTGTCGGGGAATTCAGACAGATACATGAAAATATGAACGGGACGAAATCTTATGTTGCACCATTTAAAGTAGCAGTTTTAAACTGTTGGGGAGGTTTGCGGAAATGGATGTCAAACCAGGTGCATCATGCAATATGGCACAGAGAAACTTATTCTGCAGAGGGAGTGCTGGAATGTCTGAGTGGAATGCCGTTTGATGTGGAATTTATCTCTTTTGATGATGTGAAAAAAGGAATCCCAAAAGATATCAGGGTGATCATCAATGTTGGAGATGCATATACGTCATTCAGTGGAGCTGAAAATTGGATTGATGAAGCAGTTGTAACAACGTTAAGACAGTTTGTGGATGAAGGTGGTGGATTTATCGGAGTAGGAGAACCGACAGCATATCAGCATCAGGGAAGATTTTTCCAGCTGGCGGATGTGCTTGGTGTAGATCGTGAGATGGGTTTTTCACTAAGTACAGATAAATATAACGAGAAAAATCCGCAGCATTTTATCTTGGAAGATATTGAAGGGGATATTGATTTCGGAGAAGGTACGACCCGCATTTATGCGCAGGGAGATCATTATCAGATTCTTGCAATGGATGGAGAATACAGCCAGCTGGTTGTTAATCAATACGGAAAAGGTCACGGTGTTTACTTTGCAGGATTGCCGTATTCCCCTCAGAACTGCCGTATTCTGCTTCGTGCAATTTATTATGCAGCGGGAATGGAACAGGAGATGAAACGATATTACGTAACAAATGTAGATACTGAGGTCACTGTTTTTCAGAAAACGCAAAAAATAGCTGTCATAAATAATTCAGGAAAAGAATGTCAGACAGATCTGTATATCAATGGCGATTTTATCGTAAGGTTGACACTAGAACCAGGAGAAATGCGGTGGTTGAATGAGACAATGTAACTATTGATAATTTATGAGTGGTATCATACCGTCATATTTTATAAAATAAAAAAATAATAATTTTTGCAGGGAGGTATTTTTTATGAAGAAAAAAGCATTGGGATTCATGTTGGCAGCAACTATGACAGTATCTGTGTTTGCCGGATGTGGTGGGAACCAAAATGAAGGAAACACGAACGAAAAAGAAAATGTTACGAACAGTAATGAGGATACGCAGAGTGTTTCCGCAGAAACAAATGAAAATGGAGATGAAACACTTACGGTATGGTGCTGGGATCCCACTTTTAATATTTATGCCATGGAACAGGCAGAAAAGATTTATCAGAAAGACCATCCAGATTTTAAACTGGATATTCAGGAAAATATTTATAATGATATTGAGACAAAGCTGATTACAGCTGCAACGTCAGGAGATTACAGTACTTTACCGGATATTTTTCTGATGCAGGACTATTCATTCCATAAAAATATTGCCAATTTTCCTGGAATTTTTACAGAATTAACAGATTCCGGAATTGATTTTTCACAGTTTACAGAGGGAAAACTTGCAGATTCCACGGCAGAGGGAAAAAATTATGGACTTCCTTTTGATAATGGTGCAACGATTATGGCAATTCGTTCGGATATGGTAGAAGCGGCAGGTCTTACGGTTGACGATTTTAAGGATACTACATGGTCACAGTTTGAGGAACTTGCAAAAAAAGTAGTAGAGGCGAATGGAGTGCCAATGATCGCTTCCTCCGGTGGATCCGAATTACTTATGGAAATGCTGCAGTCGGCAGGAGCCTCACCAATTGTTGACGGAAAGGTTCATATTGCAGACAATGAAGCGTTAAAAAAGACAATGGAAGTTTATAAAAAATTAGTTGATGAGGGTATTATTGCCGAGTATACGGACTGGGATCAGTATATTGCCTCTATGAATGACGGAAAAACAGCAGGAGTGATCAATGGATGCTGGATCATGTCATCCATTCAGGCGGCAGAGGATCAGTCAGGAAAATGGGCAATTGTAAACATGCCAAAACTGGATGGAGTTGATGGAGCCACAAATTATGCAAATTGTGGTGGTGCAAGCTGGGCAGTATCTTCTAACTGTAAGAATACAGAACTTGCATTTGATTTCTTAAAATCTACATTTGGAAGCAGTGTGGAATTATATGATGATCTGTTGCCGAATGCAGGTGCGATTGCAAGCTACATTCCGGCTGCACAGTCTGATGTATATAATCAGGCATCAGATTTTTATGGTGGACAGGCAGTATATAAAGATATCGTTGGATATGCAGGTTCGGTTCCAGCATTTGACTGTGGTGCATACTATTCGGACATAAGAAGTGCATTGACAGATGCAATCACAAATGTTGTTCAGAATAATGCTGATATTGACGGTGAAATGAATAATGCACAGGAAACATTAGAATTTAATATTGAAAATTAAATATGTAAAGTGGTTTGTACCGGGAACAAATTTTTATGTTCCCGGTATTACATTAGGAGAAAATATATGGAGAAAAAAAGAAAATTAAGTCTGGAAAGAAAACATAACCTCACTGGTTGGGCGTTTTTGCTTCCGGCAGCTATATTGATTTTTGTATTTTGTTTTTATCCCATGATACAGGCACTTATGCTGTCATTTAAGAATGGTATGGGAGATTCTGTAAGGTGGGTTGGCTTTGCAAACTATGTCAGGATACTGAAGGACAAAACATTTTTGCAGTGTCTTTTCAATACAGTATTTTATTTTATCATACAGGTTCCAGTCATGTTGATCATTGCCCTTGTTCTTGCTCAATTACTGAACAATCCGAATATAAAGGGAAAAGGAATCTATCGAACTATGATTTTCCTGCCATGTGCAACATCACTGGTATCGTATTCTATGATTTTTAAGTCACTGTTTGCGCAGGATGGTCTGGTAAATCACGTTATTTCTGCGATTGGACTTCCGACCGTAGACTGGTTTCAGAATGCATGGGCTGCAAGATTTGTAATTATAATCGCGTTGGTCTGGAGATGGACCGGTTACAATATGGTGTTTTATCTTGCAGGGCTGCAGAATATTGATTATTCCGTCTATGAGGCGAGTCGTATTGATGGGGCATCACCGTTTCAACAGTTTACAAAGATCACCATTCCACTGTTAAAGCCTACCATATTACTGACGGCTATTATGTCAACGTCTGGAACACTGCAGTTGTTTGACGAGTCTGTAAATTTAACGGCTGGTGGACCGGGAAAGTCAACAATGACATTGACGCATTATATTTATAACATTTCTTTTGTGGAGACACCAAAATTTAATTATGCGGCAGCACTTTCAGTGTTTATCCTTATTATAGTGGCAATTTTGTCTGCAATTCAAATGAAAGTAGGTGACAAACGTGAGTAAAGGAAAATTATGTATATCACATATTGTATTGATTTTTGCAAGTTTTTTGTCTGTATTTCCACTATATTACATGGTTTGTGGTGCAACCAATCAAAGTATTGATGTGGTCAGGGGAAAACTGTTTCCTGGAACATATTTAGTCGAAAATTTTAAGGCATTGATTGCCAATCAGAATCTGGGGCTGGCAATGATCAATTCATTTCGAAATGCGATTCTTATGACGATTATCACATTATTGGTCTGTTCAATTGCAGGTTATGGATTTGAAATTTATCATGATAAGGGAAAAGACATATTGATGAGTGTATTGTTGTTAGCTATGATGCTGCCATTTGTTGCAATCATGATCCCGCTTTTTAAAATGATCTCTTCCTGGAATCTGGTCAATAGCTGGATTGCATTTGTTTTGCCGTCTATTTCAACGCCATTTATGATTATGATGTTCCGTCAGGCGGCGCGGTCTTTCCCTCATGATATTATAGAGGCGGCTCGTCTGGAGGGGCTAAGTGAAATACAGATTTTTTTCCGGATGTTTGTGCCTGTTATGAAATCAACATATGGAGCTGCAATGACGGTTACTTTTATGAACGCATGGAATAGTTATCTGTGGCCAAAGATTGTCTTTCAAAATAATGATTCCATCACAATGCCAATGCTTGTGGCAAACTTAAAAAGCGGCTACAGTGTTGATTATGGGATGTTGATGCTCGGTGTACTGATCTGTACACTTCCGACGGCGATTATTTTCTTATGTCTGCAGAAAAGTTTTGCAAATGGAATTACGGGGGCTGTTAAATGATAGAAAAAAGATACTGCCTTACACCAGAAGAGTGGGCATATGCGAAAGCCGAACTTGTTCTTGCAGAAAAGCTGGGGTTGATTGAAAACGCCGATATAGAGGCGTTGGAAAAAAGATGTGCAGAAAAAAATGAAGAGAATGCCAGGCTTGAAATGGAGAAAACGGTATTTTACGGACCGCGCAGATATTCATTGCCGATGTATCTACAGTATGAATTGACGCGTTTCCGGTTGGATTTCGTACAGCCGACAGAAAATATTAGAAAATCAGGAATCAGTCCGGAGATTACAGAAAATCAGAAAAAAGCTTTCTATGAGCGGAATAAAGATTTATTTGGAAGATATTTTGGAGATCTTTTTTCTTATGAAGAGATAGAGCAGATCATTGAAAAAAGATTGCGGGAGGAAGTGTATGACAGACTTGTGCAGGAAATATTATGTCGATTCGATAAACGGAAATGATACCAATGACGGTTTGAGTGAAAACAGTGCATTCGCAAGTCTTTTTGCCGTCAATAGGCTTGCACTAAAACCGGGGGATCACATATTGCTTGCGTGTGGAAGTGTTTTGAAAACAGTTTTTACAGATTCGTGACAGCGGAACAAAGCAGATGCCGATTGTAATTGGAAGTTATGGATGTGGTGAAGATCCTCTGATAAAGACAGACGGACAGGGAATCTGGTATCAGGATTATGGAAAAGAACTGGATTCGCCGACGCATGTTTACCATGGTTATGTTTCCTCGGCAGTACTTCTATTTGATGCCGAGTATATTATCATACAGGATATTGAGATTACAAACAGTGCGGATAAAGTGATCGGCGAAAATTATTCACAGGCAGATAAAATGGAGCGTACAGGTGTTGCAGTCGTTGCAAAAGAGAAAGGTTTAAGATGTGGAATCACACTTCGAAATCTTAAAATCCATGATGTTCATGGAAATGTTTATGACAAGCATATGAATAATGGCGGCATCTATATGACAGCATTACAGCCAGCGGAAGAAGCAATGACAGGAGTGGCAAGATTTTCAGATATCCTGGTGGAGGGATGCTATGTATATCGTGTGAGCCGTTGGGGGATCGCAGTCGGGTATAGTTATGCACATGAGAAATTTGCGGGTGCAGAACTGGATAAAAAAAGGTTTTTGAAATATGGTCATGAGAATATTGTGATACGGGATAATTATGTGAAAATGGCAGGTGGAGATGGAATAACGGTCATGTATGCACTGCGCCCGTTTGTGGAACATAATATGACCGATTCTGTGGCATGTGAGATCAATGACCGTATTTATTGCAATCCGGGCAACCGTGGTGGAAAGGTTGCTGCGGCAATCTGGCCATGGAAATGTAAAGATGCGTTGTTTCGTTATAATGAAGTGGCAGACACACGGCTGAATCAGGACGGGATGGCTTACGATGCAGATTCCGGAGATGGAACGGTGTATGAGTATAATTACAGCAGGCAAAATGAAGGCGGTTGTGTGATGTTTTGTATGCAGGAGGCCATTCATAACACATTTCGTAATAACGTCAGTTATGATGATTTAGGTGGAACCATCAGCCCGTCCGAAAACCCGGATGCACTGCTTACAGATAATATATTTTATGTTCGCAAGGGAGTTCCTTTTGTGAGAAAGAATATGGATGGTGGAAACTTTACGGAAGAAAATAATCAGATCATACAGTTATAAAATCCATACCATGGCAGATCATCACTCCATCACCTGATACGGAATCTTAGTCCCCATTCCCGAACTAAAATGCAGTTCATAATCCTCCGTAATAAAAACGGCTTCTGTATTATCCAGACTTTCCACAAGCGCCATCCCGTCAGTTAAACCCAGTGCAAAACAGGTGGTCGAAAGTCCGTCGCCGTCCACAGATTCGTCCGTGATGATCGAAACACCCAGCAGTCCGTTATCATAGGGATATCCGGTAGCAGTATCTAAAATGTGATGATAGCGTTTGCCGTCCACCTCAAAATAGCGCTCATAAACACCGGAAGACACAACGGTCTGGTCGGTCACGGATACAGCGAGCATTGCAGCGCCTTCCTCGTCAAACGGACGTTGGATGCCAATATGATAGGAAGAACCGTCCGGTTTTGCACCAAGACAGAGCACATTGCCGCCGAGGTTGATATAGCCGCAGGCGGCTCCTTTTTGATTCAGGTAATCTTTCATGCGGTCTGCAATATATCCTTTGGCAATTCCGCCGAGATCAATTTTAGCGGACGGATCTTTTAAGGTGACGGTATTGCCATCAACAACTACATTCTGATAGTCTACTGTCGTTAAAGCCTTTTTGATCTCATCATCAGATGGGATCATGGAGACGTCTGTCTGATCTAACAAAGCCTTTGTGGAAATATCCCACAGATCCGATAATTTTCCAATCGTAATATCAAATTTTCCATTGCTCAGATCTCCGTAATAAAGCCCTTTTTTAATCAGTTCTGCGGTCTCTTCATGTACGGTGACAGGTGCACCGTCTGCCGCATTGATTTTTGACACATCGCTGTCTGCAATCGTGTTGGAAAAATAATTTTCATAAGTGTCTGCCAGAGAAAAACAGTCATCGAGCAGGGTTTCGTCTTTTGTTCCATATAAGGTGACGGTAATGACGGTATTAAAATAAAAACCCGATTTGGAGATTGATTCGCCGGAGCCGGAAGTTTTGCCAAAATTGAGCCGGGATGCAGATCACAGCCGGATAGCAGTAAAACCGGCATAGACAGCAGTATACATAAAAATAATCGATAGTTTCGTTTCATAAAATTCTCCATTTTTACCTGATTTTCAAGGAAAACAACTTGAGTTGTCCGAACAACACTTTAGCATAAAAATAAAAATGCCACAAGTATACCATAATATATTATTTTTACTGCAATTCGTTGTGGATGTGCCAAGGTAGAACAGATATTCTCTTTTTTCCCTTTGATATTTTGAATCAGATATGATAGAGTATAATACAGTGCATATGTTCGAAAAAGCATAATCAGGAATAAAGGGGATTCGTTGGGAAAATGGACCAGAGTAGTTTTCACTTTCATGAGAAAAAAAGAGTTGTAGTTAAAATCGGTTCTTCTTCGTTAAATTATGAGGAGACCGGCGGTTTGAATTTTACAAAACTAGAGCACCTGGTGCGCGAGCTTTGCAATTTAAGAAACCGTGGCATGGACGTATGTCTCGTCAGCTCCGGTGCGATCGCAGTCGGCAGACAATCGCTTGGCATGACAGAGCGGCCGCGGGAACTTTCCACAAAACAGGCATGTGCAGCGGTCGGACAGGCGAGACTGATGATGATCTACCAGAAGCTGTTTGCTGAATATAATCAGGTGGCAGGTCAGGTACTTATGACCAAAAATACCATGGTCAACCCGGTTTCGAGGGAAAATGCCAAGAATACATTTGATGAACTGTTCCGTTTGGGTGCGATCCCGATCGTCAATGAAAATGACACGGTATCTACTTATGAGATGCAGTTTGGCGACAATGATACGCTTTCTGCAATCGTTGCTTCCCTGATCGGAGCAGATCTTTTGATTTTGTTATCAGATATTGATGGATTATTTACGGATGATCCGCATAAGAATCCGGATGCAAAACTGATTGAAGTGGTCGAAAAAATGGATTCAGACATTCTTGGAATGGCAAAGAGTACGACCGGAAGTGATGTCGGAACCGGCGGCATGGCGACCAAGCTGACAGCGGCAAAGATCGCGACACTTTCCGGAACAGATATGATCATTGCAAACGGAGCGGACGTCTGCGTACTGCATCATATTTTTGATGACAGCTTTAGGGGAACCATTTTTAAAGCACAGAAAAAGGAAACATTCCGTATTCAGGATTTTATATTAGAAACAATCGGATAGAAAAAATTTATGTGAATAATAAATTTTTCACACGCAGGAATGGAGATTTTTATGAAACAGGAACAGATCGACAGAATCAACGCACTTTACCGCAAATCACAGGCGGAAGGACTTACCGAGGCGGAAAAAGAAGAACAGGCAATGCTGCGCAAAGCCTATGTTGCAGATGTAAAAAGGAATCTTGTAGCACAGTTAAACAATATTGACATGCAGAATCCGGACGGTACCGTCACAAACCTTGGGGAAGAATATGGAAACAAGAAAAAAGCTTTCCTGATAAAAAAGAGATCCGGAAAAAACATCTTGCCATCCGAAATGCAATGTCAGAATCTGAAAAACATGAAAAGAGCAGAAAAATCTGTGATAATCTGTTAAAATCGGACTGGTATGCCAAAACAGACTGGATTTTTGGATATTATCCGCTTGGAAAAGAAGCAGACTGCCTGACGTTTCTCAGACAGGCGTTACATGATGGAAAACATGTCGCGCTGCCACGGACAGGAACAGACTGTACCATGGAATTTTACGAGATCACATCTTTCGCACAGATATCAGAGGGTGCATTTCATGTCATGGAACCAACTGTGGAATGCCGCCGTATAAATCCCATGGATTTATACGACCAACAGGTTGCAGTCTTAGTTCCAGGAGTCGTCTTTACCCCCACTGGCAGCCGCTACGGCTACGGTAAGGGCTTTTACGACCGCTATTTTGCAAGATTTGCAAAGCTAAACCGCTATGCATTAGCTTACGAGAACCAGCTTGAACCAGAGTTGGAAGTACTTGATACAGATATAAAAATGTATCGTATCTATACCGAAGAAAGTGAATATAAGATAATCTGAGGCAATTCAAAGCGAAACTCTCCCAAAACCTTCGACTGTTGTTAAACAGGTGCCTGTTTCACAACAACCACAGCCTATCGCAGAGTTTCGCCCAAGTATCGCCGCAACACCGTATAAACATTTCACAGAAAGGAAAGGTATCATCATGGAACTAGAACAAATATGCCAGGGAGCCAAAGCTGCATCCCGCACCCTTGCCACGTTAGGCACCAATGAGAAAAATCAGGCTCTTATCGCAGTGGCAGATGCACTTATTGCTGCATCTGCTGATATCATTGCCGCAAATGAAAAAGATCTTGAAAATGGCAGGAATAATCATATGCCGGAAGGACTCTTAGACCGTCTGATGCTAAATGAAGCGAGAATCGCACAGATTGCGGAAGGTCTGCAGCAGGTAGCAGCTTTAGATGATCCGATCGGGGAAGTCCTTTCCATGAAAAAACGTCCGAACGGTCTGATGATCGGAAAAAAACGTGTACCGCTTGGTGTGGTCGGCATGATCTATGAGGCAAGGCCGAATGTGACCGTTGATGCCTTCGGGCTTTGTTTTAAGACCGGGAATGCTGTGATCTTAAAGGGGGGAAGTGATGCGATCTATTCGAATATCGCGATCGTTTCGGTTATCCAGAAGACGTTAGAGCAGCTTGGTATTCCAGAAGAAGCAGCATCTCTGATCGAAGATACGTCAAGGGATACTGCGACAGCATTCATGAAAATGAACCAGTATGTCGACGTTCTGATTCCACGTGGTGGAGCAGGACTGATCCGTGCAGTTGTGAATCAGGCAACGATACCTGTGATCGAGACAGGAACCGGAAACTGTCATATTTTTGTGGATGAGTCTGCTGATTTTGACATGGCGGTAAATATCATTCTGAATGCCAAAACCCAGAGGATCGGTGTCTGTAATGCCTGCGAGTCGCTTGTCATTCATGAAAAGATCGTGGATGCGTTTATGCCGAAACTGACAGAGGCACTTCAGAAAAAAAACGTGGAGGTGCATGCAGATGAGAGAAGTTTTGCGGCAGCAGAAGCCGACGCTGCATTGAATAAAGAACTGATCAAACCGGCCGTGGAAGAAGACTGGGGCAGGGAATATTTAGATTATACGATCTCTGCAAAGACGGTAACTTCCGTGGATGAGGCGATCACCCATATTAACCGCTATAATACAGGACATTCCGAGGCGATCATTACGGAAAATTATACCAATGCACAGAAGTTTTTAGATGAAGTGGATGCTGCCTGTGTCTATGTCAATGCATCCACACGGTTTTCGGATGGTTTTGAGTTTGGTTTTGGCGCGGAGATCGGTATCAGCACGCAGAAACTTCATGCAAGAGGTCCGATGGGCTTAGAAGCATTAACCAGCACAAAATATATCATTTATGGAAATGGTCAGGTAAGACCATAAGAAAAAGCAATAGAAATAGTGAGGATTTAACAGTTTTATGAGTCAGAAAGTTACAACGGGAGTGCGCCCGACATTGCGCATCGCAGATAAAAACCAGATCCGGCAACGGAACCGGAACGTCAGTATTACTTTATGGATATTGCAAAAGAGTATTTAAGACAGCTTTCCGAGGAAAAAGGAAGTCCGCTGACTTTTCATGTATCCACATTCGGATGCCCTATTGTATGAGTAAATATGATTATGGCAAATACAAACGTTGCCTATAGTTATATAAACATTCATAAAATATACTGGGAAAAGAATATAAATTCTAAAGAAAGTGATATATTACGGATAAAAACAATGAAAGAATACATGCTGTAATAGTACTCTTATATTATGGTAAAATGTCTGAAATTAAATGGTATAGTAGAAATTAATTAAAAAATATAGAAAAATAAAATTTTTTTGATATGAAATAGAACCATGTTGCTTATATAATAAAAAGGATAGTAAGTATATTATACGTTGCAACTGTAAATAGATATTGAGATTATTGAACTTGATAAAGAAGTATAATAAAATGAAATCAAGGAGGAATATGATGAAATCTATTAGAGTAAGAAATTTGCGAAGTTTAAAAGATACAGATGAAATCGAGATAAAAAGAATAAATATTTTAGTTGGAACAAATAGTTCTGGAAAGAGTACTTTTTTAAGAGTATTTCCTCTATTAAAACAAAGTTTTAATAAGAAAATAAAAGGTCCCATATTATGGTGTGGTGATGATGATGATTATGTTGATTTTGGAAGTTTTGAAGAGGCGGTAAATTATGGCGTAAAAGATAAATGTATTAAACTTACATTTGCAGCTGATGTAAACCTTGAACGTAGCTATGAATATAGGATAAATAGAAGGAAGAGAAAAACACGAGAGTTAGAAACAGCAAGGTTAGAGATTTCTATAAAAAATAGTAAAGAAACTGGCTATGATTATATATCACAAATTCAGCTTATTTTTAGAAATAATATAGTAATAGTAAATTTTTCAGAAGAAAACGAAATAAAAAATGTTTGTATAAATAACCATGAAATTATATTGGATTATGAGAAGAAAGAAGAAGTTTTTTTTCATTTTATTATGAACATCCTTTATTTGATATATCATTATATCCACTTAGATATTGTGCGGAAAAAAATATAAGACAGTTTTTTGAGTTAGAAGATGACATAGATGATGGAAATAGAATGTTTGAGAATTATGTGTTATATTTGTATTATTGTAGAATGCTGAAAGAGGATATAAAGATAAAAAATATTGAAAAAGTAAAAAGGGATATAGAAAGATTAGATAAAAAAGATTAATGAAAAATTGGAACGGTGGGTATTGTTATATTATTTACCGGATTATTTTCAGGTAATATCTAATTATATTAGAACTTATTTTAGAAAAGTATATTATATTGCACCAGTAAGGGCAACAGCGGAGAGATATTATCGGCTTAGAAATGCTGCAGTAAATGAGGTGGATTGTAGAGGAAAAAATCTTCCTGTATTTTTAAATAGTCTTTCGAATAAAAATTTTGCACAGTTTCAAAAATTGGACGAAAGAGAATCTCGGATTTGAGGTAATGAAAACGACTAGTGAAGGGCATGTTTCATTAAAAATTAGAAGAAAAAACCAAGAAAAATCCGTGAATTTATCAGACACAGGGTTTGGGTATAGTCAGATATTACCAATAGTAACTCAGCTTTGGTATATAGAGGAAGAGAATAACTTACCATTTAAGGCAGTAGATAATGATATTCCGACAACAATGGTAATTGAACAGCCGGAACTTCATTTACATCCAGGTTTACAAGCAAAGTTAATTGACATTATAGCTAAAGTTGCGAAACAAGGAAAAGTAAATTTTATCATAGAGACACATAGTGAAACTATGATAAATAGAATAGGACATATTATAGCAAATGGTGGAATAAAAAATGATGACGTCGGAATTACTATTTTTGAAAAAGAGGCTGGTAATAATAGTACATTAGTAAAGAAAGGGGGGATATGACGAAGAGGGCTATTTAGAAAATTGGCCGCTTGGTTTTTTTGAACCAGAGGAGGATTAAAGGTGGTATACGAAATTGATGAAAGCTGTTTAACAGCTTTAAAAACAAACGATTCAAATAGTATAGCTTTTTTAGAACAATTAGCGTTAGATAGAAGAAAATGCAAAAATATAATTGTAGCAAAGCGTCAGGTATTTGAAGAACTTTCAAAAATGACCTGTTTTTCCAACGTAACTAGAAAATTATATAGTATAATGGAAAACAGGGCAAGTGAACAAAAAAATGATTTTAAAAAGCACAAAAAGGTATTGTAGACTTGTGGCACAAAATCAAGGGAATACAATTATATATAAAAACCAAAAGGAAATAATTATATTAGAAATATGCAACAATACTTTGAAAGATTTTACAGAGAAAACTTTGATGCTTGCGGAAAATGAAGATGATATTTCTTTTTATAAAATGTTGGGCCAGTTTTATGTTAGAGAAAGTAAGATTGGAAAGATTAAAATTGATTTTGAACCTAGAAATGGTGGTGGAAGTACAACTTATGGAGTGCTACAAAGAATTATTGAAGAAAAAAACCGGATGTGTTTATGCATTGTAGACAGCGACAAAAAATATGGGAATGCAGAACCAAGAGAAACTATGCAAAAGGTAAAAGAAATAGCTAATAGAAATATGCAAGATTATTTTGAAGTTATTTTGTTAGATGTGCATGAAATAGAAAATCTTATTCCGATAAATGTTTTGGAGCAAATTATAAAAAAATTAAACATTAGCAAACAAGGGATAGATTTTATGAGATTTTTGGTAAGGGAAGATTGTTCGTTGGAATCACCTGTATTTTATTTTGATTTAAAGAAAGGAATTCCACTAAAAGCATATTTCCTTGAAGAAGATGCTGATAAAGAAAAGAGA
>ENA-OQDM01000503-OQDM01000503.1-human-gut-metagenome-genome-assembly--contig:-NODE-503-length-22474-cov-3.802971_pt1 | contig 22474 bp, 19 predicted proteins | sample MGYA00242772_ERZ504605 | MGnify/ENA primary metagenome ERZ504605 (study PRJEB26092, sample SAMD00036348) | human gut metagenome | host: Homo sapiens | study: EMG produced TPA metagenomics assembly of... | reverse complement strand
CCGCCAGCAAGGCGTCCGCCGTGCAGAACAGCGCCAGCTCCGCCCCGCCGCCGGTGCCCAGCGCAAAGCACAGCCATGGCGGCCAACGTACCGCAGCCCGCCAGCACAGCGGGCAGGAACTGCCGGCCAGACCCACCGCACAGCCACCGCAGCCCCAGCGCACACAACAAACAGACGCTGCGCAGCGACAGCGCCCCGAAGCCGTGCAGCAGCCACCCCCAGCGCGGCCCCCGCCGCACAGGGAGCAAAGCAGTCCTCCGCAAGGCCCAGCACAAGGCCCAGCCCAAAGGGCATCAGCGCTCCGTACAGCACCGCCCAGCCCCCGGCAAACCCCAGGGCCACCGCTCCCAGCCGACGCACCGCCGGGCGCAATACTGCCCGCGCTTCCAGCGCCGGAGCCCCGCTGCGCCGGGCTTTTACCGTCAAAACACTCGTCCGCTCTGTCATCCAGAATTCCCCGCTTTCCGGCGGGGCGTTTTGGTTCTGTTCCCCGCACTGTGTGCATATACTGTAGCGCGGAGCGGCGGCAGTTTTTGCCGCAGGGCGCAGAACCGCCCCAAACCGGCCCAAAGACGCAAAAAAGCCCTGCAGCGTGCAAAAACGCTGCAGGGCTTTGTGTTTTTATGGAAAAGATCAGCCGTTCAGCTTTTCAATGGCCGCTTTGACGCGCTCCACGGTCTTTTCGCGGCCCATCATGCAGGCAAGGTCGGTGCCGCCGCCGGGGGTGCGCTGCTTGCCGGACAGGGCGATGCCCAGCGGGTACAGCAGCCAGCCGTTCTTCTTGCCCAGCTCCTCAGCCTTGGCCTTGCAGGCGTTGAACACGCTGTCGCGGTCCGCAAAGTCCAGTGCCTCGTCGCTCAGCACGGGCAGCAGGGCTTCCAGTGCCTCTTTGGCGGTCTCCGGGGTGGTCTTCTGCTTCTTGTTGGCGTACAGGCTCACATCGTAGTCGGGCATGGCGTCAAAGAAATCCAGCTGCTCCGGGATCTCGCCCAGCACCTCGCACCGGGGCTGGAGGTTTGCGCACAGCAGCTTTTTGTCGATGGTGCTGTGCACGGCGCTGTCGATCCAGGGCTCGGCCTTCTTCTGGAACTCCTCGGGGCTCAGGCGGCGGATGTACTCCGCGTTGATGGCCCGCAGCTTGAGGGGGTCAAAGATGGCGGGGGACTTGGAGATGCCGTCCGGCGACCAGATCTTGACCAGCTCCGGCAGGGAGAAGATCTCCTGCTCGGCATACTCGCCCCTGGGGCTCCAGCCCAGCAGGCAGATATAGTTCAGCACAGCCTCGGTCAGGTAGCCCTTGGCCACCAGGTCCTGATAGCTGGCATCGCCATTGCGCTTGGACAGCTTGTTCTGGGCATCCTTCATCACCGGCGGGCAGTGGATGTAGGTAGGGATTTCCCAGCCAAAGGCCTGATACAGCAGGTTGTACTTGGGCGTGGAGGACAGATACTCACTGCCGCGGATGACGTGGGTGATGCCCATCAGGTGGTCATCCACCACGTTGGCAAAGTTGTAGGTGGGCATGCCGTCGGTCTTGATGAGGATCTGGTCGTCCATCTCGCTGTTGTTCACCTCAATGTGGCCGTACACCACATCGTCAAAGCCGGTCACGCCCTCGCGGGGGATCTTCTGGCGGATGACATAGGGCTCTCCGGCGGCCAGACGCTTTTCCACTTCCTCCTTGGGCAGGTCGCGGCAGCAGCCGTCGTAGTGGGTCATCTCGCCGTTGGCGCGCTGCTCGGCGTGCAGGGCTTCCAGACGCTCCTCGGTGCAGAAGCAGTAGTAAGCCTTGCCCTCGGCCACCAGCTGCTCGGCATATTGCTTGAACATGCCCATGCGCTCGCTCTGCACATAGGGGCCCACAGGGCCGCCAACGTCCGGGCCCTCGTCCCACAGCAGGCCGGTCTCGCGCAGAGTGTTGTAGATCACGTCCACAGCACCTTCCACATAGCGGCCCTGGTCGGTGTCCTCAATGCGCAGGATGAAGGTGCCACCCTCGTGCTTTGCCATTAAATAGGTATACAGCGCAGTGCGCAGGTTGCCCACATGCATATAGCCAGTGGGCGAGGGGGCAAAACGGGTGCGGACTTTGTTGCTCGGCATAGAAAAACGCTCCTTTTATACTCATGCAAAAAATGCGGATAGCTACGTCTTAGTTTACCTGTTCTGCTGCGATTTGTCAACGGAGGAACGTGTTTTGTGCGAAGCTGCGGTTTTTGGGACACAAGGCGGGACATTTTGTCGAAATCGCCCGCAATCATTGACGAAGGCTGTATTTTTTTGTATACTAATTTCAAACGGTGCTGGCACAATTTTCCTGTTGTGCCAGCTGCCTGCCTGTATGGAGAAAACGTTGAAGGAGAATGATACCTATGAAAAGCACCGGGATCGTCCGCGGCATCGACTCGCTTGGCCGCATCGTCCTGCCCAAGGAGCTGCGCACCACCCTGCATCTGGACGGGGACACCAAGCTGGAGATCTTTGTGGATGGCGACGCCATCGTGCTCAAGAAGCACCGCCCCGTCGGCAGCTGCGACTTCTGCGGCGACGTGGACGCCAACGCCATCCAGTTTGCCGGGTACTGCATCTGCCCCGCCTGCCGCCGCAAGATCGGCACACTGTAAATCAGAGCCAAAAGGAGGCCTGCGCCCATGAGCCGCATGACCGATTTTACTGTCCCTTCCACCGTGCCCGGGCGCACCCTGCACGCGTTCTGCTGTGAGCCGGAGGGCGAAGTGCGGGCGGTGCTGCAGCTGTCCCACGGCATGGTGGAGTTCATCGACCGGTACAAGCCGCTGGCGGAGTATCTGGCCGGGCAGGGCATCGTGGTGGTCGGCCACGACCACCTGGGCCACGGCGGGTCCATCCGCACCAAGGCCGACTACGGCTACTTTGCCGAGCCGGACGGCAACCGTGCCGTGCTGGACGACCTGCACGCCATGACCCTGCGCACCAAGGAGCGCTACCCCGGTGTGCCGTACTTTCTGCTGGGGCACAGCATGGGCTCGTTCTATGCCCGGCAGTACCTATGCGAATACGGGCAGGAACTGAGCGGTGCCATCATCATGGGCACCGGCCACCAGCCCAAAGCGCTGGTGCAGTTTGCCCGCAGCACCTGCCGGGCGCTGGCGGCCGTGCACGGCTGGCAGTACCGCAGCAAGCTGGTGGCCAACCTGTCCTTCATGGGCTACAACAAGGGGCTGGAGGGCCGCACCACCCACGACTGGCTCAACCGTAACGCCGCCGAGGTGGACAAGTACCTGGCCGACGAGCGCTGCACCTTTACCTTTACGCTCAACGCCTACTACAGCATGTTCAGCGGCATCCTGCGCCTGCACGACCCGGCTTTTCTGGCCCGGATGCCCAAGGACCTGCCCCTGCTGTTCCTGGCCGGCACCGCCGACCCGGTGGGCGACCGGGGCAAGGGCGTGCTGCGCGCCATCCAGAGCCTGAAGGCCGCAGGCGTGCAGAACATCCGCTGCAAGCTGTACCCCGGCGCCCGGCACGAACTGCTGGTGGAGACCAACCGGCAGGAAGTGTTTGCCGACATTGCCGCCTGGCTGAACGATCAGCTGCGCTGACCACACTGCACCGCACCTTCTTTGCATTTTTCAAAGCCGCTGCCCGGCACACCGGGCAGCGGCTTTTCTGCGTTCTACAACAAGAAATTTCAATGCGTATCAAGACCATTTCAGCAGTGCAACAATATCGTACCCCTCTCTCTGCATTCTGCGTAAAATCTTGCTGCATTTTTTTGCATTTTGCCAATTATCCGCGTATTTTCGTAATCTTATTGACAGTGCAGCCATAAAATAGTATATCATAAGCAGAGTTTATTGCTCTGTTTTATCCCCATATAGATCCAATTTCTGGTATCTTTTTGTGTGTGAGTCGGAACCGCCTGGAGATCAGGTTCCCATTTTTGAGGAGGTATTACTCATGAGATTGCGTAAACAGAAAAAGGTCGTTGCTGTCACACTGGCCACTGCCATTGCCGTGAGCACCATCAGCGCCAGCGCTTCTGCCGTGAGCTATGATCTGGCCGACGGTGATGTCACCATTGATCAGGACGCCGACCGCGGCGCGTTCAGCTATCAGGGCGAGGACAAAAAGGAGAACCGCACCTACGTCAACGAGGACAAAGAGGACGACGGCAAGATCATCATCAAGGGTGACAAGGATACCCCCACTGAGAACACCGTCACCGTGCAAGAGGACGTCAAAAAGACCGATAACGCCGACGGCTCCGAAGGCCGCGACGTGGATATCGTGATCGACGGCGTGAACGCTGACACCAGCAAGACCGGCGAGTCCACCGTGACCGTCGGCGAGGGCGCAAACGTTGACCTGACCGTCAAGAATTCCATCCTGACCACCGGCGGCAACGGCATCGACATCGGCAAGGATCTGGACGGCACCGACGAAAATAAGGACACCAAGGTGGACCTGACCTTGGAAGGTACCACCATCAACCAGACCAACAAGCAGAACAGCGCCGGTCTGGACGTGCGGCAGGGTTCGGACGTTAATCTGACCCTCAAGGGCGACAACGTCATCGACGGCTCTGCAGCCATCGACAGTGCCACCAAAGAAGTCAAGAAGCTCACGGATAGCAACATCAACGTGGAAGGCATCCGCGTGGGCGGCGAAGTGGCTTCCGACTTCTCGGGCGCCGAAAAGGACGCCCACCTGACCATCAAGGGCGACAAGGAAGAGACTTCCGACACCACCGAAGAGACCACCGGCGGCAGCCTGACCATCAAGGGCACCACCACCGGTATGGTGATCGCAGGCGGCTCTGACGAGGAGGATTCCAGCGTCACCATCACGGATGGCGCGGACGTCACCATCCAGGACACCCATGTTTCCGGCTCCACCCAGAGCGGCCGTGGCGTCACCCAGCACGGTGATCTCACGCTGGACGGTGGTTCTTCCCTGACCATCGACGGTTCGCATGTAGGGGAAGACGGTAAAACGCACGAGAACGGCGGTATTGGCATTGCCAGCTGGAACGACATCATCGTCAAGGCCAAGAGTAAGCTGAACATCAAGAACACCCAGACCGGCATTTACGGCCATCAGGGTGCCAGCACCAGCCTGACTACCGAGAACAGCACCCTCAACATCACCAACAGCGATGCCGGCATCCGCTACGAAGGCAGCGGTACGGCTAAGGATGGCTCCAAGCTGGAAGCCGCCGGTGACATCACCTTCAAGGATTCGGACGTTACCATTGAGGGCAAGAGCCTCGGCATTGAGACCGGCAACAACAGCGATACGACCGTCACGTTTGATCATACCACTGCCAATGTCTCGGCAGAACTGACCAAGGAGGAGAACGTCGGAAGATATGCCATTTACTGCGAGGATTCGGGTAAAAACGGCAGCCTGATCGTCAAAAATGGCAGCAAGCTCAACCTGCAGGCGAACTACGGCATCGTTGCCGGCTACCGGAATGTACTCATTTCGGGCAACAGCACGGTCGATTCCATCACGCGGGACATGGCCATTCAGCTTTGCAACCGCAGGGGCACTACTCTGCATATCACGGATGGCAGCGTCTACAAGATGACCGATGGTTCTCACGATAACTTTAACATCTATACCACCGATGTAGCTCATAAGATCCTGGTGGACGAGGGCGGCGTTCTGTCCATGGACCTGCACAATTCGTATTCCGGCATCCGTCTGGGCATGCGTTGCACCCTGACTGTGGATGACGGCACCGTCCTTGTAAAGGGCGATTATAACCACAGCGGCATCTACGCCAACAGCCCCTTCTCCAAGATTCTTATCAAGAATAACGCCCATGTGGAAGCGCCCACCATTGTAAGGAACCCGTACCTCCCCGGTCAGAAGCTCGTCGTCACCGGCGGCACCCTGACTTACAACTATAACCACAGCGTGACCGATGGATATTTTCCAGCTGAGACCCTCTGGCCGGAAAACGCACAGGGCAACAAGCTGACCAACTTCCTGCTGACCAAGGACGCCGACCACGCCGACTTTGGTGCCTTTGCCTACAACGGCACCAAGTACGAGTACGTCTCCGACCTGAATAAGGAAAAGGGCAAGCAGTACCTGTCCGTGTGGGTGCCCGCCGCCGCGCTGGAATACATGCTGGATGTGGATGGCAGCCACGACCCGGAGATCGTCGGCAAGCTGCTGGCTGACCTGCAGGCCGACGGTTACAAGTTCAACACCCCGTACAAGACCAGCGACGGCGTGTTCGTCCTGCGGGATATGGTGGTGAACGGCCACAGCCTGAACTTCACCAAGACCACCGACGAAAACGGCAACACCAAGCTGATCTGGGGCAACTACGAGAACCGCGCCGACGGTACCCCCAACGCCTACGATATGGTGTACGGCACCGAGTACGAGTACGAAGGCAAGACCTACACCATCGTGTGGGGCTACGAGCACAAGAACAACGCCAACGGCGCTGCCGGGCGCGACCAGAACATTCTGGATGCTTTCGATGCCGATTCCAACGTGAAGGTGACCGGCGACAACATCACCGGCAAAAGCTCTGACGACTACACCGTGACCATCTACGGTGCCCTGCGTGAAGTCGTGGAGCCCACCCCGGAACCGGATCCGGAGCCCACCCCGGTCGATCCCGAGGGCCCGGACACCCCCGTCAGCCCGGACGAAGCCGAGACGCCCGCGAACCCGGAGAACCCCACCGATCCTTCTGTGCAGGATGCCACCCCGGACAGCACCGTGGCCGCCCTGCCCAAGACCGGCGTCAACTGGATGGCGGCTCTGGCCATGGCCCTGAGCGGCATGGCCCTCACCGTAGCCGGTGCCTTCACCAGCCTGTTTGCCAAGAGCAAGCACTAAAAGCCAACCCCCAACGGGCCTGAAAACCCGTTGTTTCTCGCACACAACAGCAAGGCCCCCGGAGAGTTTTCCGGGGGCTTTGTTGTTGCCCGGAAACGGCCCGGCAGGCAGTGACTATCCCGGGCCCGCAGGCTGGATCTTCACTGCGTTTCAATAGCGTTTCAATAGCGTTTCAGAAGCATCTCAAAACCGTATCTGTTGTGTAACTCAGTTGGAGTCACTCTCATACAAACTGCATATTTCTCCTTTTTTATTTTTAGCATCCCGCTGAAATTTGCTTTTTATCGACAGTTTTATTGACTTTTTTCATTTTATATGTTATATGATAGCTGTAGATCAATGCGGACATTTATCTACGAATAGATACGTTTTATGGTATCTTTTGTGTGCAGAACGAAAGGAGCGAATCTTATGACGAACAAGAAATTCAAAAAAGCCGCAATGGCTCTGGCCCTGACCGCCTGTGTTGCAGCCACCCCTCTGGCCGCCAACGCTGAGACCCCTGAAAACGCAGTCCCTGTAGAGAACAAAGAACGTTCCGAAGCAGAAACTCCTGCACAACAGGCTTCTGAAAGTGCAAACACTGCTCCCGTAGAAAACCAGGAGCACGAAAACGCCGAGGGCATTCTGGAGGACCGGGAGACTGAGGACAAGAAAATCACGACCGATGTCGAGTACACCGACCGCGAGTTCACCTATAATGAGGACGGCACCGTCAAATCGGAGGAATCCTCCGGTGATATCGTCCAGAAGGAGATGGATAAGAGCACCGAAGCCGCTTCTGGCGAGACTGCCGGAGAAGGCAAGGATTCCGAGGGTTCTGCTGAAACTCCTGAAGCAGGCGAGACCACCGAGGAAGGCAAGGGCATCAAAGCTCCCGATGCGGACATCTCCGAACCGGTCAAGGACGCCGAGGGCAAGATCATCGGCACTGCCTCCAAGGAGGAGCGCACCGAACAGGAAACCACCATCACACCCACCAGCCCGGACTCTGAAAAGCTGGTAGACAGCACTGTCAACCCGGACGGTTCTGTGACCAACCGCTACGAGACTTCTCACACTGCTGATAAGACTACAACCAACACAACCACCGGCACAGTTACCGCAGACACCAAGGAGATTTTTGTGACCGATGGCAAAGAGGTTGACCTGAAGCAGGAGTTGGGCGCGGATTATCAGGAAAAACTGAAGTGGGACACCGTCGATGGCACCTCGTTCAACGGCTACACCGTGGGCAGCATGGAAGAAGACGGCGACCGCCAGACCTACACCCTGACCAAACACACGGAAGACACCGACCTTGAGATGACCGGCGAAGATCTTGCCAAGCTCCTGGAAGCTGACTACACCAAAACTGAGAACGACGATGGCAGCTACACCCTGACCAAAAGCATCCGTACTTCTGCCGGCGAACAAACTGTGTACATCACCGTGACCGGCAACAAAGCCACCCGCACGGTGGACACTACCCTGAAGGTGGATGTTAAAAAGAGCGAGCACACCGGAAGCGCTGAAGTGAAGCAGGACGACGTGATGCTGCCCAACAAAACAGATAAGACGCTGACCTTTACAGACAAGAACAGCAACACCTTCCATGTGGATCTGGATGAGCTGCTTCAGAAGCCGGACAAAACCGAGAGCACCAATGCTGCCGGTGACAAGGTCATCACTGTGAAGGACGGCAGCAAGACCTATGAGATCATTTACCACGAGACGAATGAGTACACCGATGCACAGGTCAAGGATCTGTCTGCCGACGAGCTGGCCGGTCTGTTGAACAGCAATTCCGCTAACGGCGAGTTCATTGTCAAGGATGGCAAGGTCTGCAAGGTGGTCAACGGCGAAGCCTGCGAGATCAGCTACAATAATGCCACGCAGCTGCTGAAAAAGGTCCAGATTTCTGTCACTATGACCGATGCCGACAATCAGCTGTCCAAGGATAACGGCACGCTGGAGGATGCCGAGCTCCGCGCCAAGAAGGCTGCTTTGCAGAAGGCTCTGGCAGAAGCGATCTACGCCTGCACCGGCACCACGGTGGACCCCTCTTCTCTGAACATTACAGACGAGGATGTTTCTCTCCCCGAGGTGTGGAAAATGTCTTTAAAAACAAAGACATGCTGAAGCGCACCTATATCTATACGGCCTCGGACGGCAAGAAGTATACCTTTACTTACAATTTTGTTTATAATGACAAACCGAGCAGTGTCTCAGGGGCAGGATATAAGGGCGCCGGCTATTTTATGGATGGTATCCATGTTGGAACCGAAGAGATCGTGGCGGATGCCGACGGAAAGACGGATCACAAGAGCACTCTGATCGAAAGCGGTGTTTTTGTCTCCGGCAATGCCACCACAGATGCCAACGGTGCTTATACCACCATCACCAAGGACAGCCCCCTCTATGGCCTTGGCGTGGACTTCAAGACCGCTCCGAAAAACGCCGTTGCCGGTTCCATCAAGTATGATGATACCGGCCGCATCATTGAATACCAGACCACCGACGGCAAGACCATTAAGCTGTCTTACGAAAGCGTTGAGGTTCCGGATTCGAATCTGCCGTCTTATGCGCCTGTTGACGGAAAGACCAATATCAACAGCAAGTCCTTCACCAGAGTGACCTGGGAGGCCTGGGATCTGGGCGAGATCCGCAACGAAGAGCAGGCGGATGACCAGTGGACGATCTCTTCCGGCAAGGATGAGAGCGGCGGCCTGACCTATACCATCGTGGACAAGAAGAACAATGTCACCTATGACGATCTGATCCGGGTCGGCAGCAACAGCTACACCAAAACCGTGACCGATGAAAACGGTGTCAAGACCACCTACACCGTCACCGTTGAACCCGGCAGTCTGAGCGAAAGCAGGGCTCTGACCGAGCTGGCCGAGCGCTACGGCGTGGATGCCGCTGCCATCACCGTGAAAGACGGCGTTGCCTCCTTTACCAGGGACGGCAAGCAGTATCAGGTGGGCTATGGCAGCCAGCTGAAGATCGAGACCGTTCTCACCACCGAAGGCACGGTCACCACCGACGCCGATCAGGCAGATCTGCTGGAAAAGATCCAGCAGATGCAAAAGGATCTGCAGGATGGCGAAATTCTGGATGTGGGCGGCTACCAGGTAACGATCTCGACCTCGAAGGATGAGATCATTGAGATCCTCCATAAGGTCGGCGAGACCACCGACTTCACCCGCTTGACCCGCGAGGAGCTGAAGGCTCTGCTGGAAAAGGAAAAGTCAGAGGCCGATGCCGCCGGCAAGAGCTATACGGGCGACATGGACGTTTCGCACCCGGAGTACAGCAACAAAAACCTGTACGGCAAGCCTGACACGGGTATCTTCGCCACCAAAAAGAAAGAGTATCTGTCCTATGATGGCAACTACATCCAGCATCTGGAGCTGAACGCAACGACCAAGGCCGACCTGCTGAAGGACGCTGACGGCAACGTCAGCCAGACCGACTGTGTTCTGGTGGACAAGAAACTGGAATACAGCGACGATCTGGATAAGCTCATTGACAGCCAGGGCACCAGCGTGGTCAACCTGCAGGATAAGATCGGTTACGACATCCCCATGGATCGCTATGAATATGCCCGCACCAGCTTCAGTGACGGCGACAAGCTGAACTGGAATGTCCGCAACAACCACCCCACTGCCAGCACCTATTACAAGGTGTCCGGTACGGTGGCCTACAACCAGTACAAGCTGGAGGACAGCACTTCTGAGCTTACGAAGGAGCAGGCCGAAGCCCTTCTGAAGCAGCTTCAGGCGGAGGGTTATGCCGATGCTTCCATCGTGACCTTCTACACGACCGAACATGAGCATCAGCAGACGGAAAGAAACGCTTCTTACCGCATCTATCTGAACAAGAGCGAGCTGATTTCCTACGGTTACCTGTCCTACGACAGCAACACCTGCACCAATGCCCACAATTGGAATCAGGCGATGTACGGCTTATCGAACAAGTATTTCAATCCTGATGCCTACTGCGGCGGCTACGACCTTGGACTGACCGGTTTCCGTCAGGTAGACGACAAGACCTTTGTGGCACAGGGCAAAAAGACCATCACCGTGTCCCGCATCCTGCCTGCCACCACGCTGACCAACAACCACCTGACCATCACCGATTCCGCACAGAAAGCCGATACCGGCAGCGGAGTCAGCGGCCGCTACAACTATACCACCACCGTCTCCGGCTCGCGAGTGAATTACTCCGCCCTGGGTACTGCGACCCACGAGACCTGGAAGGAAGCTGCGCAGCAGACCACCGAGCGCACCGGCGAACAGGGCGATGGAACGTTGTCTTATACCTACCGTTCCACGCAGGATGCCAGTGTAGATGCCGAAAGCGCCCACAAAGAAGAAACTGTCGTCCGTCACGGCACTGCAGACTACGAATACACCTACACCGCCAGCAAGGACGAAGTAGAGATCACCACCGACAGCCGCACCGAAACCACTACACCCGAAACGCCTGAAACTCCGGATACCCCCGTCAGCCCGGAAGGCCCCACCACGCCTCCCGTGCAGGACGCCACTCCGGATGATGCCGAGACGCCTGTGACCCCGGAGAACCCCGCCAATCCTTCTGTGCAGGATGCCACCCCCGATACCGTGGCCGCCCTGCCCAAGACCGGCGTGAACTGGTTCACCGCTCTGGCCATGGCTCTGAGCGGCATGGCCCTCACCGTAGCCGGTGCGTTCACCAGCCTGTTTGCCAAGAGCAAGCACTGATGCGCTGACAAGACCAACCCCCAGTGAGCCGTAAAAAGCTCGCTGTTCCTCGCACACAACAACAATGCCCCCGGAGAGTTCTCCGGGGGCATTGTTGTTTCTATCGGTTTTTATTTTCTCAGCCAGCCGTCCACAGCGGCCACCAGCGCCTTGCCGCGGCGGCCCAGCAGGCGGGGCAGCAGCACACGGGCCATAGCCCACACGCCTGCAAAGTTGATCAGGATGACCACCGCGGTGATCAGGCCGGTCCACAGGCCGTACAGCGGGGTCTCGGCCAGCAGCACAAAGGCCTCGAACACCAGCAGGCCCACGTTCAGCAGCACCCGGCCCGGATGCACATGCATATGGATCATGCGGTTTGCGTCGATGGAGCGCAGGGTGAACACCAGCGCCAGCCCCAGGAAGGAAGCGTATGTGGCACCGAGTGGGGCCCCACCATTTGATGAAGAAGTAGTTCATGATGCAGTTGCTGATGGCACCGGCCATCATGGTGACCATGCTGCGGCTGGACTTTTTGGTCACCACATACACGCTGTTCATGAACTGGTTGAAGCAGCTGCAGGTGGAGGCCAGCACCAGGAAAGGCACAAAGTGCCAGGCGTAGTAGTAGTTGGACTTCATGATGTGCATCACCGGGCGGCACAGCCAGATGATGCCCGCCGCACAGCAGAACAGCACGCTGGAATAGGTACGGAAGATCTTGGTAAAGAACCGCGCCCGGCCCTCCTCCTCGGTGACAGCCGAGAGCTGCCAGGCGTCGTAGAAGATCAGGCCCAGCGTGGTGAGGATGGTGGGCAGGAAGTAGCCCGTGGAGAGCAGGCCGCTCCAGGCGTTGCCGTCCCGGCCGTCCAGCCCGTTGCACATCTCACGCACAAAGAACAGGTCGGAGGCGTTGATGATCCAGAAGCTGATCTGTGCGGGGATCATGGGCAGCGAGAAGTGGAGCATCTGCTTCCACAGGTCCTTGTTGATGCCCTTGAGCTCCACATAGTTCCACAGCTTGCCGGTGACCATGAGGAACAGCACGCTGACCAGATCACCGCTGATGATGGCCAGCAGGTAGCCGTTGGCACCCCACTTGAAGCCCACCAGATACAGCACATAGAACGCCATGGTGGCCACGGTGCACAGCACGCCGTCCACGGCCACCAGCTTGTTCCACTGGCGGCTGCGCACGAACTGGGTGCACAGGGTGCGCAGGCAGCTCATGAGCACATAGAGGTAAATGAGCAGGCCGTACTGGGCCATATCGGGCAGGAACCGTGCAATGGGCCAGCACAGGACCAGGATGCCAAAGCCGCCCAGAATGGTAAGCAGGCCGTTGGTGAACACCTGCTTTTCGCTGTTGCCCTTGTCCAGACCAAAGCGGATGATCGCATTGGACATGCCCATGGACACAAAGGGGATGAGCAGGTTCGCGTACTGGCTCAGGATCTTGGACAGGCCCAGATCCGAGATCTCGGCCATGGCGTAGGTCAGGAACGGCTGCACGATCAGCGTGAGCAGTTTGGACGAAAAGCTGGAAATGGCAAAGATGAGGGTGTTGCCGGCCAGTTTGGAGTATTTATCGCCGCCGGACTTTTTTTCGTTTTCCAAGGGAAGTCTGCCTCCTGTTTCTACTTCTTCAATAGCTCCCGCCGGGCTTTCCAATCCGGCAGCAGCTTTGCCACCTCGGCCCAGAACGCCGGGCTGTGGTTGGCCTGCAAAAAGTGGCAGTATTCGTGCACCACCACATAGATCTGCGCCGCAGGCGGCATGTTGTACAGCTGCAGCGCAAAGGTGATCTGCTTTTTGCCGGGGCAGCACACGCCCCAGCGGGTGGTCATGCTGCGCACCTTGAGGGTGGGTTTCTGGCCGCCCAGCACCCCGGCAAAGGCCGGGTAGACCTGATCGCTCATGGCGGTAAAGTAGGCCCGTGCGGTCTCCTTGTCCGGCAGGTCGGCATTGTCGCGGGCCGCTTTTGCCATCACTTTCTGCCGGGTGTCGTGGATCCACTGTGCGTTCTTGCACACAAAGGCGTCCGCCTGTTCCAGGCTGGTGCGCAGCGGGATGCTGACCATCACGGTGCCGTTGTCCCGTACCCGCAGATGCAGCTGTTTGATCTTTTTGCGGTACAGCTCGTACTGGATGCCGCCCGCGCTGCGCAGCTGGACTTCCGGTTTTTGTGCGGCCACGTCAGGACGCACGCTCTGCCCGCTGCGGGGCCCGCTGCGGGGCCGGCCGCTGGGCCAGCACCACGGCGGCAAAGATCAGCACACAGCCCACGCCTTCGCGCGGGGAAAGGCTCTGATGCAGCAGCACCCAGCCGCCCAGTGCGCTGAACACGCTTTCCAGGCACATGATCAGGCTGCCCACGGCAGGGTTCATATCCCGCTGGCCCAAGATCTGCAGTGTGTAGGCCACGCCGCTGGACATCACGCCGCAGTACAGCAGGGGCACCGCGTTCACGGCAAATTCCGCCAGGGCCGGGTGCTCCAGCAGCAGCGCTGCCACCGAGCTTTCCACCGCCACCACAAAGAACTGCCGCAGGCTCAGGCGCACGCCATCCACCTGCGGACCATAATGGTTCACCGCCATGATCTGGAAACTGAACAGCACGGCGCACAGCAGCAGCACCATGTCGCTGCGTTCCACGCCGCCAAAGCCGTTCTGCATGCACAGCAGATACAGCCCGCACACCGCGATGGCCACGCTGAGCCACAGCTGGGGGCTGCCGCGGCGGCCCAGTGCCAGCCCGAAGATGGGCACCAGCACCACATACATCGCCGTGAGGAAGCCTGCTTTGGCCGTGGAGGGGTTCAGTGTCAGGCCGAACTGCTGGGCAGCCGACGCCACAAACAGCAGCGTGCCGCACACAAGGCTGGCCCGGCGCAGGCAGCGGCGCTCCTCCGGCGTTTTCGGTGCCCCAGTGGTGCCGGTGCTGCGCTGACGCACCAGGTCAAACACCTTGACCGTGGGCAGCAGCACCAGCACCGCCAGCCAGCTGCGCCCGGCCAGAAAGCTGCAGGCTCCCATGCTGGAACCGGCGCTCTGGGCCACGAAGGCCGTGCCCCAGATAAACGCGCACAGCAGCAGCAAAAGCGAATTCTTGCGTTGTGTATTCATCAGCCGACGCCCTCCACCTTGAGCAGACCGTAGAGGTAGTAACGGCTGGAATCATAGGAAATGGTCATGCGGTAGATGGCCGCCGGGTCCAGCCCGGAGATGGTGCAGGTGTAGTCGGTGCCGTCGGTCTTGATGTAGTAGGTGCTGTCCGGCACATACTCCACGCCGCCGTCTACCTTTTTCCACAGCGCCACCTTGAATTTCTGGGTACCCTCGGCGGTGCCGCAGGCCATGACGGTCAGCGTGCCGGTGGGTGCCGCAAAATAGTTGGTCTGGCGGCTCCAGATGCCGTTGAACACGGCGTACAGGGTGCCATCCACCATGGCAGTGTCAAACTTTGCCGAAGCGTCCGCAATGCCCTGAATGATCAGCGGGTCTGCGGTAGCGTCCGCCCAGCGGGTGGTGTCCTCTTCCTGCACCTCGCCGGAGCTGCCGGAGATCTTCTGGGCCACACCGCGCAGTGCGTCCTTGCAGCCGGTCAGACCGGCCACCAGCAGAGCGGCGGCCAGCACAACGGCCAAAAAGCGTTTTTTCGTTTTCATAAACGTTTCCTCAACCTGTCAAAGGGTTTGATGTTCCTGTTTTTTCGGGTTCCGGCAGAGCCGGGTCCATCTGTATAGTATACCGCATTTTGCAGCACCGCACAAGAGAGCCGCCCGACTTTTGCGCGCGCTGCCGCCCGATTTTATGCAGTTTCTTTGCTATCGGCGGCCGCCAGTGCCGCGCACTCGGCAGCGGCGAGGGAAGTCTGCTCCGGCCCGAACAGCGAACCGTACCGGTACAGGGCCCAGCCCCCGGCTCCCTGCTCCCGCAGAAAGGCCACCTGGTCGGCCAGCGCACGGCCGGTGCTCCAGCCCGACAGGCTGTTTTCGTTGCTGCCGCCGTCGCCCACTCCCACACGGTAGGCTCCCAGCCCGAAATACAGGGCCACGTCCGCCGCGCGGGGATAGGCGAGCCATGCAGGCACGATATTTTCAAAGGCAAAGCGGGTGCTGCCGTTGTGCAGGGCAAAGCCCTGCCCCCAGTACACCTGCGGGCACAGATAATCGACCACCGCATCCCCGCCGCCGGACGCCAGCCAGCCGGTCACATCGCTGTACTGCTGGTTTTCGTCGTTGTCCGGGTTGCCCTGGGGGCTGATGCCGAACCGCAGGGTAGGGTCCGCCGCTTTCACCGTGTCGTGCACGGCCCGCACCAACGCGGTCACATTTTCCCGCCGCCACGCGGCAAGATTTCCCGCCCCGGACGCCGCAAACTGCGCCGCGTCGATGCTCTCGTCGGTGGTGGGGTAGAAGTAATCGTCAAAGTGGATGCCGTCCACCGCGTAGTTCTGCACCAGCTCGGCCACACCCTGCACCACATAGTCGGCGGCGGCGGACACGGCGGGGTTCAGGTAAAGGCCCTCGTCCACCGTGCATACCCACTCCGGGTGGGTGTTGGCCAGATTGCCGTCCGCAAGGTTCGGCGGCATGGCCGCCGAGGAGCGCAGGCGGTAGGGGTTGACCCACGCTTCCACCGAGATGCCCCGGGTGTGGGCTTCCTGCAGCAGCACGTCCAACGGGTCAAAGCCCGGGTCCTGCCCCTGCACGCCGGTGCACAGATGGCTCCATGGGAACAGACTGCTGCGGTACAGCGCATCCCCGAAGGGGCGCACCTGGGCCAGCACTGTGTTCAGCCCCAGTCCGGTACAGTTGTCCAGCAGCTGCACCACTCCGGCGCGGAAGGCATCCTCCGTGGAAAAGTCCATGGCGGCCCATTCCAGATAGCTCACCCACACAGCCCGCCACTCTCCGGCCGGCAGCGCCGGGTTGGGGTCTGCCGAGGGCTCCGGGGTGCTGTCGGCGGCCGCAGGGGAAGTGCCCCGGCGCAGGGCCAGCCCTGCCGCGGCACACACAGCCGCCCCGGCCCCCCAGCAGAAAGGTACGCCGCCCCATGCGGCGGTTTTTGCGTCCTGTCTTTTCCGGCTGCGCCGGGTCACAGCTCTTCCTCCTGCAATTTATACAGGGTCAGCGCCGCCCAGCCGCGGGCACAGGCCAGCAGCACGAACAGCAGATTCGTCCAGAAGGCAAGCCCGGCCATGCCCGCATAGCGGGTGAGCAGCCAGAACACCGTGCGCAGCACCTCCGCCGCGCACACCAGCTGCAGCTGCCGCTGGATGGGCTTGCCGCGGCTGTACTCGATGCCCAGCAGGGCAGGCCACACCAGTGCCGAGCACAGGTCGCCCGCCCAGCCGCCGGCCGCCAGCTTACTGAGCATCAGCAGCACGAACACCAGCGTGTAATTGCGCTTTTCGGCCGCCGGGGCACCTTTTTGTGCTGCCAGAAACAGCGCCGCGATGCCGGTCAGGCAGAACGCCACCAGTTCCAGCGCTGAAAAGTCCATGCCGCCCAGCACGGCAAAGCCGCCCAGCATGGAAACCGCCGCTGCGGCCAGCAGAAAGAAGTACCAGGTCTTGCGTGTGAATTTGAGCTTCATTGCGTTCCTCCCGCCCGGTGCAGCGTGCAGCGGGCCTGCTGAATTTTTCAAAGAATTAAAAATATTATAGCACAAAACCGCGCAGGTTGTGTTACAATAAGGAAAACTATTCCGGAGGTTTTCCATGAACGCTGTTGTTTCCATCGTCCTGCTGGCCGCCGTGCTGGGCGTGATCGTGTTTCTGCTCTCCCGGCGGGAAAACGGCCGCCGCAGTCAGTACGGCCCGGCCGGGCTGTCCGAGTTCCGCACCGACCTTGCACTGGACGAGTGCTTCGACCGGCTGGACGAACACAACGACTCCGACGTGTTCGTCTACGACTGCCGCCGGGAGCGGGACGGCGGCTTTTTGCTGCACCTGACCCTGCACCAGCCCACCCAGCAGCCGCTGGACACCCTGTACACCCTGCGGCTGGACCCCGGCCGCCAGACCGTGGTCACCCTGATCTTCATCCGGGAGGCCTTTGGCTACAAGGAGCCGCTGTTCCCGCAGGAGATGCTGGACGAATTCATGGCCCAGAAGCTGGACGCCCACCGCACCCGGTGATTTTTGCGGGCAAAAGGGCTTTTCATTTGCCGCAGAATTTGTTATACTAAATAACGGCGCTGCGGCGCTCTGCGGGCTAGTAGCTCAGTTGGTCAGAGCTGGCGGCTCATAACCGCCAGACCTTACCGTTTCCACCTTTTTCAAACAGCGTTTTTCCGTTGTTTTTTGGTTTTCAAGCAGCAAAAAGCTCGTACTTGGGTATTTTCTGGGTACGAAAGCCGTTTGAAGAATCTCAAACAACGTCATAAGGGCCAGTAGTTCAGTCGGTTAGAACTCCCCGCTCATAACGGGGTTATCGCGGGTTCGAGTCCTGCCTGGCCCACCAAAAAAGCACGAAGGTTCCGGCCTCGTGCTTCTTTTTTACTTATTCGTACAGTTCCTTGCTCATCTGGTTGCGGATTTCTTTGCGCCGCTTGTCATAGACCTGTGTATAGATTGCAAGGGTGGTACTGGGCTGTGCGTGTCCGGCTTCTGCGGCGACTGTCGCAACGCCGATCTCCGGGTTGGACAAGAGGATGCTCACAAAAGTGTGCCGGAACATATGAGGATGCAGCCCTTCAATGCCTGCCCGCTGTCCGATCCTGCGAACCAGTGCGCCATAGCTGTCCGGGTTGATCGGAAACCCATGGTCGTTGCAAATCACGAAGTCCGTTCCCCGAAGGGCAAGGAGCGAGGGAGCATACTTGGAACTTTTCTTATCAAGCTTTTCTGCCAACTCCCTCCCATCAATTTTTTCTGGGACTTCCAATACTTATAATATTCTTTGAGGAAGTCCATGTACTCCGGTGCAACGTCCACATCGCGGATGTTGCTTTCCTTTGTAGTAGTCAACTGGTAGCCGTAATCTTTGAATACCAGAAGCGATTTAGAAATATGTATGGTGCATTCTTCAAAGTTGACATCTTTCCATGTCAGTCCAGCCAGTTCGCCACGGCGCACACCAGAATTGAGCAGGGACAGAACGATCACCTGTTCCAACATGGAACTTTCCTTCAAGGTGTCCTGAAGCTGCTTGATCTGGTGCTTCTTAATAGTGTCTACTGACCTGCTCCGGCTTCCCAGTGCAGGAATTTTGTGCATGGGATTCTTCACACCGTAATTTTCATCCGCATATTCCAATGTAGAACGAATGAACAGAGCGTATTCTCTCATGCTCTTTCTGGTCATAGGTTTTGCAATGGTTTCCACATCAAAAGCATCGTCCACATTACAGCCCAGCGCAATCGCCACCTGTTCTGCTGTTTTAATATCGACTGTTTCGCTGCGAAATGCCTTTTCGATGGTTTTTGCACCGCAATCGCATCTCTGAGACAACTTCGGGCAAGATTCTTTTTTCATCTCCAGCCCACGCTGATTGATAACAGCATGGGTGCGGCATCGTGCGCCGCCAATTTCGATCTGTTCCAGAACCCAATCACAATCCACCTTTTTGATGGAATCAACGGGCTTCTGTGCAAACTCAGGGAATTGCTGAATCTTCCGTAAGTAGTTTTCCTTGCCCCTCGTTGTGTTCGCCTTATTACGATGGCTGTCATAATCGCCCTCTAAGCGAGCAGAAGGAGCAAGTCTTGCCTTTTTGGATTCTATGTACTCCTGCGCCACTACTGCAAAGGTCTTTCCTCCGTTGCTGGCTTCTTTATCGGCCTTTTCCTGTTCCAGCCGCTCAAATTCGGTAGCGGCGGCTTTCGCAGCAGCGTTGCGCGCACGAGCATTTTTCAGTTCGGTGGGGTCAAAATCGAACCGGCCATAACGGCGTTCGATTTTGCCGTTCACCAGAACATTTGCGATGAGCTTATAATAACGAGGTTTCTTTTTGGGTTCTCTCAATTCAAACGATGCCATAGATTTACCGTCCTTTCTATGTCGTGGTTATCTCTGTCACGATGAGTATAGCAGTTCGGGCGGTTATTTTTTAGGATGTCGCAGTTTATGCCCGCATCCTTGACAAGTCAAGAAGTTGTCGTTCCACCGTTGAAGTAGTCGGCCATCTTTCCAAGGTTGATATACCATTTGATGCCCGACTGAAATGCCATGCCCGGCACTTCCCGGCAAAGGCGGCGGATGTAATATTCAGGCAAGCCCATACGCTGACTTGCCTGCTTGATGCTGACGATCTGCGGCAGGACAACTGCTTCGCTCTGGATCTCCGGCGATACCATCACTTTTTCATTCATCGGCATTCCTCCTGTCCCATTCATTGATTTCCAAACTGTTCATCAGGCTTCTTCGATCCGGCGCATTTCATGCCGTGTAGTCTGCCCTAGGAAGCGCTGTATGCGGCTTTTGTCTATCGTGAATATCTGTTCCAGTTGAACCACAGACGGCTTCTCAAAGGCTGTATTGTGGGCTATCAGAACATGTGTGGGCTGGTATTTCTTTTTCTCGGTGCGGGAAGTCACTGTCGCCACGATAAGCGTAGGCGCATAGCGGTTTCCCACATCGTTTTGCAGAACCACCACAGGGCGGGTACCGCCCTGTTCCGAGCCGATATGCGGTTCCATGTCTGCATAGTAAATGTCCCCTCTGAGGTATTTCCAGTCTTTTGGTATGATAGCTATCAGACCTCCTGTTCTTCTGTATGTAGCAAGAGCCGCCCGGTTTTGACAGGCGGCTCTTGCAGGAAAAAGGAGTATGCCTAGAAAGGCGAGAATGTCACTGCTTGATGGGCAGATTAAAGCGGCGGCTGGCACCGTTGTAGGTGCGCAGGATCAGCATCATATACTTGTAGCTGACCGTGCCGCTCAGAGATTTCTCGTCGTTTACCAGCGTCATGGGGTGAACAGTGCGCAGCCGCTTGACCAGACGATCCGGGTCATACTCGCCCTGATACAGAGCCACAAAGCGAACCATGCCCTGCAGGATGCCGGAGCGGAGGGAATCGGGGTCACCCTCCCAGCCCTTTGCCAGCATCGTCAGGGCTTCTTTGTAGAGGTCTGCACCGTAGGTCTTGTACTCCTTAAATGCCGTTCGGATGCAGATGATCTTCCACGGCTCCCGGTAGCTGTCCAGACCAATTCGCAGGCCGGTGCTTTCGGTGGCTTTCACGAATGCGAGAGATTCCGGGTCTTTGCCCACCAAAGCGGCGCGCAGTTCTGCACCAGCGGTCAGCGGCGTGGAAACGCCCGTCTGCCGGGAAAACAGCATGGCTTCTTCTTCCTCTGTCAGTCCCTCGTACACTTTGCAGATGATCGGAAGATCCTGCCCGCCGTTCATCGCCCGACGGGTCACGATGGTATGCTGACCGTCAAAGACGAAGTAGTGACCGTCCCGGTAGCTGACCTTGGGCGGGTTAGCGATCAGTTCGGTGAACTCCGCCGACATCTTTTCGACATTGGGGATGTTCAGCTTGCGCTGATATTCCGCAGGGATTTCGAGAAAGGCACTGTTGATGACCTTTTCTTCGTAAGGCCGCTGAGCGAAAAGGGCTTCGATGATGGCTTCATCGGTGATTTCGGGCATGATCTCAGGCATGGTGCTGACGCAGTTCATATTTTTCATAGCAGTTCCTCCATCTTATCTTCCAGATATTCAGGTAATCTCTCAGCTTCTGAATCGTTCGTCCTACGGATGCACGGTTCTCTGCATCGGACAGAATGTCGGGATATTCCCGGAAAACGCTTTCCCAGCGGCGCATCATACTGTTGGCGGCTCCCGATACTTCGCAAAGCATCGCAGTCCCATCGGCAAGTCGTTTGGGTACATAGCGGCTGTTTGCGATTTCAAGAATCTGCTGACGGTCGATTTTCAACGGTTCATTCACTCTTTGTGGAAAAGTCTGCTCCTGCGGAGCCGGAGTGTGAATCGGTTCTTCGTCCGTGGATTCTTCCTCGGATGTACTGGAATCGGAAAGCGGTTTGGCTGCTAGGGGCGGTGTTGTTCTGGTCACGGCGGCTTTCTTCTGGTCTTTGGGTTTGCAGATTTCAGCCACCAGTGCCGGACGTTCTTCGGGAGGTGCGCGGGCAACGGATGCGATCTCAGCAGCGGTGGGTTTTACCTCGCCAGTAAGGACTTTCTGACGGGTGCCGGGAACAGCTTTTTCGGCGGCATCCACGCCCTTGGAAAACTGCTCAGCCCTTTTTACAAAGCTGTCATTGACACCATTTTCATCGGCGATTCGTCGACGTGTCCACCGTTTGTCAATCGACTGGCCATTTTGGCCAGTCGATTTTTTAAGGTTACTTTTCTGATCACCGCCATGGTTTAACTTCTCAGCTTCGTACTGTTTTCCAATAAGGTACTTCTTCTGTTCCGGGGTGAGGTTGCGCCGCCCCAGTTGGTTTTTGCAGATCCAGATGATGGCCTCATAGCGGTTTGCAAACTCCGTTTCGTGAACAGTGAACGGGATTTCCGGGTGCTTCTTGGCGATGATGAAACGGTTGTGTCCGTCCACAATCAGCCCCTCCCACACGATGATGGGATTGATGATGCGTCCATCCCGCAGGATGTTGGCTTCCAGCTGGTTCAGTTCTTCAAAGGTCAATGGTGGAATCTTGCCCTGAAATTCAGGGTCAACTTTAAGCGCATTCAGATTCATCATCGAACCGTCCTTTCTTAAAATAGGTGGATTTCGGGCTGGTGGGCTGGATGTAGTAGTCGTAGCCGAAGTTGGTCTGGCAATAGGTGCAGGGTTCCTTTACGATCTGACCGGGGTCTGCACGGCGGACACGGATGCCACGGGTGTTCCGAAAGGCATTCAGGCAGCGGGGGCAGAGGGTGGTCAGGGTCGATTCGTCAGTCTTGTGGGTAAAAGTACGGCTCATAATCATTACCTCCG
>ENA-OQDM01000502-OQDM01000502.1-human-gut-metagenome-genome-assembly--contig:-NODE-502-length-22541-cov-2.087088_pt1 | contig 22541 bp, 20 predicted proteins | sample MGYA00242772_ERZ504605 | MGnify/ENA primary metagenome ERZ504605 (study PRJEB26092, sample SAMD00036348) | human gut metagenome | host: Homo sapiens | study: EMG produced TPA metagenomics assembly of... | reverse complement strand
GCCAGAAACTAAAGGTATGTGATGGTGTTACTGTTCACTCGCAAGCTTGCACTTGCTGTCAAGCTGTGCGCCAAAGACTATATCATGCCAGATTACAGCCCCATGCATCGAAGATGCATTTAAAATAGGCTGTAATCGTTACTGCTCACACAGTATGTGTGAACAGTAACTGTGAGGTTACAGAAGAATCACTCCAAAACAGAATGACTTTACACCACCCGATACAAGTGCTATCATAAAAATAGTTAGAAGTAACTAACAAATGAGAAGCATTTTAAAGAAGGTGGAATCCTATGAAAGTATATTGTTTTGGTGAGAAAGAAAAACCGGTTATTTTTCTTTTTCCCCGGGACTTGTTGTCACTGGAAGGGCAATTTTGGAAAAGTAATAGAGCCGTTGGAAGAATATTTTAGGGTGGCATGCGTTTCCTATGACGGGTTTGATGAGACGGAACAGACAGAGTTTCCGACGATGACGGAGGAAACGGAAAAATTGAACAGTATATAAAGAAAGAATTTGGCGGACATATCTGTGCCGCATATGGCTGTTCACTGGGCGGTTCTTTTGTCGGACTGCTTGCAGCACGCGGAAATATCCACATGGAGTATGGTATTTTAGGTGGTTCCGATTTAGACCAGTCGGGAAAGTTTTTGGCAAAGCTGATGACGAAACTGATGATGCCGGTTTTTTATCCGTTTATCGCGAATGGTGAGATGAAAATTCCTTTCATGAAAAAGAAAATGGACAAGATGCTGGCGGAGGACAATGGCTATATCAGAGCGTTTATGGATATGATAAAGACGCCGGATGTCGATATGAGCCATATTACAAAAAGAAGCGTCGAAAATCAGTTTTACTCAGACCTCATTACACCGCTGCCGGATCAGATCGACCCGTCCGGAACGCAGATACATATTTTATATGCCCTTAAAATGGGTGAAAAATATCGTGCGCGTTACAAAAAACATTTTGCAGGACCGATCCTGCATGAACTGGATCTGCAGCACGAAGAACTGCTTGCGGTTTATCCGGATGATTGGGTAAAAGTGATCGCGGAGATCTGTAACAGAAAACAGGGAGATTGTGCGGCAAGATTTAAAATTAAGGGAAGCTGATGAAGTGGGGAAAGTTGAATCATCAGAGAAAACAAGAAGAGAAAGTGAGAAAGAGTCTCAATTTTTCTTCTTGTTTTTTTAATTGATGTTCGGTATACTGAACGATAGTTAGATAAAACTAACAATAGTGTAAATCATGCAGACTCCGGAACCGGAAAGTTGCTACATTTCCTGCTCCGGTGGGATTGTCTGCAAACGAAGAAAAAGGAGACAGCGGGAATGAATTATTTAGAGATTGAAAAAGTAATTGGAAGGGAGATTTTAGACTCCAGAGGTAATCCTACCGTGGAAGCTGAAGTATATTTAGTGGACGGTACCATTGGAAGGGGAATGGCACCAAGCGGTGCGTCGACCGGAGAATTTGAGGCATTAGAGCTTCGCGACGGCGATAAGTCAAGATATCTTGGCAAAGGTGTTACCAAGGCAGTTGAAAATATTAATACAATGATCAACGATGCGATCGTCGGAATGGATGCCAGCGACATTTATGCAGTGGATGCAGCGATGATCGCAGCGGACGGAACAAAGGATAAATCAAAACTGGGAGCAAATGCGATCTTAGCAGTGTCGATTGCAGCGGCACGCGCAGCTTCCATCTCACTGGATATTCCGCTTTACCGTTTCTTAGGCGGCATCTTGGGCAACCGTCTGCCGGTTCCGATGATGAATATTTTAAATGGTGGTGCTCATGCGGCAAACACAGTAGATGTGCAGGAGTTCATGATCATGCCGGTCGGTGCACCGAGTTTTAAAGAGGCACTCCGCTGGTGTGCAGAGGTGTTCCATGCGCTTGCAGCTCTGTTAAAGAGCAAGGGACTTGCAACCTCTGTTGGTGATGAGGGTGGTTTTGCACCGGATCTTGCATCCGATGAAGAAGCAATCCAGTACATATTAGATGCTGTGAAAAACGCAGGATATGAGCCGGGCAGAGATTTCCGGATCGCCATGGATGCAGCTTCCTCTGAGTGGAAGAGCGAAAAAGGAAAAGGATTCTACAAACTTCCGAAGGCAGGCACCGAGTTTACTTCCGCAGAGCTGATCGAACACTGGAAGAAACTGGTTGAAAAATACCCGATCATTTCCATCGAGGATGCACTTGACGAGGAAGACTGGGAAGGCTGGAAACTTCTGACCAAAGAACTTGGTGATAAGGTACAGCTTGTCGGAGACGATTTGTTTGTAACCAATACGGAGCGCCTGAAAAAAGGTATCGACAACGGCTGCGGCAATGCCATTCTGATCAAGTTAAATCAGATTGGTTCCGTATCCGAGACTTTAGAGGCAATCAAGATGGCTCACAAAGCAGGTTATACGGCAATTTCTTCCCACCGTTCCGGCGAGACGGAAGACACCACGATTGCAGATCTTGCAGTGGCATTAAATACCTGCCAGATCAAGACCGGTGCACCGAGCAGAACTGAGCGTGTTGCAAAATATAACCAGCTTCTCCGCATAGAGGAAGAACTTGGAAATGCAGCAGTGTATCCGGGAATGGGTGCATTTAATGTAAAATAAGGAATTTACGCACATTATAGTTTATTTTCTCCTCTATCTCATGGAAAGAACGCGAAAGGTCAGGGATGGCTTTTGGCGTTCTTTTTATGCAGGCAGGGCTGACCGAGGACATTGTGCAAAAAATCTCGGACGAAAAGGATGATCCGGTGTGGATGCGTGAGTTCCGGATGAAATCACTGCAGATTTACAGACAGATGCAGATCCCGGACTGGGGACCGCCGATCGACGGGCTGGACATGGACCATATTGAGACTTATGTGCGCCCGAAAACGAAGATGCGCGGAAAATGGTCTGAGGCGCGCTCCATGATCGTCAACGGATTTGCGAATGATGTATCGAAGGAACTGCCGGATTTTTTAGAAACATTTTATTTGCAAAATAATCCCTGACGGTCTACACTTGCTATAGCAACAATACACAATACCGAACAACAAAGATGCAGAAACGGTAAAGTTCCGCAGGCAGGCCCGCCAACAAAACCTTATCGTTTCTACACCCCACCAGAGAGGACACCACCCATGCCATCATTCGTAACATTTTCCAACGTCGGCAAAATCTACCACACCGGCGAACTCGACATCACCGCCCTCCATGACGTCAATTTTGAGATCGAAAAAGGAGAATTCTGCGTCATCGTCGGTGCATCCGGTGCCGGCAAAACGACGATTTTAAATATATTAGGAGGAATGGATACCTTAACCAGCGGACAGGTATTCTTAGACGGACAGGAAATCTCAAACTATGACAAAAAACAGCTCACCTCATACCGGCGTTTCGACATCGGATTTGTGTTCCAGTTTTACAACCTCGTGCAGAACCTGACAGCACTTGAAAATGTAGAGCTTGCGGCGCAGATCTGTAAAGATCCGCTTCCGGCGGCAACAGTGCTTGAGGAAGTCGGGTTGAAAGACCGTCTGTTAAATTTCCCGGCACAGCTTTCCGGTGGAGAACAGCAGCGTGTCGCGATCGCGCGTGCGCTTGCAAAAAACCCGAAACTTCTGCTCTGCGATGAGCCGACCGGAGCACTCGATTATAATACCGGAAAAGCAGTTTTAAAATTATTGCAGGACACCTGCCGCGAAAAGGGAAAAACAGTCGTGGTCATCACGCATAACCAGGCACTTACAGCGATGGCGGACCGCATCATCACGGTAAAGAGCGGCACAGTCGTTTCCATGGAAAAAAATGAACACATTGTAGACATTGCAGATATAGAGTGGTAGACGGTTATGAGATCAATGATTTGGAAATCAACATTCAGGGAAATAAAGGAAAGTCTCGGCCGTTTTCTCGCTATCCTGGCGATCGTTGCATTGGGTGTCGGATTTTTTGCAGGACTGAAAGTCACACAGCCTGCCATGTTAAAAACGGCGCAGCGTTATTTTGATAAGACAGCTCTTTACGACTACCGCCTGATCTCCACGGTCGGTTTTTCCGAGGATGAAGTAGAGACCATAAAAAAACAAAAAGATGTAAAAGCGGCAGAGGGAGCAGTCACGTTTGACATTGTCTGTGAGAGCGGCGGCAAAGAGCGCGTGCTAAAAATGCACAGCATCACAGAGGATGTTAACCGGCTGGTGCTTGTGGACGGCGAATTGCCGGAAAATGCAGGGGAGTGCGTGGTGGACTCTAATCTTTACGGCGCATCCATGATTGGAAAAACGATCAAATTGTCCGACGGCAATGACGAGGACGATCTGGAACATTTTTCAAACCGCGAGTATAAGATCACCGGAATCGTGCAGTCTCCTCTGTATTCGCAGTTTGAGCGCGGAAGTACGTCGCTTGGCAACGGCAGGGTGAGCGGATTTGTCTATCTTTTGCCGGAAGGATTTGCAGACGATTATTATACGGAAGTTTATGTGAAATTTGCCTGCGATTTTCCTTTGTACAGTGAAGAATATGATGCTTACATAGAACAAAAACAGGATGCGTGGGAAGCACTGACGGAGGATCTTGCAGCAGAGCGTTATCAGACAGTGCGTTCGGAGGCAGAGACAAAACTTGCAGATGGAAAAAAACAGCTTGCAGAGAAAAAAGAGGAGACAAAGAGCCAGCTTGATGATGCAAAAAAACAATTAGAAGATGCAAAAAGCCAGATCGAAGACGGCGAAAAGCAGCTTGCAGATGCAAAGAAAAAATTGGAATATGCCCCGGATGAATTAGAAAAAAAAGAGGCAGAACTGACGGAAGCAGAAAAGGCGATTCAGGAGAAAGAGACACAGTTAGATCAGGCGGAAGTTGCACTTGGAATCGGTTATGCGCAGGGAGTCGGACAGATCCAGAAAGCATTGAACGGAATTTCTGAGGGGCTTTTTTCCGAAAATGGAGATCAGGGAAATGGTGCGGCAGGCAGTTTTTCTTCGGGAGATGCATTAGCGGATGCAGGATCACAGATTGCAGATGCAAAGGCACAGATTGCAGACGGAAGAGCGCAGATCGCGGAAGCCCAAAAGCAGATCGAGAGCGGAAAGAGCGCCATTGCAAAAGCGAAAAAACAGTTGGAAGAGTCCAAAACACAGATAGCAGAAAAGGAAGCAGAATTATCCGATGCGAAAACGCAGTATGAAGATGGGAAAAAGGAATATGAGGACGGACTTTCAACTTACAATGAGGAAATAGAAAAAGCGGAGAAAAAGATCAGTGATGGCGAGAAAACTTTAAAGGAATTAAAAGATCCTGATACCTATGTGCTCGGACGCGATACCAATGTTGGGTATGTCTGCTTTGAGAGCGATTCCGGTATCGTGGACGGAGTTGCCGATGTATTTCCGATCTTCTTCTTTCTGGTAGCGGCACTTGTGTGTGTGACGACGATGAACCGTATGGTGGAGGAACAGCGGACACAGATCGGTGTGTTAAAGGCACTCGGCTACAGTGAACATACCATTATGGCAAAATATATGTTTTATTCCGGCTCCGCGGCGCTGACCGGATGTGTGGCCGGATTTGCACTTGGGACATTTTTATTCCCGAAAGTGATCTGGTATGCATACGGCATGCTCTATAAGATGGATTCCCTGGTTTATGTGTTTGACTGGAAATTAGCAGTCATTTCCGTGATCGTATCACTGCTTTGTTCTATCGGTACAACCTTTGTGTCTGTCCGCCGCGAACTGACGGAGGTTGCGGCAGAGCTGATGCGTCCGAAAACACCGAAAGCCGGGAAACGTGTATTCCTTGAATATATACCGTTTGTATGGAAGAGGCTTAAATTTTTGCAGAAGGTTTCCATGCGGAATATTTTCCGGTATAAAAAGCGGTTTTTCATGATGGTCGCAGGCATCAGCGGATGCAGCGCACTTTTGGTGACCGGATTTGGGGTGAGGGATTCTGTGACGGGAATTGTGACGCAGCAGTATACGCAGATCCAGACCTATGATATCGGTGTGACTTATTCATCGTCCGTCACACCGGAGCAAAAAAGTGAACTGGAAAGCAAAGAACAGGACGGTGTGGAAAAATCTGTGTTTGTGGCAGAAAAGAGCATGGATTTAGTTGGCAGTGAAAAGACAAAATCCGTCAGCCTTATCATTGCAGATCCGGATTCGGATATGACGCCGTTTGTCAATTTGCATACGGAAAAAGGAGTACCGATCACATTCCCGAAAAAGGGAGAGGCGGTTATTTCCGCAAAAGTGGCAGATGAACTTGGGATAAAGACCGGAGATACCGTGACACTGCAGGATTCCGACATGAAAACCATATCCGTGACGGTAAGCGGGCTGTGTGAAAATTTTGTATATAATTATGTCTATTTGTCTGCGGATACCTATGAAGAACAGATGAAAACGGAACCGGAATACAAAAACGCATTTGTGTGTGTTTCTGAGGGCACAGATGCACATCTGCTTGGAACATCCCTGATGGCAATGTCGGATGTGGCAGCGGTCAATATTTCACAGGATGACATGGAACGTTTTTCAAGCATGATGGGCAGTATGGATCTGATCGTTGTGGTCATTATTTTGTGTGCAGCGGGACTTGCTTTTATCGTTTTATATAACCTGACAAATATTAATATTACGGAGCGTGTGTGCGAGATCGCAACGATCGAGGTGCTCGGGTTTTACGAAAATGAGACAGCCGCATATGTGTTCCGGGAAAATACGATTCTGACATTTCTCGGCGCACTTGCAGGGCTTGTGCTCGGTGTATTTTTGCACCGGTTTGTCATGAGCCAGATTGTCGTGGATATGGTGGCCTTTGATGTACATGTAAAACCGGTCAGCTTTGTATATAGTGTGGTGCTGACTCTGGTGTTTACCTGGTTTGTGGACCGGCTGATGCGAAAGAAGATCGATGCGATCAGCATGACGGAATCATTAAAAAGTGTTGATTAGAAAATAGAATTGGACGTTAACGCGGGAAAGTGTTATAGTTTATTTATAGAAAACGATGAATCAGGAGATGATACATATGGGAAAAATTATAACAATCGGACGTGAATTTGGCAGTGGCGGACGAGAGGTTGGAAAGAGACTTTCCGATGAACTTGGAATTGCCTATTATGATAACGAGATTATAACAGAGATTGCAAAGAGAACCGAACTTGCAGAAGGTTATGTGCAGCATGTAATGGAAAATGGTCCGACTGCCCTGATGCCGATCACAATCGGGAGAACTTTTTATATGGGCGCGGATCCTGTGATGGAACAGAACAATGCGATTTACAGAGAACAGAGCCTGTTAGTACAGGAACTCGCGGAGAAATCAGACTGTGTGATCGTCGGAAGAAGTGCAGATTATATCCTGCGCGACAAAAAGCCGCTGCGCCTGTTTATTTATGCAGATATGGAATCGCGCATGGAGCGATGCAGAAAGCGTGCACCGGAGCAGGAACATTTTACAGACAAAGAGCTGAGACGTCATATTCAGGATGTGGATAAGAGACGTTCCAAATATTATCAGTTCTTTACCGGACAGACCTGGGGCGAGAAGTTAAATTATGACCTGTGCATCAATACTTCCGGTGCCAATATCGAGGATCTGGTGAAAGTGATCGCAAAATTGGTAAAATAAAATATGCAGGAATATTATCTAAACAGTGAAAAGAAAATCTGTCTGATGGAATTGTCTGAGTTTAAGGAATTAGAGGGTGCGTATCCACATAAACGGAATTTGTTCCGCAGCATGAATCCGGTACAGTACTGCAAGGCAGAAAGTTATGGGGACTGCCTGTTTGGGACGATGAAGATACCGCGTGCCCTAAAGGGCAGAGTGACGTATATCGTATTTGGATTTTATCTGAGAGGCGAAGAACTGCTGTTGATCGAGGATGGCAGTTTCCTAAAGACGTGTCTTGGAAGGCTGGAAAAAATTATACCCACAGAGTGCAGCATGCATCAGTTCCTCGTTATGATTTTTGAGATGCTGATCGAGGATGATGTGATCTATCTGCAGCAGCAGGAGGAAAAATTAGCCTCCATTGAGGAAGAGCTTTTAAAAAAGATCCCGGAGCATTTCTATGAGATCATTCTGCAGTACAGGAAACGTTTTTCGGCATATCATGCATATTATGAGCAGCTTGTCAATCTGGCAGATGCCATGCAGAGTGATTTCGGACAGATACTGACAGACAAGGAGCGATCGCTCTGGCAGCTTTATGCGAACCGTGTGGAACGCCTGCATGATCATGTGGAACTCTTGCGGGAATATTTAGTACAGATCCGTGAGTTATACCAGTCACTGATCGATGTACAGCAGAATAAGGTCATGAGTATCTTAACGGTAGTAACGACGATATTTCTCCCACTGACCCTGATTGCCGGATGGTATGGCATGAACTTTCCAAATATGCCGGAGTTCGGATGGAAATATGCGTATCCGGTCGTTATTGTAGTCAGCATCTGCATCATTGCGGGAGAGATCATTTATTTTAAGAAAAAGAAAATGCTGTAAGCAGGAGAGATTCTGCGCGTAAAATAAAATATGTTTGACAGAAATCCGGAAATGGAGAGAAATCTTTGTTTCCGGATTTTTTTGTTTTCAGAACGATATGTCAAAGTGTACCAGACCGGAATATATTAGAATAAGAATAGATTAAAGAAGCTGTCAGTATGGCTTATGATATAAAAAAGACTGCCGAGCGAAGCGAGTGTAGATCACGATCATGAAGCATCGCTTCATGATATAAAAGGAGCTGCCGAGCGAAGCGAGTGTAGATCACGATCATGAAGCATCGCTTCATGATATAAAAATTTCGGGCATTACAAAAAGTTTTTATAATAATGGAGAGATGCGTCAGGTTCTCCGTCCGGTCGATATTTTGATACCGCATGGAAAATTTGTGTCGATCATTGGGCCGAGCGGGTGTGGGAAGTCGACGTTATTTAATATTGTGGCGGGACTTCTGCCGCCGACATCGGGAGATATTACGATTGGAGATAAAAGCATTTTAGGGGAAAAAGGTTACGTTGGATATATGCTGCAAAAAGATATGCTTCTCCCGTGGCGTACGATCATCGACAATATTATTTTGGGACTTGAGATAAAGGGCGTGCCGAAGCGGGAAGCGAGAAAACAGGCACTGCCACTGATGGAAAAGTACGGACTTTCGGGATTTGAGAAAAATTATCCGTGCGAGCTGTCCGGTGGAATGAGGCAGAGAGCGGCGCTCCTTCGCACACTTTTGTATGACAGGGAAATTATCCTGTTAGATGAACCGTTTGGTGCATTGGATGCGCAGACGAGACAGTCTATGCAGAACTGGCTGTTAGAGATCTGGGAAGATTTTCATAAGACGGTTTTATTTGTGACACATGATATGGATGAGGCAATTTATCTGTCAGATATCATCTATGTATTTTCCGGTCGTCCGGGGTATGTGAAAGAAAAAATTACCGTTCATTTGAAACGGCCAAGAAAACAAGGAAGATATGCTGGAGACGGATTTCTGGGATCTGAAACAGCACTTGATGGGAGGGATGAGTGATGAAAAAAGAAGCGTATGAGGTGGAGTATTATGAACCTAAATCCGTTTTGGCGATGCAGGCAGACAGGCGGGAAGAAAAACACTGGAGAAAACAGAAAAAAGGGATAAGGGCAGGACGTATCCTGCTTGGGGTCGCCATCCTGCTGTTTTGGGAGGTAAGTGCACGTCTGGGGTGGATCGATGACTATTACTGGAGCTCACCGTCCCTGATCGCACAGACTGCGATCGTACAGTGGAAAGAGAAAAATCTTGCATATGATATCTACTTTACCTCGATGTCCACGATCGGCGGTTTTTTAGCGGGAACATTGGGCGGCGCAGTTTTAGGATTGTCCTTCTGGTGGTCAAAGACGTTTGCAAAGATTTTTGAGCCGTATCTTGTGATGTTTAATGCAATTCCGAAACTGGCACTTGCACCAATTTTAATTGTACTGTTTGGAATCGGTTTTTCATCTAAAGTGATGCTGGCATTTTTAATGACGGTAATATCCTGTGCGCTTGCAACGGTCAGCGGGGTGGAGAATGTGGATGAGTCGATGGAAACCTTACTTTATTCTCTTGGGGCTGCCAGATGGCAGGTGTTTGGAAAAGTCGTGGTTCCGGCAGTGCTTCCGTGGATGCTTGGAAGCCTCGGATCAATATTTCACTGGCGCTTGCGGGAGCAATCGTCGGCGAATTTATCGCATCGGGGCACGGACTTGGCAGAATGGTCATTTATGCGGGAACTATTCTGGATACCACGTTAGTGTGGGTTGGTGTGATCGTTCTGTCGCTGCTTGCGATGGTGATGTATTTTGCGGTGGTGGAACTGGAAAAATGGATGACGGAACATCTGGCGATTTATCGTAAGGCGTGAGGAGGACACCAGCCGCTATGTTGTGATACACCTTTGGGCACCTGAGTCCATATTATATTAAAAAGTGAAAATGGGTCGAAATGTTTAAAAGGAAAATGTTAAAGAGAAAATTGTTCAGTTGTTTGGCTTACGTTGTATTTGCAGCAAGTTTATTTGCGACAGCATGCAGTGGAAGAAAAACGCAGCAGGAGAGTGTGGAACTCAAAAAAATCGTGATTGCGGAGCCGTTACATTCGATCGGGTATCTTCCACTTTATATCGGGCAGCAGGAGGGATTTTTTGCGGAGGAAGGCCTTGATGTGGAGGTGATCCAGGCTACGGGCGGCTCGCATGTGACGTCGGTGATGAGCGGGGATGCGTGGGGAGTAATCGGTGGAGTGGATTCAAATGCAATTCCGAATGCATCCGGGAACTGCCCAGATCCGGTGATTGCTGTCTGCAACTGTGTGAACCGCGCTAATGTGTATCTGTGTGCGGCAGTTGGCGAGGAATACACAGGAAATACAGATGAAGAACTTGCACAGTATTTCAAAGGAAAAAGATCAACTCCGGCAGATTTGGCGGCAGCCCGAATCTGTGTGTGCGCTATCTTTTACTGTCAATTGGACTTGATCCGGATAAGGATGTAGTGATGGTGGAACCGGCAGATATGTCCACCTCAGTTGCCGTGGTACAGAGCGGTCAGGCAGATATCTCCTGGGCAGCGGAACCACAGATTGTTGACGGTATGAAATCAGGTGTATGGACGGATGCATTTTACCAGTTTACAGATCTTGGAGACTACGCTTACTCCGTACTCAGTGTGTCACAGTCAACCATCCGGAATGACCCGGAGACAGTACAGCACTTTGTCAATGCAATGTTAAAATCGCTTTCTGCTGCACAGGATAAAAAAACTGCGGTCCGCGCTGCCGGAAAGGAATTTCCAACCACACCGGCCGAAGACATTGAAGCAGCGATCGACCGTGCCTATAAAGATGGACTCTGGAGTGTCGATGGAATCATCACACCGGAGGCAGTAAAAAATGATATGGAAGTATCCATTGCATCCGATGTATATCAGGGTACCTATCAGTACGATGAACTGGTAGATATGCAGTTCGTCGAAAACGCACAAAAACAAAATTGAAGAGAGTATTTAGTAGAATAGAATGTATGCAGATTTCCGGTGCTTTCCTAAGGTGCCGGGGAATCTGCCATTCACAACACACCGATACACCTTTTCCCCCAAATTTGTAAAAATAAATTTCGTAAATTTTCGGGACAAACCCGCCATCTTATAGTATAATAACCGTACTAAAGTAATATAACCACCCCCACACAGGAAAAGGAGAAAAGCGATGATAAATCCGGCATCAATAATGAAGATCATGAATGCAAAAAATAAATTCACGGCAAATCACCCGAAATTTGCTGCATTTCTAAACGCAGTATTTTCCACCGGCATCACGGAGGGAACAATCATTGAGATTACCGTGACAAAACCGGGTGAGGAACCGATCACGACGAACATGAAGGTGCAGCAGTCGGATCTTGAACTGTTACAGGAATTACAGGACATTGCAAAAATGTAAAAATAGAAATGGAGAAGCATATGTTAGGAAAAAAACTTTCTTATCAGACCAATGGAAGTACAGTAGAATTTGAATTTGAACATGGAACGGCGTATGTCACGGCAGTCACGGACACGATCATGAATGTATTTGTTCCGTACCAGTCGAAAGACCACCGTTCAAAAGCAATCGAGGGAGATAAAAGACTTCCGGTTACCGTAGATGTCTCTGAGGAAGGCGGAGCAGTACAGATTAAAACAGATAAGCTGACAGCCAAAGTATACGATGATTTTTTGATCGATTTTTATAAAAAAGACGGTACACTTTTATGTGCAGATTTCAGGGAGAGCGAAGAAAAAAAGAAATTAAGCGATGAAGCACTTGCAACGTTAGAGTCTGAGGGACATGTCGTATCTGCGGAGGGTGAAAAAAGAAGATCCTGTTATGGTCGTAAAGCAGATGAGCGGGGATGAAAAGTTCTATGGACTCGGAGATAAAACAGGCGTTTTAAATAAAAAGAAATTATGAATATGAAAACTGGAATTCCGATCTGCCACAGGCACACACGGACGATTTTAAGGCATTGTATAAATCCATTCCGTTTTTGATCACATTAAAAGATGCGGGTGTATTTGGAATGTTCTTTGACAACACTTACAGATCACATGTCAATCTGGGAAAAGAGAACAGCGCCTGCTATTATTACAGTGCAGAGAACGGAAATCTCGATTATTATTTTATTTCCGGGGAAAAAATGACGGATATTGTGGAAGGCTATACTTATCTGACCGGAAGAACCCCTCTGCCGCAGCTTTGGACATTAGGACATCATCAGTCAAGATGGGGCTATATGTCAGCTGATGATATCAGACGTGTGGCACACAAATACAGAGAACTGCAGATTCCATGTGATACGATCCATTTTGATATCGATTATATGGATGGGTACCGCGTATTTACCTGGAATGAAAAGGGTTTTGGAGCACCGGGTGCAATCATAAAAGAGATCGCAGAGGATGGTTTTAAGGTTGTCTGCATCATTGATCCGGGTGTGAAATTAGATCCGGGATATGCAAAGTATGATGAGGGAATCGCGAATGATTATTTTGCAAAAACACCGGAAGGGGAAGTATACGTCAATGAAGTATGGCCGGGCGAAGCGGTATATCCTGATTTTGGAAAGCCGGATGTAAGAAAATGGTGGGCAGAAAATCAGAAATTCTTAGTGGATCTTGGTGTGCGAGGAACATGGAATGATATGAATGAGCCTGCAAGTTTCCGTGGAGAACTTCCACAGGATGTCGTTTTTACGGATGAGGATCAAAAGACAGATCATGCGGCAATGCATAATGTTTATGGACATCTGATGTCAAAGGCAACTTATGAAGGATTAAAGGAAGCCGATGGAAGAAGACCGTTCGTGATCACAAGAGCATGTTATGCAGGAACACAGAAATACTCTACCGTATGGACCGGAGATAACCAGAGCCTCTGGGCACATCTTAGAATGGCGGTTCCACAGCTCTGCAATCTCGGTATGAGCGGAATTGCATTTGCGGGAACGGATGTCGGCGGATTTGGTGCAGACTGTACACCGGAATTAATGTGCCGCTGGGTTCAGGTTGGTGCATTTTCCCCACTGTTCCGTAACCATTCTTCCATGGGAAGTACATTCCAGGAGCCATGGCAGTTTGATGATGAGACGATCCGCATCTACCGCAAATTTGTGGAATTAAGATATCAGTTACTTCCATACCTGTATGATCTGTTCCGCGAATGTGAACTGACCGGACTGCCGATTATGCGTCCTCTGGTTTTACATTATGAGAATGATCCGGAAGTCTGGAACTTAAACGGTGAATTTTTAGTCGGAGAAAATCTTTTAGCTGCACCTGTTTTAGAGCAGGGAGAGACGAAAAAGATCGTATATCTTCCGGAAGGTGTCTGGTATGATTATGAGACAAAGAAACCATATCAGGGCAGACAGTATTATATGGTAGACGCACCGCTTGATACCTGTCCGATGTTCGTAAAAGAGGGAGGCATGATCCCAACTTATGAACTGGCACAGTACGTCGGTGAAAAGCCGTATGATACCTTGAAAATGCGCGTGTATCCGGGCAATGGAACTTATCTGCATTATCAGGATAACGGAGCGGATTTTGCCTACCGTGACGGTGCTTATAATGTGTATGAGTTTACGCATGAAGGGGACAAAAAAGAGGCATCCGTGCAGATGAAAAAAGAAGGTTATACGAAATACAAAAATATTTTGTTTGAATAATTCTAACGCATAATGGAACCCGCACAAAAGTATTCCTCACGCATATGATATAGAGATGTTAGCGACAGGAGCAATGTGTGGACTATAATCAGGAACAGTTTTTCCGTATGCAGATGGATGTGCCGAAAATGCCTTTTTATATGAGCTATCCGATGCAGAATCTGTATCTGACGGAAATGGAATATGAAAAAGATATGGAACGCATGAAGGAGCTTTATCCGAAAGAGGTGAAGACAATCCTTTCTTATGTGGAAGATGAGTGCGACAAGATGGAGTATGAGGGGAGCCTGATGTTTGACGAGTATCCGGACCGCCTGATGTTAGAACAGGTGGCAGAGCGGATCTACCGCAATGTGGCAGGGGAAGAAAAGAATGTTGAGGCAGAACAGTACTGGGGCGGAATGAATCCACCGCCGGGACCCGGGATGCCGCCCCCGCCTCCACCGGGACCTGGAATGCCGCCTCCACCGCCCCCTGGAGGACGTGATGATATGCGGAGCCTGATCGGGGTATTATTAAATAATGAGATGTACAGACGGCGCTGCAGGCACAGAAGATGCAGACGCTGGTGGTAAAACAAATGTTACAGAAAATGGGCAGGTCATAGGTACACTGCCCGTTTTTTAATTCTCTTTCTTAAAATTTCAAAAAGAATCAGCGATAGGCATTGCGGATTTGAAAAAAAATGCATACAATATATCTGTCGCTTTTTTTCGTGTTTCAGAAGAAATTACAAAGATGGCGGTTTTAACAGGGAAAATGATATTTCATTCACATAGAGTAAGGAGACAATATCGTGCAGAAAGGTGCAATTAAGGCAGTCGTACTGACCGTCATTTTTTTGTGGCAGTCGGAGTATTTAGTATGATGACAAATCATGTCAATGAAGATCTGACAACAGAAATGAAAAATGCCACATTACCGGTCATCACATTAGAGAGCAGTGAGCAGGAAGTCAATGAATTATATGGATATCGTACAAAGATGAATGCTGCGAGTATGCGCGATACGATCACACCGATTGGAAAAGACAGAAAACTTCCGGTTACGATCCAGACATACGAGACAAGCGTGGATGCGATCTCTTATGAAATACGAAGCCTTGATGGGGAGAGACTGATCGCCAATGCAGATGTCAATTCCTATGATGAGAAAAAAGGTACGATCAAAGCAGAACTTGAAATCCAGAATCTGCTTCAGGAGGGGGAAGAGTATTTACTTCTTATTAATTTAGAGAGCGGAAATGATGTCATTTATTATTATACAAGGATTGTGGAAATGCCAAATGCGCATGTAGACGAATCCCTGAAATTTGTAAAAGAGTTTCATAATACCACGTTCAACAGTGAGACATCGGGAACACTGTCAACGTATATGGAAAAAACAACCGGCGATAACACAACATTACAGTTTGTTTCATTAAATTCTTCATAAAACAAGCTTGCATGGGCAGATTTTAACGGAGAGCAGTTAACGACGCCGGTGCCATCCATAAAAGAAATTACGGATACCTATAATGTGATCGTGCTGGATTATGTTGTGACGAGTATCGGTGAGGGTGGCGAGAGTGAATATTATAATGTAGAAGAATATTACAGAGTGCGCTATACAAGCAGCCGGATGTATCTGCTCAATTTTGAACGCCGGATGAATCAGATTTTCCGCGGGGAAAATGCAAGCTTTTTTGACAATTATATTGAGCTTGGGATACGCTCCGGAAATGTGGAGTATCAGGCGAATGAGACCGGAACCACGGTCGCTTTTGTACAGGAGGGCGAACTCTGGAGTTACAATGAGACGGAGAATACACTCGCAAAAGTGTTCAGTTTCCGTGGATATGAAGGAATTGACAACCGTGAAAATTACGGGGAACATGATATCAAAATTGTCAGGATCGATGAGGCGGGAAGCTTGATTATATCGTATATGGCTATATGAACCGCGGAAACCATGAGGGGGAAGTGGGAATTGAGGTCAATCATTATGACAGTCTTTCAAACACAAATGAGGAGCTTGCATTCATATCTTCGGATAAGGCATACGAGGTCATGAAATCCGAACTTGGTCAGATGATGTATGTGACTGAGGGCGGAGAATTATATCTGATGGTCGATGGCAGTGTGTATGGAATCGATCTTAGTACATTGGAAATGAAAGAGCTGATCAAGGGACTGGATAAAGAAATATATGCGGTTTCAGAATCCGACCGTTATTTTGCATGGACGAAAGACAGCCAGAACGGACAGAGTGATACAATTTCGCTCATCAACTTTTCCAGTAAAAAAACATTTACCATAACAGAAGGCAGTGGAAAGTATGTAAAACCGCTTGGATTTATGGGAGACGATTTTGTATATGGCGTAGCGAATGCGGCAGATGTATCAACGGAGGCTGCGGGAAATGTAATCTTCCCGATGTATCAGATTAAAATTTTAGATGTGTCATCCGATACGCCGTCCGTTTTAAAGACATACGAAAAAAATGGATATTATGTTTCCGGGGTTGATATTGAAGATTACACTATGTACTTAAACCGTATTCAGTATAATGGTACGGCGTATGTGGACGCAGATCAGGATATGATCATGAACCGGGAGGGAGATGGAAATAAAATAGTTTCCATTGTAAGCAGCAGTTCTGACAGTAAAGAGACCCGGTTTGAAATATCTTTGCCGGAAAATGTGGGGGAAAAGGCTCCAAGACTGCTGACTCCGAGAGAAACCATATTAGAGCAGGATCGCACGCTCACACTTGAAGATAAGGGTGGTAACGGAAAATATTATGTTTATGTAAAAGGTGATGTGGTTTATACCACAGATCAGGTGGCAGATGCGATCACAAAGGCAAATGAAAAGATGGGAGTCGTAGTAGGCGAGGATCAGGAGTATATCTGGAAACGTTCCAGAGATGCAATCAAACCGGCACTCTCTGATATCGCAGTCGGCGCGGAAGATGCTTCTTCCGGCAGCATTGCTCAGTGTATCAATGCAATGCTTGAGAAAGAAGGAATTAATATCAGTGTCAGTGCATTGATTGCAGGCGGTGAGACACCGAAGAATATTTTGAGCAATACAATGAAAGATGCAAGAATTTTAGATCTGACCGGGTGCAGTGTGGAAGAAGTCCTTTACTATGTAAGCTGCGGTAATCCGGTATTTGCAATGACGGGAAGCAATGAAGCGGTTCTGGTGGTAGGATATGATGCCAATAATGTCATTATTTTTGATCCTTCATCCGGAAACAATTTTAAACAGAGTATAACGGAAGCAGAAGAAGTGTTTAAAGGAGCAGGAAATGTTTTCTTCACATATCTGAAATAAAGCAAATGCAGAAAAAGGCAGGTTTTACAGATACATTTCCAATATAAATACATGAAAAAAAAGAGAAAACTGCATAAAAAAACAGTGCTTCCATAGAATAGTTCGTTGAACTTTAACAGATTTAAGTGAGACGTATTGCAAATTAAAGTCGAATGGGTTATATTTTGAGAAGTACTTGAAAAGAGGAAGAGGATGAATATGAGCAGAAAAGAAGTAGTGGTTTCGAATGTTTCAAAAGAACATGATAATCCAATTGCAGAACTGGTTCAGGTGGCATGCCGCTATGACAGTGAGATTATCCTTGAGAGCAATAACCGCCGGATCAATGCAAAGAGTATCATGGGAATCATGGCATTTAATCCTTCAAAGGGTATGACAGTGAATATTGTTGCTGAAGGAAGCGATGAAGAAGAAGCATTAGACGCAATGGAGAAGTTTTTAGTTTGTGAGTAAGTTTTGTTGAGGAGGGAATTCATTATGGCAAAAGGAACTGTAGCAAAAAATAATGCAATCAAAGCAGAAAAGACAAATCAGGTAAAGGAAGCAGAGCCTAAGACAAATGAGAAGGCCAGTGATGTTTTACAGGCAGCAAAAAATGCAGCACAGGATGTGAAGACAGCAGTCAAAGAGTCTGCATCTGAAGTAAAAGCAGCAGTAACAGAAAAGACAGCAGCAGTCAAAGAAGCTGTAGAAGAAAAAGCAGCAGCAAAGACTGAGACAGTCAAAGATACAGCAGCTGAGACAAAAGAAACAGCAAAACCGGCAAGAGAAAAGAAACCGTCAAGAGCAGCAAAGAAAGCAGCAAAGGCAGCAAAAGAAGAATTAAAACCGGAAGTATTTATCCAGTATCAGGGGAATGAAGCGATTGTTGCAGATGTGATTGAGAAAGCAAAAAATGAGTTTGTTGCAGATGGTCACAGAGCATCATCCATCAAGAGCCTTCAGGTATATTTAAAACCGGAAGAATTTGCAGCGTACTATGTGATCAACCAGAAGTTTGCAGGAAGAGTTGATCTGTTTTAGGAGCGTTTGCCAGACGGACTTACATAGAAATGAGATAAGAAGAAACCGTTATACAAAAGTGTATGATGGTTTCTTTTTTTGATGCCAGAATGTTTATAGACATGCATTCCATTGTATAAGAAAAGCCGGCACGAAAAAGTACCGGCTTTTTTGATATTTCAGAATGAATTATTTCTGCTCTGCCTTGTATTTAGATACCAGACGTTCGATTCTGTCATACGGGTTTAACAGATCGCTGATGGAAGAATCATGGTTTAAGGTATCAATGATATAAGCGATGTATTTGCTCATATCACAGCTGATGTAATATGGTTTGGATAAGAGTTCCGGTGTCTGATAGGTAAGGTTTGTGGTAACGACTTTGTAGATCGTTCCATCTGCAACTGCCTGATCAAATTTCTCTAAACCGTTTGTGAAGAGTCCGAAAGTGGCAACGACGAAGATACGGTTTGCTTTACGTTTCTTTAACTCTGTTGCAACATCGATCATACTTTCACCGGAAGAAATCATATCATCGATGATGATAACATCTTTTCCCTCTACGGAGGAACCTAAAAACTCATGCGCAACGATCGGGTTGCGTCCGTCTACGATACGGCTGTAATCACGTCTCTTATAGAACATACCGACATCTAATCCGAGAACGCTTGCAAGATATACAGCACGGTTGGTACCACCTTCATCCGGGCTGATTACCATCATATGATCGGAATCGATCTTTAAGTCGGTTACTTCGCGTAAGATACCTTTTACGAACTGGTAAGCAGGCTGTACGGTCTCGAAGCCTTTTAACGGGATCGCATTCTGTACACGCGGGTCATGTGCATCAAATGTGATGATGTTATCTACACCCATTGCAGTCAGTTCCTGTAATGCTAAAGCACAATCTAAAGATTCGCGGGAAGTACGTTTGTGCTGACGGCTTTCATATAAGAAAGGAATGATGACGGTGATACGTCTTGCTTTACCGCCAACGGCTGCGATAATACGTTTTAAATCTGCATAGTGGTCATCCGGTGACATGTGGTTCTCATGGCCGCATACGGAGTAGGTAAGACTGTAATTTGTCACATCGACCATCAGGTACAGATCGTATCCACGGACAGACTCTTTGATCACACCTTTTGCTTCGCCGGTTCCAAAACGCGGAACAGCGGTAGAGATGATGTAAGAATCGCGGCGGTAATCTTTAAAGGCAAGATCAGATGCATGCTGATGCTGTCTTTTTTCTCTCCAGCCGACCAGGTACTTGTCTACTTTCAGACCAAGCTCTTTGCAGCTCTCAAGCGGGATCAGACCGAGTGCTCCATCAGGTAAGGTTTCCAGGTTTCTTTCATCGTTTGGCATTGAATGGTTCCTCCATAAAAATTTGTTTACATGTATTTCAATAGATTGCTCTAATTGAAGGCAGAAAATGTATTTTGTGTTTATAGAACATCAGCGTCTTCGTTTCTGCATCCGGATATCTTCCCCGAATAATTTGATCAGAACATAATTGTCCATAATTCTTGATAAGATTCGCTCCGAATACAGATCGGTAAGCTGGGACAATCCGAGGTTTGTGGAAATGATGGTTGATTTCCGGTGCAGGATCCTTTCGTTTAAGCACAAAAACAACTGGGAAGTCGTAAAAGAATTTGTAAGCTCTGTGCCGAGATCATCGATGATCAGAAGATCGCAGGTAAAAATATTTTCATTTGCGGCAATCGCTTCCTCATCTTTTGCAAATACACCCTTGCTTAATATATCAAATAATTGGAACGCCGTAAAGTAAATTACAGAATGACCGTGATCCATCAGCTCTTTTGCAACACAGTTTGACAGAAACGTTTTGCCGATGCCGGTATCTCCGTAAAAGTACAGATTGGAAAATGTATCATCAAAGTGATCAATAAAATCATGACATTTCGCAACGGCATCTTTTGCTGTTGCCAAAGATGATAACCCGGTTGCAGGATTTATGTCTTTATCAGAATAATAGTCAAAAGAAAATGTGGAAAAATTCTCACGGAGCAGGATGCTTTTTAAATTCGACTGGGTATAGACTAAATCGATCGCAGCCTGTGTAAAACAGTGGCAGCGTTTCCCGTCGATAAAACCGGTGTCCTTACAATCCGGGCATTCATAAGAAGTCTCCAGATAATCAGCAGAAAACCCTGCTTTTTTCAGAAGATCCTTTTTTTCACTGCGGTAGGAGGCAATCTGTTCTTTCAGGGTATTAAGAGCCATGGTATCACCGTCTAAGAGCTTTTTTGCCTGTGCAACGGAGCAGGTCGCAATGGCATCATCGATCTCACGGAGACGTGGGATCTTGATGTAGGCATAACGGGTCCGTTCTTCCCTGTCATGTTCATTTTTTAACTGTCGGGCATCATATGCCCGTATAATCTCATCGTATTGTGAATTTGTCAGAGGCATGTTCTTATCCTAATCTCCATTTTTGCCTGTTTTAGTATGAAGACAATGTTTTCACACTACTCTATGGTATCAATGTTTTGAATTGGTTGTCAGTAACATTTTTTCAAGCTCATCATATTCATAGGAGCGCTGCCCGATGCTTGTAAACTTGTTTTTCGGACCGGCAGCCTCCTGTGCCGATGCTTTGGTGCGTTCTTTATGTTCAAGATTTAAACGTTTTACATCTTCCATGGTATGTACGTTTAATTTACGCCAGTTCGAGAGCATTTTGTCAGTGTAAGGAAAACTCGGCTGGTGGATGCTCTGGATGGTCTGCTGACATGCCGCACAGATGATATCGATCGAAAAACCATATTCGGAACGCCATTTTTCAATATAGTCTGTCTCGGATGGAACCAGATTTCTTCCTGTAATGCCAAAGGAGCGCATCACCGCATAGTAAGCCGGACTGTGGATCTTTGCCTCCTGTTTGGCAGCGGTTACCGTCCGGATGCCGCTTTCTGCCCATTTTAGCGCCGTGGCTTCGATGTAGCGGATAGCGGTGTGGTTTTTGCTGACACAATATTCCACCAGATATGCGATCAGATCCGATGAAAATGAAAGCTCATCATATAAATAAATAAAAGTATTCATATCCGTCTGGCTGAGAGGGCGTCCAAGATAACGTTCCGCGACAAAAAGAAGTTCCGCAATCTGGTCATTTTCCTGAAACTGTTTTAATTCATCGCGGGTGTAATCCCTTTTTGGCGGGAAGGATTCTGTATTTACCGAAGAAATGCCATCATCCGGGGAATGATATGTGTCTTCTAAAGAGGAGACACTGTCTGCTTCAGGTGTTTCCGCAGCCGTTTCATTTTCCGGAAAATCATCGCCTGTGCCGGTTTTATCTCTGGATGCAGAATCAATCAGGCAGATACCGGTCAGGTTGTGCTCAGTATCATATTCTAACCGTAAAAGATGCATACGTTCCCAGTAACTTAGGGCGCGTTTGACATCCTTTTCCGTGTGTTCAAATTTATCTGCAATCGAAGAAATCGAAAAAGCGGAATCCGGGGCATTCATCAGACGCAGCAGGTACAGGTAGATCTTTACAAATTCCCCGTTTGCGTCAGACATATATTCATCAATAAAAATATTCGATACACTCGTGGCAGAAGATGCACTGTCACTGTGGATTAGTATTTTAGCCATGAAGGAAACCCTCTTTCGATAATATTCTAAAAGTATAAGTATAAATATTTGCTGCGCCACAAATTATAGCATAGGAAAAGAAAAAAGAGAAGAACATTTTTGAATACAAACGCTGTAAAATCAAGGGTTGCGGGGAATGTGGATAATGTGGATAAAAAAGTGGATTCATAAAACGGAAGTTATGGCAACTGTGCCGGAATCCAGAAAATAAGGGACATAAAAGAAAACGGAATCCGAAAATGGATATGTGTTATGTTAACAAAAAAAATCCACATTCGATGGTTGAAGTTTTCCCCAATCGAATGTGGATAATGTGGATAACTTATCGACCA
>ENA-OQDM01000497-OQDM01000497.1-human-gut-metagenome-genome-assembly--contig:-NODE-497-length-22738-cov-2.082703_pt1 | contig 22738 bp, 19 predicted proteins | sample MGYA00242772_ERZ504605 | MGnify/ENA primary metagenome ERZ504605 (study PRJEB26092, sample SAMD00036348) | human gut metagenome | host: Homo sapiens | study: EMG produced TPA metagenomics assembly of... | reverse complement strand
TTGAATCAAAAATACCAGAATTATAATAAGTCCTCGAACATCGACATTTTTACTTGTCTTTCCTAAATAAAAACTAATCTTTTCTGCTGAAATAAAAGGCATTTTTCCTAAAAGTATAGGCAATGCTCCAACCAATAAAGAACCAACGCCAACACTAATATACAATTTTTTATCATCTTTAATAAAGCTCACTAAGATAAAAAGTATGAAATATAGCGATGACGCATGCATCATCGTTGCCATGCCGATTCCAAGTATAAAATAAATCAGTCCTCTATTAGTAGAATTAATCCATTTGGTCAAAAAAAAGGTCAGTATCGCTTGTGCCATAAAATTTCTAATTTGAATTATATCATTCGGAAAAAATGGTGCTATAAAATATAATACTAATACCAATGTTGGATATGGTGCATTACTAATAATAATACGGCTTATCATAATTATTCCTACCAACAGAAATAAAACTCTAAATTGAAAAAAAGACAAATTAAGACATGAATTTGCAATAAAATTTAAAAATCCATATCCTATATCAGTCAGCGAACACCTATCTATAGTATTAATAAGACCATACATAAATTCATATGCGTCCCAATCATTATTATATGTATTTGCCAGCATTATAATCATCATAAACACCAACAATATGTAAAACATATTTTTATCTTTTCTACATATTAAACCAAACGCTAAAAGAGCAACCGACATAATCGGTATAATCACTTTTCTCATCCCTCCTAATCCAACAACATTATTTAGAATTTGACGGTTTCAACTTTATATTTTACTCCATCGATAAATCCATTAAATATTGATGCAATTACTTTCATCTTATGTCTTTCAATTAAGATAACAGACAAAAATCGAATAATATAATTAAATAATGGTTTTGCTAAGCCATTTAGTTTTCTATATTTTTTTATTAATATCCAATTATTTCTAGCCATATAATACCAACGCATCATAGAATAATTAAAATCTAAACGCAGGTTTTATTGTCTTTCTTCCCGTTTCATCTCTATGAATTCTATATATATGTGTTTTTTCAGTATTATTCCCCTGCTGATGCATAATATAGCCTTTGTTCACTCTATATATGACATACCCATGCATGCGTAAATTATAACTATAATCTGCATCCACACCATCAATAAACAAGTCTTCAAAAAAACCACCAATTTTTTCCCAAATATCTAATTTAATAAAAGATCCTGATGTTATTGCATAATCACATATAGTTTTTTCTGATAAAGTCATTTGTTTATATTTACTTAACGTAATTTTAAATTCATCTACAATGTATGGACATAACATTCCTACTTTTTATCGTCTATATATTTTGAAAAAATCTCAATAAGATTTTCAGAACATATACCGTCTTGATCCAATAATAAGCACCAGACCATTCCTTGTTCTTTTAAATAATGACATATTTGATTTAAAGCAACTGCTATTCCTTTATTCACGGTATTACAAATCATATAAACATTTTTATATTCTTTTATCATTTGTCTGATATCTACGACATTATCAGAAGCATTATCTATAATAAGAACTATTTTAACTTGCTTTCTAATTGTTTCAATATTTTCTTTCAATCTACTTATATCAGGATTATAACTTACTATTCCCGCCGCAAACTTTTTCATATACGCTCCTTCAAATAACATTTTCAAGTAATTTTTTTAATTTATTATCAAAAACTTGCACTTTGAAATTCTCTTCATATATTTTGTATGATTCATTTTTCATATCATCAATTTTTCTATCATTCAAAGTCTCTAACCAAGCAATTACATCATCCATATCTCCAGTATAATTGAAGCCACAGCCATTTTTTTCTACTATATTCTTCGTATCTTCTGGAATATTATTTATTACAGGCAGACCTGCTGCAAAGTATTCTATCGATTTCATTGTCAATCCAACAAACACATTAGTTTTCATTAAATTTAAAGCCATGTGACATTGTGAATAAATCTCAGCTTTTTCTGTTTCGTCATACACAATACCATGATCAATAATCTTTACATTCTTCAACATTTTTAAAAATTGATTTTTCTTTTCGCCACCACCAATGAGATGAAATGTTACTGGATATTTCAACGCTATTTGATTAAGAAATTTACTTGTCAAATTTTCATCAAAAATATTGTTTAATGAACCAACATAGCAAAAGCTCAATCCATTTTTCAGCGAAGGTGCCGACACTTTTGTTTCTTTTCCGTTTAAATCTTTAGTAAGATAAATAATCTCAGAAGGTATACCTGCAACTATGTCTCTTAAATGTTTATAAAACAATTCACATTCAAAAACCATACCATCTGCACATCGCATATACTTATTTCTCAACATCCTCCAAATATTCAAGCATGGCGAAATTAATTTCTTTATGTTATCACTAACTGGTAATGTTTCTGGCCACATATCACCAATTTCAAATATTATTTTTGATGTTTTATGCTTCTTTTTGTACATATTCGCATATCTAAATAAAAAATTAGGCGGTGTACTTACATATATTATATCTGGTCTCACTTTTTCTGCATATTTGAAAGCTTTTTGTGCGAACTCTCTATGTGATAATATCCGTGCAATTGACAGATTTTTTTTATAGGGTCTTACATGTACATAGTTCAAATTTTTTCTTTCAACTTGATACTTTCTTTTATTACGATGATCAAAATCAGCGGATAAAATTGAAACATCATAACCTATATTTTCAAAATATTTTTCTACATATTTTATTCGCACAGCATAGCTGTAATTATCAAACGCTGATAAAATTAATATTTTATTCATTATTTAATCTTAACCTCTAAATATTTAAATGCATGTTCGCAAGTTTCTATTGCACTTTTTGCAGATTCTCCTTCCGCAATTACAAATCCCATTCTAGATGCACTATCTTTAATATCAGTTATTTCTTCTCCTATTCCATGTACAATACATACCTCTACTATCCCTTTAATATTTTCAGCTCTTTTTATCCCACAAATTTCCTTAATAATTCCTTTATGTTGCTGAAAATATCTAATTGCTGCCCCTCTATCATATATTTTTCTTAAATCAGGTCTTTCTCCTAATGCTAATGTTAATGACAAGCTTCCACCATATCTACTCCTGTAGAAAGAGGTGTCAGATGTGTTGTAATATTGTCACCGCCAAGTCTGGCACCTAATTCCACAATTTTCGGTCCATCTTTTGTTACTTTAATTTCCGTATGAGAAGGTCCATTTTTTATTCCAATTGCTTTATTAGCAGCTATGGCAACTTGACTTATTTGTTCTTTTGTTTTTTCTGGCAGCTGACTAGGCTGTGAATGCCCCATTTCAACAAAGTATGGTGCACCGGTAGTCATTTTATCTGTAATCTGTATAACACGGCACTCTCCGTTAATGCTTAATGTTTCCACACTAACTTCTGCACCTTCCATAAATTCTTCGACCATTAAATCCCCAGATCGTGAAGACTGCTTACTGTATTCATAAGCTCTGTCCAAAGTTTCTTGTTCAAAATTGTTCAGTAAATCTATACCTCGACTTCCTGAATTATCTGCAGGTTTTACAATACAACGGTATCCTGCATCTTTAATCTTTTGAACAGCATTATAAAATTCTTCTTTTGTATTTACCTGAAAGAACATAGGAACTGGAACATTATTCTCTTTCAATGCCTTTCTCATTTCAGCCTTATTAGTAGCCTTGATTGCAGTATCATGATCAATTCCAATCAAATTCATTTTCTCAGCTACTGCTGCCACCGTTCTCATCGGCATATCACTGGCCAATGTCATAATCCCATCAATCTGATGCTTTTGAGCAGCTTCCATTACCGCTGGTATATCTATTGTACTGATAACCTCTTTTTTGATTCCATCAACCCGAAACCCAACAGCTTCTGGATTCATATCCACTGCTATAACATCAAGATCCATTTCTTTTGCTTTCTGGATTGCCGGCAACTGTAAAATGCTGGCTCCCAGTATCATTATCTTTTTCATACTTGTTTTTTCTCCAATGTTTCCTTTGTTGCTGCTGTTTCATTACTATTCAGAATATATGTGTTTCCCGTGTCAGTATCAGCGCGGTTAATATTCTTATGTCCCAAAACTGTCGCAACAGTCATAAACAAAATTTTAATGTCAAATCCGATAGAAAGATGTTTAACATAATAAATGTCATTTTTCAGTTTTTCTTTTGTAAGTACTGAGTTACGGTTCACTGCTTGATTATAACCAGTGATTCCTGGACGAACAGTGAGAACAATTCTTTCTTCTTCTGTATACTTATCCAAATACATTGGAGTATCTGGTCTTGGTCCTATAAAGCTCATATCACCTTTTAAAATATTAATGACCTGCGGCAGTTCATCAATACTGGTTTTTCTCGCAAATTTGCCAAACTTCGTTACTCTTGGATCATCTTCTCCATTATATGTAGAACCATCTGCTAACCGAATATCGGGTGCATTTTCTTTCATAGAACGTAACTTATACATTTTAAAAGGTTTTCCAAAACGTCCAGTTCTCTCTGCCATATAAAAAACAGAACCTCTATCTTCTGCCTTAATAAAGAAATAAGAAATTCCTATTACAATTCCAATTGGAATCATTAAAATAACAGAACATATAATATCAAAGGTACGCTTTACAAAACGGAAACCTAAACTTCCTGATGCTTTTAAATCATTTGACATATTTAAACAACTCCTGATATTTATTTTCATCAAGGTCTTTTTTATAATCTTTCATCATCAGCTTAAAATCAGAATATTGTGGAATATATCCAAAATCTTTCTTTGCTTTTTCCATAGAAAATAAGTATGATGGTGTATTATTTTTAACCTCTGGTTTATATACTATTTTTGATTTACATTCTGGATTTGGAGCCCACAGTTCAGCAATAATTTCTGCCTGTTCCTGTAAAGTCACGCCTTTTCCAGAAGTCATATTATAAAGTCCACTGGTCTCTTCACTCTGCATTGCCAGATAAAATGCGTGTGCAACATCTTTCACATATGCAACATCCCTGCTAAGATTTTTATCTCCAAAAATGCAAATATCCTTCCTTCTGAAGCATTGTCAATAAAAATCTTTAATCCGGATTTTCTTAGTGTTCCATTTATATATAAAGAATCATGTGGTCCTACACCGTATACCGGCGGAAAACGAAACCACGCATTTTTCATTCCATGCTGTTGGTTATAATATTCTAAAGTGTCATTTGCTGCATTTTTAGAAAAGACATACACCGCATGATCACCTGTATAAATAAAATCTCTCGGCTCATCTTCCGTAATAACTTTCTTTCCCCATGCACCTCTGACATCAGCATAAGAGCATGTAGAAATTACGCGTTTGATTTTATTTTTCCTACAGTATTCCAAAACATTGATTGTTCCAATCGTATTTACGTTAAAATAATCGGCAGCATTCTCATTTTCATCCAAATTGACATCTGCATTTGCAGGAAGCAATCCTCCTAACAAGATTACGCCGTCTACATTGTCTGTAGGTAGTTGCTCAAAATCCTCTTTACTTGTCAGATCAAGATTAATATAATCAACTCCCAGACTATCATAATGCTCCTTAAATTTATTTTTTCTTCCAGTAACTACAACCTTACATCCTTGTTTCAAAAATTCATCAACTGTATAAACACCAATAAAACTTGATGCTCCAATAACTATGTACATAGATATCCTCCCTCTATTTACAGGGAGCACACCCTCCCCATAATCAATACATCTTCATATTTACCTTTTGCAAAATGATGTTCAGGCAACTTCCCTTCAATCGTGAATCCGGCTTTTTTATAGCAGTTAATAGCTCTCTGATTTGACTCGAAAACGTACAAATAAATCTTATGCAAGTTCAAATGCATAAAACAAAAATGAACTAATGCATTAACAGCATCCGTCCCCCCCCGGGTATATTTTCACCCAGACTGATGTACAATTCTGCATTTCTATTAATTTGATCAATATTTTTAAGTCCTATTGTTCCAATACATTTATTTGCATGATATACAGCAAACAGTTTTTTACTTTCATGCATTGTCACATTCTGTATCCATTTTTCATGTTCATATTCAGAAATCGGATAAAGAGTACCTGTCAAATCTCTCATATCTTCTCTATTTACCCATTCATAAATCAATGGTGCATCTTGTTTACTGATTCCTCTAAGTTCGACTATTTTTCCGCTAATCATTTTAAATATATTCCTTCACAATTTTGCTGTACTGTTCAATAACATACTCCACATCCTCATCACTCAATTTGGTGTGAAGTGGAAGTGTAATCAGATTTTCATAATATGCGTAGGCATTAGGAAAATTCTTAATATCCCATCCCATATTTTTATAAGCAGTCATCATTGGCAAAGGTTTATAATGTACATTTGTATTTACACCTCGCTCTGCTAATTTAGTAATAATTTCTCTTCTCTGCTCATCACTGGCACCTGGAATTCTTGTCAGATACAAATGTCCAGAAGACGCAAAATCTTTCCCATAATGCTGCAAATGAATAACTCCAAGTTCATCACATGCTTCATCGTATTTTTTGATTATCTCTTTTCTTCTCTCCAGAAGTGTCGGATAACGATCTAACTGTCTAAGGCCAATAGCCGCCATAATATCTGTCATATTACATTTGTACCATGGACCAATAATGTCATACTCCCATGCACCAATTTGTGTTTTAGCTAATGCATCTTTACTCTGTCCATGAAGGCTATACAGCTGATACTGATGATACATTTCTTCGTTATCAATTTCTGGAATATCTTTCCATGTTGCTGCTCCACCTTCCGCTGTTGTAAAGTTCTTCACAGCATGAAAGCTGAAATCAGTAAAGTCTGCAAACTCTCCTGCCATCTTTCCATTTTTACTAGCGCCTAACGCATGTGCACAATCTGCAAACACAAGCACTCTGCCAATTGCCTGCTGAATTCTTGCACCTAAATCATTTCCCTCTTTGGCCCTGAACAATGTTTTTTTGCTTTCAACTGCTGCGTATAACTTGTCATAATCACAAATAATTCCAGCAAGATCTACTGCTACAACAGCTTTTGTCTTCTCAGTAATTGCATCTGCAACTTTGTCATAATCCATCTCTGTAGAATCTTTTTGACTATCTACAAAAATAACCTTGGCGCCACAATGAATTGCTGCACTTGCTGTAGCTGTATATGTGTATGCAGGTACGATTACTTCATCGCCTTCACCAATTCCACAAATTCTAAAATTCAATTCTTCTGCAGCCGTTGCAGAATTTAAACAGACAACTTTTGGTGTATGGCAAAACTCAGCTAATCGTTTTTCTAATTCTTTTGTTCTTGGTCCTGTTGTAATCCAACCAGATTTTAAAGCTTCAACTACTTCTGCAATCTCTAAATCAGAGATATCAGGTGGGGAAAAAAGAATAGATCTCTGTACATTTTTGCTATTCTCTTTCTGATTATCCATTTCACATACTCCTTACTTAATCTTTTTTCACACACTAATAGCCCGCTTCACTCCCGGAGTTCAGCAGGCTAATGCAAATTTATCTTCTTTTCTGTTCTGTATTTTTCTTTTTCATTTTCATCTTCCATTCAGAACCCAAACCAGCTTTCCTTCAGTTATGCAGTTCGGTCAAAAATAAATCTGTATCAAATGTTCTCTTTCTTATATAACTTCGAGTACTCTCGCGGCTTTCATAAAAGTCACGGTCTTTGCGGGGTCCTCGTGGACTCCGGCGGGCGGCACTCAGCCCGAAAGCCGCACCATGTAGATGCTGCCCTCTTTGTAGTTACCTACTTCTATTCGTGATGCGATGATCGCTCATCACATGAAAACAACGACTCTATCGTTGACTTTTCCATTATTTGTTTTTCTGATTCTCTTTAAAGCTGTCGAGGCATTTCTGCCCAAGGTTCTGGGCCATGTTCAGATATCTGCTGCCGCGGTGACCGTTGACACACTGGAAGTCGGCTCCTTTTCGGCGAATTTTGGCTCCACACTGACTGCACACAGAATTGATATTATGCTGTTGAACCTCCAGAACAACGATGCCTTCCTGCCATGCCTTGTACTTGAGCTTCTCCCGAATGGACGGAACGAGTCTAAGTGGGGAATTTTTTCCGACGCTTGCCAGAATGATATTTCCATAGTCTTTGTTGTATTCCGGAAGGACCAGAACACTGGCATTTTGTTTTTTGCAGTAATCAATGATCTGTCTGCTGATCTGATGTGCATAATGCTCATGCAGATTTTTCAGTTTTTTCCAGTATCGGTAATTTGCTTTGGCATTGCCGCCGCCACCCTGAACGTCTTCGGATCGTTTGATCCGGTCGTAAATCTGCCGGCTGGCATTCGCGTATTCTCTGCCCCCTTTTATATAGAAGGAACTTTCTCGTTTTCCGGAAGAATCGAGAATGCAGCACACTGCGCATGCGCCCTGACCGGTAAAGATCGTGGAACAGATTTTATTTTCTGCTGTAATTCGTTCACGGGCACCACGCCCGTCTGCCACTGATATTTTCCATGGGATATGAAGTTCCGCGTGGTCTTTCTTCAGAACCAGTGCCGGTGACATCATCTGTCCTTCTTCCGGAACTGTATTTCCGCGGAGACGCAGTCTGGACCACTGCCATCCTTCTCCATCCCAGAGCTTTAAAGAAATTGTATTTCCCTGAAAGTCCCGATACATTCCCTTATAGAATGTCACCGATTCTGTGAAAGCCCCGGTAGGCTGTTCCTGCTTATCTCTTGCCAGATAACTTTTGGCTGCTGCCGTGGCGGTGTTAATTGCCGCTCTTCGAAAATAGAGGGGAACCTTTTTCCACGGAAGTGGGTTCGGTACCGGCTGCTTATCTCGGCCAACGATCGTCAGTTTTTCCAGAATGCGGAGGGCTTCCTGTGTGCCGGGCTGCTCATCCGTAAAGGTTTCCAGATACAGCTGGTAATAAAAAAAGCAAGATTTCATTGTAGAGGTCCTGGGTCTGGTGGAACCACTCTGTATGTCGAAACAGGATATTGTATCTCCTGACTGTGATCGCATAGTACGGCATTTTTTCCATCAAATAGCACCTCTGACTCGAAAATCGGATATTTTATAACTTTCTTTTACTGATTATAGGATATTAATTATCTCATGTCAATCGTTATAACATATCAAATGTCCTGTTAGAACACATTCTGGGATATGTAATATCTATAAATTTCCTATCCCAAAGAAATGGAAGCTTTCAAAACAGCAAAAAAAATAATTCTATACGCAAAAAAAGCCCCAGGGCTCACTGTACGAGCTCTGAAGCTTTCTTTTACTTTCTGTATTTATCTTTTGTTCTATTCTTTCCAGTATTTATCGATGTGACTCTGGGCTTCTGCTTCTGTAAGATTGAACTTTTCGATCAGCTTTTTCTTCAGCGATTCCTTAGATCCCCCAAATTCTTGTGCCGTTTCACAAATGCCCTTTATCTCACCGATTTTCTCGCCAAGTTCTTTGCCTTTCTGCAATGCTTTATCTGTCTGCAGTTCCAACACTTTTCCACCCACAATATCACCTATTCCTTTCTTCACCGATTCTTCTTTTTTGAATATGTAGTCGGAAATTTCTTTTATAAGCTCAAGCAGTCTGCCATATATCGCTCCCTGATCATAAAGTATCTTGTCCAGGTGTTGCAGTATATATTCATACTCTTCCAATAGTTTATGCAGTTCTGTTTCACTTTTATTAATTTTCTTTTTATCTTTTTCATATCTCATGATATAAAAAGGTAACAAAAACAGTAGCTTCTTCTGAAAGATTTCATCTTTCGTATACTTCTGCACACATAAAACCGGAACCTGATACCGCACAATTTTTCCATCCGGCATGATCAGTTCCATTCTGAGACTCTTTTTTCTTGTACCACGAAGATATATCACCGCTGAGTGTGGAAATCTCATTCTGAAAATTCCATTTTCTTTTTTCACGTTTTCAATGCTGATTGCAAAATCATACTCCACCATTCGGATCACCATTTTCGAGTCACCTGTACTCTGACATTCGAAATGATAACCTTTTTTTCCAATTCTGAAGTATGAATCAGTAATTTTTTCACCATTCAGCGTCTGGTGTTCATTTCGTAGCTGTTCCAACGGAACATCAAGTGGATAATTTGTTCCAAATATCTCATTGAGCACTGGCACAATCAGCTCCGGCATCTTCTCAAGCATTGTCCGAAATACATTATCAAATGTTGTGTTGTTTTTCGCCATGAGGCTTTTCCCTTTCTGTCTTTATATTTTGCTCTCTTACGTACTTTGGGAAATTTCCTCGTATGGTATTTATTCTTTTATTTTTTTAATAAAGCATTCATCTTCTGTAAATGAAAGTAACCCTGCAAATATTTCATCCAGCATATTTTTCAGGCTTAAGGTTTCCACCTGCCTCTCCCTTTTGTTCTATTTTAGCATATCCATATATAGAACTCTATGCATTATTACAAATTCTCTTCTACTTCTCCTACTGCAGGAAGATACTCCACAGACAGATCGTCGGCAATGACAGCAGCGTGGAAAAAATAACCATCTTCGTTGCAAACGGAGAATCGACCTGATATTTCTCTGCGAGGATACTGGTTGTCGCACCCGCCGGCATCGCTGCCAGAAGCACACAAAGACCAAGAACTGTTTTATTCAATGGCAGGAAACTGCATACAATATAAACGACCGCCGGAATAACGACCAGTCTGTGTACAGTATATTTTACAACTGTCCAGTCCCAGAAATCTTTGAGATCGATGTCAGCCAGGATCATACCAATGACCATCATGGACATAGCAGTGTTGCAGTTTCCAACTGCCGTTACTGCACCGTCAAGTCCAAGTGGCAGTGGAAGTCCCGTAACCATCAGAATAATTCCAAGAACACATGCCAGGACACATGGATGTGTCACAACCTTTTTCAAAGTCTGTTTTTTATCATTGGTTCCGGAGAAGACCGCCAGTCCGGAGGACCACATCATGATTCGCTGTGGAATCAGATAAACGCTGGCAAGCACCAGTCCTTCTGTCCCGTAGATTCCTTCCGCGATCGGGTTTCCAAGGAAGCCCGCATTGGAGCAGATTGTCCCATATTGCAGACATTTATATCGTCCCTCCGGTTCTTTGCGGAACATCACTTTTCCATAAATAACACAGAATACCTGGATGCCTATAGATATAAGAAGGATTTCCAGATATTTCATAAAATTTCCATCTGCCGCACTCTGCGTAAATGCATGAAGAATGTTACACGGCAGGATCAGATAAATAACAAGGTCATTGATGTTTTTTTGTCCCTGCGGTCCGATGATATGTATTTTTTTCATCAAAAATCCTACAGCTACAAGGAGAAAAATCGTGAGCTGTAACGTAAGAAGTGTTTTCATAATATTCTACTTTCCGCGTGTTTCCTTCCTTTGAAACACCTGCTTCCTTTCTTCTTAATTCATTTTCATCCTCATCATCTCAAATCATACTTTAGTGTAGCACATTGTTGAAATCCCCGCAAGAAGGCCAGTTGTACAGAGTTGTATACAATAATCTGCGAACGATTCCGTTTATATTTAATACATTACTCCACCCATACGTTTCAAAAGAGATCACCCTCCAGCAGCGAAATCCATGGACGAATCAGAAGATCCGGGATCTGGAGATTTGACGGAAGGAGATACCTGACCATCCAAATGAGGTCGGATATCTCCTTTTTGTACAATCTTCTTATTGACGTTCTTCTTATTTATATGCTACAATCTGTGTCTGTAAACAACGATTCTGTTCTTTCATGTTTACAACAATTTTAATTTCCAAAACATAGTGTGGATTTTTCTGGTCCGACCATTTTTCGCCACACAATTACCCATTGCGGTAGTTGTGCGGCGTTTTTTTATGTCTGCTCCGCCGATACAGATTTTTCAGAAATACCGGCACTTGCAGATGTTTTTATTTGAAAGGAGTTTCTATGAACGACACATTTATGAAAGAAAAGCCGGTCTTTCCGCTGATCATGTCCATGGCCCTGCCAATGGTCATTTCGATGCTCGTAAATTCTCTGTACAATATCGTGGACAGTTTCTTTGTCGCACAGATCAGTGAAAATGCCATGACCGCGCTGTCGCTTGTTTTTCCTGTCCAAAACTTCGCCAATGCGATTGCGATTGGTTTTGGAATTGGTATCAGTTCACAGATTGCCATCTGTCTTGGTGCCGGAAACAGAGAGACTGCCAGCAAAGCAGCCACACACGGGCTTGCATTGTCCGGTCTGCATGGTGTAATTCTGACAATCGGTTGTATCCTTGTGATGCCTGGATTTCTGGCACTTTTTACTGGTGATGCAGATGTCATTGACCTTGGAATCCGTTATTCTACAATTGTTTTTCTGTTTGCAACGATAAATACGCTTAACCTTGCTTACGAAAAGATCTTCCAGGGCGTTGGCAAAATGAAGATTACGATGATCGGGCTTCTGGTCGGCTGTGTTTCCAATATCATTCTTGATCCGCTGCTGATCTTTGGCCTTGGTCCGTTCCCGGCACTGGGTATTGAAGGCGCTGCACTGGCAACCGGACTTGGTCAGTTATTCAATCTTGTTTTCTATCTGATCATTTACAAAATGCAGCCAATCCAGGTAAAACTCAGCCGCAGACATCTCCATCCGGACATGGCTCTGGCAGCAAGATTATACTCTGTCGGTATCCCGGGAGCACTGAATCTTGCACTTCCTTCTGTCCTGGTTTCTGCACTGAATGGACTTCTGGCAGCCTATTCCCAGAGTTATGTGGTGATTCTGGGAATTTACTACAAACTGCAGACTTTCCTGTATCTTCCGGCAAGCGGGATTGTACAGGGCATGCGCCCGGTCATCGGATACAACTATGGTGCCGGTGAACATAAACGTGTAAAAAAAATCTACTTCGTCACACTTGGCATGAGTGGTGTGATCATGTTGATCGGAACAATCATCTGCCTGACAATTCCGGGACAGCTGATCGGCATGTTTACCACAAATCCTCAAACAATTGCCGCAGGCAAAACAGCACTCCGAATCATCTGTGCAGGTTTCCTGATCTCTTCTGTATCCGTCACAGCATGTGGTGCACTGGAGGGACTTGGCAGAGGAACTGCCTCATTGATCGTCTCTCTCTGCAGGTACCTGGTCATTATCCTTCCGGCCGCTTTTATTTTGAGTCATTTCTTCGGAGCCGTCGGAGTATGGAACGCTTTCTGGATTGCGGAAGCGCTGACCGCCGGGGTATCCTTGCTTATCAGCAAGAGGGTTATCGGGGTATAATTCCCTGATATCCCTCTTTTTTTATATTTCCCCTTGACACATACCCTCATGGGGTATATATTACAAGTATAGTAAATATACCCCTGTGGGGTATGCAATTCAGGAATGCCATCGACATTCTTGCTGCGAGGTGGGAGTCATCTCACATCTGATATAATAAATCTCGAACGAAAGGAAGTTTGCTTATGGATCATAATAACTTTAATGCCAGTTCCTCTACAAAGACAGAAGAAATTATAAAGGAACAAGCAGCTACTCAGGAAAAATCTTGTTGCAGCAATGATAATGCCACCCCATCCGCTCCTGCCTGCTGCTGTACCAGGCACACCGACCGTTCAGAAGCTGACCGCAAGAAACTCATCAACCGTCTGAAACGTATCGAAGGGCAGATCCGGGGAATCATAGGAATGTTGGAAAACGATGCTTACTGCAACGATATCCTCATTCAGTCAGCCGCCGTTAATGCCGCCGTCAATTCTTTTAACAAAGAACTTCTCGCGAATCATATCCGTACCTGTGTGGCTCGTGATATCCGCGAAGGTAAAGATGAAACCATCGATGAGCTGGTTGCAACTCTGCAGAAGCTAATGAAATAGGAGGTAATACAATGGAACAATACAACGTCACCGGCATGAGCTGCGCTGCCTGCAGTTCCCGTGTGGAGAAGGCCGTATCCAAAGTGCCGGGAGTTACATCCTGCTCGGTCAGCCTTCTGACAAATTCTATGGGAGTTGAAGGAACCGCATCCTCTCATGACATCATCACTGCCGTAGAGCAGGCAGGTTACGGCGCATCACTCAAGAGTGCAAATAAAGAACAGGTTTCCATGTCTGAAGCCGAGGAAGCCCTGGAAGATCACGAGACACCGGTTCTCAAACGCCGCCTGATCGCTTCCATCGGATTTTTACTCGTTCTGATGTACTTCTCCATGGGACACATGATGTGGGGCTGGCCACTCCCGGCATTTTTTAACGATAACCACGTTGCCATGGGACTTGTCCAGCTTCTGCTTGCCGGAATCGTCATGGTCATCAACCAGAAATTCTTCATTAGCGGATTTAAGAGTCTGTGGCACCGTGCCCCCAATATGGACACACTGGTTGCACTCGGCTCCATGGCCTCATTTGTATGGAGTGTCTACGCACTTTTTGCCATGACAAGAGCACAGGTAGACGGTGATTCTGCTGCCGTTATGAACTACATGATGGAATTTTATTTCGAGTCCGCCGCAATGATCCTGACGCTGATCACTGTTGGAAAAATGCTCGAAGCCCGTTCCAAGGGAAAAACGACCGATGCTCTCAAGAGCCTCATGAAGCTTGCCCCAAAGACCGCCGTTGTTCTTCGCAATGACCAGGAAACTACCGTTCCGATCGAACAGGTCCACAAGGGAGATGTCTTTGTGGTCCGCCCTGGCGAAAATATCCCGGTTGATGGCGTGATCGTCGAGGGAACCAGTGCCGTCAATGAATCTGCTCTTACCGGTGAAAGTATCCCTGTTGACAAAGCAGCCGGAGATCTTGTTTCTGCCGCGACCGTCAACCAGTCCGGATTTATCAAATGCGAAGCAACCCGTGTCGGCGAAGATACCACACTCTCTCAGATCATCAAAATGGTGAGTGATGCCGCCGCTACCAAAGCTCCGATCGCCAAAATCGCAGACCGCGTTTCCGGTGTTTTTGTTCCGGCAGTTATTACGATTGCAATCGTTACTACGATCATCTGGCTTCTGACCGGACACGAATTTGGCTATGCTCTTGCCCGCGGTATCTCCGTTCTCGTTATCAGTTGTCCATGTGCTCTCGGACTTGCCACTCCGGTAGCGATCATGGTCGGCAACGGAATGGGGGCCAGAAATGGTATCCTGTTCAAAACTGCCGTTTCTCTTGAAGAGACCGGCAAGGTTCAGATCGTTGCCCTGGACAAGACCGGTACGATCACCAGCGGCCAGCCGGAAGTTACTGATCTGCTCCCTGCAGAAGGGATCTCCGAACAGGAACTCCTCACCATGCATTTGCCCTGGAGAAAAAAAGTGAACATCCGCTCGCGAAAGCGATTCTCAAACATGCTGAAGAACAACATTTTACAGCGCCGGAGGTTACTGATTTCCATGCCCTTCCCGGAAACGGACTCTCTGCAGTGCTCGAACAGGAAACTCTGATCGGTGGAAGCATGAAATTCATCAGCAGCCAGGTAAACGTTCCTGCCACCCTTTCCCAGAAGGCAGAAAAACTTGCAGAAGAAGGAAAAACGCCCCTGCTTTTTGCCCGGAATGGTAAACTGGTCGGCATTATCGCTGTTGCCGATGTTATCAAAGAAGACAGCCCACAGGCGGTCAAAGAACTCCAGAATATGGGAATCCGTGTTGTCATGCTGACCGGTGATAATGAACGCACCGCAAGAGCGATCGGTGCACAGGCCGGTGTTGATGATGTCATCGCAGGTGTTCTCCCGGATGGCAAAGAAAGTGTGATCCGTTCACTCAGGGAACAGGGCAAAGTAGCCATGGTCGGTGACGGAATCAACGATGCCCCTGCACTTACCCGCGCAGATATCGGAATCGCGATCGGTGCCGGAACTGATATCGCGATCGATGCCGCTGATGTCGTTCTGATGAAGAGTCGTTTAAGCGATGTTCCTGCTGCAGTACGTCTCAGCCGTGCAACCCTGAAAAATATCCACGAAAATCTTTTCTGGGCATTTTTCTACAATGTGATCGGCATTCCACTGGCTGCCGGTGTATGGATCCCGATTTTCGGATGGACATTGAATCCGATGTTCGGTGCCGCCGCAATGAGTCTTTCCAGCTTCTGCGTTGTCACCAATGCCCTTCGTCTGAACCTGTTTAAGATCCACGACACAAAAAAGGACAAAAAAATTAAACAAGCTACTTCCATTGAAGTAAAAAATGATTATAATAAAAAAGAAAAGGAGCAAAAAACTATGGTAAAAGTTACAGTTAATGTTGAGGGAATGATGTGCGGACATTGCGAAGCACATGTAAACGAAGCTATTAAGAAAGCATTCGGCGTTGAAGACGTTGTATCTTCTCACGAAAATAACACAACCGTTTTCACAGCACCGGAAAAGGTTGATGAGGACAAGATCCGTCAGACGATCAAAGATGCCGGATACGAAGTAACCGGAATTACACAGGAATAAAAGGAAGCTATGAACAACACACAGGATAAAAAAAACCAGAAGAAATCCATAACCTGCACTATTATATCGATCACATTCGATATGATATAACCAATCTTATTAAATGGCTGGTTCTGGCAGTACTGACCGGACTGAGCGTAGGCTTCATCAGCAGCCTTTTTGCCAGAGTACTGAAATTCGTAACCAACTATCGTACAGAACATTTCTGGGTATTCTTCTTGCTTCCTGTTTCCGGTCTGATCATTGTTTTTCTGTATCAGAAATTCGGTCAGGAAGATGGCGGAACCAATCAGGTTTTATCAACGATCCGTTCTCAGGATGATGTGCCTTTTCGTTCTGCTCCGCTGATTTTCGTTTCTACGATCCTGACTCACTTTGCCGGTGGATCTGCCGGTCGTGAGGGCGCGGCGATCCAGCTCGGCGGAAGCATCGGCAATCAGCTTGGAAGCTGGTTTCACCTCGATGAAGAAGACCGTCATGTCATGGTCATGTGCGGTATGAGTGCTGCTTTCTCCGCAGTTTTCGGAACACCGATGGCGGCGGCAGTCTTTTCTATGGAGGTCGTGAGCGTTGGCATTATGTATTATGCCGCACTGGTTCCATGTGTGATTGCATCCATTATTGCCTCAAAGTTTGCGGCGGGCTTTGGCATCAATCCGGAATCTTTTCATGTAGTCAATATCCCGGAACTTACCATCGAAACAGGACTCAAGATGGTTCTTGTTGCCGTTGCCTGTGCTGCCATCAGTATTATTTTCTGTATGGCACTTCAGGGTGTCAGCAAACTTTATGCGAAATTTTTAAAAAATCCATATATCCGTATCGTCGCAGCCAGTGCCATCATTATTGTGATCACACTCTTTTTGCGCACCTCTGATTATATGGGTGCCGGAAATAACCTGATCGAACTTGCTGTCGAGAATGGTCAGGCTCACCCGCTGGACTTTTTCTGGAAGCTCGTACTCACTGCCCTGACCATGCGCGCCGGTTTCCGTGGCGGTGAGATTGTTCCTTCCTTCTGCATCGGAGCAACATTCGGATGTATCATGGGACACCTGATCGGTCTTTCCCCATCCATCTGTGCAGCCGCCGGAATGGCAGCCCTTTTCTGTGGCGTTACCAACTGCCCGATCACTTCCATCCTGATCGCATTTGAGCTGTTTGGCTTCCGCGGTGCATCCTATTATCTGATTGCCGTTTCGATCAGTTATGCCGTATCCGGATACTATGGTCTGTACAAAGATCAGACGATCGTATACTCTAAATATAAAGCCAAGTACATCAATCGTCATACTCGTTTCTAAATTTATAAAATTTAATTTTACATATTCCGATGTCTGCTACTTTTTAATTCAAGTCGAACGTCCGTGAGACTTGGCGCGTGATTCTGGTTAGCGAAGCTGACATATTCCTATCAGAATCACTGCGCATCCTCGCGGAGCGTTTATCTCAGTCGGAGATTGGACTCCCACTGAGACAAATTTGCTATTACTCACCACCTGAAGATGTGGGAGTCTTCTCGACTGAGATAAATAATTTCAGACATCGGAATTTTTCTTTTATTTTACTTTCGATTCCCATATATTTTTCTCACAATAATGTAAATAAATATTAGAAATTTAACGTGCATTTTATCAAAAACTTTACTTGTACATTGAAAATAATATGTTAGAATAAAGGTGTATTTTTAAGGAAAAGTAGGAGGAATTTGAATGCGCAAAACAAAAATTATCTGTACCCTTGGTCCGTCTACTGATAAGGACGGTGTTCTGGAAGAACTCGTTAAAGAAGGAATGAACGTAGCACGTTTTAACTTCTCTCATGGTTTACATGATGAACAAAAAGGCCGTATTGATAAATTAAAAGAAATTCGTACAAGACTCAATAAACCGGTAGCTGCGCTTCTCGACACAAAAGGGCCTGAAATTCGTATCCGCGAATTTGAAAATGGAAAGGTCACACTGAAGGAAGGTCAAGAATTTACCTTAACTACAGAAGAAATCGTAGGAAACGAAAAAATCGTTTCTGTTACCTATAAAGATTTATATAAAGATGTCAAACCAGGCAACAGCATTCTGATCGATGATGGTCTGATCGGACTTGAAGTCAAGAAGATCAAAGGTCAGGACATCATCTGTAAAGTCGTAAACGGTGGTGTTCTCGGCAATAAGAAGGGCGTCAACCTCCCTGGTGTAGAAGTAAACATGCCGTTTATCAGCCCAAAAGATCACGATGATATCCTGTTTGGTATTAAAGAAGGCTATGATTTTATTGCAGCTTCCTTTACCAGAACTGCTGCCGATGTCAAAGAAATCCGTGATATCCTTGAGAAAAACGGCGGACATGACATCAAAATCATCGCAAAGATCGAGAACCAGCAGGGTGTGGACAACATCGACAGCATCATTGAAGCTGCAGATGGTATCATGATCGCCCGTGGTGATATGGGTGTTGAAATTCCACTCGAAGACGTACCGGTTATCCAGAAGGATATCATTGCAAAGGTATACAGTGCCGGCAAACAGGTTATCACAGCTACTCAGATGTTGGATTCCATGATCAAGAATCCACGTCCAACCCGTGCAGAGACTACTGACGTTGCCAACGCGATCTATCAGGGTACCAGTGCGATTATGCTGTCTGGTGAAACCGCTGCAGGTAAATACCCAATTGAAGCACTTAAGACAATGGTTAAAATTGCAGTTCGTACAGAAGCTGATGTTGACTACAATAAACAGTTCAGCACTTCTTCAAAAGATCATGCTACAAATGTAACTACCGCTATTTCTCATGCTACCTGCATGACAGCAATCGACCTGAATGCAAAAGCCATCATCGCAGTTACCCGTTCCGGAAATACTGCACGCATGGTTTCCAAATATCGTCCGGGATGCCAGATCATTGCATGTACTCCGGATGAGCGTACCTGGCGTCAGATGAACCTGATCTGGGGTGTAACACCACTCCTGACCAAAGAGGAATACAGCATGGAGATTCTTCTTCTTCACGCTACAGAAGCAGCTGAAGAAAAAGGTTATGTCAAAGAAGGAGATATCGTTGTTCTTACAGTTGGTGTTCCTCTTGGACATCCTGGCAACACAAATCTGCTCAAAGCAACCGTTGTTGGTAAGTATTAATCTGCTTATTGCATCAGAATTAACCATTCTGTAAAATCGTATGCAAAAAAACAAGTCATTATCTCCTGTTTTGGACGATAATGACCTGTTTTTTTACTCACATAAAAAATCCAGACATATCTGTTGTAAAAACACTTTTATTTCTTATAAACTGTGATTACGATCGGTTCCTGGTTTTCCTCCCCATATGGCTGAATCCAGTATAATTCTTCATCCGGATCTTTCTGTTTCTCCGCTTCAGCACCTTTGGATTCAGAATCTCCTGCTTTGGTATTTTTAGTTTCCAAATTTCTTGCAGCATCTTCGTCTTTTTCAGATGCAGATGTCGTTGCAACCTCGTCTTTCACATACTCAAGTTCCAGATATGGAGCACTTCCATTTACATCATTCAGAATGATCTGGTTCTTTCTGCCCAGAGTTTTCTTATCTGAATACTTCCCATCTTTATCCACCGAAATATTCTGAACCGCCTTATTGATCACACAGGTTCCGGCAGTGGAAGTTGTCAAAATAACATCTTTCTCTGTGTCAGAAACCTTGATGATATTCAATGGTTTTTCATTTTCCGTAAGTGTTATAATAATTTTATTATTTCCATTGCGGAGACGGATTCCCAGCTCAGTGGCAGATTCTTTGGCACTCAGCGTGATCCAATGATCTTTCGGATTTTTCTTATCACTAATAGAAATCGAATGAAGTTTCTTATTCTCACTTGTCAGAGAAAATCCGTTTTTAACCTCATCAATAGCTGTAGAAACTGCCAGATCCGTGATGTTTCCATCGGCATCTTTCTTGATCTCTGTCGTTCCCGCTGGAACTGTCATACCGGTAACTTCCTCTGTTTCCGTCGGATCATCCGAATCTTTCTTTGCAACACAAATCGTACCAACTGCAGTTTCCGGATCATACTCCGTCACAATATCAGTCGAAGTGGAAGATGCAAAAGAAGCATATTCTTCATCAATATCTTCCTCTGACAGGTCTTCCTCTGGCAGGTCTTCCTCTGGCAGGTCTTCCTCTGGCAGGTCTTTCTCTGCACCTTCATTTTTACTATCGGCAGAAGTATCTGAATCAGTGGGTTCTGTTTTTCCGGAAGTACTGTCTTTATCTACGGAAGCATTTTCTGTATTAGAATTCTTATTTTCTTCTGAAGCATCTGTTTTGCCATCTTCTGATTTGCCGTCAGCATCTGTTCCCGGCTTCTCATCCGTCTTTGTATCTGCATCATCTGTTTTACCATCAACAGCATTCGTATTTTTGACCGGAATCTCCGACAGTTCTGTATAATCGCATCCCTGTCTCTGACATTTATATGTGATCACACCTGGTTTATCTGCTGTCGCCTCCTGAATAGAAACTTCTTTCAGTTCATGACCAAGTGCAGCTGTCTCATCTCTCTTTTCTTCGTAGGTGCAGCCATCCACTTTACATTTGTAGATCGTATAACCTCTTTCTGTGCAGGTTGGCAGAACAACTTTGCTTTCTATAAGCTCATGTTCGCCTTCATTGCATGGAGCAGGTTCATTCTCTGCTGCTCTCGTGTCTTCCTTTTCATTATCATCCGTTTCAGCTGTTTTCGCAGAAGAATTCTCCTCAGCATATACTGCGGAACTTCCTGCCAGTGTCATCGCCATGACCACAGCCAGTATCGCTGCACTTTTACTTTTCTTTCTCATACACATTCTCTCCTTTGTACAAAATATGGAGTCAATAAAACAGATTTATCTTATCATTGATTCTATGCTTTGTGGATCTCACATGACTAAAGTCACATGCTCCTCAGTCGCTTTAAGCGACAAGGCTAAATATCGGTGGATACGCCTGTAGCTTAGGATATGCGCAGTCATGCGCTTTTTTCCATGCCAGATATGGCAGGTTCCCACACTGCAGGTAATCCACTGTATATCTGCCTGTGTTTATGCTGCTCTTAAGAGTTCCATTTCTGAAAACAATTCTCTTAAGTCCGCATATACACATGAGATCCTACGCTTTACTGAAGGGACTTTTGCCTCCAGCAAAGACCTTTCCGTTGCCGGAAGGGGTTTTAAGAGTTCCCGTATAAAATATCTTGCTCCAATATTATAGGACGCCGAAAGATCACAGTTATATCTTTTTCCATTCTGGAATGTACATAAACTGTGATTGTCTGGATCACGGACAACTGTTCCCGATCCATCACAGGCAAGCCTGCTGGTATTCCACGCACAGATCCTGGATATCCGCATCCCTCTGCGATGCGCCTGATGTTCACATCTTTTCTGGATATCCCTTTTCCTCCACAGATGCAGCTTCTGTTTCTTTCTCCCAGATATCTTTCCTTTTGTCTCCAGATACTCAAACACGATCACATCCGCGTGGTTTTCTTCCGCATATCCTGTAACTGCCCCTGCGACCTTCCTTCCGAGTTCTGTGTTAAGACGCTTCGCGTAAGCCCATCTGCTTTTCACCTGTACAGAACCATGTTCCCGCTGGAACCTGCTTATCCGTCCCAGCACACGGTACATCCGGTCTTTTTCACTGGGAAAATCAATAAATTTTCTTCCCAGGACAGTTCCATCTGGCCGCATGATGGTACAGACTGCATCCGTATTGATCCCTAAATCCACACTGCAGATGATCTGTTCTTTTACAGGTGCCTTTGTAAGCGGCACTTCTTCTGTATAAGAAAAACACAGGAAGTATTTACGATACCTTTTTTCCAGCACGGGAGCTGCTGCTCTTTTTCCTGCCCAGTTCTTTCTGAGATATTCCATGTCTGTATGGCTGAGACTGACCCGGAACCATTTCCAGTCATGGCCGTCATAAAGTTTCAGGTACGCTCCATCTTTTTCCTCAGTATCTTCACGGTACATCACATCACGGTAAAATACCGGCATAGCATGATTACCACACACCAGCTTCGGCGTGCCGCCTTTCTGATCCATTTTTTCCCACAGTTTCAGCCTTGTCTTATATGAGGATACGCTTCCCAGGGCATGCTGGATAGCTGCCCTTCTGAGATAAGAAGGCATCTTTGGAAATCGCAGGTCAAAATCAAACCTTGCCTCGTTCTTTTTAGTGGTATGTACCAGATGTTCTGCAGTATGAAACGTTTTTTAGGTTCCGTGATCACTGCCAGTTCATCCCATGTCCGGG
>ENA-OQDM01000496-OQDM01000496.1-human-gut-metagenome-genome-assembly--contig:-NODE-496-length-22780-cov-1.685649_pt1 | contig 22780 bp, 23 predicted proteins | sample MGYA00242772_ERZ504605 | MGnify/ENA primary metagenome ERZ504605 (study PRJEB26092, sample SAMD00036348) | human gut metagenome | host: Homo sapiens | study: EMG produced TPA metagenomics assembly of... | reverse complement strand
AAAATGGACTGTCAATCACGTTGCCAGATCTGACGACAAACATCTCGAGTTAATGTCCGAAGAGAACGTAAAAAAGGCCAATGAATTTCACAAAAAGTTTTCCTCAATATACAGTAACTCCTCTTCAGGATCTTGCTGAACTGGCATCCTATCTTGGTGTTAAGAGCATCCATTGCAAGGATGAGTCCTATCGTTTCGGACTGAACGCCTTCAAAGTTCTTGGTGGTTCCTACGCAATGGGACGTTACATAGCAAAAGAAGTTGGGAAAGATATCAGCGAACTTCCATATGCGGTTCTTTCTTCTGAAGAATTAAGAAAAGAATTCGGACAGGCTACCTTCTTCACAGCAACAGATGGAAACCACGGACGCGGAGTTGCATGGGCTGCCAAACGTCTCGGACAGAAAGCAGTTGTCCGTATGCCAAAAGGAACAACGAAAACACGTTTTGACAACATTGCTAAAGAAGGTGCGACTGTTACCATCGAAGAAGTTAATTACGATGACTGCGTAAGAATGGCTGCAGCTGAAGCAGCCAAGACAGAGCATGGCATCATCGTTCAGGATACTGCCTGGGACGGATATGAAGAAATCCCGTCATGGATCATGCAGGGATATGGAACTATGGTTATGGAAGCTGACCAGCAGCTCAAGGAAGCCGGAATCGACCGCCCGACACATGTATTTGTCCAGGCAGGTGTTGGTTCTCTTGCAGGCGCTGTCGTTGGTTACTTCGCACATAAATATAAAGAAAATCCACCAGTAATGGTTGTCTGCGAAGCAAGTGCTGCTGATTGCCTGTACCGTTCTGCTATGAAGGAATCCGGTGATCTTGTAAACGTAGGCGGTGACCTTCAGACGATTATGGCCGGTCTCGCATGCGGCGAAGCAAACACCATTGGATGGGATATCTTAAGGAATCACGTTTCTGTGTTTGCATCCTGCCCGGACTGGATGAGTGCCAAAGCAACACGAATCTATGCGAATCCGCTCGGTAATGATCCGCATATCGTTTCTGGCGAATCTGGTTCTGTTCCGCTTGGTCTGTGCTTCACTGCCCTTCACGATGAGATGCAAAAGATCTCAAAGAAGCTCTGAAACTGGATGAAAACTCCAACGTTCTCGTAATCTCCACAGAAGGTGACACCGATCCGGTTCGTTACCGCGAGATCGTATGGGATGGACTGTACGGAACAAACGAATCTTTAAGTAAATAAAAACTGCTGCGGAACAATCCGTAAGTATCATCAAGTAATTAAGAACTTTAAAATATTTTTTATATACATGGGAGGAACTTTAAAATGGATTACGGCAAAATCAAAGAAGCTGCTCAGAATTATCAGGAAGATATGGTCAAATTCTTAAGAGCAATCGTTAAAAATCCTGGAGAAAGCTGCGATGAAAGAAAACATATCGAAACAATCGAAGCTGAAATGAAAAAGCTGAACTTCGATGAAGTAACTATTGATCCACAGGGTAACGTCATCGGTTACATGGGATCCGGTGATAAGATTCTCGCTTTTGATGCCCATATCGATACGGTTGGTATCGGTAACATCGAAAACTGGAACTTCGATCCATACGAAGGTTACGAAACAGAAGAAGAAATCGGTGGACGTGGTGTCTCTGACCAGTGCGGTGGTCTCGTATCTGCTGTATACGGTGCCAGAATCATGAAAGACATGGATCTGATTCCGGAAGGATATAAGATCATGGTAGTCGGAACGGTTCAGGAAGAAGACTGTGACGGTCTCTGCTGGCAGTACATCATCAACGAAGACAAGATCCGTCCGGAATTTGTAGTTTCCACAGAGCCAACTGACGGTGGTATCTACAGAGGTCAGCGTGGACGTATGGAAATCCGCGTAGATGTAAAGGGTTTTTCCTGCCATGGTTCTGCTCCGGAACGTGGTGACAACGCCATCTACAAAATGGCTGATATCCTTCAGGACGTACGTTCCCTTAATGAAAACGATGACGCTGACGAAACAGAGATCAAAGGTCTTGTTAAAATGCTCAATCCAAAATTCAACCCTGACTGGGAAGAGGCTCGTTTCCTTGGACGCGGTACTGTAACTGTATCACAGATTTTCTACACCTCTCCTAGCCGTTGTGCAGTAGCTGACTCCTGTGCGGTATCTCTTGACCGTCGTATGACATTCGGAGAAACATGGGAAAGCTGCCTGGATGAGATCCGTGCACTTCCAAGCGTTCAGAAATACGGTGATGACGTTGTTGTATCCATGTATAACTATGATCGTCCTTCCTACACAGGCTGCAAATACGAAATCGAGTGCTACTTCCCGACATGGGCTATTCCGAAAGATCACAAAGTAACAAAAGCTCTTGAAGACGCATACAAAAACCTGTACGGTGAAACCCGTCTTGGAAATGCTGAAACAGAAGAAATGCGAAAAGCACGCCCACTTACAGATAAATGGACATTCTCCACAAACGGCGTATCCATTATGGGACGTAATGGAATCCCTTGCATCGGATTCGGTCCTGGAGCAGAGGCACAGGCACATGCACCAAACGAAAAGACCTGGAAAATCGACCTCGTAAGATGCGCAGCGGTTTATGCAGCTCTGCCTGGTTCTTACTGTAAGTAAGAAAGAACAACAAAGAACGGGGTTCTTTGAACTTATAAAGGACGAAGTCCTTTGAACCTTGCAAAGGGAGCGAATCCCCGCTCCCTCTGCACACCCTTGGGGCTAAAAGCACAGTAGTAATACACTGTCAGATCAGAAGGATATTAACTTAACTAATTATAAGCTCTTTGTGTTGCAAGTATAAACTAATAGATAATTAGCTGCTACAGACAGAGTGAACAATATCTATAATGCTTCAGGCCGTAAGATGAACAAATAGTCAATAAACGAATAACCACACACGAAATGTGCTAATTAAGGCGTTTTTTCTTCTCAGTGTGGGGAATAAATATTTCATAAGGTGATGATCTGAGACGGCCGGTACTTAGTGACCGTATTCTGGTCACTTATGTACCGCTGCCAGTCGAAGTCAGCGAGAGCGTGTCACCGTTGAAATATTTGATTCCATCACACGTTAAAGAAGAATAATCTTAGTCACACATTTCCCACAAAAAGGAGAAAAGAATGAAAACTTTACAGGATTACATCGATAAACTCAACAAACTCAACTTCAAAGAAATGTACAATAACGACTTCTTCTGGACATGGGACAAGACAGATGAAGAACTCGAAGCTGTATTCACAGTCGCTGATGCTCTTCGTTTCATGAGAGAAAACAACATTTCCACAAAAGTATTTGAAAGTGGTCTTGGAATCTCCATCTTCCGTGACAACTCTACACGTACCCGTTTCTCTTTCGCTTCTGCCTGCAACCTTCTTGGTCTGGAAGTACAGGATCTCGATGAGAAAAAATCGCAGATTGCGCATGGTGAAACTGTTCGCGAAACAGCAAACATGGTATCCTTCATGGCTGACGTAATCGGTATCCGTGATGATATGTATATCGGCAAAGGACATGCATACCAGAAAGAATTCATGGATGCAGTTACTGAGGGAAACAAAGATGGTATCCTCGAACAGAGACCTACTCTTGTAAACCTGCAGTGCGACGTTGACCACCCAACACAGTGTATGGCTGATATGCTTCATATTATCCATGAATTTGGTGGTGTAGAGAACCTCAAAGGCAAAAAAATCGCTATGTCATGGGCTTACTCTCCATCTTACGGCAAACCGCTCTCTGTTCCTCAGGGTGTTATCGGTCTGATGACACGTTTCGGTATGGACGTTGTTCTTGCTCATCCAGAAGGATACGATGTAATGCCGGAAGTTGAAGAAATTGCTAGAAAGAACGCAGAAGCAACAGGCGGATCCTTCACAAAAACAAACAGCATGGAAGAAGCCTTCAAAGATGCTGATATTGTATATCCAAAGAGCTGGGCTCCTTTCGCTGCTATGGAAAAACGTACCAATCTCTATGCAGAAGGCGATTTCGAAGGAATCGACAAACTGGAAAAAGAACTTCTTGCTCAGAATGCCGAACACAAAGACTGGGCTTGCACAGAAGAACTCATGAAAACAACAAAAGACGGAAAAGCTCTCTATCTGCACTGTCTGCCAGCTGATATCACAGGTGTAAGCTGCGAAACAGGCGAAGTCGATGCATCCGTATTTGACCGTTACAGAATCCCGCTTTATAAAGAAGCAAGCTTCAAACCATACATCATCGCTGCTATGATCATGCTTTCCAAATTTGAAAATCCACAGGATATCCTGAAGAAACTGGAAGTAAAAGCTGCACCAAGAATCATGAAATAATTTTTTATCGGGTAGGTTTTTACAATGTATAAAAGAAAAAGAATTGTGATTGCTCTGGGCGGAAACGCCCTTGGCAATACACTCCCGGAACAGATGCAGGCCGTCAAAACCACAGCAAAAGCCCTGTGTGATCTGATCGAAGAAGGGCATCAGGTTGTTGTTGTTCATGGAAATGGCCCACAGGTAGGTATGATCAACAATGCCATGGCAGCTCTTTCCAGAGAAGACGCAAACCAGCCAAACACGCCTCTCTCCGTCTGTGTTGCCATGAGCCAGGCATACATCGGATACGACCTGCAGAATGCGCTTCGTGAAGAGCTTCGCAAACGCGGATTTATGCGCACACCGGTCGTAACTGTTGTTACACAGGTACGTGTCGATGAAAATGATCCGGCCTTCCAGAATCCAAGCAAACCAATTGGACATTTCATGACCAGAGAACAGGCTGAACATGCAGAAAAAGCATATGGTTATGTTATGAAAGAAGATGCCGGTCGCGGATACCGCCGTGTCGTTGCTTCCCCGAAACCAGTTGAAATCGTAGAACAGGATGCAATCAACAGTCTTGTAGATGCAAACAAAATTGTTATCTGCTGCGGCGGTGGAGGAATTCCTGTCACATTACAGGGCGACCACCTGAAAGGTGCATCAGCTGTTATTGATAAAGATTTTGCAAGTTGCTTACTCGCTAAAGAACTTGATGCCGACATGCTGATCATTCTGACAGCAGTCGAAAAAGTTGCCGTAAACTTCGGTAAGGAAAATGAGAAATGGCTGGATGAAATGACCGTAGAAGAAGCCCAGAAATATGTAGACGAAGGTCAGTTTGCACCAGGTTCCATGCTTCCCAAAGTACAGGCGGCCATGGATTTTGCCTCTTCCAAAGAAGGACGCTCTGCCATGATTACGCTTCTCGAAAAAGCCAAAGACGGTATTCAGGGCAAGACCGGGACTAAAATCCATATTTAAATATCAATGCCATGATATAAAAAAGTAGTATAATCTGGTCAAAAAAACAGATTATACTACTTTTTCTCTTTTAGCTCTGGCAGGATCGTGGCAATCATTGTAATATTCAATCCAACAAAAAACCACAAATAAAAGCCACAAAAAATCATATTTTTTTTCTTGTGTTTCAACGAAAAAAAGTGATAATTATATTAATATAAAAATGTATAAATCATATTCTATATAATGATTGATGGAGGTATTATGGCTGAGAATTATAATGGCATGGCAGTTGGTATCTTTGAACTTGACAGTCTTGCTGCCTGCTTCGTAGCACTTGACGCTGCTTCCAAAGCAGCCAATGTAAAAATTCAGAATGTTGAGCGTAATCGTCTTGGTGCCGGTGCATGCGTAAAAATGCGTGGATCTGTATCCGATGTAACTGCTGCAATGGATGCAGCCCTTAAAGTAGCTGAGCCGCTGACAAAGATTTTTTCTCATACGATCATTGCTTCTCCTGCTCATGACACAGAACCGGCTATGTATATGACAGCAGGTAAATAATAACCCTGAATATTTGATTAAAGTGAGGATCATACTATGAAATACGGAGCATTCGGATTAGTTGAAGTATTAGGAAGCTGTAATGCAGTCATGGTCATTGACCAGATGCTCAAGACAGCAGACGTATCTTTTCGTACCTGGAACGGCAAATGCGGTGGACATGAAGTTGTTTTTATGAGCGGTGATGTATCTGCTGTTACTGCTGCTGTAGAGTCTGTAAAACAGAATCCACCATGCGACATTATTCTTGCGGCAGTGATCTCCAATCCTTCTGAAGAAACTGTACGTCTTGTAGAAGAAGATGCTGCTACTCATCATTTTGCATAATCATTTTTTATTCAGAGACCTGTCTGTATCAGGTCTCTTTTTTATTTCATTGCCAAAAAAGCAACAAAAAACCACATCGAAAATATCACTAATCCGATGTGGTTTTCTGATTTAAAATTTCATAGGAATTTCCTTAGCGATTAAACACTGCAATACCAAGACCCTCTTCACGTACTACAGTCCACATAGCCTCATTGATCTCCTCTAATTTATATCTATGTGTAATCAGTTTATACAGAGGAAGTTTCATTTCTGCTGCTTTTGCCAGGAAATTCATGCAGTTTTCATAATCTCTTGCTGCATAAAATCTTCCACCAGCCGGCATGCTGTCTTCAAAATATCTCGCTGTAGGAGTTCTTCTCCATCCACAAAGAAATCCCATTTCGCAAATGCTTCCGCTGTTTTTCATAAATCTTCTTGCTACATTTCTTCCCATAGGCGAATCTGTACAGATAAATACTGCATCTGCCATATCACCTGCTGCTGCACGGATCTTGTCCTTCACACCTGCAACACCATTTTTTCCATGGGAACCAATAAATTCCCATGCTCCAAATTCCATTGCACGAGATTTTTCACTTTCTTTGTCAATTACAATAATTTTATTGATTCCAAGTGTTTTTAATGCAACCACGGTCAGAAGACCTTCCATTCCACATCCAAGTACAACTGCTGTTTTATCAGCATCCAGTTTACACATTTTGGACATGCGTTCTACTTCTGTATAAATAGAAATACTTCTCGTGATCAGCAGTCTGGATTCCAGATCCAGACCGTTTACCTGATATACCTGCTGTCCGGCCGGCAATACGATGTAATTTGCAAACCATCCATTCGGTGCAACTGTATTTGCCTTTCTGCCGCCATATGTAGAAACACCACCAAATCCGGCTTTCTTTGCCGCAATGACTTTGTCTCCTACTTTCAGGACATTTCCTTTGGCATCCTGAAGATTCTCACTTCCAACCTTTACGATGATACCGGTTCCTTCCTGTCCCTGTGCAGAAGAACCTGCTGCTCTTCTTTCTTTCAGAAATTCCGTAACATCAGAAGGAGAAATCATGCATCCCTCCACACATACAATAATTTCTTTTGGTCCGACTTCCGGAAGAACATAATTTTTGATCATATAATCTTCCTGAGAATCGAGAACCGCTGTTTTTCCAACTTCTCTTCCAGTCAGTGCCGGTGTTTCCTCTAATACAAAGGTCGTTTTCGGCTGCACCGGTCTGGAAGGAGCATCTATCTCAGACAGAACCTGCTTTACAATTTCGTCAATCTTTATATCCATCTTCTATCTCCTTTGCCATAGACTGCTGTTCTTTCCATTGCTGGAACACCATGAAGCAGCTTATCTATTTTTATCTTCACAACAACCTTACGATAAGATGTCTGTTCTTTCTCGTGGCAGCATGGTTTATGTCCGTCATCCGGATAAACCAGATAAAACATTCCCGGTTTCATCTGAATTCTGTTTCCACACCCGGAAAGCCACTCAATATCAGCTTCCGGATCATAAGGAGTCTTTACCGCCAGATCTGCCCTGTCTGCATATTCCCACATTTCAGATCCGTTCAGAAGGATCTGTACATCCAGGTAATTACGATGTACCTCAAAATCTGCTTCTTCGAAGCTTCTTGTATTCCCTTCCTGTACAAAAGCAAATCCTTTACCAACCGGATATTTGCCCGGAGGAAGCTGTTCTTTCTGAACACGTTCCGCAAAACGTACGGCATCCCATAATTCCGGAACACTTCTCTGGTAACAACGGAAGCGTTCCAATCGATCCATTATCATTATCGCCAGCTCCTGTCTCTTTATAAAAGTTCCAGATCTCTCATTTTATTGTAAACATTTGCCTTCGCTGTTGCATCAAGTGAAAGTGCAGGAAGTCTTTCCTGACCATCATGATGCAGCACTCTGTAGTACATAGCCTGTTTGCAAGCCAGGAACAAAGGTGTGCTATATGCATAGATATCCATTGCCTCAACCATTTTGTTGAACCATTTTGCAGCTTCATTAAAATCGCCGCGTTTTGCACTCTGATACGTATTAACCGTATATTCCGGTGCAAAGTTTGCAGTTGCATTGATGAATCCATCCACACCACATACCAGTAGACCCATTGCCTGGTTTTCATATGCTGAAAATACAGAAAAGTCCGGATTGATTTCTTTTACTTTCTGCATGCTGAGTACATGATTGAAATCTGCAATCGTATCTTTGATTCCGACTACATTCGGGTTTGCTTTTACAATTCTGGCTACAACATCTGCATTGAAGCAGTATCCGGTAAGATCCGGGAAGTTGTAGATAATGATCGGCAGCGAAGTATGAGAAGCAACATATCCAAAGTATGCTTCAACCATGTCTGTACTGTATACACTGAAATAAGGGTTAATCAGAAGTACTCCGTCTGCACCGGCCTGCTCAACAAATTTCAACAGATCCATCGTGTTTTCCAGACAGGTATCTCCGACACCAACGATTACATTTACGCGTCCATTTACATATTTGATCATCTCATTGATGAAGTTTTTCTTTTCTTCAACGGTCATGATACTGAACTCACCGGATGTTCCCAGATAAGCAAGACCATCAACACCTTTTGAGATCAGAAAATCTGCCTGGCGTTTGCTGGATTCAATATCAACCTTGTGATGTTCGTCAAAAATAGTGATCACTGGTGGATTCACTCCGCACAATCTTTTCATTTTAATTCCTCCTTATAATATCCCAGATCTCTTGACAGATCACGGGCTGTTTTTAACATTTCAGTTTTTAAAAGTTCTTTTTTTTCTACCATTCGCTGTTTCAGACCAGATACACTGATCGCAGCTTTCATATGGCCGGTATTGTCATAGATTGGCACGGCCATACACCACAGTCCCTGTTCAATCTCCTGATTATCTACTGCATATCCCTGGTTGCGGAACTGTGCGATCTCTTTCTTAAGTTCCAGTTTGTCTGTAACCGTATGCTCTGTAAATGCTTTCAGTTCAATGCGGTCAATAATCTGAGAGCTTTCTTTTTCCGGAAGAAACGCAAGAAATGCTTTTCCAAGTCCTGTACAGTATACAGGTTTTCTGGATCCAATACTCGCATTTGTGGTAATGGTACGTTCACAGTTTTCTTTCGCAATATAAACAATCTCATCACCGGAAAGAACTCCAAGGAAACAGGTTTCTTCCACTGTCTGCATAAGTTTCTTGAGATATGGCGTACCGATCTTGTTCAGATCAATTCTGGATGCGGCAACTGCACCAAGGCTCATCAGTCTGCCTCCAAGATAATATCTTTTCTGTTCATCTGCTGACAGATAACCATTCTCTTCCATCGTCTGCAAAAGTGCAAGCGTACTGCTTGGAGCAAACCCCAGAAGGCTGCTTACTTCTTTATTCGTCAGGCCCTCCGGGCTTTGTTCCAATAATTCAAAAATCCTAAAAACTCTTTCCGCTGATTTAACTGCCATAGATCTACCTGCTTTTCTTTTTTTCATACGTAACTATTTCTTCCGCTCTGAATAGTTACTCCTACTGTTTATTATACTACAAAGAAAATCTTACTGTAAACTGTTTACACAGGCTATTTGCTGATTAATCTGTTTCACAGCAGTTTCTTTTATAAAACAGGAGCCCACGACGTATGTCTGAGGACTCCTGCTTGAATTACATCTGTTTATTAGAACAGGCAGGAAATACATCCTACTACAATGATCAGAATGATTCCGACTACAGACGCAATAGCCTGTCCCAATGTATAAGTCTTAACGCCACCTGATAAATTCAGGCCGGCCATATTGGAAACGATCCAGAAACCAGAGTCGTTTACAGTTGCACCGAACAGTGCACCGTCAAGGCAGGCAAGAGCCAGGAATACCGGGTGACATGCAATTGTTGCAGTAACACTCTGCATGATCGCAAATGTTGTCAGTGATGCTACTGTACCGGAACCGGTGATCTGACGGAATGCCATACCGAGGAACCACGCAATGAACAGAATCAGTGCTGTATTTCCTGAAATACCGGAAACAAGATTTTTGATCGCATCACTTACACCTGCTGCTGTAATAACAGCTGAGAAGGAGCCGCCGGCACCAGTGATCAGGAATACCATACCTGCTGAATGCAGAGCATTGGCAGCTGATGCTTCTGCTTTCTTGAGTCCCATTGTCTTCATCGCAATGATCATTGCCACAAGAGTACCACAGAGCATGGATGTCGTCTTCTGTCCCAGGAATGTGAGCCATGCCGGAGTGCTTCCGACCGCTCCAACGATTGTATTCAGAAGGATCAGGACGATCGGAATGATAATTGGAAGTAAAGATACTCCAAAGCTCGGAAGTTTTTCCGGTAATTCAAGTTCATCTACGTTCAGTCCGTTACCGTTTTCATCTGTTTCTGCATTCCAGAGACCTTTTTTCATGAGCATGCCATGAATAGTAACAGAAATGATCATCATCGGGATACCGAAAAGAAGACCAGCTGCAATCATGACACCAAGGTCAAAGCCGAAGTACTCCGGTGCAACCAGAGGGTTGGGAGTAGGAGGCACCAGAGTATGTGCAATACCAGCACCAATAGAAATTGCCCCGACAATGTATCCAATTCCTTTGTTGAGCTTTTTCATAAGAGCTACACCAATTGGAATGAGGATAACGAATGTAACATCGAAAAATACCGGGATTGACAGGATAAATCCAGCAAATCCTACAGCATACATAGCATATTTTTCAGGGAACAGAGACACCAGCTTATCTGCAATAACAGTAGCTCCGCCGGTATCACTTACAAACTGTCCAAGGATGATACCAAGACCGATCGGGAAACCAATGCTTCCCATCATGTTTCCAAAACCATTGTTGATAACTGTGATCAGACCATTTGTTACTGTTCCGTCCGCTGCTGTAATATCATTGAGCGGCACCTTGGTCAGTACTCCGAGAAGCAGAGAACCAAGAATAAGTGCGATTGCCGGATTCATTTTTACTTTTGTACAGAAAAAAACTACAAGAGCGATAGAAATGATCAGGCAGATGATTAAATATGTTGCTGACATAATTTTCCCCCTGCATTAGCTTCATGCTAACTTCTATAAGTTTTTTTATTACAATCTTAAATTATAATCTTGTACCTTTTTTAACCTCAACAAGTGTCTTATCTTTATTCAGTTCAACACCAAATCCAGGTTTGTCGCTGACTTTCAGTTTACCGTTGACTGGCATTGGCTCGTCTTTCAGCAGTGGATAATACTGCGGAACAACCTTATCAGCTTCAGGAGCCATCATCAGGCACTCTGTGATCGGTGAGTTTGTCTTGGTTGTAACGTAATGATAGCTGTATGTACCGCTTCCATGAGGAATGACATATTTTCCATGAGCTTCAGCCATATTACCAATTTTGATAAGTTCGGTCATACCACCGCACCAGCCAACATCCGGCTGAATAACATCAAGGTCACAGTCCTCGATCAGCATACGGAATCCGAATTTGCTTGCCTCATGCTCACCACCGGTTACCATGATCTGGTTGCCGGCTGCTTTCTTCAGATCTCTGTATGACCAGTAATCATCCGGGTTGAAACATTCTTCGATCCAGTTAAATTTCAGATCAGCAGATGCCTGCATGAGACGTTTTGCATACTGAAGATCCAGTGCCATCCAGCAATCCCACATCAGAAGGAATTCATCACCGCATTTTTCTCTCATATCAGCTGCAAGTTCAATGCTCTTTTTGAGTCCTTCCATTCCATCAGCCGGTCCATATACAAGCGGAATCTTTCCACCTACAAATCCCATTTTCTTAGCAAGATCCGGTCTCGGGCCAGTAGCATAAAATGTAAGTTCTTCACGAACTTTACCACCCAGCATTGCATATACAGGCTCTTCACGAAGTTTACCAAGAAGATCCCACAGTGCAAGGTCGATTGCAGAGATTGCGTTCATTACAACACCTTTTCTTCCATAGTAAAGAGATGCACGATACATCTGATCCCAAATCTTTTCAATTTCATTTGCATCTTTACCAACTACGAAACGATCCAGATGATTCATAACCAGCCATGCTGCCGGATATCCACCTGTTGTGATACCAAATCCTGTTACTCCGTTGTCTGCTTCTACTTCGACAACCAGAGTCTTTAATGCGTTGATACCAAAGCTTGTTCTTGTAGCTTTGTACTCCGGATAGATACTCATCGGAGTTGCAATCTGTTTTACGATCCAGTGCTCTGCGGACTGGTCATGGTAGTCAGCTCCACCGCCTTCAACTACATACGCTCTGATTGCTGCAATTTTTCTGCCCATTAATGCCATTGAAAAATACCTGCCTTTCATATATATTTGTTTTTTATTGATTATTAGTTTTATCCGGTCCACGTTTCAATTCATATATGTGAATCGGATTCTTGTTTTATGAATTCATCATACACTCTTTTCCAGTTATCGTCAATATCCTTTATTATTTTCTATATTTTATTCAAAAATAATTTTCTTTTTTGTACAAAATAAACAGTACCTGTCTATTGATTTTTGCATTTGCATCAGGTATTCTAGAGAAAGATTTGTATTAGGAAGGGGTATTTTCATGTTTATCTTAATTTTTAATCAGCTGGTAAAAATGCTGATTATCCTTATCGTTGGCATCGTCTGCGTAAGAATCGGGCTTGTTTCCAAAGAAGGAAGCAAAACCATTTCCAATCTTCTGCTGATGCTTGTTAACCCGATTCTGATCATTATGGTCTATCAGACCGACTATGATCCCATTCTCGTAAAGGGACTTCTGTTTTCTTTTGTCGCCGCATTTATCTCTCACATCCTTGCAATCCTCGTATCCAAACTCCTGTTTCGTGATAAAGAGGATCCCAATAACATGATCAATCAGTTTGCCGCTGTATATTCCAACTGTGGCTTTATTGGTATTCCTCTGATCAACAGTGTTCTCGGAAGTGAGGGTGTTTTCTATCTGACCGCATACATGACTGTATTTAACATTCTTACATGGACGCATGGACTTTCTCTTATGAAAGGTCACTTTGATCCAAAGCTGCTCAAAGAGGGGCTGACTGCCCCAATGGTCATAGGCACTTTTATTGCTATGATCTTATTCTTTACACAGATACATATTCCAGACACGATTGCAGCATCCATGCAGTACATTGCCGATATGAATACTCCTCTTGCCATGATGGTTGCCGGTTTTTCTGTTGCAAATTCGGACATAAAAAAGATCTGCACAAATGTACAGATCTATCGTATTGCTCTTACAAAACTCATAATTGTTCCTCTTGTGGTTCTTCTCTTTCTGTGGATCGCACCATTTAATGCTGACATCGCATATCCGACACTGATAGCATCTGCCTGTCCGACAGGAACTACGATCACCATGATGTCTATCCGTTTTGATAAAAATGCAGCCTATGCCTCCGAGATATTTTCATTCACAACGGTTCTGTCTATTATCACAATTCCGCTGATCATTTTTATCGCAGGTTTCCTGCTGTAAAAACATCCGGTTCATCTGCATCCTGAAGTTCCCTGGCATTTCTGATCTGAAGATATGCCACATCTTCAGGATGTTTTTATAATTTTTTGCCGCCTTTATCTCCCGATATCTCCATCAGTTCTTCGTAATATTTCTGTCCAAAAATGCAGGGATTTCCAGTCTTTCCATTCCATCTGATACAGGCCATTCCCTTTTTTTCATTTTCAAACAGTTCTGTAAGCGCAACAACTGTATCCGCTTCTAACCACGGTTGATCCGACACTGTAAAAAGGCATGCATCTGTATCTCTTACACTCATCAGTCCAATCTGCATGGAAAGTGAAATCCCATCTTCCGGTCGTGGATTTATAAAAACAGGGATTTTCATTTCTCCTGCCTTTTTTACGATTTCTTCATACTGGGTAACAACAATGATCTCGCTTTCCGGAATTTTTTCTGATGCTTTCTTCAGTTTTTCCAGCGTTAGCAGATACATGGGCTTTCCTTCAATTTCATATAATAATTTGTTACTCCCAAAACGGCGGCTGTTTCCAGCCGCCAGCATAACAAATGCAATTTTCATCTGTAATATTCTCTCCCCTGAAGGCTTCCCCAGGCAGCATGAACTCCCTGCTCCTGCAGTTCTTTTCCAATTCTTTCCGCTGATTCATACTTTCCCATAAGGTCCGTCTTATTCAGAAATATTTTATATGGACGTCGTCCGACTGCTTTTTTTAAAGCCTTGTCTGACACCGCAATACGTATGACATCCGCTTCTGTAACCGGATCCGTTTGCTCCTTATTCAGAAAAGCAGCTACCCGCTCCGGTCTGTGACAGCTTTCTCTGATCATCTGCCCTACTGCATCCATTCCGATCACTCCAACTACCAGATCTGTAAAATCCGGAATAACAGGCTCCCATTCACCTGGTACTTTTAGAGGCAGCCTTTTAGCCCCGTCTGCTTCGATCAATATACAGTCTGCCTGCCCTTTCAGCCATACAAGAGCTTCTTCTGTCAGACTTCCGATCTTACTTTTGTTCTGATCCAGGCTGGCAGCAACCGTATATCCATACTCTTCTATATTCTGCTGGATCTGCTGAGCATTTCCCTCTTCCGCAAATGGCCGTTCAGGCTCATAAGCCATATGTGTCGTTGTCGTAACAATCACTTTTTTTCCTGTAGAAACCATTTCTTCACATAAGCGAAAAATCAGACTTGTTTTGCCTCCACCGCCAACCACGGCAATCGACTGCTTTCTATCCGGCACAATCGTAAGTGCGTTCCACAAAAAAAACGTCTGCATCACGGCAGTACACCTTCCGAAAGAAGGATTTCCACAACGCTTCCTGCAATACAGCGTGCTTTATCTGAAATCGTATCACAGTTCTTTTTCTGTTCCTGCCGTGGATCAATATCTGCTATTTTCATCCCTTTTTGGACTTCATAACCATCTCGGATAATCCCTCTCAGTACACCGGTCAGAGATGCATAGACCGGCACATCATCCACCCTCGCCAGAATCTGGTCTTTCTCCACGATATCCCCAATCTGCGAAAGATTGTGCATGATTCCTGCTGCTGGCGAATGAATCACACGCTCTTTGCCATATCCTGCGATCACCCCCGGAATTCCCGTGTTTGGTGTCGCACTCCCTTTCCGGATCACACGTCCAAGATTATGACCTCTCTGTGTCTCAATCACAAAATCAACATCTTTTCCAGCTTCAAATCCCGGTCCCAGTGCAACAGTAAGCGATGTCATATCCCTGTTCGTTCCAAGATTCTTTTTTGCCAGAATTGCATCGATCAGTGCAGCTGGTTTCAATTTTTTGCGGTTTCTCCTGTTTCATCCACCAAAATCGGAATTTCTTTCGCTTCCCAGATTTTTTCTGCATCAGCGATATCACTGATCAGACGTCCCGTAACTCCCTCTACCGCTGATGTGCCATCAAATACAGCCTCTCCGAGGAAACCTTTCTGCGGATTGCACTTGGTTTGTGACATTCCAGCACCAGTACCCGATATCCACAGCAATAAAGTCTGTGTATCACTCCACTGGCAAGATCACCTCCTCCGCGAACAATCAGTATTGTTTTTTGTTCCATTTATTCTATTCCATCCTTTTCTGTATTTTCATGCATAACTTTTTCCACTGCATTGACAATATTCTGATATCCGGTACAACGGCAGAGATTTCCAGACATTTTTTTCTTAATTTCCTCTCTGGTCAGTTCTTTTCCCTGTTCCAGAAGGACTGTCGCAGACATAACAAAACCCGGTGTACAGAATCCACACTGAATTGCACCCTCTTCAATAAAGGCTTCCTGAATTCTTGTCAGTTCTCCGTTTTTTTTCAAGACCTTCCAGTGTACGGATATTTTTTCCTTCTGCCCAGACAGCCAGATAAATACAGGAATCAATCGTTTCGCCGTCAATGATCACGGTACAGGCTCCACATTCCCCTACTTCACAGCCTTTTTTGACGGAAGTAAGGCCGAGATGATTACGGAGCATATCCAGCAGAGATTCTCTCGGATCTACATACTCTGCAACCTCTTCTCCGTTTACCACGCATTGAACCAGTACTTTTTCTTTTTTCATGCGTTTTCACCTCCCTGCTGCTTTGCATTTTCTGCAAGTTCCACAGTACGGATCAGTGCTCTCCGTGCAATTTCTCCACCAATCTGCAGACGAAAATCTCTGGAAGCTCTCCATGAATCTCGCGGATGTATCTCGCTTCTGACACTCTCCTCAAGATTCTGATAAAGAGACGCATCCAGTTTTCTGCCTTTCAATAAAGCTTCTGTCTCTGTACAGCGATATGGCACTGGTGCTGCTACGCCAAATGTAATACGAACATCCTCCAGAATATTTTCTGCAGTATCAACTTTACTTACCACACTGCAGCTCAGCGTCGCAATATCCATGGCATTTCGCATGGAATATTTGATATAGTGTCCATGATATCCTTCATATTCATTCTTTGGAATGATCACATGTGTAAGTACTTCCCCCTGTTTGAGAGCTACACGTCCAGGACCAAGATAAAATTCTCTGACAGGAACACTTCTTCCGCCTTCTGCATTTGCAATATGCAGCAGCGCATTATAGGAAAAGACTGTCGGAACACTGTCAGCACTGACTGCTCCATTACAGATATTTCCTCCAATCGTTCCGATATTGCGGATCTGTGGACCGCCGACCTGGTCAACAGCTTCTCCCAGAACCGGAATATATTTCTGAATGATCGGATCTGCTGTAATATGTGAAAATACCGTTCCTGCACCGATATAAATATCTCCGTTTTCTTTTCGCTCAATTCCTTTCAATTCTTCAATATCCCGAATGGATACCAGTGAGGTTCCTGCCATCCTGCCTTCACGAATCTTGATCAGAACATCACTTCCTCCTGATATGATCCTGGTGTCCGGATGTTCATTCAGAAGTGTCACTGCCTCTGAAACGGTTCCTGCATTATAGTATTTCTCTATATCATACATTCTCTGCGCCCCCTCTCAGATCAATCCTGCTTTTTTTGAATCCGTCGATCAGTCTCTGCGGTGTCAGCGGATTTTCATAAAATGCCACTCCGGTCGCATGAAGCACTGCATTTCGGATTGCCGGAGCACACGGAATTGCCGGCGGTTCTCCTAACGCTTTGTTTCCATATGGTCCCATCGGATCATCCAATTCCACGAAATCCGCTTTGATATCTGGCGTATCCAGCATCGTCATCAGCTTATAATCCAACAGATTGCCATTCAACGGACGTCCGGTCTTTTCATCCAGGATCAGCTGTTCACTGATTCCATAGCCCATTCCCATAGACATACCACCATGGACCTGCATCTCGGCAAGCTGTGGATTCAGCAGCTTTCCACTGTCATGTACATTGATAATATGAAGAATCTTAATTTTACCAAGTTTTATATCCACTTCAACTTCTGCAAAACAGCATCCTGTTGCAATCGTATTTTTTTTCACCTGTTCAGAAACTTCTGCTGTCAATACGGATGAATTTGTAAGGCTGTAATAGCTCTCTTCTGCCAGAGCCGCAAGAGAGATTGCCTGCTCATCACCTGCCCAGATCCAGTTATCTTTAAGTGTCAGTTCTCTGGTGTCGATTTCCGGAAGGAGCGTCTTCGCATAGGCAAGTATCTTATCTCTCAGAATCTCTGCACAATGCCGCACTGCTGTTCCGGTCACAAAAGACTGTCTGGATGCATACGCCCCCGTATCAAACGGTGACACATCTGTATCCTGCACCGTTTTAATATGTACATGTTCCATATCTGTGTGAAGTGTCTCCGCAACCATCTGTGAAAATACAGTATCTGCTCCCTGTCCGATTTCCGTTGCCCCAAGCATGAGCTGAACACTTCCATCCTGGTTCAAAGAAAGTCTGGCTCCTGCAATCTCCAGAGAAATCGGCCATACACCTGTCTTGTAAGAAAACAACGCCATGCCAACACCTTTCCGTACATCTCCGGTCTGTTCTGCATATTCTTTTCGCTTTTCATCCCAATGAATATATTCTGCACCCTTCTCCAGACATTCAAAAATTCCGTTTGTATTAGCTGCGATTGGTTTCAGATAAGCATCTTCATAATATCCCTGAATCAGATTTTTGCGCCGAAATTCCAACGGATCCATATGAATCTCATTTGCCACATCATCCATAAAACTTTCAATAGCAAAACATACCTGCGGGATTCCATACCCTCGCATGGCTCCACCAACCGGCGTATTAGTATAGATTGTATAAGCTTCTCCCCGGATATTCGGACAGACATACTGCAGCCGCCAGGAAGTCAGTCCGTTTGCCGCAATCGCATGACCATGAGAGGCATAAGCACCCTGATTTGAATAAGAATGCATATCTTTTGCCAGAAGTCTGCCGTCCTTGTCTACCCCGGCTGCCAGATCAAATTCTATAGAATGACGGGTTCTTGTGTTACAGAAGGTCTCTTCCCTGCTGACATCCAGCTTGACTGGTCTGCCGCCGACCTGTGTTGTCAGAAAAGCATTCAATGGCTCATAAAGTACATCCTGTTTATTGCCGAATCCTCCCCCGATATATGGCTTAATAACCCGCACATTGCCCCACGGAATTCCCAGTGCCTGGCCAATGACACGACGGACGATGTGTGGAATCTGTGTCGATGTCACCACTACGATCCTGCCTTTTTCCATATAGGCATAAGAAATCGGATTTTCAATATGACAGTGCTGCACGATTGGTGTTTTATATGTGCCCTTTACAATTGTTTCAGCCTGCTCCATCCCCTTATCTACATCTCCGATAAAATAATTAGAACGGGCAAGGACATTATCTTTTTTATCAAAATGAATCGGCGGATTACTGCCATACATAGATTTGCGTGGATGGATTTCCACCGGATATTCCTCATATTCTACTTTGATCAGCTTCAGTGCTCTGGCTGCAATGATCTCATCTTCTGCAACAACAGCCGCAATATCATCTCCATAATACCGCACACGACCAGTCAGAAGATTACGGTCTGCCACATCCTGATGTGCCAGTTCCACAGACCACGGATGCCCTGGTGTCGGATAACAGTGGTCTGGCACATCATAAAAAGTCACTACTTTTACAACCCCTTCCAGTGCCTCTGCCTCACTTGTATCGATAGATTCACAATTCCATTTCCAATCGTTGCATGAAGAACTTTTGCCACGAGACATCTGGGCGGTACCAGATCATCTGTGAATTTGGCTCTTCCGGTCACTTTTTCATAGGCATCAACTCGGGGAACGCTTTTTCCTATCATGATCTCACCTTCTTTATAGAATTTTGTCAACTGGAATCCTGTCACTTTGTCTTTGTAAATATTCCACGCAGATCATAAATTGCATGACGCGGGCATTTCACTGAACACATGCCACAGCTTAAACACATATTTTCCCGGATCACTGCATGATTGTCCATGATCCGGACAGCACCTGCCGTACAGGTCTTTTCACAGATTCCACAGCCAATACAGCTTACCTCACACTGTTTTTTTGCCTCAGCTCCTTTGCTTTTGTTAGAACATTTGACTACAATATAATTGGCACATTCATGGATATGGATAATTTCCTGCGGACAGACTTTCATACATTTTCCACAGGCAAGGCATTTATCTTCATCGACTTCCGCCACACCATATTCATTCAGGGAAATTGCGCCAAATTTACATACGCTGACGCAAGCTCCACAGCCAATGCAACCATCTGTACATCCTTCTTCTCCCTGTACCGCCCTGCATCCACCATTACATGCTACAAGGGCGGATCTGTATGGAAATCTTTTTTTTGCTGCCATATCAACCCTTCCTTTCGTATGGTGTATCTGTAAGCGGCAGATTATATCTGCGAATTCCATCATAACGGAAATATGCATCTGCAATTGCCGGTGCAGTAGGAATGGATGTGATCTCTCCAATGCCGATGGCACCGCATGCAACCTTCAGTCCTGGTTTATCTACAACGATTGCTTTTATTTTGGGAACTTCATGTGAACGGAATAATCCCAGTGAACCATATTTCTGAATTGGTTTACAATTCTCATCAATCGGATACTGTTCTCTGAGCGCGTATCCCATAGACATGACAACACCACCCTCGATCTGTCCCTCGCAGGACAGCGGATTCACTGCCTTTCCTACATCGTGAGCGGCAACTATGCATTCCAGCTTCCCGCTCTTCTTATCCAGAACGCACATCTGTGTTGCATATCCATAGGCCACATGTGATACCGGATTTGGTACATTGGCGCCAAGCGGATCTGTTTTTGCGAGGTATTCTCCGTAGTATACCTTCCCCTTCATATCTTTCAGCTGTTTTCCGGCAGTGCGGTCTTCCATCAGTTTTTCGCATGCTCTGCGGCAGGCTTCTCCGGTGACCAGTGTCTGCCTGGATCCCGATGTTGTTCCTGAATCAGGAGAGATCCATGTATTACTTCTTTCATACACAATATCCTCATGTTTCAGATCTGTATTTGTAACGACCATCTGCACCAGAACTGTTCCAAGTCCCTGTCCAATACACGATGCTCCTGAATAAATATGCAGTTTTTCATCATCCTCTACGATCAGTTTAACGCGTCCGGTATCCGGAATTCCAACTCCTACACCGGCATTTTTCATCGCACATCCGATTCCAACCGGTTTTCCCGCTGTCATTGCTGCATCATAATCTTCTTTTACTGCTTCCAGGGTTTCTACCAGTCCGGTCGATGCATCTACGATCTGACCGTTCGGAAGCACTTCTCCCGGACGGATTGCATTACGGTAACGGATCTCCACGGTGTGATTCCAACCTTGTCAGCCATCATATTCAGCAGCGTCTCTGTTGCAAAACAGGTCTGTGTAACGCCAAATCCCCTAAACGCTCCGGCCGGTGGATTATTGGTATAATATGCAGTCCCTTCGATATCAAAATTTTCATAATGATATGGTCCTGCCGCATGCGTACAGGCACGTTCCAGTACCGGACCACCAAGTGATGCAAAAGCCCCCGTATCTGAAGACACAATTGCTTTTACTCCCATAATATTTCCTTCTTCATCGCATCCCATCGTCATATCCATATAGAACGGATGTCGTTTCGGATGTATCAGAAGGGATTCTGCTCTGGTAAGTTTGACTTTAACTGGCTTCTTTGTCACATAGGTCAGCAATGCAGCCAGATGCTGTACGGTCATATCTTCTTTTCCACCGAATCCACCTCCAACCAGTGCATTCTGTACTTTCACCTTATCTGTTCCCAGAAGAAGTGAACATTCGTGTCTGGTCTGATGTGCTGACTGGTCTGCAGAATAAATAAAAACATCCCCATCTTCATCATAAAAAGCAACCGCACATTCCGGTTCAAGAAACGCATGCTCTGTCCACGGTGTTTCAAAATGATGTGAGATCACATATTTTGAATTTCGGATTGCTTCTTCTGCATTACCTCTGCTGATGTGCTTATGTGCACAGACATTACTGTCTTCTTCATCAAACACCTTCGGTGCATCCAGAGCCGCAGCTTCTTCTATAGTATGTACATGCGGCAGTACTTCATAGTCTACCTTGATCAGTTTTTTTGCTTTTTCTACTGTTTCCCTGTCCTTTGCCGCTACCAGAGCAACTGCATCTCCCAGATAATGTACCAGACCACCAACCGGTATCAGCGTATACTGATCATGTTTTAAATGTCCGATTTTGTTTTCTCCAGGAATGTCAGCAGCCGTCACAACTGCCTCCACTCCCGGAAGTTCTTTTGCTTTGGATGTATCAATAGAAAGTACTCTTGCACGGGCATATCTGCTTCGAAGAGCAGAGCCGTACAGCATTCCATCGAGATAAAAATCATCCGGATATTTTCCCGTTCCAAGTACTTTTTCTGCAACATCAATTCTTGCTACGCGATTTCCAATCGTCCAGTTTGGATCTCCGTCATCTGGTATCTCACCTTTTTTCAGGATCTTTGCTGCAAGACGGACGGCATCCATGATCTTCACGTATCCCGTGCAGCGACAATAATTATTACGCAGCGCATAACGGATCTCATCATCCGTAGGTTCCATATTTTCATCAAGAAGTGCTTTCGTACACATTACCATTCCAGGAATGCAGAATCCACACTGTACTGCCCCGGCCTTTCCATATGCATAAGTATATACCTGACGTTCCCATTCTGTCATCCCCTCTACAGTTATAATTTCTCTTCCGCTCAGAGAATCCGTATCCGGTACACATGCTTTACATGTCTTTCCATCAATGATCACTGTACAGGCTCCACATGCGCCCTCACTGCATCCGTCTTTTACAGATGTCAGCCGAAGTTCATCACGGAGAAATCTTAAAAGTTTCTGATTTTTCTCCGAACAAACATTTTTTCCATTTACTTTAAATGCTGCCATAGTGGACTACTCCTTTTCCTGTTCTGCTACAGATTGCATCCCTTTGACATTTTCCATGACAAAAAATTTAGGCTGAACTTTTTTTACTGCTTCAACATAACTTTTATAAAGATGATTTCTCGGATCGTCTATCAGCCTCTGTCTGTTAGCCATACTAAATCCCTGGCAAGGTGGTCCACCAATAACAATGTCAGCACTTCTTCCATCCAGCAATTCATCAAGCTCGTTTACCACATCTTTTA